>WNGK01009429.1_pt1 | contig 10621 bp, 6 predicted proteins | sample 5400601 | NCBI WGS metagenome assembly WNGK01 (sample SAMN13153376, study PRJNA577476) | soil metagenome | isolation source: 60 cm soil or saprolite under Garry oak tree replicate 1 | place: USA:California | collected 2016-06-15
AACGGGCTGGCGCGACGCGGCATCCTCGTCACTCGCCGAGGACAGGTCGAAATCCTTTCCCTGGCCGGCCTGCGAGCCTGCGCCCAGGTCGGTGGAACCGCTCTATGAGCCAGGTCATAGAACAACGATGGGGGCCTTGGCAGGATGTCAAGGCAAGCCGTCCGGGACGTACCTCCGGTGAGCGCCATGCCAGTGTCGGTGTGGGGTAACTTGTGCCGGACCGCCAGGATAGCCCGGAGCGAACAGATGTGGCCGGTGCATGAACGCTCGCACTGATCGGACCAACGACGGTGTTCGAGGTTGGATCCATCAGCATCGGGCAAAGCCCTTCGCAAACCAAAAGTCGTTTAGCAATAGACAACCGTCCCGGAACGACTGTTTCCGCTGCCGCATGTGGAGCCAGCGAAAAATGAAAGTCTCGGAAAACCCTCAAAGGCCTTCGGAAAACCAACTGAAACCTATAAGAACTTCCTGAACAAGTCCCAGGCGGAGAACGGCGCTTCCAGAAAGAGAAGCATCCACCACAGAAGGCTGTTCGGGGTTTTCTACATTTTGGCGATGACGGCAGTGGCGTACTCCTGCGCCACGGTCAACCGCACCGTGCTGGCGCCGCCGAACATTCCCGGCGCCCAATTCGTCGGTTCGGAGACCTGTTCTCAATGCCACGAACCCATTACGCGCGATTTTAGAACGGCGACCCACACTCGACTGAAGGCGCCGGGAGACAACGCCAAGAACGCGGGCTGCGAATCGTGCCACGGTCCCGGCAGCATTCACAACGAATCGGGCGGCGCGCCCATCATCCGGTGCTCGAAGGAAAGGTGAGTTGCGGGGACTGCCACAACCCGCACAAGGGCCCGGCGGTGAAGGCCGGAGGGACGTCGCTGCTGTCGGAGAACGAAACCTGCGGAAAGTGCCACACGGCGCAGTTCGGCCCGTTCGTGTTTGAACACGAGGCCTTGCGGGAAGGCTGCACGACCTGCCACGCCGTGCATGGTTCAGTGAACCAACGAATGCTGGTTTCACGCAATCAGACCCTCTGCCTCAAGTGCCATTTCCAACAACAGACCGCGCCGGGAAAAATCTTCATCGGCGGGCGCGACCACACGCCCTTCCTGAGCCGGGGCACGTGCTGGAGTGCGGGCTGTCACGAGGCGGTGCATGGCTCACAGATTGGATCCTCGATGCGTTTCTAAACCCTCAAAACCCACCGAGAAAAGGGAACCCTGATGAAAACGACTCCCAGTCGGACCTGGAGGCAGAAGCAGGGGAAAAACGCGCGCGACCTCGTTGCCGCTGCATGTCTGATCAGCTCAGGGCTCTTGACCGCTCAGGAAACGCCAAAATCGGCCGATGACAAGAAATCGGCCGCAGAAAAGCCGGCCGAAAAGACCGATGAGGCAACCCCGGAATACAACAACTGGATCACGCTGGGAGTTGGCAGCACGTTCATTGACGGCGACAAGGCGCAGTTCATGCAACGCCACCAGATCCGCAAAGGACCGTTCGGCGGCGTGGAGGATTTCCATTGGGAGCAACTGGTCGGTAAAAAGGGCATCTTCCAGATCGATGGGCGCGGCATTTTCGACAACCACGACTATTCAATCCGGGTGGAGCTGTCCGATCCGGACAAGGGTTTTTTGCGCGCGGGATATACCGAGTTCCGCAACTGGTATGACGGCAACGCCGGCTTTTTCCCGAAAAACGGCCAGTGGCTTTCCCTTTACGACAACGAACTGCACATCGACCGGGGCCAGGCCTGGTTCGAAGGCGGGCTGACGCTGCCGGACAAACCCCAGTTCACCTTTCGATACGCGCACGAATTCCGCAAAGGCCTGAAGGATTCGACCGAATGGGGCGACACCAGTCTTACGGGAGGCTTTGGGACTCGCGCGATTGTGCCGACCTTCCTCAGCATCGATGAAACGCGGGACATTTTTGCCGGCGACATCAAGCACACCCTGGGAAAAACGGACGTCGGTTTAGGGGTGCGCTACGAGATCCTCGACAACAACGACTCGCGCAACATTCATCGGCGGCCAGGGGAACTGACCCCGGCACCCCCGGCTCTCCCTGCCGGGCCTGATCGGTATGTGACCCAGCAAGACGGATTGAAAGAAGACCTGTTCAACGTCCACGGGTTCACCGAAACGCGGTTCAGCGAAAAGGTCATGCTGACGCTGGGCGGATCGTTCACGACACTGGACACGGACATTTCCGGCAGCCGCATTTACGGTTCCAGCTATGACGCGGTGTATGACCCGCTCTTCGCCCGCCGGCAATTCCTCGATGAAGGATTTCTCAACCTGGCCGGCGGCGCGCAGATGAAGCAATACGTCGCCAACCTGAACCTCATGGCGACGCCGCTGGACAATATCACCATTGTCCCTTCGCTGCGCGTGGAGAAGAACGACGTGACCGGGGTCGCGTCGTTCCTCGATACGAACGTGGGCGCGCCTCCGCTGCTGCCACCCTTGATGTTAGAGTCGTTCAACACCGCCGACAGCGGGTACCTGGAAGTGACCGAGAGTCTGGAAGCGCGTTACACCGGCCTTCGCAACTGGTCGCTCTACGCCCGCGGCGAATGGTCGGAGAGCGATGGCGACCAGACGGAGAACGAGACCGAGGTGGCGACCGGTGCCGTCAATTTGTTCCGCGACACCGACTGGCACCGGTTCAACCAGAAGTATGTCGTCGGCGCGAACTGGTATCCGTTGGCCCGGTTAAACTTCAGCGCGCAATACTATCACAAGATTCACGACTACGATTACGAACATTTGCTCGACTCCACGCCCAACGCGCCGCCCAACGCCGATCGTTACCCGGCGTTTCTGACCGACCAGAATTTCACGACCGACGACATGAACGTGCGCGCCACCTGGCGGCCGCTTGGTTCAGTGACGCTGATCACGCGTTATGACTTCCAGCTCTCGACGGTGGACACCAAGGCCGACTTTCTCAACCACCAGCAAAGCGCGGAGATCAGCAGCCACATCATCAGCCAGAGCGTCAGTTGGACGCCGCTTGCCCGGTTGTATTTCCAGGCCAGCGCCAGCTACGCGCTGGACAGCACGGACACGCCGGCGGCCAACGCCACCGGGAGCACGAACCTGGTGCTGAATGCTGCGAACGATTATTGGAACGCCAGTTGCCTGGTGGGCTACGCGCTGGACAACAAAACCGATCTGCAGGCGCAATACTTCTACTACCGCGCGAATAACTACGTGGACAATTCCGCTTACAGCCAGCCCTACGGCGCCGGCGCCGAGGAGCATGGCGTCACGGCGTCCATCGCGCGGCAGATCAGCAAAGCCGTGCGCGCGTCGTTGAAATACGGTTTCTTCCGCAACCGCGACGAGACCTCCGGCGGGCACAACGATTACCATGCTCACCTGGTCGTCGCCAGCCTGCAATACCGGTTTTGAGTGCATTACCCGAACAGCGGCTCCTCCGCTGCTATGGAATCATTACAACCAATCTGCCTATGAAAACATCACGAATCTTTTCCATCGGAGTGGTCATTCTGCCACTCGCCTTTTCGCTTGCCCAATCAGCATCCGGGCAGGAAAAGCCTCCTGACATCAAGTCGATCGCCGTACCCAAAGCGGGGTATTCGGAAATTATCTTCCATGGGACGGCCGGCCCGTTTCAGATCCAGACTCGAACGAACCTCGAACCAGCCACCCCGTGGGTCGACATGCCCGACGCGCTCGTGACCGAACTTGGGCCAGGGGTTTTTCTGGGTCAATTCCCGCACGGCAGAGAGGACCTCGCATTCTACCGTGTCGTGAGTCAAGCGGAAGGCATCTCGGCTCTAAAGGGGTGGACTGTCCTTCTGAAAGTCTCTCCTCCGGCCAATGGCGTTTACTTTGTACCGGGAGAAAGTCCGACGGTGACCGTTACCATCCTTGACACGTTTGCTCAGGGCCTGAGCAGGGCGGATTTTTCATCGTTAAGCCTCTACATGTACGGTCCTCAAGATCCCAGACAGACCGTGACGGCGGTCAAGCTACTCAACGCTTCCACCAACCGTACTCAGCGGGTCCATCATTACATTGACCTGAAAACTCACCCGGACGTACAGGTCAACGGCGACGAGTTGACGTATCCTTTGAAACGCGTGACCGACGAACTGCCGGGCACCTACACAGTGACCGTGTGGTCGGTCCTGGCTTCGGACAACATCCAGCAGATCATGAAATTTGCCAACGTCCAGATCGGGACCACGAACGTGGAGACATCCCTGGTGGTGGACGGGCAGACCGGCGTCAGTTCCTGCGCCGCCTGCCACAAGGGGACGATCAGCGGCAGATTGTACATGCATCACATCGATCCCGGGTTTTCGCCCACGGGCAATTGGGCATTGGATTATACGCCGGTGAAGTCCTGCAAGAGCTGCCACAACAATGACGGGTATTCCGCTTACGCCGACGCTTCCGTTCCCGGGGGCCGGGTGCCGGACCCGATCGTGCGGCGGGTCCACGGCGTTCACATGGGCGAACGCCTGAAGCTACCCTTTAACATCGATCCTGTAACGGGTGACTTTAAGGATTACATTCATTTGACCTTCCCCGCCGACGTTCGCAGTTGCACCAAATGCCACGTGGACAGCCGCTGGCAGACGCAACTTTCCCGACTGGCCTGCGCTTCCTGCCACGACAACACTTGGTTTGGACTCAGCAGTCAAGTGCCCGCCGGCATGGCACTTCACAAGGGAGGCACCGTCACCGACGACAATCGTTGCGCCCTCTGCCATAACCCGGAAGGGATCGCCAATGGGGTGGACGTGTCCCACAATCTGGTTGCCCCGGGGTTCAAGTTGCCTCCCCCGCCGATCGATGTGGTTGACGTGACCCTCACGCCACCCGCCAACAGCCAGTTCTATGTCGCGGGCGAGAAGCCGGTGGTGACGTTGGTCATCAGGGACGACGCGGGCAATCCGATCGATCACACGAAAGTGACCGATGGCAACTTCTCCACGACCAGTCTCTTTGTTTATGGCCCGCGCAGCCGGACGGTGCCCGTGCTGACCAGCTCGGCCAGGAACGTCAACTCGACGTTGCGCGCCTCCGTTTCGAACAACAAGGACGGGCCATGGTCCGGCATCAACGGCAAGGTCTTCACCATCGCCATCAACGGCAGCGCCCCTCAGAACATAACGATTGTCGGGGCCGGCGATCCGGTGACCCCGGCCGAGGTGGTCGCCTCGTTGAATCCGGTCATTACGAACCTGAACGGCGGCGCCAAAGCGTTTGTTTCCGGAGCGAGGGTTAACATCAAGACCCTGATCCAGGGTGCGAACGCCCGGATTGATATCTATAACGGCGACGTCACCACCGCGATGGTCTGGAAAAGACCGCCCAATACGGTGACCGAACCGGATGTCACCGTTGCGGCGAGTTCGATTGCAGCCAATGATGTGCGGGCGCTTTCCGATCCGCTGGATTACAGCGATCCGATGGTGACTCGGACCGCGGCGAACATTACCTACCAGTTGGATGACGTTGCGGGCCTGGCGCCTGGCACCTATGGGGCCTACGTTTACCACTTGCCGAAGGCCGGCAAGATTGCCGGGCTCGCCAACGCCGTTGGCCTCGGCCACATCATGTTCCAGGTTGGAACAGTCACGCCGGAAAAGAAGGTCGCCTTGAACTGCACCGATTGTCATGGCGACACGATCTTCCATTTCTACGAAGGCCCCATCCATCCCGCGCCGTTCGACCCTGATTACTGCAAGGCCTGCCACGATTACGCGCATACGAGTACCGGTGACGCGTTCAAAAACCAGGGCGGGACTTCGCTCAACGGCTGGAGCGGTTTCGGGGCGGTGCCAATCGTCCGAAGAGTCCACGGCATTCACTTCGCCCACTACCTGGAGCATTCGGAGGAAATCTACGCCAACGCCACCAAACAGACGTTCGGCGAGATCATCTTCCCGCAGGATGTCCGCAACTGCACCAAGTGCCATGCCGAGACCGACGTGTGGAAGCAAGAGCCGTCGCGATTGGCGTGCTTGGCCTGCCACGACAGCGACGCGGACAAGGCCCACGGCAGACTCATGACCTTCATTCCGGATGTGAACGATCCCTACGGGCCGACGGCGGTGGAGAGCTGCGAAGTTTGTCACGGCCCCGACGCGGAGTTCTCGGCGGACAAGGTGCATCATATCGCCAGTCCCTATGTGCCGCCCTATCCTCGCGAACCGACACAGCCCTAAAGCGGCTGCAGTTTGATCCGATTATGGAAGCCAAAGTCACATCCCTGAGAACGATACTCATCGTCGCCAGACTGCTGGTCACGTTTGCCGGCGCGTCCCTGGCGGCGGAAGTCAAAGAGAACTGGGAAAAACATTTAACAACAACGGAGATCACCATGAAAAAAATAGCCTGTATCGCAGCCGGTCTCGCCATCGGAACCGCTTCGTTGGCTGCGGCGGAAGTGAAGGAGAATTGGGAAAAGCATTGCGCCTCTTGTCATGGCAAAGACGGCAAAGGCGAAACCAAAGCCGGCAGAAAAGCGGACGTTAAGAACCTGACCGACGGAACCTACCAGGCGTCTTTCACCGATGAGCAAATGTTCAAGCAAATCAAGGAAGGGTTGAAAGACAAAAACGGCAAAGAAAAGATGAAGGCCTTCGGTGGCACCCTTTCCGACGAAGAGATCAAAGCACTGGTCGGGTTCGTCCGCGCATTGAAGAAGTGATTCCCAATCAGAAATCGACACGGCGAAGTTTCCTGGACTTGCTCCTGGGCGCGAGCGGCGTGGCCTGGTTGGCCAGCGTTTTGTATCCCGTGATTCGCTACCTCAAACCTCTTCCTCGCGCCGGGCCGGTCGGGCCGACTCGCCTGACACGAGAGGAATTGGCCAAACTGGAGAAGGAGCATTTTGTCATCGTCCCAGTCAGTGGCAAGCGGGTCCTGGTTCTTCAGAGTGCCACTCAGGAAGTCCTGGCCGTTGACGCGAAGTGTACCCATGAAGGTTGCACGGTTCAGTACTTGCCTGGCGAGTCCGCGATCTGGTGCGCCTGCCACAATGCACGCTTTGACCTGGACGGCCGGGTGCTGTCCGGACCGCCGCCACGGCCATTGCCGAAGTACGCCGCTGAGCGGCAGGAAGACGGAGGCATTTTGATCGTCGTGGAAAGGAGGCAGGGTGAATGATTCCGGCCACGGCCGAGGATGGCGTGGCTGGCTTGACAGGCGTTACCAAATCACGCCCCTCATCGAATTTCTGCGGCACAAGGAAGTGCCCCGCGGGCCGCACTCGATGGTTTGGTATTATCTTGGCGGGACGACCATGTTCTTTTTCGTGGTCCAGGTCGCCACCGGGGCGCTTCTCTTGATGTACTACCAACCGGGCGAAGCCACTGCCTACGAAAGCATTCGCTACCTGACGACCAAGGTGCCTTTTGGTTGGTTGATGCGTTCGGTTCATTGTTGGAGCGCGCATCTGATGATTATCTCGTTGGTAACTCACATGTTCAGCACGATGATGCTGAAAGCCTACCGCCCGCCTCGGGAGTTGACCTGGGTCACGGGCTACATCCTGTTCGCGCTCACGCTGGGCTTCGGCTTTTCCGGCTATTTGCTGCCCTGGAACAAACTGGCTTTCTTCGCGACTTCGGTCGGGACTGACCTGGTCAAGTCGGTGCCACTGACGGGCAACTGGCTGCTGCAGGTCTTGCGGGGTGGCCCGGACGTGACGGCCAACACTTTATACCGTTTCTTCGCGTTGCACGTGGTCATCCTGCCGCTGGCGTTTGTGGCGCTCATTGGCGTTCATCTCTTGTTTGTTCAACGCCAGGGGATGGCCCTGCCGGTTGGCGCCAAGGTCGCGCCTCGAGGAATCAAGTTCTTCCCCAGCTTCGCCCTGCGCGACCTGCTTTTGTGGATGGTGTGCTTCATGGTCCTGCTGGTCCTGGCCGTATTTGTGCCATACGGTCCGGGGATTCCGGGCATGGACTGGGAATTGGGCCAAAAAGCTGACCCGCTGGCGCCGGCTTTTCCGGGCATCAAACCGGAGTGGTATTTCCTGTGGGAGTATCAATTGCTCAAGGAATTTCCCCCGCACCTGTTGGGAATGGAAGGTCCGCAGTTGTGTTTGCTGGTCGTCAGTCTTCTGTTGGGTATCTGGGCCATCATCCCGTGGCTGGATCGCCGGGCGCAACGCGAGCAGCCATCGCCCGGCTTCAGTGATTTCGGCTGGGCCGCAATCCTGTTTTTGACGTTCCTGACGCTGAAGGCTTGGGACATTGGCGCCACCAAGCCCGCCGCCGCTGCTTCTTTGAAAGCCATTTCGTGGATCTGCGCCTGGTGGACAATGGGCGCGGGCGTGGCAATCATTGGAGTTCGTTTCGTGGTTCATGGTCACCGCTGGTTCTTCTTAACAGGCGCCGCGCTGCTGCACGTGATCCTGCATGGCTTGCTTGGGCTCTCCTATCTCGCCGCGGGCCTCTTCGCGGCTGTCCTCGCGGCAATCGCCATCACCGTCTCCGTTTTTCCAAGCGGCACTGGAATTAACCAGGGAGGTTCGCGGTGAGAACCTTGATACTGTGCCAACTCGTCTGCCTTTTCGTGGCGGCCAACGCGGCGGACGAAAAGCCGGTTGGGATTCCCGAAAAACTGGCGGGATTGCTCGCCGCCCAAGGCAAGGATGGCAAACCTGTTATCACGCCGGAACAACGGGCCTTCTTTGACGGTCTGAACGACCACCTCAAGACGCTCCTCGGCAACGCGGTGGAGGCGGAGACCATCACGCGGGCCGACCACTTGGGTTCCATTCTGACTCTGGGTTTGCGTCCGCAAAAAATGGAGGTTTTTCTGCAGGACAATTGCATCCTGTGTCACACCGATCCCGAGGTCCAGAAGCCCGAGACGCTCTTTTCCGTTCCTCCCGTATCAACCAGTTCTCGGGCCCACCTGAACCTGCGCGATCTGGTCGATGACGTTCATTTTCGGCGCGGACTGTCCTGTGCAGGTTGCCACGGTGGGGATCCTGCCAGCGACAAGCTCGAACATGCCTTCGTCAAGGAATGGCCAGGCACTGGCCGTGACAAGGATCGGGGTTGGATTGTTTCGTTCTGCGCCCGCTGTCATTCCGACCCGACGTTCATGAACCGGTTTAATCCTTCCTTGCCCACCGACCAACTGGCGAAATACAAGGACAGTCCGCACGGCAAGTTGCTGCTTGAGACCAAAGATCCGCGGGCTCCTGATTGCGTGAGTTGTCATGGCCTTCACGGCATTCGTGGCGCCAAAAACCCGCTCTCGACGGTTTACCGCAAGCGTGTCCCCGAAACCTGCGGCGCCTGCCACGCCAATCCCAGGACGATGGCCGGCTTGACCCTGCCCGACGGTTCGCCGATGCCCACCAATCAACTGGCGGAATACCGGGCCAGCGTGCACGGCCGCGCGCTGCTGGAGCGTGGCGATTGGGGCGCGCCGGCGTGTAACAACTGTCATGGCAATCACGCCGCCATGCCGGTCGGTTTGTCGAGCGTGAGTCAGAGCTGCGGTCTCTGCCACGCGGGCAATGCCAGCCTGTTTGACGGCAGCAAACACAAGCAGGCCTTCGAGGAGCACAAATGGCCCCAGTGCGGGCAGTGCCACGGACATCATGGCATAGCCAAGACAAGCGATTCGCTGTTGGCCGCCGGGCCGGAAGCGCTGTGCACCAAGTGTCATCAGCAATACGCCAAGGACCATCCCGAGTGCAGCGCAACCGCCGCTTACTTTTACAGCTCCATTACAAACATGGACCAAGCCTGGCATGGTTTTGGCGTCATCGCCGAGCAATTAGCCACCAAAGGCCTGGACGTTGACCCTATCCACGACAAGCTGGACGAATTAGCGGACAGCATGAAACAGGCGCGTTCTCACATTCATTCATTCAGCAAAAACGGCTTCGAGCGCGTCGCCGCTCCGGGAGAGAAAGCGGTTCAGAGCATCTCCCTGCTGGTTGAAGATGCGAAGAGAGAATACCGACTTCGGCAATTCGGGTTGCTCATGAGCATCGCGTTTACAGGATTGGTGATGCTGGCTCTCTATCTTAAGCTGCGCCGTCTGGAGCGTTGAGACCAAAATGCTGAAATCAATTCGGCATCATCCAAACGACGGTTCTTCGCGCGATGCGTTCGAAACTGGGTCAGCCTGGTCGGAGCAATCCTGGTTGTCTCCAGTTGGTTTGCATTCTTTCTGCTCCTGACCCTGGATTTCTTCGCTCCGAACAAGAACCCCTACTTTGGAATTCTGACGTATCTGGTCGCGCCGCTGTTTTTTCTTCTGGGATTGATCCTGCTAGGCATCGGCGGGCTGCTGCAACGGCGTCAGAATGCCCGGGCCGCGGCCGGCGCCCCGCCCACCCGGTTTACGATCGACGTCTCACGGCCGCGCGACCGGAGGGTGCTTCTGGGCTTCGCCCTGGGAGGTGCGGTTCACCGATACCAACGGCATCGCCACCGAGTTTCGAACGGCCAATTTCAAAGATGATCCGGCCACGCACACGATCCGGACCATGGATTGCCTCGACTGTCACAATCGCCCGGCTCACCACTTTCGCGCTCCGAACGACGCTGTCGATCTTGCCCTGGCGGCCGGCCGAATCGACCCGGGCATTCCTCTGG
>WNGK01045644.1_pt1 | contig 10621 bp, 11 predicted proteins | sample 5400601 | NCBI WGS metagenome assembly WNGK01 (sample SAMN13153376, study PRJNA577476) | soil metagenome | isolation source: 60 cm soil or saprolite under Garry oak tree replicate 1 | place: USA:California | collected 2016-06-15
CCGCCGCCATCACCGCGCCGTGCACGAGGAGGGCTATCAGGTCGCGCGGTTAAACGACGGCACCCTCCAGTTCCGGCGACCAAACGGCCACCCGCTACCTGAGGTGCCGCCGTCCGCCAAAGTGCCGGGTGATCCGGTCGAGGCTCTCCGCGCGCGTCACGACTCGCAAGGCCTTCGAATCAACGCGCGGACGGGGTGTCCGAGTTGGCTCGGGGAGGGATTGAATGTCGGGTGGGCGATCGACGTCCTGCACCCGCTCGCCCAGGGAGCGCGACCTTGTCCGCCATCTGAGCACGGACCTGCGGCTGCCGGCCCTTCAGCGATTGCCCTGGGAGCCTGGCCCCCGCCGATTCTCGAGTAGGTGGCCCACGGTCCGCACAGGCGCGCTACAAGATGCTCTCGATCTGCGGTACCTTCGTGTCCTGGCTCGCTGGCGAGTCCACCAAGGAGCGAAACAAATGCCGATAGCATCCCAGCTCGCACCCCAGATCGAACAGTTCATCCATGACAACCCGCAGGGCGTGTTGACCTCGTTCCGCCGCAACGGGATGCCGCAGCTCAGCATCGTCACCGTGTACCCGCGCGATGGTGGCGTCGGGATCTCGATCACGGAGACGCGGATGAAGTTCAAGAACCTGCTCCGCGACCCTCGCTGCTCCGTGCTGATCTCGCATGTGGACTGGTGGTCCGGGTTCCTGGTGTTCGAGGGTAAGGCGGAGCTCACCCACTCCGGCAACACCGACCCCGACACGCTCCGCATGGCGCGCCGGCACATCTTCAGCGCCACCACGAGACGGCGCAGCGCGGACTGGGACGAGTACGATCGGATTGCGAACGAAGACAAGCGTGTGGCGATGCTGCTGCGGCCCGACCACGTGTACGGCTCAGCGCTGGCCCGCATGCGCGCGGCGCTGGCGAAATGATTGCAGCCCACCTATAGGGAGGAGAGCCCCATGGCAAAGTACATTCCCAGCCCCAGGGATTGGGTGCGTGAGCAGGTCGAGCTTTACGAGGGCAGCGGCGGCACCAAAGGCACCACGCTTCGCGACACCGGACTGCCGGTGATCATCGTGACCAACACCGGCAACAAGACCGGCGGGATCCGGAAGACCCCGCTCATGCGCGTCAAGGACGGTGCCAACTACGTCCTTGTGGGGTCGCAGGGCGGGGCACCGACGAATCCCGTCTGGGTGTACAACCTGCGCGCGAACCCGACCGTGGAGATTCGCGACCACACGGTGGTGCAGCCGATGCGGGTGCGCGAGGTCCAGGACGAAGCCGAGCGGGCACGGCTCTGGGAGATTGCCGTCGCGGCGTTTCCGCCGTACGCGGAATACCAGGGGAAGACCACGCGGAAGATCCCGCTCTTCGTCGCCGAGCCGGCGCGCTAGCGGGACGCGCGGGTGATGCCGCCCGCAGGCTTCACCGAGCGCTTCGCCAAGGTCAACGGGATGCCGATGCTGGTCCTGTCGGGCGAGAAGGTCGGCGGCACCTTCCTCATCGAGCAGGCGAAGCTGGTGGCATCCGACGTCCGGGGCCAGGTGGTGGCGGGCGCGGGTCACTGGCTTATGGAGGAAGCGCCCAAAACCGTGATCCCCGCTATCACTGACTTCGTCGGCTGATGCCGATTGGGGTCAGCCGGGATGCACCGCTCACTTGCCGAACCATCAATCGGATTGTAAGACCTGGCCCCCATTTGCGTAGGACTAGAGCTCGTGCTCGGTGGCCATGCGGGTACCCTTCTCCGCGGGATTCTATCTATGGATTGCACCGATCTGGGAGGCCATGAAAGGAGATCAGTTCATGGAAACACGTCCTGGGAGTTTGGCCGAGCGCCGCCACTTTCGATTCCATCAGCCACATGTCCACCTCGCGTCCGTCTTCGGCGATACCTGGTTCGGAGAGAAGGCCGAGGGTTTCGCGCGCTTTTTCGGGACGCCAACCTTTCTGTTCGGGCAGACGCTGGTCGTGGCGATCTGGATCGCAGTCAACGTGATCGGCTGGACCCGGTTCGACGTATACCCGTTCATTCTGCTGAACCTCGCGTTTAGCCTGCAGGCAGCGTACGCCGCACCTCTGATCCTGCTTGCCCAGACCCGGCAGGCGGATCGCGACAAGGCGCTTTCTGATGCCGACGCGCAGCACCGCGAGGCGCTTGCGCAAGCGGCCACCGAACGGCAAGAGCTGGCGGCAAAGCAGTCCGCGCAGATATTCCAGCTCTTGGACCAAAACACCGAGCTCACCCGGCTGACACAAGAGCTAAGTATGATCATCAAGACCCTGACCGACGAAATTCACAGTAAGGTGGTCAGGCCATAGCCTGGGACGCAGGCGGCGGTAGCGTGATCGGGAACGGCACGTTCGGGTAGCGGGCCACGAGCTCTCGCCACACCCGGCGGCCGATCTCCTCCGCGCGGCTGACCACGTCACCCTCGTCGATGGTGAGCACGCGGCGGTCGCGCATGAGCCAGCGGCCGTCTACCATCACGGATTCGACGTCGCCCGCCTGGCCGTTGTGGATCCAGGCCGACACGATGCGCAGCGTTGGCACCAGGTGCGGGCGGCGGGCGTCGAGGATGACCGACGTCGGCGCCGAGGCCGAGGGCGGCGGCGCCATTGCGCGTGCCCCACTCCAGCGCGTCCTCGGGCCAGGGGCGCTCGCCGTCCTGGCGAGAGATGCGCTCCACGAAGAGGCCCGTGCGCATGGCCTCGAGCATGTCGTGGGCCATGTTGTCGGTGCCCATGGCGATGTTGCAGCCGGCCGCGGCCAGGGCCTGGATGGGCGGCGCCGCCGCGCGACGGGCGGCCATGGCGGCGTTGTGGGAGACGGAGGCGCGGCTGCGGCCGAGGTGGGAGATCTCCCCGGGCGACATGAAGCGGCAGTGCGCGGCGACGAGACGCGATGAGAGGAAGTCGTGCTGGAAGAGATACTCGGCGGGCCGGACGCCGCGGACCCGCATGACCGACTCCGCCTCCCAGTGACTCTGGTCGAGGTGGATCGTGGTGCGCACGTCGCGCCGCTCCGCGAGCTCGCGCGCGCCACGCAGCAGCTCGGGTGAGCACGCCTCGGGGGCATGCGCGGCCACCACGCAGGTGATCCGTCCCTTCTCGGCGCCGTGCCAGGCGGAGATGACGTCATCGGTGCCACGCAGCGTCTTCTCGGCCAGGGCCGGGGAGTACACGAAGCGGTTCTCGGGGATGCCTGCGGGCTCGAGGTCGCTCGAGGTCTGGCCGAACACGACGCGCAGCCCCGTGGCCGCCACCGGCTTGACGTAGTCCGGGACGCGCGTGCCGATCTCGAGCAGCGTCGTGTTCCCGCCGCGAAGGCACTCGAGCGCGCCGAGCATCGCGAACACCGCGTTCTCCTCGGCGCTCAGCATCGCCTGCGCCGTCGTGGGAAAGCGAAGGGTCGAGGGGAAGCCGAAGTCCTCCTGGATGCCGCGGGCGACGGTGAGCCAGAGATGCGTGTGACAGTTGATGAGCCCGGGGAATACCGCCTTGCCGCGCCCGTCCATGCGCTCGGCGCCGGGCCAGCGGCGGTCGATCTCCTGGGTCGGGCCGATGGCCACGATGCGGTCGGCGTCCACGGCGATCGAGGCGTCGTGGTGCACGGTGCGGGCGGCGTCGGAGGTGACGATGGTCGTGTTGTGGATGACGAGCGCCATACGGCTTCTCCTTCTGCCCGGCGTCGGGGCTGCGCTGGCCGGGCTCTCACACGATGCCCGAGCCGTTCTGTTCCGGCAAGTGCAGACACCGCCCCCTCACCCTGCCCTCTCCCCCGATGGGGGAGAGGGAACAGCGGTGATACACTCCCCGCTATCGTCATTCCTGGGGCACGCCCGATCCCGCCATCGATGCCGGGATCGACGAGAGGTTCCATGAGAACGGTCATCCATGGCGGGGATGTGATCGCTTACCACGACGGGGGCCACCGCCTCCTGCGTGGCGGCAGTCTGGTCTACGAGGACGATCGCGTCGTGTTCGTCGGCCGGAGCTACGCCGGGGCCTCGGACCACCGGATCGACGCGACGGGCAAGCTCGTCATTCCCGGTCTCGTCAACCTGCACTGCCATGCCACCACCGAAGCCAGCGGCCGGCTCATCGCCGATGCGGGCCGCCGCGACTTCTTCCACACGGGCTTCCTCAACTATCAGAGCGCGCCGCGCGGCGTGACACCGCTGGCTGCTCGCGAGAACCTCGACATCGGCAACCGCTTCGCCCTGGTCGAGCTGCTGAGGAACGGCTGCACGACCATCGTCGAGCTCGGCGCCGTCAACGACGCAACCGTGGCCTTCGCCGGCCACATCGGCATCCGCGCCTACCTGACGCCGGGCTACCGGTCGGCCTCGTACCGCGTCGGGCCCGAGGGCCGGCTCGAGTACGAGTGGGACGAAGAGGCGGGCATGCGCGGCCTCGAGCGGGCGAAGGCCTTCATCGGCGCGCATCAAGGGGCACACGCCGGGCGGATTCGCGGAATGCTGTATCCGCTCCAGGTGGACACCTGCAGCCCCGAGCTGTTCCGCGCCACGCGGAAAGCCGCCGACGAGCTGGGCGTGGGCATCTCGACGCACGTCGGCCAGAACCTTGTCGAGTTCCACGAGATGCTCCGGCGCCACGGCAAGACCCCGGTGGAGCTGCTGGACGAGACGGGCCTGCTCGGGCCGGACACGATCCTCGGCCATTGCCTCATGACCACGTCCCACAGTCTCGCCGCGCTGCCCGGGGGCCGGGATCTCGAGATCCTGGCGCGAAGCGGATCAACCGTCGCCCACTGCCCCCTCGTCTTCGCCCGGCGGGGCAACGCGCTCGAGTCCTTCCACCGCTATCGGGCTGCCGGCGTGAACGTGGGGCTGGGCACCGACACCTATCCGCGCGATCTCATCAGCGAGATGCGGTGGGCGTCGCTCCTGTGCAAGGTGGTGGAGCACGACTTCACCGTGGCCACCGCCGCCGACGTGTTCAACGCGGCCACGCTTGCCGGCGCCCGCGCGCTCCGCCGGGACGACATCGGGCGCCTGGCCCCCGGCGCCAAGGCCGACATCGTGATCCTCGACATGCGGTCGCTCCGCATCGGCCCCTACCGCGATCCGGTCAAGGCCCTCGTCAACTGCGGCACCGGCGACGACGTCGAGACCGTGATCGTCGACGGCCGCACCGTTGTCGCAGGCGGCCGCGTGGTGGGCGTGGACGAGGAGGCGCTGCGGCATGAGGCGCAGCAGGAGGCCGAGCGCCTGTGGGCCACCGTTCCCGAGTGGCACTGGGAAGGATTGACGACGGAGCAGCTCTCGCCCACGGCGTTTCCACCCCTGGACACGGACCTTCAATGAGAGGAGCAGTCATGGCCCGACTCAGCCGGCGGAAGTTCCTGATCGGGGCGGGCGCCGCCGTCGGCGCCCTGCGGGGCGCGCCCTTCGTTCACGCCCAGAAGCGCGGCGGGACCATCCGCATCATTCCCATCGCGGACCTGAAGGTCCTCGATCCGATCTGGACCACCGCCTACGTCACGCGCGACCACGCCTACCTCGTCTACGACACGCTGTTCGCCAGCGACGCGAGCCTCCACATCAAGCCGCAGATGGTGGACAAGTACAGCGTCAGCCGCGACCACATGAAGTGGTCGTTCACGCTCCGCGACGGCCTCAAGTTCCACGACGGCCAGCCCGTCACCGCGGAGGACTGCGTGGTGTCGCTGCAGCGCTGGGGCCAGAAGGACTCGCTCGGCAAGCTGCTGATGGCCGCCACGGGCAAACTGGCCGCGTCGGACAAGAAAACGTTCACGCTCGACCTGAAGGAGCCTTTCGGCGCGGTGCTGGACGCCCTCGGCAAGCCGTCGAGCAACGTGCCGTTCATCATGCCCGCCCGCCTCGCCACCACCGACGCCAACGAGCAGATCAAGGAGGTCATCGGCTCGGGACCGTACAGGTTCGTCAAGGCCGAGTGGCAGCCGGGTGACCAGGTGGTGTACGAGCGCTTCGCCGACTACGCCCCCCGCAGCGAGGCGCCGAGCGGTGCCGCCGGGGGGAAGCGCGCCAACGTGGACCGCGTGATCGCGCGCTACATCCCCGACGCCGCCACGGCGTCGGCGGCGCTGGAGAAGGGCGAGGTGGACTGGTGGGACAACCCGCCCGTCGACTTCTCCACGCGACTCGAGAAGAATCCGAGCATCACGGTGTTCGTGAAGAACCCCGGGGGGATCCAGGGCTGGGTACGACCCAACCATCTGTTCCCACCGTTCAACAACAAGAAGGCGCGGCAGGCGCTACTCCACATGGTCGATCAGGACCTGTACCTGCAGGCCGTCGTGGGCAACCCGAAGTACTACCGCGCGTGCCCGAGCTATTTCATGTGCGGCCTGCCCACGGAGACGGCAGCGGGCGCGCCGGGCAAGCCCAACCTCGAGCGCGCCCGGCAGCTCATGAAGGAGAGCGGCTACGACGGCAAGCCGATCGTGCTGCTCGACGCCGCCGATAATCCTAGCCTGCACGGCTCCGCGCTCGTCACGCGCGAGCTGCTGTCCAAGATCGGCGTGAACGTCGACCTCCAGGCGCAGGACTGGGCGAGCGTCATCGCCCGCCGCGGCAAGAAGGATCCGCCGCAGGCCGGCGGCTGGAACCTCATGATGGCGACCTGGATCTCGCCCGCAAAACGCAGGCAGATCGCGGACCAGGTGCAGACGCTCGCCTATGACGAAGTACCGTACGTCCCCTGGGGCCAGTACACGCAGCCCACCGCGTACCGGAAGAACGTGAAGGGTGTGCTGACCTTCCCGGCCAGTCTCTACTGGAACGTCTCGGTCGAGGGGTAGGTAGCTGCTTCCTCTCCTCATCCGGCGGCTGGCGGCCACCATCCCCGTCATGGCGGTGGTGGCCCTGGTCGTGTTCGGCCTGCTTCGTCTCACGCCGGGCGACCCCGCGGCCGTCATCGCGGGTGACTACGCCAGCCCGCAGGACGTCGCCAGGATCCGCGCCAGCCTCGGCCTCGACCGGCCGTTGCACGTGCAGCTCGGGCTCTGGTTCGGCAACCTGCTCCGCGGCGACCTCGGGACGTCGATCTTCTCCGGACTTCCCGTGACCACGCTGATCAGGCAGCGCGTCGAGCCCACGGTGGCGCTGGCCACGCTCACGATGATCGTGGCGATCACCATCGCGGTCCCCCTCGGGGTACTCGCCGCCTGGAAGCGGGGCTCGTGGATCGATCGCACGGTCATGGTCTTCGCGGTGTCCGGCTTCTCCATGCCGGTCTTCTGGCTCGGCTTCCTGCTCGTCTGGGTCTTTGCCCTGCAGCTCGGCTGGCTGCCCGTGCAGGGCTACTCGCCGCTGTCGCGCGGCCTGTGGCCCTTCCTGCGGCAGCTCATCCTGCCCGCCCTCACCCTGGGCTTCGTCTACATGGCGCTGATCACGCGCATGACCCGCGCGAGCATGCTGACCGTGCTCCGCGAGGACTTCATCCGCACCGCCTACGCCAAGGGTCTGCCTCCGGCCGCCGTGCTGCTCCGCCACGCGCTCAAGAATGCGGGTCTGCCCGTGCTCACCATCATCGGCGTCGGGGTGGCGATCCTGATCGGCGGCGTGGTGGTGACGGAGACGGTGTTCGCGCTGCCGGGGATCGGCCGGCTCACGGTGGACGCCATCCTGCGCCGCGATTACCCGGTGATCCAGGCCGTCATCCTGATCGTCTCGGGCGTCTACGTGCTCGTCAATCTGGCCATCGACCTGCTCTACGTCGTGCTCGATCCGCGGATCCGGTACTGATGTCGACCGCGGGCGCCGGCCTCGTGCTGGACGTGCCCGTCCCGCGCGGGCGCGCCCATGCCGCGCGCGTGCTCGTGACGCGCAATCCCACGCTCGCCGCCGGCTGCGTCGTGCTGCTGCTTCTCGCGCTCAGCGCCGTCGCCGCCCCCCTCTGGACCGCGACCGATGCCCAGCAGATGAATCCGAGCGTCCGCCTGCGCCCCCCCGACGCCGAGCACCCGTTCGGCACGGACCATTTCGGCCGCGACGTCTTCGCCCGCACGCTCTACGGGGGTCGCATCTCGCTGCGCGTCGGCCTCATCGTGGCCCTGCTCGCTCTCACCGCGGGCACGGCCGTCGGGCTGGTCAGCGGCTACTATCGGGCGCTCGACACGGTCGTCATGCGCGTCGTCGACGGGCTCATGGCGATCCCGTCCATCCTGCTCGCCCTGGCCTTGATGGCCCTCGTGCGCGCCAGCGTGGAGACGGTGATCGTCGCGCTGGTGGTGCCGGAGATCCCGCGCGTCGTGCGGGTCGTGCGGGCCCAGGTGCTGAGCCTGCGTGAGCACACCATGGTCGAGGGGGCGCGCGCGATCGGCGCCGGCACCCCGCGCGTGCTGCTCTTCTACATCCTGCCCGCGCTGGTGGCGCCCCTCATCGTCCAGGGCACCCACATCTGCGCCCTGGCCATCCTCGTGGAGTCCTACCTGTCCTTCCTCGGCGCGGGCACGCCGCCCCATATTCCCAGCTGGGGCAACATCATGGCCGAGGGCCGCGCGTACGTGCAGATCGGCGTCTGGATCATCCTGTTCCCGGGGCTCTTCCTGATGCTGACGGTGCTGTCGATCAACCTGATTGGCGACGGCCTGCGTGACCTGCTGAAGGTGTGAGGGGCACTTAGCTGCTTCAGGCGGGGTAGATGGCGAGCCCGCCTGCCCGGGCCGCGGCGGCCAGCCGCGCGTCGAACGACGCCAGCGATGCCGCCCGCGCTGAGGTCGCGAGTGCCAGATGTAGAGCGTCGGCCGCGCGCAGCGGAGTCTCCGGCAGGCTCAGGAGGAACTGTTCCGCCCGGCGGTGGACGTCGCGAGTCAACTCGACGCGATGGTAGACCTCCTCGTCGAGACGCCCGAGGATGGCATGCTGAAGGCGTCGCGCAGCCTCCCGCGCGAGTGACCCCTGCCGCAGACGGCGGGCGAGCGCCGAGATGAACTCGGTCACCGCCAGATCGGACACCAGGACATCGTCTCGCCCCTCCACGACTTCATTGAACTCGTCGCTGCCTGGCTCCGGCAGGTAGAGCTTGATCAGGGCGCTGGTATCGCAATAGAGGGGGCCGGGCAGCCCCGCTCGATATGCCGCGCGCTGCTCGAGGAGTCGCGCCGGAACGCGCCTCCTAGATGCGATCCGCGCGGTCCTCGGCAACGGTCGTGGAGAGTGGAGGGTCGAACACCGGCATCTTCCGGCGGAACGCTGCGAGGTTCGGAACGCCCTTGCCGCGCGGGCGATCGGGCGGCACGAGCTTCGCCACGGGACGTCCGCGCTCGGTGATGACGACCTCGCGACCTTTCCGGACCTCGTCCAGAAGCGCCGAGAGGTTCTGGCGGGCCTCGCGGACTCCAGCGGTACGCATGGTGTAATTGTGCTACATGTAGCACATGGAGTCAATAGGTCGGCTTACAGCGTGTGGCGCGCTGGGTTAGATCTTGCGCTACGGCAGGAGATCGGCGACTCGGATGGTCGCCGCAGGCGCGGCGAGCGGCGTGACCGCGGTGTCGGCGCCCAGCGTTTCGATCGCCGCGTAGCCCCAGTTCCGGCGTGCCGGGCCCGGGCGCGCCGGCTCACGATGGACCTCCAGCACGCGGCCGTCGAGGTTGAGAATCCAGTAGTCCGCGATTCCCGCGCGGGCATATGCCGCGGCCTTCCGTCCTCGCGCGAGGGCCAAGCCCGACTGCGCGACCTCGACGATGAGCGCCGGACGAGTCGGGTGCGCAGCGGCGTAGTCACGTGGCGAGCCGCGAACGACGCAGACATCCGGCTCGGGCTCGGACCGGTCATCGAGGATGATCGGGCTCTGAGTCTGAACGAACCAGCCCTCTCCGAATCCGCGCTCCAGCGCCTTCGCCACGAGAAGCACCGCTGTCCGATGCGGGCTGTGCTGTGGCTCCTTGACGAGCAACAGGCCGTCGAGCAGCTCGATCGGGTCGTCTTCGTCGAGGAAGCCGTGGTCGATCAGCCGCCCGTACTCGTAGCGGGACCACCGATGCAGACCGGGACGCTCCGCTTGTTTCATGGCCATGAGATACTCCGATGCTATCGAGGCCTCCGGCAGGCGTCAATGCATCCGGATGAATACACCAAGTGTGCGGGTCGGGGCCACCGCAGGCCCCGGGGACGTTTCCGCGGAAACGTCGGCGTCAGCCCTTGACGGCGCCGGCGGTGAGGCCGGCGACGTAGTACTTCACGAAGAACGAGTAGATGAGGGCGACGGGAATGGAGCCCAAGAGCGCCCCGGCCATCAGCTGGCCCCAGTAGAAGGCGTCCCCGCGGATCAGCTCGCCCACCACGCCGATCGGCACGGTGCGCACGCTCGACTTGCTGAGGAAGAGGAGGGCGTAGAGGAACTCGTTCTGTGACAGCGTGAAGGCGAAGATGCCGGCGGACAGGAAGCCGGGCATGCAGAGGGGAAGAATGATCCTCGTCATGGCGCGCCACCGGCTGGCGCCGTCGATCATGGCCTGCTCTTCCAGCTCCTTCGGCACCGTCTTGAAGTAGCCCATCAGAAGCCAGGCGATGAAGGGCACGAGGAGCGTCGGATAGGTCAGCATCACGGCGGTGAGCGTATTGCCCAGCTTCATCCGGCCGATGAGATCGGCCATGGGCACGAACAGCAG
>WNGK01024449.1_pt1 | contig 10620 bp, 8 predicted proteins | sample 5400601 | NCBI WGS metagenome assembly WNGK01 (sample SAMN13153376, study PRJNA577476) | soil metagenome | isolation source: 60 cm soil or saprolite under Garry oak tree replicate 1 | place: USA:California | collected 2016-06-15
TCGTGGGTCAAAACGATGCCTGCATTATGTGCCAGAGTGCTGAGCAACTTGTATTCGGTGCGGCTCAACTGCGCAGGTCGACCCTGGATCAATACCAGGTGCTGGGCGTAATCAATGGTGAGATCGCCAGTTGTGAAGATAGTCTGGCTGGTTGATTGTTCTATGGGGGGAGCATGGCGACGCAAAAGAGCACGCGAGCGGGCTAGCAATTCCTTCATGCTGAAGGGTTTGAGCAAGAGGTCATCGGCGCCAAGGTCAAACAGGCGCACCCGTTCGTCTTCCCCGCATTCATCACAGAGCACGATGACGGGCGTGTGCGAAAATTCACGCAGTCGCTGTAGTAGTTCGATACCGCTTATGTCCGCCAGGCGCGTTGAGAGCATAATTATATCGGGTTCTTCGAGATCAAGCTGGCGCAGGAACTGAACACCCTGGCCGACTGCTTGCACCCGGTAGGAGTGCTCCTCCAGGTTAGCACGTAAGTAGCGAACCAGGCGCACATCACTCTCGGCGATCAGTACATAGAAGCGTTGGCTTTGCTTAAGCGGCCCGGTAGAGCGTGCAGAGCGCGCCGGAGGTAGGGCCAGCGGGCTGCCTGTTGAGGAGGCAGGTGGCGTGTTTGCTCTGTTTTGGGCTAATGGGGGTAGCCGTGGAGTAAAGGGCAGTGTACAGTAAAAGGTGGCCCCCTGCCCCGGTCCTGGTGAATCGGCCCAGATTTTTCCACCATGCGCTTCAAAAGTGGCTCGCGCAACAGCCAGACCCAGACCACTACCGCCGACACTCTCTTCCCCTTGCCGGACACGGTAGAAGCGGTCGAAAATACGCTCGAGATATTCAGGGGCAATACCCGCACCCTGATCAGCGATGCTGAGACGTATTTCAACATCGTTGCTTTCCAGTTCGATAGTTACGGTTCCGCCAGCGGGGGAGTATGTGACTGCGTTGTTGAGCAGGAAATTTAGAGCTTGTTCAAGCCGTACGGCATCACATACCAAGATTGGTACGCTCGATGGAATATTGAGTACAAAAGAATGACGGGGGGCATTCTTCTGCCAACGCTCTACAAGCTGGCGTAGCAGTTCAGGAAGATGTACCTGGACCAGTCGCAAGGCCTGTACCCCTGAGTCGAGCCGCCAGACATCTAATAAGGTATTGAGAACATCGTATAAGCGGTCGGCTTGCGAATCGATCATCTGCAACATCTCGCGCAGCATAGCAGGGTCCCACCGCATGGAGTTTCCAAGGAGCGTAGTGGCGCAGCCTTTGATGACGGCCAGGGGGGTCTTCAACTCATGAGCAGCCAGGGTCAGGGTCTCACTATGGGATTCGATAGATGTATGTTCCAGCGTAATATCGTCGAGCAGGATGCCTCGACCCAGCAGTTGACCGCCAGCGTCCCACATGGGGAAACAGTGTATGCGCAGCCAACGTTGAGCGGCATCAGCCAGGGCTATATCTGTAGAGGACTCTTGTTGAGGAGAGAACCAGGCACAGTCGAGTTCGGCACGTACCTCTTCAGGTTCGGCCGCAAGGGAGAGTAGATGTTTACGAACATCAAAGATGGGCTGCTCGATAAGCTCGCGGTTCTTTATGCCGAGCAGTCGTACCGCACTTGCATTGAAGTACGTGACTCGTTCCCGCGCATTTACGAGAAGGAAGCCGCTGCTCATATTGGCTGCGATTCCTGCGAGTATACTGTGTACGAGTTCTGCGGATGCTATTCCGGTGTCTTTTGATGAAATATGTGATGGAGATAACGCGCTCTCTACGGTCCACCAGCCTTTATTACCCGCATCTACCTCGTCTCCGGCGGCGAAATCCATATCAAAGATGCCTCTCCTAGTTGCTTGACTTTGCCTGGTTCTTTTATATTCTACCAATAAGGTCAAGGTTTATTAAAGTGGGGCTCTGCATCCTTGAGGGGGATTGTGGGTGGAAAAACTGGGGACACCCCAGACCCCGGCAAAGGACTGCGTCCTCTGCACTCCTGCTTTCCCCTTCAAAGTTCGAGACCCGGCTATCTTGCGATAAAGGCGATCATTACTATCAATGCCAGGTGAAGTATCATAGCGATGACGAATGTCCAGGCGATGAAAAGAATTTTCTTGCGGTCGCCAAGCATGATGGACGACGAAGAGTATGATTGAGGCCAGCGTTCGGAAGCTACCAGTCCCATAGCGATGCGCAGGCGCAAGGGCGTACGGATAGGAGATTTACGCATTTCGACGAGGAGGACCTGGTAACATTCCTGGCAGAGTATCCAGGAACGACGGGGTTCGGGAACGCCTTCCGGTTCCATCAGGTGCACAGCATCGTAGCGGATGCGATTGGTACAAATTGAACAATGTTCATTCGTTCGTTTCTTTGCCCTACGGGAACTTTCTCGACCAACCACAACGACAGATTCGCCTTTACCCATTGCATCCTGCATTATGGTCTTTCCTTTCTGTTTCCTTGTTGTCAAGTATTCAGCATACGAAACGCATGAATGAACGAAATTCACAGAAATTCTTGCTAATGGTATTTTAACACATTCAGTGTGAAAAGGGTCCTAAATCAAGTGGAAATAACAAGGTGACGAACCGGCGCGCTGGTTCGTCACCTTGTTATTTCCACTTGATTTAGTTACCCTCGAATGAGAGGCAGCAGGTAGACGGTACTAAAGACAAAGACCCAGACGAGGTCAACAAAGTGCCAGTACATCTCAGCAGCCTCGACCCCGAAATACCTCCTGGGGCTGAAGTCGCCGCGCAGAGACCGAATGAAAACGATCAGCAAGAAGATGATACCGACAGTGACGTGCAGGCCGTGGAAACCGGTTAGCGTAAAGAAAGCCGAGCCAAAGGTCTGGTACTGCGGGTTAAAATTCTGAGCGAAGAGGTTCGTATATTCATAGACCTGGCCGCCCAGGAAAATGGACCCCAATATCATCGCTCCGAGAAGGCCCAATACCAGTTGCCTGCGATTGCCTTTAACAATGCCGCGCCTGGCAAGAATGGCAGGAATACTGCTCGAAAGCAGGATAATGGTATTAAACGCTGGATATGCGACATCCAGGTGGTCTCCCGAGGGGAGAGTCCACGACCCTTTTCTGATTTCAAGGTAGAGGTAGGCGGCGATCAAGTTGGCAAAGATCAACGCTTCTGAAGTGATGAAGAAGATCATACCCCACCAGCCGAGACTTCGTCCTGCGACTTCATGCTCAGCAGCTGCGGTGATTGGCTCGCCTTGAACAGTGCTCATATTGTCTTTTCTCCCTATAGCTAGTGTATAAAAAGGAGAGATTTGGTCTCTCGATTATCTATGTTCAAGTCCCCAGGCAATAACAGCGGCCGCAGTCAGGACAGCGCCGACAGCCAGAACTACCGGACTGGTAATTACTCCTAGAAGGAGTATACTGAGCGCAACAGCGAGGGCAAACGGCCAGTAACTGGTAGAAGGCTGGAGAGCCTGCCCCTGTACTCCTTTTGATGGAGGACCTTTATCCGGTAGTTGTTGGCCCTTCTGGTTCTGATTTTGCTCTTCAGCCACTATTTGCCTCAATTCCAAATTACTAGTGCAGAAAAAAGGAAGAGATTCGGGGGACACCCCCGTTCCCCCAGCATGGGGCTTCGCCCCCTGCACCCCCATTCCCGAAACTATCTCTTGATTTTGCACTAGTGAGTTGCCGTTTTCCAGTCAGCTATATCCGGGTTCTTTTTGTCATAGAACGGGCGGCGGCTGCGTACGGTTGGCACAACAGGGAAGTTGTAGTGCGGCGGTGGGGACGTAGTATCCCATTCAAGGGTAAATGCATCCCAGGGATCGTCACCGGCCTCCTTGCCATTACGCAGGCTAACTATTAAGTTCACGAAGAACACCATGATGGCAATACCCAGTATATAGGCGCCGATTGTTTGCAATAGATTTATTTCGTCCCAACCAAAATTAGCGGGATAGGTGTAGATACGACGCGGCATACCGAGCAGCCCAAGGATATGCATGGAGAAGAAGGTAAGATTCACGCCGATCAACATGAGCCAGAAATGTATCTGCCCTAAACGCTCATCAAGCAGCTTACCGCTCATCTTGGGGAACCAGTAGTAGACGCCAGCGAAGATTCCAAAGACACTACCACCAAAGAGAACGTAGTGCAAGTGTGAAACCACAAAGTAGGTGTCCGTTACCTGGTAGTCAAAAGGCACGACAGCCAGCGCTAACCCATCCAGGCCGCCAATCAAGAACATGGCGATGAAACCAAGGGCAAAGAGCATTGGCACCTTCAAACTAATTTTGCCAAAAGTAATCGTTGCCAGCCAGTTGAAAATCTTCACGGCTGTTGGAATGGCAATAAGCGTAGTGCTCGTCGCAAAGAAAGCCTGCGCGACGGCTGGAAGACCAACAGCGAACATATGGTGCGCCCATACCGTGAAGCTGAGGAAACCAATAGCCACGCCAGACCAGGCAATGAAGGTATAACCGAAAATAGGTTTGCGTGAGAAGACCGGCAATATTTCCGAAATCATACCGAAGGCTGGCAAGATGAGGATATATACCTCTGGATGACCAAACGACCAGAAAAGGTGCTGCCAGAGTAAAGGGTCTCCACCAGACGCCGCCTGGTAGAAATGGGTACCCAGGTGGCGGTCTAACAGCTCCAGGACACTTACAGCGGTCAGGCTAGGAATAGCAAAGAGCAGCAAGAAGGCTGTCACCAGCGTCATCCATGCAAACAGCGGCATGCGGTTAAGTGTCATGCCCGGGGCACGCATCTTAAGGATCGTGACCACAAAGTTAACGGAAGCGCTGATAGACGAGATACCGAGCAGGAGTATAGCGAGTAACCAGAAGTCCTCGTTCATGCCCGGAGTGCACATGATCCCATTGCCGCAGCCCGCGGCGATCTCGTTCAATGGTGCGTAGTTGAACCAGCCAGCGTTTGGCGCGGCGCCAAACAAGAAGCTTGAATTCAGGAAGAGTCCACCGAAAAGCACGACCCAGTATCCAAAGGCGTTCAGGCGTGGAAAGGCCATATCGCGGGCCCCGAGCATGAGGGGCACGATATAGTTGCCGAAGCCGGTGAGCGTAGGCATAACGAACAGGAAGATCATGGTCACACCATGCATGGTGAAGATCTGGTTGTAGATCTCCGGGGTCAGGACGTGCCCGTTGGGTACGGCTAATTGTGTGCGAATCAGTAGGGCTTCTACTCCACCCGACATGAGGAAGAAAAAGCCAGTTATCATATACATGATGCCGATCTTTTTATGATCGGTCGTCATAAGCCAATCGCCGATATAGGTTTCTTCAAGACGTTTGCGTCGCGCTACGCCTGGAACCTCAACGATCGTACGGGTTGCCATCAGCAATTCCTCCAAATATCTAGATATCCGCGTCCCACTATAAGGTCATAGGGTCTACGGACTATTGTAGACTTTCCAGGTAAGCTATCAGTGCAGTAATATCCTTATCCGAAAGACCCGAAGTGACCCCGGCCATATCGTTGCCAGGCTTCACACTTCCAGGATCATGCAGCCACTGGTAAAGACCACACGCGTCTTTATTTGCAACTTGACCATTGACGATTTTACACGCCGGGTCATTCGCCCAGGTATGATTGTCGCTGGTCCCGAGTACACCACCTGCAATCAGCGAGCGACTGCCGAAGTGCGTCAGATCTGGTCCCTTCAGGGAAGCGGTCGGAACACCGGCAGTAGTCGTGGTAGAATCAGCGCTCTTCAGGTTAACGCCCACGATGCCATGGCAGCCTGTACATGCCCCACTCCCTGAAAAAAGCTTTTGGCCATTTAAGGCCAGAGCATCGGTTGGAGTCTGGGCGGCGCGCTGCTGCGTCATCAGCCATGCTGTGTATTCTCCGTATGTATTGAAAACAACGACATTGAATTCCATATGGGCATGCTGTGTGCCACAGTATTCAGCGCATATTCCACGATAGACGCCAGCCTGATCTGCCCGGAAGATCTGATGGTTGTTATGGCCGGGAATAACCCGAGCCTTTGGGTATATAGAGCGTATCGGCGGTGACAACATGATCGTGAGGATAGTTGAACTCCCACCACCACTGGTGTCCAACCACTTGCACTTCGACAGGAGGACCACTACCGCTAATATTTTGCAAGCTAAACATCGTGTAGATGGTGCCTGCCAGTACCGCGAACAAGAATATGGACGGTGCAACCGTCCAGATAATCTCGACGGTATTATTGCCATGAATCTGCCGTGGTTGAGGCATATTGGGACGCTCGCGGTAGCGTACGATCGAAAAGATCAACCATCCTTCAACGAGTACAAAGACGATGGTTGCTACTACCAGGATAAACCAGAACAGGCCGGCTTCTTGACTGGCAACAGGCCCTTTGGGAACCAATATGCTGGGTGGGTTGCCGCAAGATGCAAAAAGGAGCGAGGATAAAAGCATGAGTGGAAGTACAATTGCCCAGCGTTTCATCCTACGAAATAAAGGCGTCCTCACTTCTATTCTCCTAAATAATGTTTTCCAATGGTATGGAAAGGTTGGTTATTTCAGCGAGCACATGACACTCTTTCCATTTTATGCGTCTACTATAGCTATTCTTCCTGACTGGCGACTTGCAGTCCTTTGATGGTACCTTACAATGGCCTGAATGGATGGATAGCATTTGCACCTGGCAGCCGCGAGGGCTGCCACTACACAACAATATCGTTATATTCTTCTGCTTCTTCCTGCAGCTGTTTTGCCTCTTGCTTCTGCATCCAACGAATGAAGAGAATGCTCATAATGATAATATATAAGATTCCCCCAGGAATCCACATGATGAGACCACCCAGTTGTTGGTCCGTTGCAGCGGATATCCCCCAGATGCGCGGCGCCGCTATGTAGGGGGCATACAGCGGGGAGGAGAATGTCAGGCCTGCCCCGAGGGCAACGGCGGGCATGCCGCTGAAGAAGAGATAGAGTATCTGGCCTCCGAGGGAGAGGCGTGGTAATCCCTCCTCCAAGGGGCTGAAGATGGGCCACCATGTCAGCACGCCAAAGACGATGAAGGTGAGATGCTCCAGGATATGAATACTCTGGTTCTCCAGCGTCGCATTGTAAAGCGGTGGCGCGTGCCAGAGCCAGAAATCGGCATTGTAGAGAAAGAAGGCCACAGCAGGAAATGTCAAGCCTCTAGCTATAAGAAAGGCTGTGCGCTGGTGCAAGAGGGGTTTGACCAGCCATGCTGGTGTGCCTAACAAGAGCAGTGGCGGCCCGATGATGGTCAGGAAGAGGTGTTGTACCATGTGAGCGCTAAACAGGTAGCTATCACCCAATTCGTCCAGGGGAGAAACAAGCGCCAGGAACATGAGGAAGACGCCGAGCAGAAAATAGACGACCTGGCTGCGTTTGACCCGTTCTGCCAGGTGGTATTGTTTGCGCAGGGGACCCACCGCGTAGAGATATAAGCCTACGATGAGGGCTGTGCCGATAAGTATGGATGGTTCCCAGTTCCAGGCGGTAAGCCAGAAATTGAGTCCTATGTCTGCCATGGGTAGCGACCTTTCAGCTTTTTTCTCTTTGTATTTTTTTCCCTCTTTAAGAGTACAATACCTAATCAAGGGGTTTCAAATAGCCGCTTTATTCTGTTCAGGCAATTGTAAGGCCAGAAATGGCGCTTGCAAGGAGGGTATCAGGAAGGTCAACGACAATAACAATTGGTTTGTTGGCTACTCTGCTTGATCGGTTATTTGGAGCTTTCTATGAAATTTATACGCCGCATTGCGTGGGCAGCGGTTGCCTTCACATATTTTCTTGTCGCACTGGGTGGCACGGTACGCACCACGGATTCTGGTTTGAGTTGCCCTGATTGGCCTCTCTGTTATGGTAAGGCCTTTGCTACTATAGACTATCACACATTTCTTGAGCAGTTTCACCGTTATGTAGCAGGCATTGTGAGTGTGCTGGTGGTCACGCTGGCGATCAGCGCCTTTATATGGGCGCGCAAGGAGCGGCATATATTAGTGCCTGCCCTCATTGCTCCGGTTCTGCTGGTTATACAGATCGTGCTGGGTGGACTGACTGTCCTGTGGAAGTTGCCCCCGAATATCATTACGGCACACCTGGGCACAGCACTGGCTATTTTTGCCACGATTATTACGATTGCGGTCATGGCGGGCAAGCCAGTTGCAAGCAAAGAGCATCCAGAGAAGACACGTAAGTTTGCGCGACTCGCGGTGACCAGTGCATTGCTCGTCTATGGTCTTATGCTCAGCGGCTCCTATGTGGTTGGCAGTGGTGCGTCGCTGGCATGCACAGGCTGGCCTCTCTGTAGCGCACAATGGTGGGCAGTCAGCAATCACCTGGCCGATATCAATATCTTACACCGCATTTTTGCGACCATTGTAGGGCTGGTGCTCATCTGGACACTCATATCGGCATGGCGCAGGCGCAAGGTTGCGCCTGGACAGGCCTGGATTGCACTGGCGGGCGGCGTCCTGTTTGTAGCACAGGCGATTGTTGGTGGGCTGATTGTCCTGTTGTACAAACCGGCATTTGTCGCCGGTCTGCACCTTGCTCTTGCTACCGCGGTATGGGGAACGCTGGTCTTGCTGGCTGCACTGGCTACAAAACAATGGCGTGCTGCGCTGCAAGGACAGGAGGTAGGAGCAGCTGACGAAGCGGAGGAAGCGCAAACAGTTGAGCCAAAGAAAGAGCTGGGGCCCGTACAGCAAACCATTGCCAACTATATTGACCTGATGAAGCCGCATGTTACGGTACTACTCTTAGGTACAACGGCTGCAGCCATGGCTATTGCCTACCAGGGATTGCCGCCACTGGGCCTGGTAGCGGCGACATTACTAGGTGGGGCCATGGCGGCGGGCAGCGCTAACTGCATCAATTGCTATATTGATCGCGATATCGACCAGATCATGGGGCGCACACAACGGCGCTCTCTGCCTTCCGGTAGAGTACAACCGCACCACGCCTTGATCTTTGGTATTGTTCTGGGAATCGGTTCGTTCGTCGTCTTGAGCGCGTTTGTGAACCTGCTCAGCGCGACCCTGGCGTGCTCGGCCATCCTCTTCTACGTCTTTGTCTATACACTGGGGCTGAAACGGACATCGGCACAGAACATCGTGATCGGCGGAGCGGCGGGCGCTGTTCCCGTCCTGGTAGGCTGGGCGGCTGTCACGAATACCATCACCTTACCGGCCATCTGGCTCTTCGCCATCATCTTCTACTGGACACCACCACACTTCTGGGCGCTCTCACTGCTCATCCAGAAGGATTACGAGAAGGCGCATATTCCTATGTTGCCCGTGGTGATGGGCGAAGGCGAGACGCGCAAGCAAATTTTCCTCTACTCGCTATTGCTGCTGGCGGTAACCCTGGTGTTGTTTGGCATGCGCGCTATGGGCTACTTCTACCTGGTGGCAGCGCTTGTCCTGGGCGGCATCCTGGTCTATATGTCGCTACGCCTGCTGCGTGAGAAGTCAAAGAGCCGGGCCAAAACGCTCTTCTGGTACTCTAACTGCTACCTGGCGCTGATCTTTGCAGCGATGGTGCTGGACCGGACCATACATTGAAAAAAGGTACATATATTATGAACTGGCGGTTGGCATCACGGCTCTCTGTTATTACCCTCGCAGCGCTGGTAGTGATCATTGTAGCCGTCCTGGGCACACGCTCAGGAGGATTAACATCTAACGCTTCTAATCTCACACCGGCGGCAAACTCGTCTGGCCTACAAGGCACGGACCTTGGAGGTGTACCTGCCCCCAATTTTCGCCTGATTGATCAATTTGGCCGGCCGGTCTCTCTAGCGCAGTTCAAAGGTAAACCGGTCGTTCTGACGTTTCTCTACACGCACTGTCCCGATCAATGTCCTCTGACCGCCGAAAAGCTGCATGCCGTGATGCTCAGCCTGGGCAGCGATGCGCAGCGCGTAGGGGTAGTGGCAGTGAGCACTGACCCCAAGAGAGATACTACGGCTGCAGCACTTAACTTCTCGCAGGTACATAGGATGCAGAACTACTGGCATTACCTCTTGGGAACGGAGAGTGAGCTATCGCCAGTCTGGTCAAGCTACTCGGTCTATGCAGCGCCCACTCCGACAAGTACAGGTGGATCGGTTGCGCATACGACAGCGGTTTATGTTATCGACAAACAGGGGCGCGAGCGTGTCTTCTTTGGAAGTGACTTCACCTCGGCCCAGTTGACCAAGGATCTGCAAATCTTGCTGAAAGAGTAGCCCGGTGAACGGGGTGGGTTTGGAAGAGCAGATTCTTGATAGCTGGAATATTCACAACCGGATCAACCTCTATTTGCTTGATGTCATTCCCCCGGAAACCTTAAGTGGCGTCTCAGCCTCGAAGGGACGCAACATAGGTGAGCAGTTCCAACTTGTTTCATCCTGGTTGAGAAAACTTCACCAATTACTGTGATTTCGCGTGTATTTTTAACGAGAGCACAACTGAATTCCGACCCCTCAATATGCTAAAGTTTCGCTGAAACACTTAAGAAATTTTGAAGACGGCATTTTGCCGCTGAGGAGAAATATGCAAGAAGAAGAATATACTATCCCCCAGATGGTTGAGGACGTTCGTGCAGGGAAGATGGGACGCCGACAGTTTATGAAGAGACTTACAACTATGGGTATTACT
>WNGK01047096.1_pt1 | contig 10620 bp, 13 predicted proteins | sample 5400601 | NCBI WGS metagenome assembly WNGK01 (sample SAMN13153376, study PRJNA577476) | soil metagenome | isolation source: 60 cm soil or saprolite under Garry oak tree replicate 1 | place: USA:California | collected 2016-06-15
TGAAACGCTAAATCAACAGGGGCATAAATTGTCAGTCAAACAAGTCCCAACGGAGCTTTTCGCCACTTTCTTTCCCGGTGCCGCCGAGATTGCGGAGATGTTCAGTTACTTCCAAGCTCATACCTATTTAGGCTCGGATTCGTCCGACCGAATTGCGCTCGCTAACAAAATAGCAAGCGGGCAACCGACAAAGTTTTCGACTTGGGCTCGACTTAATCTCCCGGTCCAAAACCCTTAAATGCAACCCTTCACTCAATGCGAATCGAAATCATGAAAACGCTGCTAAACATGAAAAAGATAAACATGAAAATCGGTGTGAGCGGTGCGAGCGGTCATTTGGGCAGGGCCACGGTTGCGGAACTCGTGCAACGGCCCGGCGGTCACGAGGTAGTGGCGATCTCGCGCACGCCCGAGACTATCACTGCGCTGGCCCAGGGCCGGTTTGGGGACTACAACCGGCCCGAAAGCCTTGCGGAGGCCTATGCGGGTCTCGATCGTCTGCTCATCATCCCGGCCCTGGAACCCGGAAAGCGCGCGGCGCAGAACGTCGCTGCAATCGACGCGGCCGTGAGGGCGGGCGTCAAGCATATCGTCTTCATGTCGACGGCGGGCGCGCGGCAGGAGGAGGAGCCGGCGCTCGGCGCCTCCTACTGGCGGGGCGAGCAGCATCTTATCGCCACGGCGCCGACGTGGACCATCCTGCGTATGAACTACTATGCCGAAGGTCTCGTGCAGCAGGCGCGGGCGTCGCTGGACCAGGGCGTGCTGACCGGGTTGGCCGAGAACCGGGTTGCTTTCGTTGCGCGCGGTGACGTGGCGGCCGCCGCAGCCGGAATCCTCATAGGCGACGGCCATGCAGGCGCGATCTACAATGCTACCGGCCCCGAGCGCCTGTCGGGTGCGGAACGCGCGGCCCTCATCGCCGAAATCACTGGCCGGCCGCTCGCGTTCCTCGCCATCACGGAAGAGCAACTGCGCGCCGGACTGACGCAGGCGGGTCTGCCCGTGGAGGTCGTCAACATCGCCATCAGCATCCAGGCGAGCTTCGCGGCGGGTGCGTTCGACATTGTGACGGGCGACGTCGAGCGCCTTGGCGGCCGGCAGCCCAAGCCTCTCCGCGATGTGCTTGCCGGGGCGCTGAAATCTCCTTCGGCCTGAAGAGTTGCACCATGCAAGCCCTGGAAGGTCTCCCGCACCGCCCACGCTTACCATTGTTCCCCTTCCACCAGGCCAGGCAACCATCTCTTGGTCGCCGAACACGCCAGGTTTCGTTTTGGAGGAAACCTGGAGCCTGTGGCCCGCGGACTGGACTAACTCTGTCAGCGCAGCCGCCCATGTAAGTCCGGCCTCTGCCCGTCGCCCTTCCACTGCCAGCAAAAACGTCAGCAAAGGTGTTGAGAAAGTGCTGGGTCAGGTAGTGCCGGTGTAGTGCTTGACTCATCGGCAAAATAAGGCATTTTTGATGCAGAAACGACGCTTGAGGCGACCGATTCCGACCCTCGCCTCCAGCACCTTCACTACTCTCCCACTACACCGGCACAACGGCATCACTGCACTGTTGACATTTCGGTGCAGCAAATCTGAATTGTTCAACTCGCCCAATTCGATTTTACCCCAATGTGATTGTCGCGCTGACGGTTACTGATTGGACCAAACACTTGGCCGTGGAAACCTAGGGGATAATTTCCAGCGACGCAATCTTGTCCCCTTCGAGCTTGAAAAAGAATCGAAGGTCAACGGGGCTGCCGGGAAAATTTCCAACCAGGTGGCTGGTGACAACTATTATCCCGTCCTTCTCTTCGCACGCGACAGGCTCGCTGGTGTATTCGTATTTGGTCGAAGTACCCGTCTTCCATTGCTTGATCGCCGCTCGGCCCTTGTAGGTGTGTCCCTCATCCTTCACGACGGCATTTTCAGTGAAACATTGAGAGAGCGTTTCGCTGTCATTTTTGTCCGCTGCGAAGTAGGTCGCGATGGGTTTTGGCAGATTTAGTGATTTCATTGATGTCTTCATATCTGTTTTCGTTGCTCCTTGCGTTTTCAATTATGCTAACAGTGTTAATGGTATTGTGAGTGGGCGTGTGCGCTCAAAACCGCACAGCAGGTAAAGCACCCACGGTATTGAAATCAGTCGAGAGGCTGGCCTCCCGCCAGAGTTGTGCATCGGCTGCCCGCGTCACTTCCGCTTGGCCAGCATATTCAACGGCATCACTACCCAATAGGAGATGCGCAGGCAGGCGCTCGCTCTCAGCCAGACGAAGAATGAGTTGCGCCACTTTTACCGGATCGCTGATCTCGTTGCCCCAGTAAGATGCCAGCGCCTTGATCACCGCGCCCACGGATGGTTCATAGTCAGAAAGCAGAACAGGCGTTTCCTTGTTCGCGCGAACGCCCCAATTTGTCCGCATTCCCCCTGGTTCGAGGGCACACACCTTGACGCCAAAAGGCGCGACTTCCTGTGCTAGAGATTCGGTAAATCCTCCAACCGCCCACTTGGCAGCATGGTAGCCGGTACTGCCCGGACGGGCCAGGCGGCCGCCCACGGAGGAGATTTGAAAGATGTAACCGCTCCTTTGCTTGCGCATGATCGGCAGCGCAGCGCGGGTCACATTAACGACGCCATAGAAATTTGTGTCCATCAGCGCCTTGAATCTCTCAGAACTCAACTGCTCGAACGGAGCGATGTCACCGTATCCCGCGTTATTTACGACGACATCGAGGTGTCCGAAAACGTCAACCGCCATCTGCACAGATGCTTGCGCCGCCTTTTCGTCAGTCACGTCGAGCGTAGCGGTGCGAATTTGATCGCCATACTTATTCACCAAATCTTCGAGGCGGCGAGGGTCGCGGGCGGTTGCGACGAGGCGATGGCCAGCTGTCAGCACAGCTTCTGCGATGTTGCGGCCCAATCCGCTTCCGCTGCCAGTTACCAACCAGACGTTAGACGATGTGTTCATACTGTTTTCCTTTCAGCGTTGTGATTTGTTGTTAATTGCCTTGCTCGTGCTGCGACATTTTTCGGTCACGGCTTAACGCTCCCAAGCGCCAGGCAACGAAATCATGGGCTTCGGTGTGCGAACCAGCTTTGAAACAAGCCGGATGCTTCCGCTCGCTTTCACCTTTCGTTTCTTATTCGTTCTTCCATTTCGTTTCATAGACCTATACTCCCAGATTGATGCAGATGCGTCTAAAACATCTTTACGATTGAACCGATACCGATAGAGTATCGGTATGGAACTGCGACATTTGCGCTATTTCGTGGCGGTTGGAGAGGATCAGCACTACGGGCGAGCCGCACAGCGGCTTCGAGTCGCTCAACCCGCGCTCTCCCGCCAGATCCAAGATTTGGAAGAGGAGATCGGTTTCAAATTGTTTGATCGCCTTTCACGCGGAGTGAAAATCAGCGCGGCCGGAAAACTGTTCCTGGAAGATGCACGACGTATTCTTCAGCAAGTAAATGAGGCAACGACGCGGGCGGCTCGCGTGGCACACGGTAAATCCGGCACGTTGCGGATCGGATTTACTGAGAGCGCATCCTGGCATGGCGTCGTTCCAGACTCCTTTCGGCAATTCCGCCAGCAACAGCCGGACGCGGAATTACAACTAAACCCATCAACCTCCTTGGAACAAATCGAAGCCGTTCGATCTGGCCGGCTGGATGCGGGCTTTGTGTATAACGTATTTGATGCGTCGAAGGCGGATCGGGAATTGGATAAGGTTCAAGTCGGAACGCAAAACATCGCATTGGCGGCGCCCAAGGGACATCCGCTGACTAAATTGAAGAAGCTCCGGCTGCGCGACATGGTTGACGCATCCTTCATCTGGTTTCCAAGGCGGGAAAGCCCTGCTTTTTACGACCGATTGATGCGCGAATGTTTTCGCGGCGGCTTGAAAACACCGCGCATCGTTCAAGAAGCAGTGAATGAAGCGACCATCTTGAGCCTTGTGTCGCATGGGCTGGGTGTGGGGTTTGTCAATGGAACTGCGCGCTGGCGATGTCCCAAGGGAGTGGTTGTGTTGCCAGTGTCTGATTTGAACGTGTCTCTCCAATTGGCTCTTGTCTGGAGAAAAGACAATGCTTCCCCATTGCTCGCCAGGTTCGTGGCTGGTGTGCAGGATTTGCCTCAAGTTAACGCACATTCGAATGGTTAAAGCTCAGTGAGGCAAACCCAAGTCAGCAAAAACGTCAGCAAAGGTGTTGGAACGGTGCTGGGCCGGGTAGTGACGGTGTTGGGCTTGACTCAATCGTAAAAATGGGCATTTTTTGGGCTGAAAACGCGCTTGAGGCGACCGATTCCGACCCTCGCCTCCAAATCAAAATGCCTCTGCGTCAAGGTTTTACCTCGGCAGGGTTGTGCCGGCAGTCACCTCGGGCAGGCCGAAAATCAATGTGAGCGCAAGCGATCTTCTGCGAACTTGTTCCGCCAATTACGCTCATGACCGTGCCACCCGTGCCGCCGGGCAGAACCGCCATTTCGAAGGCACGCCCTTGCGCCGCGACATCAAGAGCGTGTTCGCGCCGCTTGCAGTAGCCACGTGGGTTGCGATTCATTTTGCGCCGGAGTTTTGGAGCAGTTTCTGTAACGCGGCCTGTTCGGCCGGGGTTTTAACGTAGGGCAGCAGTTGAGAGGTATCACCGGGTTTTAGTCCATTGTGTGCTGTGGAGAATTCCTGTATTGCTGGTTTGAGTGTATCCTCAGCCACGCTGCCACTTTCAACGCTCATATCGTTCATGGTAATTTTGTAGTGAGTGTCGTCCTCGTCATCTATGGGAGAAGCCTTTCCGGTTATCACTCCGGTTTGTGTCAGTTCGTAGCGCTGAAGGACGGCATCGTCAACCGGTAACGCGAAGTAGGGTTAAATTAACATGAAACAAATAAAGACAACTGGGAAAAACCTCATACCCTGCCATCGAATTGTGGGGAAAAATGGAACCATGCGTGGCTTTGCCGGCGGCTTGGAAAGAAAACGGCGTCTCCTTGAACTCGAAAACTTTATTCGACCTCTTTCTTTTCTGATCCTTTCCGTGGACCTGACGCGAGGGACTTGGAAACGGAAACTGCAGGCGGGATTACAAATAAGAAGCAATTTTCTTAGTGCGGAAATCGGGGGACTCTGGTCTAACTCCTGGAAATCATGAGTAACATTTATTTGCCAGGAGACGGTGTTTTAGTGAGTGAGGCAGGCTCAATTGGGCAGTCAAAACAACAAATCACAGGAGAACGTATGAAATCAAATGCACGATGGCTGGTTGTGTTGGCGGCGGTTTCGGGAGCGTGTTTGAACGGCACAATGAATAGCAAAGCGGCAAGCAGCGAGGAGGTGTCCGAGGCCACAGCCATGATGAGCGGTTACGAAGCAGAAGAGCGCGCGGCCGCGGCGGCACGGCAGAAAGACGCGGCGTGGAAGCCGTCGTGCAGCGAGGTGGGCCTGATACAGATCGGCGACAGCAGACGACCGGGGGCGCTGAAGAATTTTTGCCTGAACGCGGAAGGCAACGTTTTGGCGTGCTTCGCGCCGAAAGAGACCGGCCTGAAGAACGCTTCGGGCATCCGGGTTTATTCGCCAAAAGGAGAGCTGCTGAAGACATTGCCGCTGGAGATTAAGCCAGGGGCTATTTGCGTGGCCAAGGATGGCTCGATTTTCGTTGCGGGCGACGGCCGCGTGCTGAAGCTGGATGCCACTGGTAAAGTACTGGCCTCAGCAGATTCGCCGGTCGTAAAGGAGACGGTGACCATCAGCAAGGAGACAGAGGAGATGGTCAAGCAGATGGTCCAACAATCCCGGCGGCCTTTCAAAGAGGAATTGGCACGCATGAAGAGCAACCTGGAACAACGGCGCGCTGATGTGACGGGGTTGACGGTGACGGATCAGGATGTGTTCATGGCGGTCCCGGCGCCGAGTGACTTTAGCTTCCGAGTCTATCGTTTCGATAAGACATTGCAGAATCCGAAGCTGGTGGTGGAGAAGCTCCGCGGCTGCTGCGGACAGATGGACATCCAATCGCATGACGGAAAGTTGTGGATTCCGCACAATTCCCGGCACGCCGTCGAAGCTCGCGACCGGGATGGAAAGGAGCTCTCCAAGTTCGGCACGGCGGGCCGAGTGAAGGCAACTGATTTCGGGGGTTGTTGCGAGCCGAAGAACCTGCGGGTGCTACCCAATGGCGACATTCTTGCCGCCGAGTCCGGTCCGCCGACGTGCATCAAGCGATTTTCGGCCAGCGGCAAGTTTAAGGAGGTGGTTGCGGTGGCGAATAATGGGAAAGGCGATTGCGTGCGCGTGACCGTAGAGATGAGTCCGGATGGCCAACGGTATTACATGCTGGATACTACACGGGATGCGATCCGCATCTTCGCGGGGAAGAGTTGAGGGGGAGTGCCAAATCGCAAAACTGCAAAGCCCAAAATAAAATTCCACTCGGAGAAATTCCAAAATTCGCGGGCGGAGGCCGGAACCAAATGACGGAGTTAACCAATGATTTCATGGATGGACGCGGATTGACACGGAGGAAAGGCAGGAAAATTGATGGTGGAAAAATGTGCGGCGCCGTGATGCTGGCTTTGTTGTTGACCGCAGGCAGCGCCTTAGGCAAACCACCGAAGAGCGGGCCGGAGCCGATGCTGTTTGTGGTGATGGATCCGCTAGCGAAGGAACTGGCTTGCGCGTGTGTGAAGGGATACGCCCAGCGCGATTACCGCAAAGTCGCGACGCGGTTGGAGAAGGCCATTAAGCAGCACGTCAGGATTGAGTTTTCCGACGACCTCGCTGAGTCCATGGCCGGGGTCAGCCCCGGGCGGGAAGTGATCGTCGTGGGCGACCAATCGTTGGTGGCGGACGGCGCTAAAAAGGCGGGGCTGAAGTGTCACCCCGTCTGCGAATTGACCGGCCCGGACGGCAGCACCACGCTCACGGGGTGGTTCATCGCGCGTTCCGATGATCCGGCGAAGGAGTTGAAGGACATCGCCGGTCGAAAGGTTTTCATCGGACTGGCGGATGCGGATGAGAAACATGCCGCGACGGTGACGGCCCTTCGCGCCACCGGGTTGGAGCCTCCTGCCAGGCCGGAGCAGCGAGGGTCATACAGCGACGCGGCGCTGGACATGCTGGACAGCCAGTTGTCGCCGCCGCCCGTGGCGGTGATTCCTAGTTACGCGCTGCGCTTGCTGGAAGGCTGCGGCAGCATCAAGCCGGGCAACTTGAAAGTGATCGGAAAGACAGAGCCAGTGCTGGTGCGCCGAAGGCAAGCATCGATTCTTACTGGCCGGATTGGCGAGGGCCGGGTCGCGACGGGCATGTGCCAAGACTTCCGGCGCGACTGCCGGCGACAGCGAAGTTCGTCTGGAAAAAGGCCGCCATGATTGGCGGCCTTGCCGGCTTAAGCATCAGCGGTAAACGGTTGATTCTGGCCGAGCGCGACTTCGATGAAGCGCATGACGTATATCGCTGCCTCAATGCGGATAATGGCGAACTCCTCTGGCGGGTGGAATTTCCCGCGTGCGGCAAGTTGGATTACGGCCAATCGCACCGGGCCACACCCGTCATTCACGCGGGCAAGGTCTATCTGCTCGGCGCGTTTGGCGATTTGCGATGTGTGAGCGTCGCCAATGGGAAGCTAATTTGGCAGCGCCATCTGCCGCGTGAGTTCAAGGCTCAGTTGCCGACGTGGGGCATGTGTTCTACGCCGCTGGTTGTGGATAATTTGCTTATCGTGAATCCCGGGGGCACCAACGCATCATTGGCGGCATTGGATTGCGTCACCGGCGGTACGCGCTGGACCACGCCGGGATTTCCCGCAGCTTACTCGGCGTTTATCTGCGGAGAATTTGGCAGGCATCGGCAGATCGTGGGGTATGACCAGCGTTCGCTGGGCGGCTGGGACGTGAAAACAGGCGAGCGCCTTTGGCAACTCGTGCCCCCCGCGGAAGGAGACTTCAATGTGCCCACGCCCATTGCTGTGGACGGCGGGGTCATTGTGTCCACCGAGAACAACGGGACACGGCTCTATCGTTTTGATGAATCGGGCCAAATCATTTCCAGGCCGGCGGCTGAGTTTTCGGGGCTCTCACCGACCACGGTGTCGCCGGTGATAACGTGTGGGCGGGTGTTCGGGGCGCACCCGGGTTTGCGTTGTCTCGACGTGCAGAATGGCCTCAAGCCGGTCTGGGAGCGGGAAGAAGAGGCGCTGGGCGATCACGCGACGTTCCTCGCAGATGATGAGCGGGTGCTGGTCATCACGCTGGGCGGCGAACTCATTTTATTGGACGGCAGGGCGGATAAGTGTTCCATCATTTCGCGGCTGCAGTTGTTTGAGGACGACGTGGAGGTTTATTCGCATCCGGCGCTGGTGGGAACGCGGCTTTACGCCCGGGGCGGTTCCATCGTGGTTTGCGTGGAGCTTGGGACCGACTGAGCAAGACATTGTTGCCTCTATCTTGAAAGCGAACATCATCATCGGCATCATTGCGCTTTGTTGCGCGGGATGTTCAACCACTCGCCAATCCCAATCCAACGCAAACCTGCTTCCCCCGCTTCGGCCTTATGTGAAAGAAGTCGCAAACGAACTGGGTATGGTCTCCGCCGAGAGAAGGGTCGTGCTGGATGAGATCGCCGCCAACATGGTTGCCCTGCTTGAGGCGGGAAAAGCCGCGCAGATGACGTTCATCTGCACGCACAATTCGCGGCGGAGTCACATGTCGCAAATCTGGGCGCAGACCGCCGCCTACTACTATGGCCTCGACAAGATTTATGCCTTTTCGGGAGGAACCGAAGCGACTGCCTGCAATTGCCGGACCGTGGCGGCCATGCGCCGAGTGGGCTTTGCCATCGAGGATGCCACCACGGGAGACAACCCCACTTATGTGGTTCGATATGCGGAGGACCGGCCGCCGATCCGTGCGTATTCCAAGCTCTACAATGCTGCCCCCAATCCGAAACGAGATTTCATCGCATTGATGACGTGCAGCGTGGCCGACAAGACCTGTCCCGTCATCGAGGGAGCCATATCCCGATATGCCATACATTACGCCGACCCCAGGCTTTGCGATGACACGCCGATCGAGACGGCGGCCTACAATGAAAGATGCCGGGAAATAGCCCGAGAGATGTTTTACATTATGGCGGAGGTTCGCAGGCAGTGGGATGGGGTCAGGGTGGCTTCGCGGCCCTGATGAGATTCGAACCCCAATCTGAACTTAATCGTCGAGCGGGCCTTTAAAAGGTGCATGCGCGAACCTTAAAATAAAATCCTTAACATTCCTTTTCAGATCAGCCCTGCTGTCCTGCGGAAATTCGCGGGTTTACGTGAGTTTTGCGTACGCTATGGGACGCCGGTGATTCTTATCCGTTGGATTGAGTTGCGTTTGCCGGCGTCGTACGATGCTATCCGACGAATGAGCCCAATCACGCATTTTTTGATGGGCTGGGCGGTCGCAAGCTCTGCGCCATCGCTTACGGAACGCGAACGCGCGATGGTGACTTGGGCGAGCGTTGTGCCTGACGTTGATGGGTTGGGCATTGTCGCTGAACGACTGACCCAGAATTCCGCCCATCTGTTGAACTGGTGGAGCGAGTACCATCATGTGCTGGGGCACAACCTTGGCTTTGCGTTAGTGGTCTCAACTGTTGCCGCCATTTTCGCGAGGCAGAAAATCAAATCGACGCTCTTGGTTTTGTTCAGTTTTCATTTGCATTTGCTTGCAGACTTAATTGGCGCGCGTGGGCCAGACGGCGATCAATGGCCCATCCCATATTTGCTCCCGTTTTCAAAGCAATGGCAACTGACGTGGTCCGGCCAATGGACACTCAATGCTTGGCAGAACTTTGCTATCACTGCCGTTCTTATGGCAATTGCCGTCGCGCTGGCTCGGCGGCGCGGATTTTCTCCTTTGGAGATGTTATCACCAAAAGCTGATTCCGTCTTTGTTGGCGCTTTGCGGGCACGTTTTCCCGTGAACACCCCAAGTTGATTTCAGGGGGCCATAGATTGTGGGTTCTCGGAACTGTTGCTTGGCGGTTCAATTCCGCCCTCCGGTCGCAACGCATTGCGGCGGGAGGCAGTCGTTGTGGGCATGACCTCCAACGGCTTCACCCTCGCCGAGCACGGGGCACGATACGCTGATTCTTAACCAGCTTGCCCCAGTTGAGCCCAGTATGCCGGCAGAGACCTCGGAGGATCGAAGCTGCGGGCGAACGGCCATCTGAATCATTTTGCGCCGGAGTTTTGGAGCAGTTTCTGTAACGCAGCCTGTTCTGCCGGGGTTTTAACGTAGGGCAACAGTTGAGAGGGATCACTGGGTTTTAGTCCATTGTGTGCTGTGGAGAATTCCTGTAATGCTGGTTTGAGTGTATTCTCAGCCACGCTGCCACTTTCAATGCTCATACCGTCCATGGTGATTTTGTAGTGTGTGTCGTCCTCGTCATCTATGGGAGAAGCCTTTCCGGTTATCACTCCGGTTTGTGTCAGTTCGTAGCGCTGAAGGACGGCATCGTCAACCGGTGATGCGAAGTAGGGTTTTAAGTGGGAAAAATCGCCGGGCAACTGACCGTTATTGGCTTCCGCATAGTTGCGCAGAGCTTTCTGTGCCATGAGAGCAAAATCGTTCCTGGCGGAGTTCCGCA
>WNGK01010785.1_pt1 | contig 10619 bp, 11 predicted proteins | sample 5400601 | NCBI WGS metagenome assembly WNGK01 (sample SAMN13153376, study PRJNA577476) | soil metagenome | isolation source: 60 cm soil or saprolite under Garry oak tree replicate 1 | place: USA:California | collected 2016-06-15
ACGGGAGAGGAGCAGAGGCACTTAACAATAAGATTTCGCCCACAAATTCAAACAAAAACGTATTGCCTTCGCAGAGTCGAACACGACGGATTACTCCGTCCGTCTCAAGACTCTGGCCACCCCGTCCCGGGTCTTGAGATAGATGCCCTTACCTGTGCTCACCACGACCGGGCCCGTCAGACAGGATCGACATTGCCCGCGCCGCGCACGGCATTGCCCGCGCCGCGCACGGAGGCTAGTGGTAGAGGACCTGAGGCTGGGCTGTTGACCGCGCTGGGTGATCTGACCGAAAGGTGTCCTGCATGCCTAGGAGCCTCGTCCAGCGTCGAATGCCGCACTGCCGAATTCAGCCGCTCCTTTAGATCAAGGCGGCGCCTCGCGGCGCCGCTGGCCCGGCGTCAGCGCCCCCGGGCTCAGCCTTGGCAGGCCCGCCCGGGACGCACGCCGGGCCACATTCCCCCAGGACACGCAGATCAGGACGGTTCAACAGCACACTGCCCATGTACGGCGTGGGGCCGTCTTTCTCGTCCCGATTGTCCAGCTCACAGCCGCAGCGTCAATGGCGACCCTACGGGCCGTCGCACGCGATCGGCTACGCCGACCATTGACCCTGCGGCCACTCACCAGGATTCGGCGCCTGCGAGGAAGATGGGAGGAGAATAGGCGTCCAATCGCATTACTCGACGTTTTCACCTGGAAATAGGCGGGCAAGATCTGCCGGTAGAACTCCTACGTGGAAGGCGACCCGGCAGGCAGAGGTAAAGCAATCTTCGAACATGCTATTACCGGGCAGGCGTGAAGATCGTGGGCCGAACTCTATGGCTGTTCCCGCTGCCGTCTCCCAAATCTCGACAACCGTGACGGGGAAGTTGACGTCGTCGGACCATCTCGTCGTGTACGAGTTGGGGTATCGGGCAGCGAGCACGCCAGGTGAGTGGGTGTCGTAAAATTCCGCCCGAAACTTGTCGCCATTGCCGTAACTAACCTCTACCAAACGACCAGAAGGCGGACAGACGACCTCGCTCACCTGCGGAACGACACTCCAGATGTTTTGCTCAATTTGAGCACGAGGACGACCTGAGATCGTGGGCATCTTAAAGTTAAGGAGAAGGTATTCCTCATCGTCACGATCAAACCATATGCAGGGCTTTGTGCCTAGCTCAAGGATTACCGGAGCCCGATAGAAGAAGTTACCTCCCACCACTGCGAGCAAATCCTGTCGCATCCAATCGAACCGACCGCGAACCTCAAGACCGCGAGACTTACCTTCTGCTTTCAGCTTACGAAGTTGGTCATCGGTAAAGGAGCCATTGTCGGCTTTATCGGCGTGCTCTCGGCACAGGGCGATCATGCCCTCCGGGCGATGGTGATGCTCAATTCTCCATGGAGGATCGAAGTGATGCCACGTCAGATAGGGGCTTCCGCACCCAGCCACTGGGCAACAGAACCCGACCTCTTGGCGCAGGGCACGCAGCACCGGCCGAGGCGGGGTCCGGCTCGGATCAGTCACGAGTCCTCCAAGGTCTCCGGAGGTGACGGGTGCTGCCGAATCGACAGCAATTGTTATCGTGAGATTACAAAACTTCTATGTGTCCAGGAAGTCCCACTCGCTGCCGAGCACCCAGCGCAGCGTGGCCAGCTTCCCGCTGATGTAGCCGTACTCCCATGCCTCATCATGGCCGGGGCCGATAGGCCTCCAGAGGGAGTCGCGGCCGTACCTGTTCTCCACTTGCTGACGAGCTGACCGTGCGCCCGCACGGATATCCTCCGGTACTTCCTCATTTTCCGCATCGGCATGGACGATGCTACGGACGTACCAGACCCGATCGAAGAACTCCTCCATCGCATCCACAATCTGGGCTAGCGTCCGGGGTTCCTCCTCGTCGATGAGGAAGTCAACCTCATCATATTCCTCCGTGAATTCATCACCGAAGTAGTCCAGCAGGCCAGCGTGCAGGCCGTCCACTAGGTAAAGGTAGCGGGACTGTGGGCCGGAGAAGACGCTGTCCAGGTCAGGGTGCGGCTGGCGGTGATCCCCATCCGGTGCGGAAAAATCGCGGTGGTTGGACGTGACGAAGCAGTACACGTCATCTGGGGCCGCCTTCTTGAGCTGGGCAGCGTACATCTCGATCAGCAGGGCGTCGGCCACGCTGTTCTTCCCCGCGCTGAACGGGGCTTTTTTCTCCAGGCCTCGTTGTACCACCCTGGCCCGGTCGGCATTGGTGGGCTTCAGCTTCGTGCCCTTGCTTAGTAGCTCAGCGATCTCCCGGAAGTTTTGTGGGGCCATCGCGTTCACCAGCGGGATGTGTTGCTCGGTTTCCTCCAGCCAGACGTGCTCATGCTTCTCGCCGGCGAATTCGTGCAGCTCTCGGCGCAACTGCCGCAGCCGGGCCAGCACGCTCTTGGTGACGGCAGCTTCCGAGCGAGGACGGCTTGATCACAGCCGGTCTAAGCAATCGGGCGAATGGGGCGGTCGGGTCTTTTCGGGAGTTACGGGATCTTGGCGTAGGTGATCGCTGGGAAAATGAGAGGCTCTGGCGGATGCGTGAGCGATCGGGGGAAGCGTGCGCCGGAGGGTATTACTGTCGTTGGCGGACCGGGAGGAGATCTCCCGCGGGCTGGCCAATGGCGCGGAGCAGAGGGACATAGCCATTTCTATCGGGCGGTGCGAGTCGGTCGTGTCACGGGAAATCGCCCGGCACGGCGGGAGGGAGAAATACCGGGCATATAGCGCTGATTCGGGGGCTCGGGTGTCGCGCCGGCGGCCGAGGTGCCGGAAGCTGGACGCCGATCCGGCGCTGCGGGAGCGAGTGACCGGTGACCTGCGCAAGGCGTGGTCGCCGGAGCAGATCTCGGGCAGGCTGTGCCGGGAGCGCAACCGCGGGGAGACTGCCATGTCGGTGTCGCATGAGGCCATATACACCTGGATGTACGCCCTGCCCAAGGGCGAGCTGGCGGAGATGGAGATCGCGCTGCGGACCGGCCGGGCCCGCCGCCAGCCGCGCGGCCGGGCCCGGTCCAAGGGTGCCCGGATCGTCGGGATGACGTCGATATCGCAGCGGCCCGCCGAGGCTGCGGGCCGCAAGGTCCCCGGCCACTGGGAGGGCGACCTGGTGATCGGCAAGGCCGGGAAGACATCCATGGGCACGCTGGTCGAGCGGATGAGCCGCTACCTGGTGCCGGTCGCCCTTCCCGGCGGCCGGGATTCGGCCGCGGTCAAGGACGCGGTTATCGGGTCAGTCCAGGGCATGCCCGCGGGGCTGCTGCGGTCGATCACCTGGGACCAGGGCGTGGAGATGGCCCAGCACGCCGCGCTGACCCTGGCGACAGATATTCCCGTCTACTTCGCGCACGCGCACTCGCCGTGGGAGCGGGGCACCAACGAGAACACCAACGGCCTGCTGCGGGAGTACTTCCCGAAAGGCACTGATATCACCAGCGACATTCGTTATCTGAATGCGGTGGCGGACGAGATTAATGGCCGTCCCCGTGCTATCCTTGACTTCAGGACACCAGCAGAAGTGTTCGCAGAGCTTCTCCTCGATGATAATTCCGGGGATGACGTCAGCTCAATTGCTTCGACCGGTTGAGACCAGCCGGTTGTGTTCGAACTCCTCGATGACCAGCGGCGGGACCAGCAGTTCCAGCTTGCCTTGGTGCAGGAATATCCGAAGCGGCACGATCCACTTCTGGCCATCCCGGCGTGTAGCCAGGTCCAGCCAGACCGAGGTGTCGATCAGGAGTCGCAGCACGTAGACGATGCTACGGATCTGTAGGCGATGGCGGGAAGTTGCCGCCACGCCGCTACCGGTCCTCGGGGTGAAAGCGCCGTAGTTCCTCTCGACTTGCTAGCGGAGATGGTCATGCTCGCCGACAACGTGCCCGTGGCGTGCCCGATCGGACGGTGATCAGCGGTGAATCACGGCCACTCTCGGGCACGCCACAGGGCGGTTGACCTGGAGACGGGCAGGTCAGGGCTCAGGCCGCGAAGACCTCCTAAGCAATAGGTCACGCGTAGTGGATGCAGCCCTGCCGTCAAGATCGTCATGCCACTACGTATCTGTGACAACTTTCTCCCCCGATGTCTTCAAGGGCGCACCTCCGGCGCGCCGCGCCTGACCGCCCCGGCCGCAACAGTCAGGGCGGACGCGAGCAGTCGAGAGGAATGAGCGGCCAGGGTGACCGCCGTAGGCGGCTGGGGTTCACCCCGGGGGTCTCGCCGTTGCCAGGCGGCAGCTTTCGCCGCGTCCTTCGGGCGCAAGCCCTACGGCGCGGCGGCTGCCCCGCACGGCACCCCCGGTGACCGACCGCCTGCGGTCCCCGCCGTACCCGCTGCCGCACCCGCCAGCACCACGACCAGGCCGTCACCATCGCGCCAAGTGCACCGGAAGTCGTGAAGATGTCACAGCGACCGGAGCCGGAACGCCGCGCATTGTCTGGGTCGGCCCCTCCAGCGTCAAGGGCACCCGAAGATCGTTTCTAACCGCTTCGCAGAAACGATCTTCGGGTGCCCTTGACGCTGGAGACCTCTGCCGACCCAGCGGGCCTGACGGCGAGGGCCAGGCCAGAGGCCTGGCCCGATAAGCGCGCGGCGCACCTCAGCAACAGACGTCACAGCGTCAAGCTACCAACTCTTGAGCCACACCTAAAGTTTCATCAAACCCGGGCGCGATTGAACTTGCAATGGGGTAGAATGCGCCTGCTAGTTCTTGAGTAGTGGGGGGATGATGGAGGGAAGAACCAAGGCTGCACTCATTGCAGCGGCTGGGGTCATTATTGCGGCCATTATTGGCGTTACTGGCCCATGGACCCACAGCAGTGGCGGCTCGGCCACTGCGACGCAGGCGCCCACAACGCAAGCGCCCGCAACCGGAGTCCCAGCAACCCAGAATGCCCAGCCGATTCGTTTCGACCCTGTTACCAAGCCCGTCCCTCGATGCGCTTCTTTCACAGGCGAGGGCGATGTTCCTCAAGATCGCCAGCTATGGATCGTCGTCGTGACAAAGGAGGGCGGGCGCACGAAGTACTACTTCGATGAGACCTCCGCAGCTGGCGGTCAATGGTCGGCACCGAAGGTATCGATCGGTTCGGCCACCGATCCCACAGGCGAGCTGTTCAATGTAGAGGCTGTAACATTCACCAACGCTACAAGTCAGGACCTTAGTTCAGGGCGTTATCAGAACGGCACCTTTGATCTTCCCACCGATGCTTCAGTTCAGGACCGGATGGGTGTCCGACTGGGTGATGATCACGCGGCTTGTTGACGCTACGCGGCCGAAGACAGGCTACTGAGGCGGGCTCTGAAGCGCTCCGGCTCAGTCATACCAAACGTCATTGACCTGCGCCAGCATCACTCGCAGCTAACCGCGCCTGGCTGTGGATCAGGTGTGGTCCGGAGACGTCTCGGAGTCGAGGACGTCGCAGGTCTCGATGCTTAGCACCTGCGGCCTCCGGAGCCGTTAGGTGCCCGCTACGTGCCCGATAGGCCGGTCGGGCAGGGGGAGTCACGGTCACTAACGGCTCGGTCATGATGTGTGTTGACTTGCGATGGAAGTGGTCAGAGGTGGGCCGCTGCGCTCATTCCCAAGCTGACAGTCCCGAGTTCTGAGCGCAATCCTCCCTGCGTGGGACATACGTGGGATACGACGTCGCCGTCGTTCGGTCCAGCAAGCGTTGCCGCAGGCCACCGACCATGGACGGACCTGAGCTGTGGCGGTCTGTAAAGCCGTCGGCTCTGACTCAAGAGAGGATGCTCCCAGTCCACCTCGCTGCTCCATGGTCTTGGCCGGGTCCGCCGAGTCAAGGCGATGCGGCATCGCCGTCGCTTCGCGAGCCTTACTCGTCAGCCCCGGCCAAGGGGCGGCATCTACGAGGAGGACGGGAGAGGAGCAGAGGCACTTAACGGTAGGATTTCGCCCGCAGGTTCGAGCAGAGGCGTATTGCCTTCGCAGAGTCGAACACGACGGATTACTCCGTCCGTCTCAAGACTCTGGGCACTAGTCCCGGGCCTTGAAATAGATGCCCTTGCCCGTGCTCACCACGAGCCAACCCTCGTCAGTCAGGATCGACACTGCCCGGCGCTCACCCACCGTCCTGCAGGGTCGGGCGGCCCGGAGGCCCCCCGGCCAAATGTCGTACCTGGCGCGACGGCGGTCAGATGCTCATTGAGCCGGGCCAGGTGCTGGCGAACATCGCCTTCGCGATGGAGCGCGTGGACACCGACATCGACACGCCGGTCAGCATCGAAGAGGACGTGGCTCCCGTCGACGAACTGGCGAGCCTGATCCAGGACCTCCGGCTTGGGCCTGTCCTGGCGATTCACGTGGTCAACACCGCGATGAGAATCATGTCAGCGCGTTATCCCGCGGAACTGGTCCGCACCCCCCTGCCGCCCCAGTACGACCTGCGCCAGCTGGCCCCGCTCTCGATCACCGATCAGCAGCACGAGATCGCCAAGACGATCTTCAACCGGCGGACCACCAGCACCGCGGACCTGACCGAGGACGACGCCGCCGAGCTGGAGCTACTGGGCATGGCCGACCAGATGCAGATCTTCGTGGCCTTGTTCTACATGTTCGGCACCAAGGTCGGCGCAATAAAACACCGCACCGGCATCCAATAGCCAGATCACCCACAGCCGACGCCACTGCTACCTACCTGGCCACGCTCGCGGGCCGCAGGGCAAGTTCAGCCCGGGCACCGGAACAACTATCGACCCGTTCGCTTCGCGGCGTGGTTCACCGGCCAGTGGAGCGAGCGGGCACCGGTCGGTGGTTCTTGTACGCCAGGCGAACGTCTGGATCCGCCCGGACATCGTGCGCCGCGCCTACATGGATAGGTGACTCTCGCCAATTTGTTTGTTTCCCCGTTTCCTCGCCACAGCGGACTGTCTGAATTTGCAACTCCTTCGCATGGGTCAAATCAGGCACTTTCAGACAGGGGCTCCCACCAGCGGTGAAGAATATCTTCACGCCTTCAAGGGCGCGCGGAGCGCGCCGGGCCGAGGCTGGCCGCCGATGGTGGAAGCGCAACGCGCCGAGCAGCCGACCGGGAGCCCGGCGGCGAACGGTCCGTTCCTCGTCACCGTCATTGGGAAAGCGCGACGCGCCGGGCGCCGCCTGCCAATCTTAGGCCCTCCGGGCCACGTCGGCGTCGGCGCGCACTCAGCCCCGTGGTCGTCCGCACGAACATCTCGCCGTAAGGCCCAGCGGTGGCGCACGAGCTGCACAAGGTGGCCACCCCTCCGGCGCTCAATCCTGAAGCCCTGCGTGCTCACGGTCAAGGGCGCGCCTGAAGGCGCGTCGCAAGCAATCCCTTCGGGACCCTGGACCGCTCCGCCCGCAGGGATTCAGCGGCGCCTATCGGAAGGATGGCTGGGACCGAGTTGTGTAGCTACGTCTCTGGGAGCGGATTCGAATCGTCCAAGATCGAAGCCGCTGAGAGTGGCGAAGAGGCGGACGATTGTAGATGGACCGGCCGGACACCAGGATTTCGAAGCGCCCCCTTCGGGTGGTCAGCCGTCACCATACCGCGAAGCTCGCCGGCATCATTCCGATAGATTACCTGCATATATTTAATTCGGGCAACATCAACAATAACAAACTCCCAGTTCTTCCCGATTGACTGCCAATCCGACTCATCTGGAAGTTGTCGCATTAGCGCCTTACCTTGCAGAACGATCACCCTTGCTGCCGCATCGCCGCGGTCATCATATGCCCGTTCATACCCCCAGAATTCTGTCTCATCCTCTAGCTTCAAGTGAACCCAGTTGGTAGATCCCGTTGGTGCCCACTGCCGGAATACGCTCCCGAAGGCCGTATCATCTGTAAATCTCGATCGAGACCTGAGCGTTTGGATCCATGCCACCGCAGCTGCCAGCCCACACGCGAGCGCCACCTGGGCAGAGAGTCCGAAGAATGCTTTTCCGAGGTTCCCTGCTACGTACTTACTCCCACGCGTTAGCCACAGCCCGAGATTGGGCAGAGCGAGACCTGCGTAGCGCTGCAATAGCCACAATATCGCGAGGCCAATCAAACTGAAGCTTAGGCTGGTCAACGCCACGCTACTAACCTCAGCAAATGTCGATTGGCTTCGTGGCGATCGCCGTCTTCCGGCGATCATATTGTAAACGAGGCCCGGCGCAACGAGCCCAAGGAATCCGAGCAACGCGCCGAACGTCGCTGGAATCACTTTGGCCCTGGGACATCTGGCGGATCGTTAGGATTCTTGTCTAGAATTGGTGGTCGTGGCCTTGGCTTTGGCTTTGGAAATGGCTTCACCATTGACAACCCCCCTAAAAGTTGTGCGACCGGCACACTTCTCGCCCAAACGAGTAAAACCAGTGTATCTTAGGCATGTCCAGCTATCTAGTCATGTCAACTTACTCTCCAGCACTCTGAGTGTACATAAAGAGTACTTATGGGACTTATAGGACTGTAGCGGTGTTTTGTAGCAACCATGCCGGAGGATGCCGCTCCCGGGCGGTCACTCAAGACTGCAAAGCCCCACGTCACACGCCATCCTGGTCACCACGGCTGTACCTTCTAAGCAGCTCGTCAGAGTGCTCGTCCCGGGTCAAGCTAGATGCCAGTGACGGCCTCCGGAGCCGCGATTCCAGAAGACGCCTCCGGGTGAGGTGGCTCGCCGCCCCGGTCGAGTCCGTTGAGCTGATCCGGCTGCTGCTGCGCCAGCAGACGGCGTCCTTCCAGGGCAGGTTCTTCGCCGTCGAACGGGCCAGCATCGGGCCGCTGCCGGGCAAGCCGCTGGATATCTGGCTGGGCGGCAGCGCTCCCGCCGGGCTGCGGCGGGTCGGCAGGCTCGGTGATGGGTGGCTGGCCAGCTTCGTTACCCCGGCCGAGGCCCGCGCCGGGCGCAGCGCGATCCAGCAGGCGGCTGCCGCGGCCGACCGCGAGGTCGACCCGGAGCACTTCGGCATCAGCTTGCCGGTGGCGATTGGCGGCATCCCCGCCGGGCTTGCCGAGGCCATCCGCCGGCGGCGGCCGGACGCCGACCCCGCGAGCCTGGTGGCAACAAGCTGGCCAGGCGCACGTCGCATGATCGAGGAATACATCAAGGCCGGCATCAGCAAATTCGTCATCCGGCCCGGCACGCCGCCGGTGGCCGCGGACGACTTCGCCGACGACGTTGCCCGCGAGCTGATGCCCCTGCAGACCTGAGGCCAGCCCGCCCGGCCACGCAGGATGACATCAGCCGGCCACGTCGACATAGAGGCGCCCGCTGAGCCGCCCGACCCGGAACGCCGCGGCCTTCGCCACGACAACGACGAGGCACAGGGCACCCTCGAAGTCGCTGCTGACCGAGTACCCGCGGAGCACGGGAAAGGCCACCGCGGCCGATGCGGGCGAAATCGTGCTCTGGCAGGTGACCCTGTGCCGGGTGCAGCGTGAGCAGCAGGTAGTGGTCTCCCCGGGTGGCGATCATCCGTGCGGCAGGGCCAGCCGCCGTCCTCGAGACGTACTTGATGTCGTAGCCAGGGACCGGCCCGCGGAGGTGCACCACGATGCGGTCGTAGCCGCAGTCAGGATGAGTCCCTATCCTGATGGAGGTAACGACAGGCACCGGCGGCAAGGGGAGCGCCCGCTCGACGTGCACCGATGCGGTCATCCAGCGGCTGGCATCGCAGCCCGGCGGCGGGCTGGGCGGGACCTGCAGGGAAGGGCCGGACGACGGGCTTGGCGATGTCTTCGCGGCCGGTGACGTGGTCGCTGTCGGCGACCCGGACTCCGCGGGGGACCCGGGCGGGCCAGCCGATGGCGGCAAGCCGGATGCCCCGGCCGACGCTGGCGTCCCGGATGCGAGTCGCTGGCCGATATCCGGGACGGCCGAACTGCATGCGGCCACTGCCAGCGCAGCTGCCAGCACTCCCGCTGTCACGGGCATCGCGTGCCCGGCCGGGCGCTGCATCGTCACCTCCATAGCGCAAAGCCGCCCCCGTCCGGGGGTATCCGCCACCGCGGGCCACCGGTCTGCGCCGCCGCGGACCGCCCGGTCTCGCCGGTAAGGACGCGGGTCTCTGCCACCGCGGACCGCCGGTCCGCCGGCCAGGACGCAGTCCCGCCAGCAAGCACGCGGTCCCGCCAAAGCCCCGTCAGGCCGACGGCGAGGCGGGCACCTAGGCGATCGGTGCCGTCAGCTCGAGCTGGATGTCGTCCGGGTCGCGGAAGGGAAGGACATAGATTCCGAACGAAGGCAGCGCGGTGATCTCCCCGTGCGGCACGCTGTTCTCGTCGAACAGGCTGACCGCCTGGTCCGGGTCCGCGCGGGCCGGCACGTCGAAGCTGAGGTGATCGAGGCCGACCCGGTCGCCGTCGAACTGGTCCCCGGCAGGCGCCACCGGCCGCAGGCCCATCAGCAGGTTGCCGCGGATCATGACGATTCCGCCGAAGAGGATCTTGTAGGCCTCCTCGGCCGACGGGTCGCCAGCGGGCGGCGATTCCACCGCCACGTCGAACCCGAGCAGGCCCGTATAGAACGCCCGGCGGTCATCGGCGGCGCCGGCTGCTCAGCGAGGGCCCGGGTGTCCAGGATCAACAGCTGGAACGTGGCGGGCATGGCGCTGCAGCCGCAGTTCGTGACCTACCTCAAGATCCCGCTCTTCG
>WNGK01014801.1_pt1 | contig 10618 bp, 6 predicted proteins | sample 5400601 | NCBI WGS metagenome assembly WNGK01 (sample SAMN13153376, study PRJNA577476) | soil metagenome | isolation source: 60 cm soil or saprolite under Garry oak tree replicate 1 | place: USA:California | collected 2016-06-15
CACACTCCAGGAAGGTGTGCGCATCGTTCCCGGGGGATCGAGCATCCGCGACGGGGCATACGTTGCGGCGGGAGTGATCTGCATGCCGCCGATGTACGTCAACGTCGGCGCGTACGTGGACGCCGGTACGATGATCGACAGCCACGCCCTGGTCGGCTCGTGCGCACAGATCGGCAAGCGCGTGCACCTCTCCGCCGCCGCCCAGATCGGCGGGGTGCTGGAGCCGGTGGGGGCGTTGCCCGTGATCGTGGAAGACGACGTGCTGGTGGGCGGCGGCTGCGGCATCTACGAGGGAACCATCGTGCGGGAGCGTGCCGTGCTCGCACCCGGGACGATGCTCACGGGCTCCACGCCGGTCCACGACCTGGTGCGGGAGACGATCTATCGGCGCGACGGTGACCGGCCGCTCGAGATCCCGGCGGGCGCCGTGGTGGTCCCGGGGGCCCGCGCCGCAGCGGGCGCCGCCGCGGCGCGATGGGGCATCTCCCTGTACGCGCCGGTGATCGTGAAGTACCGGGATGCGAAGACCGACGCGGCCACCGTGCTCGAGGAGTACCTGCGATGAAAGACTACTTGTAGTCCTGGAACGGCTCCGTCAGGAGCCGCGCTCCCGTCGCCTTATGCCGGAATACATGGGTGAGCCGCACCTCGTCGCCCACCCGCTCCACGCGCGTCTCCAGCAGCTCCAGGTTCGGAGCATCGGCCAAGCCCAGCTGATTCAGACGGTCCGCTTCTCCCTTGCAGACATCGCCGGGCGTGGGCTTGGGGTTCGGGTAGGCCTCTTCGTGATGGCGCCGCAGCGCGTCCCAATGCTCGTCGCCCGCGCGCTCGACCGAGTCACGGATGTCGTCGCGGCTGAACGGCACCGGTCAGACCTCACTACTTGAGCATCAGGGCGGGTATGTCCTGCGCCTTCGCCGCCTGGTTGAACGCCGGGACGTCGGTCTGGACCAGCGTTTTCAGTCGGTCCAGATAGCCCTGGAGCTCGCCTGCGAGCTGGTCGAACACCTGATACGACTGCTCGGTGGGGGCCGCGTCGGCGCTGCCCACCACGCCACCCAGCGACGCGAGCTTGTTGTTGACCTTGATCGGGAAGTTGAGAGGATCCTCGGGGGCCTTGTTCCGAACCTGGTAGATCGATTCCTGCACCGCTGCAAGCTTGTGCTTGAGCGAGTCCGCCTGCCGCGCGAGGGCGGCGCCCTTTGCTTCGGGCAGCGCCCGAGCGCGCTTGGCGACCGCATCGAGCTGGTCCTGGAGCTCCCCGATCTCCTGCACCGCGTCGTTCGCGGCGCTCACGCGGTCGCGGATCCGCACGAGCAAGTCGAGCTGTTTGCGGAAATCCTCGGGCGTGGCCGTCACCCGCGGGTCTTTCACCACCGTGAACGGCTGCGTCTCGGACCAAGTCCCGGCGCTCACCCGTGCCCGGTAGGCGCCCGGAGGCGCGAGCGGCCCGCGTGTGCCGCCCGCCCAGAACACCAGTCCTTTGAACCGATGAGCGTCGGCGTAGCGCAGATCCCACACGAAGCGGTTGAGCCCCGCCTCGACCTTGAGCGTGTCCTGCCCTTCCTTGGGCCTGCTCGAGATGCGACGCACCACCGAGTCGCGCGCGTCCAGGATCTCGAGCGTCGTCTCCTTGTCGGGCTTATCTCTGAGGTAGGCGTAGATGATCGCGCCGCTCGGCGGGTTCGGGCCGATGCCGGTCAGGGCGCGCTCCGGCGTGAACCCGGGTCCCTGGAGGCGCACGGCGTCCCGGGGGATGAACAGATGGTTGCCGCCCCGCGCGATGTCGTCGGTCAGCTGCTCGAGCGGCGTGATGTCGTCGAGGATCCAGAACGCCCGCCCGTGGGTCGCCGCGACGAGGTCGTGCGCCTTGAACGTGAGATCGTGGATGGGGACGACGGGAAGGTCGAGCTGGAGCGGCTGCCACCCAGCGCCGTCGTCGAACGAGACGTACACACCGAACTCGGTGCCGGCAAACAGCAGCCCGCGGCGCGCCGGGTCTTCCCGCACGACGCGCACGAAGTGCCCGGCCGGAAGTCCGGCGACGATTTTCCTCCAGGTTTTCCCGTAGTCGGCCGTCTTGTAGGCGTACGGCCGCCCATCGTCGAGCTTGTAGCGCGTCGCGGCCACATATGCGGTCGCCGCATCGTGCGGCGAGGCTTCGACCGTGCTCACGAGCGCGCCGTCCGGGAGGTCTTTCGGCGTCACGTTCTGCCACGTCCTGCCGCCGTCGCGCGTCACCTGCACCAGGCCGTCGTCGGTTCCCACCCAGATCAGCTGCGAATCCCTGGGACTCGGCGCGACCGTGAAAATCGTGTTGTAGTACTCGATGCTGGTGTTGTCCTTTGTGATCGGCCCGCCCGAGGGGCCCTGTTTCGCCGTCTCGTTGCGGGTGAGGTCGGGGCTGATCACCTGCCAACTCCGGCCGTCGTTGACCGACTTGAAGAGCACCTGCGCCCCGATGTACAGGTCGTTCGGGTTCGTGGGCGACAGCACGATGGGGAAGGTCCACTGGAAGCGATACTTGAGCGCCGCCGCTCCCCACCCCATGGGGTTGTCGGGCCAGGCGTTCACCGCCCACGCCTGCCCCGTGCGCCGGTCGAAGCGGGTGATGTAGCCGCCGTAGCTGCCCGCGAACACCACGTCGGGATCATCCTGGCGCGCCGCGATCCAGCCGCTCTCGCCGCCGCCCACCTCGTACCAGTCCTTGTCGGTGATCCCCAGCCGGTCGGTGCGGCTCGCGATGCAGACCGTGCTGTTGTCCTGCTGCGCACCGCACAGCCGGTACGGAAAGTGGGTGGTCGTGATGACGTGGTAGAACTGCGCCGTGGGCTGGTTGTCCAGGGTGGTCCAGGTGGCCCCACCATTCTCGCTCACCGTGGCGCCGCCATCGTTGCCGTTGATCATGCGCTGGGGGTCGCGCGGATCGATCCAGAGGGCGTGGTGGTCGCCGTGGGGAGCGCGCAGGTTGGTGAACGTCTTGCCGCCGTCCACCGATTTGAGGAGCGTGACGTTGAGCACGTAGACGCCGTCGACGTTACCCGGGTCCGCGATCACGTGCGTGAAATACCAGGCCCGCTGCCGGATCTCGTTCTCGGCGCTCGTGCGCCTCCAGGTCGCGCCGCCGTCGTTCGAGCTGAACAGGCCGCCCGAGTCCGCCTCCACGAGCGCCCACACCCGATCGTGGCTCACGGGCGAGACGGCGAGGCCGATCTTGCCGATGATCCCTTCCGGAAGGCCGCGGCTCCTGGTGATGTCCTTCCACGTGTCCCCGCCGTCGGTCGACTTCCAGATCCCGCTCCCCGCCCCGCCCGACACGAGCTCCCACGGCCGGCGCACCGTCTGCCAGAAGCCCGCGTACAGGATGCGCGGGTTGGCGGGATCCATCGCGAGGTCAATCGCCCCGGTGCTGTCGTTCTTGAAGAGGATCTTCTCCCACGTCTTGCCGCCGTCCTTCGAGCGGAACACGCCGCGCGTTGCATTGGGCCCGAACGCATGGCCCAGCACCGCGACGTACACGAGGTCGGCGTTACGCGGATGCACCGCGATGTGTGCGACCTGACCGGCGTCGGCGAGCCCGATCTTGGTCCACGTCTTGCCCGCATCCGTGGAGCGATACATCCCGTCGCCGGGCGAGAGATTGCCCCGGATCGGCGACTCCCCGGTGCCGACGTAGACGACGTTGGGATCGGACGGTGCGACGGCGATGGCCCCGATCGACCCGGCCGTGAGGTCCTTGTCCGCCGTCGCCTGCCACGTCAGACCGCCGTCGGTGGTCTTCCAGACGCCGCCGCCCGTCGCCCCCATGTAGTAGACGCGCGGCTGGTCGAGCACGCCGGCCACGGCCGTTACCCGCCCTCCCCGGAATGGACCCACCAGCCGCCAGGCGAGGGCGCGGAACAGGCTGGTGTCGTACCGGGCGGGCGTCTGGGCCGAGAGCGACACGGGGACGACCAGGGCGAGGAGCGCAAAACGCGCGAGTCTGGGCATGGGCCTCGGGCTCGTTACGGGAGCGCGGAAGGAGTGCGGGTCGCCGGGAAACTACCGCTCCTCAACGCACCGGCAACTCGACGTGCAGGTGGTCGGCCGTGCCCAAGTGACGCAGCGTGCCGAACCCCATGCTCCAGAAGTACGCCTGAACCAGCCGGTTCCTCACGAAACCGCGTCCCGCCGTGCGGAGGTCGATGGCGTGGACGTAGCCGTCCGGTTGGAGGTAATGCAACGAGCCGTCGTTCGCGGGGAGCCCCATCGTCTGATAGTCCGCGGGCCGCCGGGCGAGATCCGTCACCATCAGATCGCGGTCCACGAGTATGACGGTCGACAGGGCCACGCGGAGCAGCGGGTGCAGGGACGCGTAATAGGCCCGCACTTGCGGCGACTTGGCGTTGCCGGCCGAGAGGTAGACCAACGCGTACGCGCTGTACGCCACCACGAGCGGCAGGGCCACCCGTCGCGCCACGAGCGCGAGCCGGACCCGACCCGTGAAGCGATGCCACGCCCACGCCGCGTAGGCGGTGACGACGAGCGTGGTACAGGCCGCGCCCCCGGCGAGGGCGAGGACCGTGGGATAGCCGCCGCGCTGGTACAGCACGACCGCGACCTTCACGAGGGCGAGGAACGGCAACGAGGCGACCAGCAGGGCCCATGCGACGAGGCGCGTCGCCTCGAGCAGCCACGCCCGCCACGGTCTCCCGGCCCGCGTAGCAGCGGTCGCCACGGGCCGGCCGGCGATCCGGTCCCACTGATGGAGCGCGCTCGAGTCGACTCGCTGGAGTGTCACGGGCCACCTTACGGGATGCCCGGCCCGTGGGTTGCGCGCACGACGCCGAAGTCCACCGGCATCGTCACCACCTTCCCGACCGCCTTGCGACCCACCCGGGCCGGTGCGAAGCGACAGCCGGCGGCCATGGCGATCGCCGCCTGAGCGAGGCCCGGGTGCGGGCTCTCCCGCACCACGATGCGGTCGCGCGGCACGCGCCCGAGCGTATCGACCACCACCTCGAGCATCACGTGCCCACCGATGGCGCGCCGCTTGAGCGAGTCGGGATACTGGGTCGCGGGGCAGGAGAGAAGTTGGGGCGCGTGATACTCGAGCCGCCGCGGCGGCACGGGGTCGAGCGGCTTCACGACGGTGATTTGCGCGGCGAGCTGAACGGTCGCGGACGCCAGGGCGAGCGTTAGGAGTAGGGGTGTGTGCATGGCGGTCTGCCTCATACGTCTCTCATGGCACCCCTGCTCCCCCGAGGCACACCCATGCGCACTCTGCTTCCCGCCCTAGCCGCCTTGGCCGCGTGCCGCGGCGCAGCGCGCCCCGAGCGGCGCCCCTACGCCGAATACCGGGCGGCTTCCGACAGCGCGACGGCGCTCATGCGTCCGGACTTCATGGCGAGGGCGTCGGCCACGACGGAAGCGCGAACGCGGGCCGTGGCCCCCGCGCCGGCGGATGCCGTGCTGTTCCCGCGCTCCAGCGTCGCGGCGAGCATGGTGATGCGCACCGGCCAGGCGAGCATCGAAGTGGACTCGCTCGAGGCCGCGGTCTCGCGCGTGCGCCTCCTCGCCGGCCGCATCGGCGGCTACGTGGCCAACACAACGATGCAGACGGGTCGCGGCCAGCTCCGGTCGGCCAGTCTCGAGGTGAAGGTCCCGGCCGAGCGGTTCGATGAAGCGCTCGAGGGCCTGGCCCCGATCGGCACGCTCGAGTCGGTGAACGTCAACGCCGAAGACGTGGGCGAGGAGTTCACCGACGTGACCGCCCGCATCGGGAACGCCCACCGGCTCGAGTCGCGCCTGATCGACCTGCTCGCCACCCGCACCGGCAAGCTCAAGGACGTACTCGACGTGGAGCAGGAGCTGGCGCGGGTGCGCGAGGAGATCGACCGGTACGAAGGGCGGCTGCGGTACCTGCGCGCCCACTCCACCCTCAGCACGTTCACCATTTACGTGCACGAACCCCTCCCGATCGTGGGGCACGCCGGCTCGAGCGTCATGGCCGAGGCGTTCAAACAGGCGTGGCGCAACTTCGTCGATCTCGTGGCGCTGTGTGTCCGCTCGCTCGGGGTCGTGCTGCCGCTCGGCCTGGTCGCGCTCGCGGCGTGGCTGGCCGTGAAGCGCCGGCGCCGGGTACGCGCGCCGGCCTAGCGCGACACCACCTTGACTTCTTTCACCTCGATCGGCTCGCCCGCGACCAGCACCGGCGCCCGGCGCTCCTGAGCCGTCTTGTTGAACAGCGCGACGTCGCTGCGGACGAGCTCGTTGAACTTGGCGAGGTAGTCGTCGAACGTAGTGCGCAGCTCCTTGAACCGCGCCGCGACCACGTCGCTGGGCGGCTGCGCGTACGCCAGGCCGAGCCCGAAGCCGAGCGCCTGCAGCCGATCGTGGAAACGGTTGAGGTAGTGGATGTCGTCCTGACCGGCCTCGCGCTGCACGTCGGAGTTGTACAGGCTGTCCTTGAGCTCCTTGAGCTTGCGCCCCAGGTCGCGCGCCTGGCGCAGCACGGGCCCCACGGCCGCCGTGTCGCCCTCCCCGCCGCCCCCGCCCCCGTTGTCCCGCAGCGCCTGTTGGGTGTTCTGGATCTGCGTCTCGAGGCTCACGATGCGGTTGAGCATCGCGTTCAAGGCGGACAGGGCGTTGCGCCATTCGAGTCCGGCGTGCAGCTGCGCCGCGAACCGGCCGGGATCGCCGCCCAGCACGGGATCGGGCTCCACGCGAACGGCCGTGGTCTCCGTGCGGCCACCCGCCGTCACCGCGACACGGTAACTGCCCGGCACGGCGCGCGGGCCGACGACGCTGCGGAACGGGTTCTCTTCTTCCTCGGCACCCGCGGGACGCTCGAAGCTGAGTCGCACCGGGCCCGCGTAGCGCAGCGCCCAGACGTAGCGGTTGACGCCCTGCTTCCCCGGTCCGCTCGAATCGACCATGACCGTGTCCCCACGAGCGTCGGTGACCGTCACGATCACGCGGCCACGGCGGGAGCGCTCTCCGCGACGCTGCTCGCCCGACCCAGACGTGCCGGTGTCGAGCGCCGTCTTGAGGTAGTAGTCGATCGCGGCGCCGGTTGGGGCGCTCGGCGTGGTGAAACGGGTTGGCGCAGAACCCGCCCGGCGCGGCCGCACCCGGATCTGCGCCGGCAGCGTCGAAAAGACGTGCAGGTCGGCGGCGGCCACCTCGGGCGTCAACTCCTCCAACGCCGTGATATTGTCGAGCACGAAGAGCCCGCGACCGTGCGTGGCCACGACCAGGTCGTGCGAGCGCTTGACGAACTGCACGTCGTACACCGGCGCGGTGGGGAAGTCGGCCTTGAGGGACTTCCAGCTGCCGCCACCGTCGCGCGAATACCACAAGGCGGCGTCGCTACCCAGCACGAGGAAGCCGCGCAGGTTGGGATTCTCGCGCACCACGTGCACGGGCTCGTCCTGCGGCAGACCCTTGCCGATGTCGGTCCAGGTCTTGCCGTAGTCGGCCGTCTTGTACACGTACGCACGCCGGTCGTCGAGCTGGTGGCGATCCACGGAGAGGTACGCGGTGCCCGCGTCGAACGGTGAGATGCCGATCTGATAGACTCGCCCTTCCGCATCTTTGGCGAGCCCTGGGAAGCGGCCCGACACGTCGCTCCACGTCTTGCCGCCGTCGCGCGTGACCTGCACCAGGCCGTCGTCGGTGCCGACCCAGATCACGCTCGAATCGGTGGGGGCGAGGTTCACCGTGATGATGGTGTTGTACGTCTCGGCGCCCGAGATGTCGTACTCGATGGGGCCGCCGCTCGTCACCTGCTTCGCCTTGTCGTTACGCGTGAGATCGGGACTGAGCGCCGTCCAGCGCTCGCCCCCGTCCGTGGTCTTGAACACGACGTTGGCGCCGATGTACGCCGTGTTCGCGTCGCGCGCTGACACGTCAGCCCCGTCTTGAGATCGACGCGCGTGATGTTGCCGTTCTGTGAATCCACGTAGAGAATCGACGAGTCGCTCGGCGCGGGCACGGCGTACTCGCCGTCGCCGCCGGTCACGGTGAACCATTCTGAGCCGTTCAAACCTCCCGAACCTCCCGAACCTCCCCCACCTGCCGTTCCGCTCGACGGCCCGCACCACGCATTGTTGTCCTGCAGCCCGCCGCACAGCATGTAGGGCGTGTTGTTGTCGGCCGCCACCATGTAGAACTGCTCGATCGGCAGATTGTTGAGGTACCGCCAGTTCTTGGCGCCGCTCTCCGTCACGTAGGCGCCGCCGTCGTTCCCCTGGATCATGCGGTCGGGGTTCTGGGGGTCGATCCACAACGCGTGGTGATCCACGTGCACGCCCCGGTCGATCGGCGTGGTCGTCTTGCCGCCGTCATCCGAGCGGAGCAGCAGATAGGACGAGAAGAACAGCTTGCGGTCGTCCACGGGCGACACGTGCAGCAGCGAAAAGTAGAACGGCCGGGCGGAAAGGCCGTGAAAGTCGGAGACCTTGCTCCAATGGTCCCCCTGATCCTTCGAGTCCCACAACATGCCCTGCGTCGTCTCGATCAACGCGTACACATGGCTCGGGTTCGTGGGCCCGACGGCAACCGCGATGCGACCGAGCAGCCCGGTGGGCAGGCCGTCCTTGAGCCGCTCCCACGTCAGGCCGCCGTCCTTGGAGCGATACATGCCGCTCGCCGCTCCGCCCGACACCAGCTCCCACGGATGGCGCACGAATTGCCACATGGCGGCGAACAGCAGGCGCGGATTACCCGGCACCATGACGAGATCGGAGACGCCGGTCGTGTCGTTGACGAACAGCACCTTGTGCCACGTCTTGCCGCCGTCCGCCGTGCGAAACACGCCGCGCTCCGCATTGGGCGCCCACACGTGGCCCAGCGCCGCCACGAACACCACGTCGGGATCGGCCGGATCGATCACGATGCGGCTGATCTGCCCCACGTCGCCGAGACCCATGAACTGCCAGCTCTTGCCCGCGTCGGGCGACATGAAGACGCCGCGGCCATCCACCACATCGTTGCGCGGATTGCCTTCGCCCGTCCCCACCCATACGACGTTCGGGTTCGAAGGAGCCAGGGCGAGCGCACCGATCGACGCCGTCGGCTGGTCTTTGAACACCGCCTCCCACGAGTCGCCGCCGTCCGTCGTCTTCCACACGCCGCCGGCGGCGGCCCCTACGTAATACGTGTTCCGGTCACCGGGCACTCCGACCACCGCCGCGACGCGACCACCGCCCACCGACGGTCCCAGATTGCGGAACTTCACGTTATTGAGCGAATCCGCTCCCACGCTCACGGCTGCGCCGGATGCGGGCGGGGCGACGGGTCGCTGTTTCGCGCGGCCCTGCGCGGCCGCGGACAGAGCGAGCGTCGCCGACACGAGCAGGCTGCAGAGACTGGCTTGACGGAGAGCCGAGCGATGCATCGGACAAACTCCTTCGGTGGGTTATGATTTCTGCATATGAGAACTCTTATCCTGCTCGCGGGGATGGCAATCGGTAATGTGGCGACGACGCCACAACTTTGTGCCCAAAAGCCAAGAGATCTTAAGGATCCTGGCCCCTCGCGCCAGACTGCCATCGTCACCGCGGCCGCCCGGCTCGCGCCCGCCGTGGTGAGTGTGAACGTGCTGCGGCGCGAGCGGCGCGTGGCGCAGGACCCGTTCGATCTGTTCTTCCTGCCGCGCGGCGCGGAGCAAGTGGTGGAAGGATACGGGTCGGGATTCATCATCTCGCCCGACGGCGTGGTGATCACCAACCAGCACGTCACAGAGGGTGCCGAGCAGATCGTCGTCACGATGCGTGACGGGCGCGACTTTGCCGCGAAGATCCTGGGCGAGGACCCCCTCACCGACATCGCCGTGCTCAAGCTCGACGCCGCGGGCCTGCCGACCGCGCCGCTCGGCAAGAGCACCGACCTGCTGATCGGCGAATGGGTAGTCGCGGTCGGCAACCCGTTCGCCTACCTCCTGGGCAACGCCGAGCCGACGGTCACGGCCGGAGTGGTGAGCGCCGTGGGCCGGAACCTGCTCCCTTCCGAGGGACAGTCGGGGATCTACGTCGGCATGATCCAGACCGACGCCGCGATCAACCCCGGGAACTCGGGCGGCCCGCTCGCCAATGCGCTGGGCGAGGTCGTCGGAGTCAACAGCTCGATCTTCACGAGCTCGGGCGGCTCGGTGGGGATCGGATTCGCGATTCCGATCGAGCGCGCTCTGCGTGTGGCGGACGAGCTGCGACGCTTCGGCAAGGTACGACGCGCCTGGGTGGGACTCGACGTGGCGGGCGCGGAGGACCTGCGGGGCTGGAAGCGGGCGGGCGGCCTGCGCGTGAGCCAGGTGGCGCCGGGTGGCCCGGCCGCCCGGGCCGGCGTCGCGGCGGGCGACGTGCTGGTGAGCGCCCACGGGCGGCGCCTGCGGACGTTTCTCGACTGGGAGGCGGTGCTGCTCGACATCGGACCGGGGGACACGCTGACCGTGAGCTACCGCCACGGGGGCGAGAGCCGCACCGCCCGGCTCGCGGTCACGGACCTCCCCACCATGCTCGCCGAGAAGGTGTCCGTGCTCGGCGGCATGAAGGTCGTGACGGTGACGGCCGCCGTGCGGGCCGAGCGGGGCATTCAGAGCGACCACGGCGCGCTGATCTACGACATCCCGGACGAGATG
>WNGK01008540.1_pt1 | contig 10617 bp, 10 predicted proteins | sample 5400601 | NCBI WGS metagenome assembly WNGK01 (sample SAMN13153376, study PRJNA577476) | soil metagenome | isolation source: 60 cm soil or saprolite under Garry oak tree replicate 1 | place: USA:California | collected 2016-06-15
AAGCCCATCTGCTCGATCATGCGCTCGACGCCGAACTTGCCCGCGAAGTGCGGCACGTTCACGTAGAGGTCGCTGTGGATCACCGAGAGGTAGACAATCCGCTCAATACCGGCTTCGCGGGCAAGGTTGAGCGCAGTCAGGGCCTGGGTGAATTCTTCCGGCACCACGGCATTGAGCAAAAAAAGGGTCGAGACCCCTGAGAACGCACTCCGCAGCGAGTCGACGTCCAGCAGGTCGCCCTTCACGACAGTGACGCCCGCCGGGAGGTTAGTCTTTGCGGGATCGCGGACGAGCGCGTGGACATCGGCGCCGCGCTTGACGAGTTGTTCGACGACTTGGCGGCCGACATTGCCGGTGGCGCCTGTAACGAGGATGGTCATGGGGATCACTCCGGGTTGGGGTTGGAAGACACACCTGCAAATTAGTGATCCACATTCGTGCCGATAGACGCTATATTTGGACAGAGCGTCTCATTGGTGGAACACATGGATTTGCTTGCGCTCGCGGATTTCAACCTGGTCGCTCGTCACGGAGGATTTGGACGGGCCGCCCGCGCTGCTGGACGTCCGAAAGCGACGCTCTCCCGCCGGGTGTCCGAATTGGAAAAGAGCCTCGACTTGCGCTTGTTCGAGCGAGGACCGCGCGCACTGAAACTCACCCAGGAAGGTCGGGCGCTTTATGAGCGAACAGGTGCATTGCTCGCCGAGCTCGACGAGACGGCCGCCGCGATCGCATCAGGCGGGGAGAAGCCGCGAGGCAGGTTACGGATCAGCGCGCCTCTGCTCTTCTCGCAAACCGCGATGGGCAAGTTGGCCGCGGCGTTCGCGCTGAAATATCCGGAGGTCCGGCTCGAGGTCACGGCGGAAGACCGCAAGGTCGATATGATCGAGGAAGGCTATGACCTGGTGATAAGGGTCAATCCGGATCCGGATGAAAGCCTCGTCGGACGGATCTTCCTGCGCGACCGGCTTGTGGTCGTGGCGAGCCCTGCCCTAACCCGTCCAAAGGCAGGTCTCGCCGTTCCGGCCGTGATGCGCGGCGCGAGCGATTTGGCCACCGCCTGGGAAGTGGCGGCGCCCCGTGGAAAGTCGCAGATAACGATCGATCCAGTGCTTAGCCTCACGTCCCTCGTCATGGTCCGCGATGCCGTCCGCGCGGGCATAGGCGCTGCGCGCCTCCCCGTGTCGCTGGTGAGTCACGACCTGGCCGCCGGCAGGCTTGTCCGTTGGGGTGATGTCGACGGACCCGAAATCGCCATCTGGACGCTCTACCCGTCGCGCCGACTGTTAAGCGCTCGCGTATCGGCGTTCCTGGAATTTCTTAAGCAAGCCTTCCCCTCCGGGGCGCCGGAGGAACTTGCCGCCTTCATCTATTAGCACAAACGCTTGACCTTCGGCCGAGAACAGGTGCGAGCGGGTCGAAAAGAAGCGAACGCGCGGCAAGGCGCGCGTCGACGGTATGTGCGGTAACTCACCAGAGCGCGATGAACGAAGACCGACAGCGGAAGATCATCCACGTCGACATGGACGCCTTCTACGCATCCGTCGAACAGCGCGACAATCCGGAGCTTCGGAGCAAGCCGGTTGCCGTCGGCGGATCCCACGAGCGAGGAGTCGTGGCGGCTGCAAGCTACGAAGCCCGCAAGTTCGGCGTCCCGTCTGCCATGCCTTCGGTGACGGCCAAGCGGCAGTGTCCGGACCTGATCTTCGTGAAGCCGCGCTTCGAGGTCTACAAGGCGGTCTCCCAGCAGATCCGGGAGATATTCGCGGAGCATAAGGGCTCGCAAGGCAGAACGGTCACGCTGAAGGTGAAATTCGCCACTTTGAACTGATCACTAGGAGCCGCACCAAGGCCGTGCCGATCGCCAACCTCAGCGAGCTGGAAGCCGTGTCCGTCGACTTGTTGAAAACGCTGTTTCCCATGGCAAAAGCTGTCAGGCTGCTCGGCGTTTCGGTTTCTGGGTTCTCCGCCGGCGAAGACCGACGTTCCGAACAGACTGTTTTGGCGCTCTAAGTTGTCAGAGCGGCGCGCTTCGGTCACGAGCTCGGTGGCGCATGTCAGGCCGGTCACCTAGGGCCGAACGATCCGATTCGTCGAGTTTCGAACGCCCCGTATAAAGCCCCAGTTTGAAAATGCCACCTCAGACTGCCAACCACACGCGGATGACGCCTAAGCCATGTACGAGCTCGCGCCGGGTTCGCAGTGCCATTCGCTCCTTCTCACCCAGTCAGCTTTTGCGGGTTGATCTAAGCGATGGTCCGCTTTGCGCCAAAAGCTGTCGATCGTCAGATCTGGCCGCAGCCAACCGCATTTGGCGGGGATTAAGCAGAAGGTTACGATCGCGATTACGAAATTGTCGGAGATCGGAAGCCAGCGTAGGAAAAAGTGGGAAAGCGTAGCGGAGAAGCGACTAGAACTCCCGACCCGGACATTGCGGCTCTGCAGCAAGCTGACGCCGCTCGTGTCAATGACCTTGCTGGCCAAACGCACGAAGCACCACGTGTCTCCGCAATAGACCCGCAGCGGGTTGCTAAGCGCTCCTGGTTCAGATCCACCCTCAGAGAGTCCGTTTTGCTCGCCCTGATATCCTATTTTGCGATGAGCGTTCTGTATCTCACAGCGTCAGGATATAAGAAAACAAAGGACACAACACACATTGTGGGAGGATATGGCGGAGAGAGTGTCAGTGAATCCTCCTTGAAAGACAAAGGATTTTCGACCTTCCTCGACCAAAACCCACCGCTTAAGCTACGGCCGGAAAATGGGATTTCGCCTTCGACAAACGCTTCCCGCAACGTGATTTTGGTCACTAAATGCAGAAGAACACAGTCTCATTGTCGCCCTGCATATTGATGTCGAGGCTATAAACCACGTTGCCGGTGCCGAGTTTTCGTTTAGCGATCAATGTCGCGCGGCGATCGGCAGGCACCAGCGCCAGCACCGGATCGGCTGCATTGCCAGCCTCCCCGTCGAAATAAATCCGCGTGTAGAGATGCAGCAGCATGCCGCGCGCGAACACCGCGAGCACGATATGCGGCGCCTGGGGCTTGCCGTCGGGATCGGGCACGATGCCCGGCTTGATGGTATCGAACGAATAACCGCCATTCGCGTCGGTGCCGCAGCGGCCAAATCCCTTGAAGGACGAATTGGGCGCCGCCCGCTTGTCCTGCGGATCGGAGAAACGGCCCTGCGCATCGGCCTGCCAGATCTCCAGCATGCAATCCGGCATCGGCTGGCCGTCGCCGTCGAATACCCTGCCTTCGACGCGGACGCGCTCGCCCGACGTATCCGCCGTCACGAGGTTGTTGCTGAAAGCGTCGTTCCAGTCATACTTGCCGTTCGACGTCAGGCCATAGGCGAAATACGGACCGACGGTTTGCGATGGGGTGACACCTTGCGGCTTTGTTGACACTCACTTGGTCTCCATCAGCGTGGCGTTGCGCCCGCGCAGCACAATGTTGAAGCGATAGCACAGCGCCCAATCCGGTTTGGTGTTCTCCAGATCGAAGTCCGAAATCATCCGGTTGCGCGCCTTTTCATCCGTGACCGAATTGAAGATCGGATCGAACGGAAACAGCGGGTCGCCGGGGAAATACATCTGCGTCACCAGCCGCGACACAAAGGAATGCCCGAACACCGAGAAGTGGATGTGGGCCGGACGCCAGGCATTGTGGTGGTTGCCCGAGGGATAGGCGCCGGGCTTGATGGTGACGAAGCGGTAACAGCCTTCGCTGTCCGACTGGGTGCGGCCCGCACCGGTGAAATTCGGATCGAGCGGCGCGGGATGCTGGTCGACGACATGGATGTAGCGGCCGCAGGCGTTGGCCTGCCAGAGCTCGACCAGTGTGTTCGGCACGCCGCGGCCGTCTTCGTCAAGCACATGGCCGTGCACGATGATGCGTTCGCCGAGCGGTTCGCCCTTGTGCTGCAGCGTCAGGTCGTTGTCGTTGTCACGCCCCCTTCGACCTCTCTCACCAATGATATTCATGGCCACGCGAAACCTGATCAACATGGTCGCGGTCGGTGCGACTTCGGGCGCAGTTCTGCTCACCCTTCTGGCCGCTAAGCATTTTTGAGAAGACGAGGACTCGCGCATGACAGATTATGGAGCAACGCGGGTCAGCTCTCGGAGAATGTAGACTTGAGTTCGGAACCGTGCGTCCCGAACGCAGTGGATATCTTTCTAGGACGTTAATAAAGCGATCAATCGTCCTCGGCAAGTGGGGCGCCGGAACGTGCCGCTCAAGTGAGAACTCATAGAACAGCGCCGCTTGATCAATCTGCCGCGGACCCATCACCGCTTCCGGCCTCCAGCCTACGAGACCGAATGAATCAGCGAACTCCTTGCGTTTCAACAGGAGAGTTTTTCAACAAAATCTGCCAACAGCGGAAATGTATCGACGTCCGCTCAACTGCTCTTCGTTGTTCAATACGGCTCAATGGGACTCAGTCGCGCCTGCGCCGTCAGACGAATTTGCGCATTTGACGCCCCAAACCCGCCATACCCTCCACGGCGCTCGACAATTTCAAAGAAGAACCGGTTGGCGAATGTGCGCGTGTAGAGCTGGCAATACGTTCCCGAACCATCACGCTCATAGAGAATGTTGTGCGCCTTGAGCCGATCGATGGCCTCCCTGGACAAGTCGGTCTTGGCTTCAAGGTCGTCGTAGTAGTTTTCTGGGATCGGCAGCAGTTCGACGCCATTGGCGGCAATCGCCGCAGCGGCCGCAAAGATGTCATTGGTCGCAAAGGCAATGTGCTGGACGCCCGAGCCGAAAGCCTCGGAGAGGAACCGGGAAGATTGCGTCTGCGCGGATTGCGATGCATTGAGAATGATCCGGAGCGCCCCGTCGTCCGACTGGATGGCCTGGCTCTTCACCAGCCCGCCCGGATCGAGTACGTCCTGTTCCGGCAACTTCGAGACGTCGAGCAGCGAGGTGTAGAACAAAAGCCAGGTCAGCATCTCGGCGTATTGCATCGACTGGGAGATGTGATCGATCACGGTCAACCCGGCGCCTCGGTTGAGGTTGGTCCCGCCCAGCGGCGCGAAATCGACATCCCAAACGCGCGCGAGTTCGCTCTTTGGGTCCGTGAAATACACCAGACTGCCGCCAAGGCCGCGCACGGCGGGAATTTGCAGTTCGCCGGGCCCCACAGCCTGCCTAAACGGCTCTTCCAGAAGCCGCTGTGCGCGATCGAGGGTTGCGGCAGCATCATCCACTGTCAGCGCGAGTGCACACACCGCGGTGCCGTGCACGATGTTGAAGGAATGTGCGAAGCCTTCCTTCTCGGTATTCACAACGACGTTGATCGCGCCCTGGCTCCAGCGGCCAACCGACTTCGAGACGTGCTCTCCGGATTTGCTGAATCCAAGACCAGCCAGCAACGCTTCGAGATCGACCGCGCTTTCCTCATCGATCGCGAATTCGACGAATTCGGTGCCGAGGCAGCGCGACCGGGTCGGCAATGCCGGCTGCGATTGCCGCTTGACGGCGCCGCTCCGCTGAAGCTGATCCATCATGAAGATCAGGGATCTGTGGCCGTCGATTGCCACACTGCGCGCCGAGCCGGCGCGGAACTGATCGTTGAAAATCTCAAGCGAGAGCAAACCGTCGTAACCGGTCGACAAGAGCGCGTTCATGAAGTCTTGGATCGGCAATTCCCCCTGTCCGGGGAAGTTGCGGTAATGCCTACTCCACGACAGGTAATCCATGTCGAGGCGAGGAGCGTCGGCCATCTGCACCAGGAAAATGCGGTCGCGCGGCATAGATCGGACCGCACCCAAGTCGGTTCCGCGCGCCAGAATATGAAAGCTATCGAGCACAATACCGACGTTTGGATGGCCGGCGCGGCGCACGGCCTCCCACGCATCGCGATAATCGTGGATGTGGCGGCCCCAGGACAGCGCCTCAAACGCAACGCGGACGCCTCGCTTGGCCGCATGTTCGCCGATCTCGTGGAGGTCGGCGGCGGCGCGTTCGAGGCCGCCAAGGCTCTCCGGCGACACGTTTGAACAGACCATCAGGAGGTCGCAGCCGAGGTCCTGCATGAGATCGAATTTTCGCTCGACACGCTGGAATACCCGCGCCCGGCGTTCGCCCGGCATTCCCTCAAAGTCACGGAAGGGCTGAAAGGTAATCGTCTTCAGCCCAAGATCCTCGATCATCCGCCGAACGTCGGAAGGCGTGCCGTTGAACGACAAAAGGTCGTTCTCGAACAGCTCCACGCATTTGAAGCCGGCGTGAGCGATCGCTTGCAATTTCTCGTTCAGTCCGCCGCTGAGACAGACTGTTGCAATCGCGTATTCCATGTAAGCTCCCGACTATTCGGCCAACATCCCGACGGGAAAATTATTCATCTCGCCCCGAGGGGCAGTTTTCCATTGGCGAGCGTGAAATCCACGCACGCCTCGATGTGAACTTTGAGCACCGCGCAGGCCCTGGTAGCGTCGCGGCTAAGCGCGCATTCGAGCAGCGCCTGATGCTCGCGCGCGGTGATCTCGCCGCGATAGGTGCCGGCGATCATCAGGTAGCGCAGATATTTGTCGAACACGGGCGCATGCGCTTCCAGAAGCGTATCCGAGCCGCAAGCGGAAATCAGCGCGTGATGAAACTCGAAGTCGTAGCGTTTCCAGGTCTCGTTGTCGGCGCAATCGCCGGCCTGCTGGCGCTGCTCCGTGGCTGCGAGTTTGTGATGCGCTGACACAACGCGACCTTCCCAGTCCATGTCGCCCCCCACAAAGGATTGCGTCAGGGCGTGAGTCTCAAGCAGCAGTCGAAGCTCGGCGAGTTCGCGCAGGTTCTGCGCCGACGCTTCCGCGACCTCGAAGCCGCGCTGGCCTTCGGCCATGACGAGCCCCTCGGTGGCCAGCCGGTTCAAGAGTTCGCGCAGCGTGCTTACGCTCGCGCCGTACTCCTCGCGCAGCCGGTCGAGCTTGAGCTTCTCGCCCGGCGCGAGCTTGCCAAAGATGATGTCGGCACGGATTCGCCGGTACGTCTTCTCTCCAACCGAATCGTAGTCGGATGTTCTGATCAGCATTTTTTCGCTGCCTTGCGTCCTGTCGCTCGCTCAAGCCCAACGGACGACTGCGAACACAGCCTGTTCGAATGGAAGGATGTTCCTATGAAATAAAAAATATCATATAAAATGAAAATTGTATATTGATTTTCAAGCTGCTCGGCGCGAAAAGCGAGGACATGAGCGCATCCTGAATGGGAGCGCGGAGCAGGGAGGAACGATATGACCGCGATCACCCGCCGCAGGCTGATGGGCGCAGGCGCTGCCGCGCTCGCATTCGGGGCCGCCGGTACGGCAAGCGCGCAGGGCAAACAGAAGCTGCGCTTTTCTTGTGCCTTCACGGAAACTGATTTGCGTGCCGAGGCCTACAAGGCTTTTGCCACCGCGATCAAAGACGAATTCGATTTCGAACCTTACTGGGGCAATACGCTGTTCAAGCAGGGCACCGAACTGATCGCGCTCCAGCGTGACAATCTCGACCTGTGCAATCTTGCGCCGGCTGACATTTCCAAGCAGATCCCGGCCTGGTCGCTGCTGACCGCCGCATTCCTGTTCCGCGACGCCGACCACATGAAGAAAACGTTCAAGAGTGACGTCGGTCAGGACTTCATCAAGATGGCCAAGGACAAGCTTGGAATCCAGATCATCACTCCGGTCTATTTCGGATCGCGCAGCGTGAATCTGAAGCCCGACAAGCAGATTAAGACACCGGCGGACATGGCCGGGATCAAGCTGCGCATGCCACCCGGCGAGTTCTGGCAATTTCTTGGGGAATCACTCGGCGCCAATCCGACGCCGGTCGCCTATGCGGAACTCTACACGGCGCTGCAGACCGGCACGGTTGACGGCCAGGACAATCCGGTCGTGGCCAGCAAGCTGATGAAGTTCGACGAAGTGACGACGCAGTTCGTGCTCACCAAGCACGTCATCGCCTACGACGTGATGTCAATCCGCTCCAAGATCTGGGAAGCGATGAAGCCTGATCAGCAGGCAAAATTCCAGGCTGCCGCCGAGAAGATGTCGGACGACAATATCAAGCGGTTCGACGCCCAGGAGATCGAAACGCTCGAATACTTTAAGAAGGAAGGCAAAAAAGTTTACGCGCCGGACCTCGATGCCTTCCGGTCGTTCGCCCAGAAGAAATATGCCGAAAAATACGGCAGCGACTGGCCCAAGGGTGCGCTCGAGCGCGTCAACGCTATCAGGTAACCACGGGGTTGAATTGACAGCGTGGCATCCGCTGTCGCGTCGCGGCGGCCGGTTTCATGTGCGGAAAGACACAGCAAGATCCGCCGGCGGGTAGGCTGAGGAGACATCATGACATTCGCGGACTCGGTCGCGCTGGGGCGATGGCTTCGCAAGCGAGCCGAGAACGTCGCTGTCGCGCTGCTTTCGACCATGTTCGCCTGCTTCATCATACAGATCTTCTTTCGATACGTGCTGAACAATCCCGTCGGCTGGACCGAAGAGGTCATCGTCACGACCTGGCTCTGGAGCGTGCTCTGGGGCGCGGCCTTCATTCTCGACGAAGCAGAAGAAGTGCGATTCGATATCGTCTATTCGAACATTACGGAGAATGCCCGACGTATCTGCACGGTGCTGACCGGCTGCGCGTTGGTTTTCATTTACGGAATCTCCCTGCCCGCGTCATACAAATATGTGAGCTTCATGAAGGTGGAGCGGTCGGCCTATCTGCATGTGCCGATCAATCTGATGTACTCGGTCTACATCTTCTTTGCGGTCGCCTGCATCGTTCGATACGTGTGGCTGGTCTATCAGGCGATCCGCGGTGGCCCCTCTCCTGTCACCGATTCCGCCAAGGTCGGTGATTGACCATGCTCAGCCCCTTCGCGCTTTGCATTGTTGCGATCACGGTTCTTGCCGCGCTTGGCCTGCCGATCGGCCACGCGATGGTCGTCTCGTCGATTTTTTACCTGCTGATGTCGGGACTCGACCTTGGCACGGCGGCCGAGCAGATCCTCAACGGCCTATTCAACAGCTACGTGCTGCTCGCGATCCCGCTCTTTATCCTTGCGGCCGATCTGATGAACATCGGGAGCCTGACTGACCGGCTTCTGCAGTTCTGTCTCGTGCTGGTCGGGCGCTTCCGCGGTGGACTTGGCCACGTCAACGTCGTCGCCAACATGATCTTTGCCGGCATGTCGGGATCGGCCATTGCCGACGCAGTCGGCATCGGCCGCATCATCATCGGCATGATGACCAAGAACGGGAAATACCCGATCGCCTATGCGGGGGCGATTACGGCTTCGGCCGCGATTATAGGACCCATCATCCCGCCCTCGATCCCGATGGTGCTCTATGCGCTGATCTCGGATACCTCGATCGGCTATCTGTTCCTCGGCGGCTTCGTGCCGGGGGTGATGCTCGGCCTCGTCTTCATGGTGATGAATTCCATTATCGCGCGCCGCAGGGGATTTCCGGTCGAGCCGGCGATTCCCATGCGAGAAATCCCCAACATCACCATTAGGGCGTTCCCGGCGCTGATGTTGCCGGTGATCCTTCTGTTCGGCATCTATGGCGGCGTGATGACGCCGACAGAGGGCGCCGCGGCCGCCGCCTTCTATGCGCTGTTCGCCTCGACCGTGCTTTATCGCGCGGTAACGTGGAAGCAGCTCTATGACGCGATCCTCACCAGCGGCAAGGCATCGACCTCCGTCGGTATGCTCATCGCGGGTGCGCTCGCCTTCAACTATGTGGTGACGGTCGAGAATATCCCGAATTCGCTCGCGCGCTTCATGGGGAGCTATGATCTGGCGGCCGGCGGGTTCCTGCTGCTTGTCAACATCGTCCTGCTGATACTTGGCTGTCTGCTGGAGGGCTCGACGATCCTTCTGGTCGTGGTGCCGATCTTCATTCCGACCGCCAAGGCGCTCGGCATCGATCTCGTTCATTTCGGCGTGGTGGTCGTGGTCAACATCATGATCGGGCTACTGACGCCGCCCTATGGGCTGCTGCTGTTCGTGCTCGCCAGCATGACCAAGCAGCCGCTATGGGCGATCGTGAAGGAGGCAGCGCCGTTCATCGTTGCGGCACTGATCGTGCTCACCTTCATCACCGCCGTCCCGGACTCGATCCTCTGGCTCCCCAGACTCATGGGCTACAAGGGCTGAGCGGCTTCGGCTTCATCATCGCAAACGAGAAGGCATCCCCGATGGCAAAACCGATCTACGTTCTCAACGGCGCGAACCTTAATCGGCTCGGCACGCGCGAGCCGCACATCTACGGCACGACGACTCTGAAGGACGTCGAGGCGATGTGCCGCGCCGACGCCGGAACGCAGGCGATCGAATTTCGCCAGACCAACAGCGAGACGCAACTGATCGAGTGGGTGCACGAGGCGATCGACAGTGGCGCAGGCATCATCATTAACCCGGCCGCTTACACGTTCACCTCGCTCGCGCTGTTCGATGCGCTCAAGATGTTTCCCGGCCCAATCATCGAGCTGCACATCTCCAACATCCACAAGCGCGAGGCGATGTACCACAACTCGCTCGTTTCCAAGGTCGCGACCGCGATCATCGCCGGCCTCGGCGCGAAGGGTTATGCCGCGGCCGTCCGGGCAATGCGGGATCTGATCCA
>WNGK01009081.1_pt1 | contig 10616 bp, 12 predicted proteins | sample 5400601 | NCBI WGS metagenome assembly WNGK01 (sample SAMN13153376, study PRJNA577476) | soil metagenome | isolation source: 60 cm soil or saprolite under Garry oak tree replicate 1 | place: USA:California | collected 2016-06-15
TGATCAACGCCGGCACGCGCCCACTGCCGAATCCATCCCGCTCGATGGCGTGAAGCTCGGCAACAAATTTGCCGCTCGACTGCGCGCTCAATCCAATGTTGTACGTGGGAAAGATCCCCAGCCCATTCAGCCGCGCTTCAGTAGCCTCATACTCACTCAGCGTCAGCATCTGCGCCGGCGCAAACGCGAACGCGCGATCCACCACCAGCCGCTCCACGCGCAGATTCTGATCGAAGCGCAGCTCCTCTACGTATGGCTTCTGCAGACGGTTCCAGTACTGCAGCGCCGCGGGCACATTGCCCATCAAGTAGTAAACGGTCCCCGCAAAATCCAGCGTGTAGTTGTCATGCGCATCAAGCCGCAGGCCGCGCCGCAGCCACGCCGCGGCCTCTGCATATCGCTTCTGCTGAAACACAATGCCCGCTAGCTCGACATCAAATCGCTTCTGTTGCGGGCACGCGTGCCGGCCTTCCATCAACGCCGTGCGCGCCTCGTCCCATCGCTGCAGATGCCCGAGCGCCATGCCGAATTCGAAGTCATCGTCGCCGGAGCGCGAGTCGTGCGCCATCGCAAGTCGCACCACTTCGTTCCAATCATGCACGCGGTAGGCGCGGTCTATAGCCGAGCTCCCGCCGCTGCAGCGGCCTGCCCTTGCTCAACTGCTGCTCGAGATCGCCCCAGCTGCCGTTGATGGCGAACACGCGAAAGCCATGCGCCGTCAAATACTGCTGCATTGCGAAGGCCGAAATACCATGCTCCTTCCGCGAATACAACGCGCGCTGAATCGCCGCAACGTCGCTGTCCTCGGCAGCCTGGACCTTCTGCTGCGTAGCCCAGTACTGCATCACCATTGCAATCGAGGCTGCCCCACAACCTTCCGCCGGCTGATGCACAAAGGGCACGTCCAGCCAGATAGAAACAGGCGCTTGTGCCAACGCGCCGGCCGCGATCAGCACAACCGGGAGACACATCCGCCACGCGCGCAACATCAATGGACGATGCTGACGACGATGATCAGGATGACAACCAGAATGATGAGCGTAAACAGTCCCACCCCCAGGAAGCCTGCCGAAAAATCACTCTGTGCTTTCGTCACGCGGCCTGACAGATTCGCCAACTCTTCATCGCTCAGGGTCGGAATCGCGTTCTTCACCTGCACCGGATCGACCTTCGCATCGCGCATGGCCTTTTGCGCGATCGATGTGCCGAGAAGATTGGTCAGCGTGTCAATGTTCTTCTGCCGCGTTGCAGCCGCGGTCACCAACTGCTGCTGCAGCACTTGCGAGCTCACAATGTGGTCCTGGTCCACAGCCTGCGCGGCCGCGCGCGGGTGACACACAAAGGCCAGCAAGAGTGCCGCCGGTGCAATGCCACGGATCAGAAGCCTCGATGAAACAGAAAAATCCATATCCCCTCCCCGACAGGTATAGCTGCGTTCATTACTCGCCCTTTAGGATGATTCATGAAACTGCAAAGTTGTCCTCTTCACAAAACCTCTCCTGTAAACTGATCCCGTTATGGATTGCCTTTTCTGCAAGATCGTCGCTGGAACCATTCCCGCGAAGCTCGTTCACCAGGACGAGAAATGCATTGCGCTCTCCGACATTAACCCGCAGGCGCCCACGCACTTCCTCGTGGTGCCGCGCGAGCACGTCGCGTCGCTCGCCCACAGCGCCAGTGATCACGCTGCCCTGCTCGGCCACCTGCTCGTTGCGGCGGCTGATATTGCGCGCGCGAAAGGCCTCGCCAACGGCTATCGCGTGGTGATCAACACCGGCCCCGACGGCGGCCAGACCGTCGATCATCTCCACCTGCACGTGCTGGGCGGCCGCCATCACACCTGGCCGCCGGGATGATAAAAGCAGGGACTCGGGGCTAGGAGCTAGGGCCTAGAACTCCCGAAGACCATCGAAGGGCTCTCGATCATTGATTGCTCACTGCACAAACAGAAACGCGCCACAAACAGCAAGAGCGTACCGATTTCTCGGTGCGCTCTTGTTTTCTAGTCCCTAGCCCCTAGTCCCTGCCTTCGTTACACCGGCTGCGGAATGTACTCTTCTTCCTCTTCCAGTCCGTAGCGGCGCAGTAGATTCGGCAGACTCTGCGAGAATGCCGACCGCGGCATCACCGTGTCGCATCCCGCTTCCGTCGCCTTCATCTTCAAGTCTCCCTGCAAATGCGAGAGGAACCCGATGATCGACGTCGCCTTCTTGAACTTCGTCTTGAACTTCGGAATCAGCGTCAGCGGCTTGGCGTTGGCATTGTTCAAGTCGAACACCAGCAGGCGCGGCCGTTCCGCTTCGGGCGTATCTGTCAACCGGGTCACCACTTCCTTGTCGCCCTTCACGAACTCCACCTTCACGCCCAGCTTGCGCGCCGTCTCCTGAATCTTGGCCAGGAAGAACAGGTCCTCAATGAAGCAGAAGATGCGCGTGGGTGCATCGTGGCGCACCGGGGCGGCGGCTACCGGCGCCTGGTAAGCATCCGGATAGTAGCTGCCGTGGCCATTGTTCGCGATCTGGATCGTCGACGCTGGACCATCGGCAATGTTGCCGTTGGCCACGCGGTAGCTGTGATCCATCGGCCCCACAAATTCGCGCGGGCCGCGCTGCTTTTGCTTGCGCTTGCCGGGCTGCGGGCCGTGAATGCTGTTTCCCGGGCTCGGAGCAGGGGCGCCGCCACCCTTTTGAAAGAACTTCTTTTTCTTCCGTCCCTGGCCCTGCCGAGGCTGCTGCTGGTGGCCTTGCGGCTTGGGAGGCGCAGCCTGGGCCTGCGGCGGAGGGGGGGCAGCCTGCGCTGCCGGACCCTGCTGCGAGGGCTGGGCTTGTTGCGCCTGGGGCGCTCCAGTGTGGCTAGCTTTATTCTTGCGGCGGCGCCTGCGGCGCCGATGCCCCTGAGACTGGCCCTGGCCGTTAGCCGGGCTCGGCCCCAGGTCAGACTGGGGCTGGGTCGGTTCTGTCGTCATGCGTGCACTTCCTGGCACTTTACTGTTGGATGCATTGCTCTTCTGGATCTGCCGCGTCGTTTAAAGGCGCCGCGTACCCCTTGTATGTCGTCGCTCCAGTTCTAGATGGGAATACGACAATGTCCTTTACCTCAGCCGAGGTAACAGGCTCAATCGCAGCGTTGCGGAATATTCCCCGCAATGTATGACCTTCTTCCGTCAAGAACACCTTCGCTGATTTGTGACCCTCAGGCGATCCCTCTTTCGAGGAACCTCACCCGCCAATTCTCGTCCCGGCTGAATGCGCCCCAACTCCGCTGGCCACAATCTGATCGTGCTCGACACTCTCTGCCTTCAGATACCCTGAGCGCGTCGCATCCGGATCTCGCAACGGCCCATGCGGCAGTCTGCGTTGCTCGAGCTCCGCCCGTGTTTCCTCTAGTGATGCCTTTCCATTGGGGAGATTTCGCCGGTCGCAGCCTGGCGGCGACTCGTATGCGAATTTTCCTTGTCAGCGGCGAGCTGACTCTACCCCTCGCGGGGGCTCGCGTCAACCGCTGGATCAGCAAATCTGATACTACAGCGTGGAAGCTCGGGTTGCAAGTGACCAGCGTGTAGCACTTCCGGGGGACGCCACTACAACGGTACCGCCCGGGCTCTCTCCGGAAATCCCCTGAAACCACAAAGCGCCACTCGTTAGAGTGGCGCTTGGCGATTCCTGCACGGTCACTGGCCTCCCAAATATACTTGCACGACGGTCTTGGCCATCGTTGCTCGTTGACAGGTTCCGGCTGGGCTTTCCGTTTACGGACCGCTCGTTGGCGGTGGCTCTCGCCGGTCCCCTGTTTTCTTGGGCTGGCCGGAATCGCTTCCTGCAGCCTCTACATCACTGGCGCCCTACTTAATGCAATCAGCGTGCCGTTTGTCCAGACTCGCATTTTCAGGTACTTGAGACGGCTTCGCTTCGCAGATTTAACATTTTCTGGAAGTCTGGTTAGTTTCACTCTTCCAAATTCTGTATCTCAGCGCTGGCACGCCGGACAGTAATGCGTGCTGCGCCCCGCCACCACCACTCGCCGGATCGCCGTTCCACAGCGGCGGCACGGCTGACCCGTTCGCTGATAGACGCAGTGCTCCAACTGAAAGAATCCCCGCACTCCCTCCGCGTCCACATAATCCGACACCGACGACCCGCCCAGCCGGATGGCATGCTCCAGCACCTCCACCAACGCCGCCCGCAGCCGAGCCAATTCCGCGCGCGTCAGTCGACCAGCCGTCTTTCGCGGCCGAATTCCCGCCCGGAACAGGCTCTCGTCCGCGTAAATGTTACCTACGCCCGTGAGCAGGTTCTGGTTGAGCAATGCCGCCTTGATAGCCAGCCGCCGCCCGCGAAACAGTGCCGCAAACTCATCCGCTTCAATAGTCAGCGGCTCCGCGCCCGCCCCGGCAAACCCTCCCAACCGGTGCAACTCGCGATATTCCAGCCGCCCGAACCGGCGCGGATCCACAAAGCGCAGCTCCCGCCCGCTCTTGAGCCTCAGCCGCGCATGCGTATGGGCGGCCAGCGGCGCGTCCGGCGTGGTCACCAGCAGGCGCCCCGTCATCCCGAGGTGAACGATCCATTGGGCGCTCGCCTCGGCGACACCCTCCGAAATCCCGCCTGGACGGCGAGTGCAAAGTTCGCAGACGATGTGTTTTCCGGTGCGGTGAACCGCCAGAATGACCTTGTCCTCGAGCCCCCTGGCCTGGCGTCTGGGCGGCGTCTTGAACGGTTCGCGGTATGAACTGAACCAAGCTTCCACAATGCGGTCGCCGCGCACCCGCGCATCGACTCCGCGGGCAATTGTCTCCACCTCGGGAAGTTCCGGCATCGCCCTATTCTAAAGAATCGAAAACGTATCGCGAAAACCCCCGGCCAGACAGCGTCTATGGCTCATTCTCCGCGTACTCGTCCTCCTCAGCACTGATTGCATATGCAACACCCCACCGACGCAAATACACGAGGCCCAGGCAGAGTCCCACGACAAAGACCCCCACGGATGTGTATTCCATGGCAGAAAGTTTCCGGTCTTCTTTCGCCGTCTGGTACACCACGATCCCATGAATGTTCCGCGGGGTGTAACGGAGCTCCGAGGGAATCGGCATCCGGGGCAAATTCTCTAGATAGATCGTCGACATCGTCGCCGACACCAGCAAGCCCGCCAGCCCGGGCAACAGAAACAAAAGGGCTAAGAATCTTAGCCTGCGAAGTTGCAGCGGATTCATCATTTCAATTCCCGTCTCGATCGATCGTCTTGGCCAATCGGCGCCGGAACACCGCAGCATTGGAAGCGCCCCCGGGGCCGGCGATCGTCCGATCCCTGCTGATGGTTCGAGGCGCTCAAACGGGCTCGTCCGCACCCAATACGCAGAAGGGCCAATTTCATGAGGGAGAGTCTCAAATTGTAAGGTGCCGGCCGGATCCTGGATGTGCGCACACAAGGCCTGCGGAGCCAAGCCGCAAACATCCGTAACTACTCAATAAACTGAAGTTATCCGGCTCGCGATTACACAGGCGCCACTAGGATCCAGCGCACTTCCCGTCAGGAAAATTCCAGCTATTTCTATTTATTTATGGTCGCCAGGTTCCCGAATGCGGCTGGCCTCAAAGCTGACGATCTTCCAACCGCCCTTCGGGTCCCGCACGTAAACGCGCGTGTAGCGGTAGCTGCCGGATATTTCGCCCTCACCCGTGTTTCCCTTCACCTCGGCGCGGGAAGTCACCAGCGCGGTCTGACCGTAGAACCGCACCTTGCGGTCGGAAAAATCGATCGAATTGAAGTGGAGGACACCGCTCTTCAAGCTGGCCAGGGTCTGATCCTTCGATTGCAGCGTGCCGTTTGCCGTAATCGCAATGTAGTCGTCGGCCAGCAGCGCTTCCATCGCCTGCACGTTGCGGTGGAGGATCGCATCCCGCCAATTCTGCTCAAGCTGGTCGATCTCGTGCTTGCTCTCGTGCCGCTCGGCCCGCGGCATCTCCGGCTTGGGCTGCGCAACTCCTGCCGTCAGCGACAGCAGAATTAGGAGCGTCCCCTGGCAGCTCCGGCGAAGGGAATCCTTGGCAAGATTGAAGGGCATAAGCGCGTATCGGATGGTAGCCTTACTTAAACCCGGCGGTCAACCGTTCCTGGTTGAAAAAAGGGCGAGAGGTCCCCTAGACCACCGCCACCAGGTCTTCCCGCGTTCGCTGCCGCATCCGCTGAAACAGACCCCCCACCGCGTACTTCTTGAAGTGCGCCGACTGCCGGTGCGCATCCGCCGCGGCCGCATCTTGATACTGCTCGTAGATCAGCACCGTATCCGGATCGCCCTCCACCAGGTGCGGAATGTAGGTGAGGCACCCCGGCTCCTCCCGCGATGCAAGCGTCAGCGCACGCAGTATCTCGGCAATCTCTTCCCGATCCTCCGGCGCAAACGTCATCCGAACCGTAAAGCTGACCATCGTGAATCCCCTCGATCTTTCATCCGCGATTTGGCTTCCGCGGTCTGGCGCTCTACGCTCCCGCCGGGCTCTTCATCGCGTCCAGAGCCGCTTCGAACTCCGGCAGCAGCATCGTCTGATCCCGGTCCGGGCCCGTCGACACCATCCCGATCTTCGCCCCGCTCTCCCGCTCCTGGAACCGGAGATACTCGCGCGCCGCAGCAGGCAGCTTATCAAACTCCTTGATCCCCTCGGTTGACGCACGCCAACCTTTCAGCTTGGTGTACACCGGCTTGAGCCGCTCCAGCCCCTGCACATCCGCGGGAATCTCATCCGAAATCCGGCCATCCACCTCGTAGCCAACGCAAATCGGAATCTCGTCAAGCTCGTCGAGCACGTCCATCTTCGTCACCACCAGCCACTCCGCACCGTTCACCTGGTTCGAATAGCGCAGCAGCGGAATGTCCAGCCATCCACAGCGCCGCGGCCGGCCAGTCACCGCGCCGTACTCGTTGCCGCGCGCTCGCAAGTGGTCGGCGATCGGGTCGTGAATCTCCGTCGGAAATGGTCCCCCGCCCACTCGCGTCACGTAAGCTTTCGTCACCGCGATCACCGTGCCAATCGCCGTCGGACCCACTCCCGTGCCCGTGGCTGCGCCTCCTGCCGTCGCGCTCGACGACGTCACAAACGGATACGTCCCGTGGTCGATGTCCAGCATCGTCCCCTGCGCGCCCTCGAACATCACGCTGCCGCCCTCGCGCAGAATCGCGTTCAACAGGCGTCCCGTGTCGGCCACAAACGGCCGCACCTCTTCCGCCGCCGCCGCATACTCGTCAAACATCTTCGCCGGATCCAGCGGGTCAGTCCCCGTACCGAACAGCGCCTTCACAATGGCGTTCTTCTCCGCGCATGCTGCCTCAATGTGCGTTTTCAGCAACTCCGGCCGCAGCAGGTCGACAACCCGCAGCCCCGACCGCGCCATCTTGTCTTCATACGCCGGCCCGATCCCGCGGCTCGTCGTCCCAATCTTCTTCCGCCCCGGCGCGCTCTCCGCCGCCAGCTCGATCATGCGGTGATACGGCAAGATCACCTGCGCTCGGTTGCTCACCTTCAGGGCGCCATCCACGTCCACGCCTAGGTCGCGCAGCTTGGCCGCTTCCTTCAGGAAGGCGATCGGATCCAGCACCACGCCATTGCCGATCACGCCCTTGCATCCCCGCCGCAACACCCCGCAGGGAATCAGCTGCAGCACAAACTTCTGCCCGCTGATGATGACCGTGTGCCCGGCGTTATGCCCGCCGGCGTACCGAGCCACCGCGCTGAAGCGCTCGCTCAGCACATCCACAATCTTGCCCTTGCCCTCATCGCCCCACTGGGCGCCCAGCACCACCGCCGTCTTCGCTCGCATCAGAAGTCCGTTTCCGAAAAAATTGTTCGTGAATCTGTCCGGGTGTCTCTAAAGTCGTCATCCCGAGCGGAGCAGGTCGCACTCTTTTGCAACCTGCGCAATCGGGGTCCCAAGCGATAGGTCTACGTCGCTGGGGTGATCAGTCGAAGGATCTGCGGTTCGGAGCTTCAACCGCAAGCCCCGGCGCACAGCAGGACGCGGCCCACCCGGGCCACACCCTCAAAGATCATAAACCTTGGGCTCCGGCAGGCAGGGGTACCAGACTCTCCGCTGATGTGCGTTATCCCGGACTGTTAACCACCCGCCCACCTCACTCGTTCTCCGTGTAGAAGACCGCGCCACCGCTCTTCACACACGAGGGAACCAATCATGCTCAACCGCCGCATCCTGTTGCCTTGCCTTCTCGCCCTGATCTCCTTGCCGCTCACAGCCTTCGCGCAGACGCCGGCCCGTCCCGCCACGCCGGCGCACCCCGCCGCACCGGCCCGCACTCCCGCTGAGCCCGGCACCCTCAACGCTCCCGTCCCCACCAGCAAGGACGTAGCCGGCACTCAGCGCCAGCTCATCGAGCTCCTCCGCCTCAGCCCCACGCTGACCACGGTCGTCGCCCACGACCCCTCGCTCCTCGCCGACCAGGCCTACGTTTCGCGCAACAACCCCCAGCTCGCCGACTTCCTCGGCGCGCATCCTGAAGTCGCCCGCAACCCCGACTTCTACCTCTTCACCCACATGAACCCCCAGGACGGCAGCCCCGACCAAGCCATCGAGCGCGCCGTCTGGCCAGAGATCTACCGCGACCAGCAGCGCCGCACCGGCTTTGACGAGCTCCTCAGCGACTCACCCCCCCTGCTGGCCTTCGCCGCCTTCCTCTGCGCCGCCATCTGGGCCATCCGCCTCTTCGTCGACAACCGCCGCTGGAGCCGCATCTTCAAGCTGCAAAGCGAGGTCCACGCCCGCCTCATTGACAAATTCAGCACCAGCCAGGAGCTCGCCGCCTACATGGAGACCGAAGCCGGCAAGCGCTTCCTCGAAGCCGCCCCCATCCCGCTCTCCATCGACACCGGCCAGCGCGTGCCAAACGCCATCGCCCGCGTCCTCAACCCGATCCAAATCGGCACGGTGCTCATCCTGCTCGGCATCGGCTTCCTGCTCCTCCGCCACGCCGGTCCCGACTTCGAAATCCCCATGCGCGTCCTCGGCGTCCTCATCCTCATGCCCGGCATCGGGTTCATCCTCTCCGCCGGCATGACGTGGGCCCTGGCTGCCCGCCTCGGCCTCATGCCCCCGCCGGGATATCAGACCCAATTCGATCAGCGTCCGTGAACCCTCGTTCCTGCACTGCTCGCATACCTCAATCTGTGGGTGCCCCAGGTCTGGATTTTCAGACCTGGGATACCTCAAACCTTCGATCAACGCGAACCAGAAGCCCCCAAAAACGCGTATCGTGAGAAAGCAAAGACCCATGCCGCTCGAATCCGCCATCCCGCAAACGCTCACCGGCGACGCACCCCCGCTGGCCCGCACGCACATGGATAGCGACGCCTTCACCGGCTTCTACGAGCGCTCCGCCCGACCGCTCTGGGCCTACCTCGCCCGCGTCTCCGGCGACCCCACCCTGGCCGACGACCTCCTCCAGGAAAGCTTTATCCGCTTCCTCGCAGCCGACGCCCCTACCGACGGCGAAGTCGCCTCCCGCCGCTACCTCTTCCGCATCGCCACCAACCTGCTCCGCGACCACTGGCGCCGCCCTTGCCACTCCTCCATCGAAGAAGTCCCAGAGGAGTTCTGCCGCACCGCCGACGCCTCTGCCCACTCCGACTCGCTCGTCACCCTCGGCCCCGCCCTCAGCCAGCTCCGGCCCCGCGCCCGCCAGCTCTTGTGGCTCGCCTATGCCGAGGGCTACTCCCACAGCGAAATCGCCGCCATCACCGGCCTCGCCTCCGCCAGCATCCGCCTCCTCCTCTTCCGCGCCCGCCGCCAGATGGCACGCCTCCTCCAAAACCAGAATCAAACCGAAAGGAGGACGCGATAATGTTCCGAACCTGCTCCCGCGAATCCGAAGTAAAGAGCCTCCTGGATCGCGGCCATTGGCCCACCGCCGCCGCCGCTGACCTCCGCGCCCACGCCGCCGGCTGCTCCGCCTGCGCGCAACTCGTCCTCCTCACCCAAGCCTTTCGCCAAGACCGAGCCCAGGCCTCCGCCGCCCCGCGTCTCGAAGCCCCCGGCGTCCTCTGGTGGCGCGCCCAGCTCCGCCGCCGCAACACCGCTATCGAACGGCTCCAGCGCCCCCTCATCGGCGCCCAGATCTTCGCCGTAGCTCTCAGCCTCGTCGCCGCCGTGGCCTTCCTCGCCTGGCAGTCCAGGCAGGGCCTGGCCTGGCTGGCCGAGTTCCCCCGCGCCCTCCACTTCGAATCCCTGCTTCCCGCCCCGCTGCAGAGCCCCCTCGGCATCACCGCCCTCATAGCCGCCGTCCTCGCCCTCGTCGCCGTCCTAAGCGGCGCCGTCGCCTACTCCACCTCCGAAAAACGCTGACCCCTTCGGGAATTGCTTTCCTGAGAGCTTGCGAATCTTTTCGATTCAATTAGATTTGTGTTCCTGAGCGCAGCGTAGCGAAGTCGAAGGATCTGCGGTTGTTCTTGCTGTTGCGTTTTCTACACCGGCAATAGAACCGGGGTGCCCCAGGTCTGGATTTTCAGACCTGGGAAACCACGAACCTCAACTCACCCTGTCTTTCACGATCAACTCAGCACTCCGCGGCCTCGAAGCCCAGTCCGCCCAAATGGACCCCTCAATTAACTTGCATT
>WNGK01016090.1_pt1 | contig 10616 bp, 13 predicted proteins | sample 5400601 | NCBI WGS metagenome assembly WNGK01 (sample SAMN13153376, study PRJNA577476) | soil metagenome | isolation source: 60 cm soil or saprolite under Garry oak tree replicate 1 | place: USA:California | collected 2016-06-15
CAATATTTGAGAAGATATTTAATCTTGCTCTTCAAAGAGGACGTATTGGAAGAATATGATAAGACAAATGTTGAATTAACTAGTGAAGAATTACAAGTTATCATTCATGCCTTAGGATCAGCTTCTCCACAGGATAAGATTCTAGAAGTCGTACAATTCAAGTTATATCACAAGCTTCTTTTTAAACTTAATGAGCTTAAATGAATTCTTCGTGGATAAATGATCTTATAGAAGAAAATCAATCAGTTGAAACTCCAGAGAGTTGGATATACTGGTCACTCCTATTTTGCATTTCTTCCGCAGCCGCAAATGCCTACACGCTTAGAACGCTTAAAGGCAATTTGCTTTATTATCCTAATGTATATATCATTCTTATGGGTGAATCTGGTTTGGGAAAAGGTTATCCAGTCAATCTTGCCAAAAGATTATTACAAGAAGCAAACATTACAAGGGTTATTGCAGGACGCAGCTCAATTCAAGCAATCATTAAAGAAGGAGCTACAACGCGTTCAGAACAAGGCAAAGCATTAATAACAGATAGTCGTATGGCCATTATAAATGGTGAGTTATCAACAGCAATTATACAAGACCCAGATGCTTTAACAATTTTAACAGATTTATATGATAGAAGTTATAATCCAAATTGGACAAATCTTTTAAAGGGTGCCGGTGCTGAGAAACTTAAAGAGCCATATGTTACATGTTTATTTGGTAGTAGTCCTGCTCACTTTTATGATTCAATTCCTCAGCCTAATATTGAAGGAGGTTATATTGGAAGAAATTTGGTCATCTACGAAGAGAAACGCTCTAAAGATGTAGACCTGCTTGATAGTGAAAAAGAGAATGTTGATGAAGATAGATTTAATAATTATATAGTACCAAAATATGTTCCACATTTAAAAGCAATAGCAGCTAATAAAGCTAGATTAATACCAGACGAAGCCGCTAGGCACGTATTCAATTCATGGAGAAAGGAATGGAGAGCTACACAATCACAATATAACGATAAGACAGGGTTCGTTAATCGAGTTCCGGATCATGTATTAAAGATTGCTATGTGTTTAGCTCTAGCACGATATGAAAATAATTTCATTATAATAGAGAGTGATATTAGTGAAGCAATAAAACGCATAACTTCATTAATTTATGCGTCCGAGAAGGCCGCTGCAGGTGGAGGATTAGACCCATTAGCGGCTCAGACTAAAAAAGTTGTAGATTTTCTGATAGCGTCACAAGAAAATCAACTTATGAGAAGGGATCTTCTTATAAGAGGATTTGGTAGTTATGATAATATTGTATTAGATAAAATTACTGATACATTAATGGAAATGGGATGGGTGAAACGTCAAAAGATAGGAATTGGTATGCATGCCGATTGGCTTTATTTATTATCGGGAGAGCCTAAAAATAATCTTATGCGTTTTCGTGCTCAAAATAATGGAAAACTCATAAAATGAGAAATATTAAACATAGAAATAGATTTAAAATTGATTTGGGAAGAATTGAGGGAAAATGTCAGTCACACTGAATGTGTTTGTGAAAGATCAGAATAACAACCCCGTCGCCGGCGCTGTTGTTATGATTATTACTAAGAATGCTTCTATTCAACCTTCTACAAGATATACACAAGGTGATGGAGGCTGTAATCTCTACTTTCAAGGCCCACCATTTAATCCTCCACTAGAGATGGAATTTCTGCGGAATTGTTTTAGATTATTTAGAATATGGTCCCGAGTTTCCTCCCGGAAATCTTTTATTCACACCCGGATATGTTGTAGAGAAACCTGAGATTAGAAAGAAAATTAGAACAGATTATAAAGCTATAGGGTATAAACATTTTCCTTTAAACTTAACTAATCATTCTCCAATTTATCATGACTCTTATCCTGATTGGGATGATAATCTTATAAATACTTATTTATTAGAACTTCTACAAGATAATTTAATTCCGGTAGGTTTTGCTATGGGAGATGATGATACTATTGTTGAGACACATGCTAATCCAGCTCTCGTTCCAATTGTAGTTCCAAAATGGGAATCCCCCAATGTAATTGTTAGACCAGCATTAGATGATGATAATTATTTTTGGCTATGTAAACAGAAATTTCCTAAATCTCTTATATACTGGCATAATCCAGTAGGTGTTGGTGCTCCCTATGTTGATGCTACGTTATGGGGGAGAAAGCCAGGAGATGAAGTGAATGGATTAGTGTGGAATTATATGGTTAACCAATCATTTGTACATGGTCTATTATATCAAGGCAATTTATGGGAGCCTGGATATTATGAAAGACTACAAGATTTTATTGATAGATTAGTGAATGGAGAGGATTTCTGGCCTAAATGTGATTTAATTGAATATGAATCTGTAGCTTATTATCTATTTAATCATGGTGATCTTAATAATGCTAATAATCTTGTAAGAGAAGCCTGGAAGAATCTTCAACCAAAAGGAGTAATTGGTTATGGAAATGGTGCTTGAATGAAAATGATTGAATTGTTGAAGGAACAGAAAGAACAACTAGTATCTTATTTAAAATCTAAAATTATAGCAGAAGATTGGCATGCTGTGGGAGATGCAGCATGTGATATTAGAGAAATTAATGCTAAGTTGATGATTTTAGAGAGCCAAAAAGAGGGAGATAAGAAACGATGACACCCGAACAAGAAGCACACCTAAAGAGAATTAAGAAATGTTTTGATTTTAAAGTTGATAAGAAGTATCGGGAAGGACAAAGAGAACATGGAGGAGATTTAATTCATAATAATCTAATTGATTTAGTAGATATGGCTATTTCAGAAGCAGTTGATCAAGTAGTTTACCTAGAAACTATTAGAGAAGCTATTATAGGAAAGAATGAAGGAGGTCATTAGACTCATTTCTTTTAATATTAGAATGAGGTTAATAGATTGGCTTAATAAACAAGAAGAACCTGAGTCTATTGGATGGGATTGGATAAAGAGAATAAATAAATTAAGGATTTTGTAATTTCATATTTCTAAATCCTAACTTTTTCTTTTCTGGATAATTCTGTGCCATTCCTGTTAGACTAGCGGCTCCCATAGCACTATTAAGTCCGATATTATCAGCAAAACCAGGTTCTGATTTAGATAAGTCCATTAAATCTTCTACGAAAATAGGAAGAAATCTCTTTCCAATTTCAGATTGGATATTCGTTTTATTTCCATATTGGTCAGTGAAATTTCCAGCCGTTGCCGGGTCATCGCTTTTACCTGTAAACTTCTTAGCTGTTAATAACTGATGTGCTAAGCTAGCGGCTGGAGACTCTTTATTTGCTAAGAATCTACCGCCTATTTCTAAACGACTAGTTGGCTGAGCACTATCTGTCTTACCTGCTAAGAAGCGAGCTGCTGCAACGATATATTGCTGAAATCCACCCCAGGGGTCTATTAGCTTAGTACCAAAACGGGCTTTAGCGGCGTCTGTTGATAAGATGTTAGTACTAACTTTAGCTCCACCATAAGCTGCCAACGTATCAATTGCAGTTCCCAAAGCTGCAATTCCTAAAAGGCTTTTTATTCCTTCCAATCTCATTCCTTTAGGTAAATCCATATAAATTTTAGGATTTGCTAGCATATTAATACGAGAAGAAATCATTCTAGGGGACCATAATAAAAGATTAAGTTCATTAGTCATCTTATTTAACGAGCCTAAAGAACCTCTTCCAGTAGCGTTATTAATAAATTTACTAATAGCTTCTGCTTCTTTCGTTGGTACGAATTGATCACCAACTTTAGTAGAAGATTCAAATCCAAGAGATTTAGCTTGTTTAACCATAGAATCGAATGTATCGGCTCTAAGTTTATTTAGAAATCCAGTATATGCTCTCTGGCTGGCGCCAACAACATCTCTAACGCCAGGAATAGATCCAACATAAGAGTTGAGGAATTCTTCTTCAGCATTCTGTAAGCTATTAGGCTTAGATAAAAACAATCCACTTTCACGTCCAAGAAGATAATTAGGACGCTCTTCAATAGCTTTCATTCCAGCATCGTAATAGCTTTTATTAGCAAAGAATTTGAACATATCGCCGAAGGCGGGATAAAATTCTTTACGAGCGACTAATCCAATACCGTGACGCAACGGTGCAGCTAACGAGATTGAATTCTGCATAGATTTCATAGTATTAGCTAACTTAGATAGTTTGAGTCCAACAGCTCCAATTCCTCCGTGCAACTCAGTGATTCTATCAGCAAATCCATTACCAAATACATCATCTAGAATTCTAAGTTCATTACGAGCAGGAATTGATTCTCCATTCATAATCTTAAATAATGCTGTGATACCCCTTAACTTCTCACCTTCTGTAATTCTAGCTTGTTTAACTGCTGTAAATAAAGAATTAGTTTCTTCAGGTTTTAACTGTAATCTTTCACCAGGTTCAACCTTATCGAATTGACCTTTCATAGTAGATAGAGCTTTTCTAGCCCAATCTACTCCTTCTCCTTTAACATCTGAGAAAGCTGCAAAACGTTTAGCTCTTTCTGCTTTATTAATAGTTTCTTGTTGTACATTCTTTTCTTTAATACTTCCCATAGCATTAAATAGCTTATCTAATGCGTTAGTAACTCCTTCTCCATTTGACTTATCATCTGGAGGAATGGAATCCTCTCTCCCTCCTTTAAATCTCGACTTAACGCCCGTTCCGCTGAGAAGGTCTTCTGTAGTTGCTTCTCTCCCCCTAGAAGCTTTATATGTTGATAATATTTTCTGAATTTCATCATGGTAGACTCCGGTATTTGGGTCTGCGATTGATTTGAGAATTTGGTCTTGAGCTTCAACTGACCTCCTAGCTCCAAACTTACTATAAATATCTGCTAAACGAATAGTAAAAGATTCATTATGACCAGGGGATGAAGGTTCAACGTGAGCTAATTCATGCAAAATAGTATGTAAAATTGAACTTGATGCTTCATCTGGACTCATATCTCTAATAGAGATAAATGGATTAACTAGAATAGCTGATTTTCCATTTCCTGGATTAGGAATGTGAATTCCATAAACACTATCTTCAAATATAATACCAATCTTTTCTAATCTATCTCTCCAAGCCTCAGTTCCAGCGACTTTCATAGCCTCTTTTAATGTTCCGGCTATGTTACCGGCTAATGTATGAAATGATGGATTACTAGTAATATCTCGCATTTCAGCGGAGCTGATCTGACCTTTAGGATCATATATAGCAATCTTATGTCCAAATGTATTCGGAAATTCTCCTCCACCAACATTAACTTCCTTCATAGAATTATATAATCTCTTTAATTCATCTAATCTCTTTCCAATACCTGGTTTAATAATATTTTCATCTATATATTTATTAACTTGTTCGTCTACAGAACCTCTTAATTCTTCTCTATTAGCTGTGAATGGATAATCACTATGACCTTCTGGAACTTTAGGTCTAATATCCACCGTAATTTGACTAGGAACATTTGGAATTTCCGAATTAAAATACTTAGTTTTAGTACCTTGATACATTCCATTATTAGATAGATTTACGCCCATATAAGTTCTAGATGATCTAGTAGATTCTTTGGGTTCAATTAATTCAGTTGTAGCAGATGGACTATTTAATGTTGCTATAGATGTTCCTTCTCCTCTAGTTTGTTTGATATTTCCATAACCAGAATCTAAATTAATTTGGCTCTTAATGTTTGGAGAATATTTAGATAAATTTTCAACAAATCGTCTAGAATCATAAAAATTAGAATTCTTAGGAACATAGACTTTAACTGAAGTTCCAGTAGATTCTTCTTCTGAAACAACTTCTTCTTTAATATCGACTCCCTCAAGAAGTTCATGAGGAGTTCCATTAAATGAATATCTTGTTAATTTTCCAGTTTTAGGATCTCTAGCTATGGAAGAAACTTCTACTTTTTCTCCACCTAATAATGGAGCCGCTTTAGCTAATCCAAAACCTCCAGCGGCACTAGAATCTTCACGTTTTCCAGAAGCCCCTAAATCTGTAAATACACTTTCGAGTTCTTGTCTCGTTAATCCTTTGCCATTATCTATTACACTAATACTACCATTATCTCTATCGAATTTAACATTGATTCTACCATTTTCATCAAGATGACGAACAGCATCAATTGAGTTTTGTAATAGCTCTTTTGTAGCAATTGGAGCTATATCACCTTTATAAAGTGAAGTTCCAAGTACTTTACCTAGAGATTTAATATCAGCTCCAATAGCTAATTTTCCGCTTGATGTTCTAGCGGCTTGCGGCTCTTCAATTAGATTAGCATAAGATGGAGCTTTCCAAATAGCTTGTCTCTCAGCTTCTAATTGCTTAGCTTTAGGATTATCTGGAATATCTTCTGCAGTCCCACGGATAGTTGCATCTTTAGCTGATTGATACTCAGAAACTTGTTTTTTAATATTAAGTTCAAATGGATTAACAAAAGATTCTTCTCTAGGTTGTTTTATAGAAATATCTTTTTTAGGAGATGTTTCTTCTTCAATTCTATAAGGAATTTCTCTAGATCTACGAATAGGAAGTTCATCTTTAGGAGCTTCTTTAGGAGTTTCTCCTCTCATTCCAGAAATTCCAAGACCAGCTTCTAATCCACCAGATAATGTCTCAGGTAAATCTACATCTTTTATTCCTTTATATATATTCTTAGCTCCTTCAGCTACGATTGGAGCTGATAAAACTCTTGAACTTGTTCTTAATGCTGATGCAGCTTCTGGTAAACCATATTTAATAGCAGCAGACTCTCCAGCTCCTAAAACGCCAAAAGCTAAATTTAAAGGAGATGTTAATCCACTAACAGCATGTCCTAATCCTTCAATATAAGCAGAACCAATACCTCTTACTCCTTTAGTAGTACTTTCAGGATTAATATAATGAGAAACCGATTCTGCAAATCTAGTTGGAGCTTCAGTTAAAGGTTCTGAAACTTTATTCCAGATTTTTTTTAGTATATTAGGTTTATCTTCCTCTTTGCTTTTAATTTCTTTAGCATATTCTGGAGGTTTCCATTCACTGGAATCATCAGATACTTCTTTAGCGTAGCTAGGTGCCTGCCATTCAGGAGGATCGCCGTCGCCGCTAGTTGGAGTTCTAAAGAGATACTGTTGAGGCATTTATAATCCTAAAATAGAATCAAATATTAGAGGAACAACAATGCTCGCATCACTTTCGATTACGAATTTAGGAGTCTTAGGCCCCAGCTTATCCCAGGTGATTTTCTCATCAGGAGTAGCTCCAGAATATCCACCATAACTTGTAACAGCGTCAGATACTTGGCAGAAATAATTCCACCATTTAGTATTTTTAAGACCACAATCTTGCTTCAAAAAAGGAACTACACAGATAGAGAAATCTCCAGCAATTCCTCCGCCTATCTGAAAGAATCCTTTACTGGCCTTCTCTTTTAAATACCAATCAGCTAAATAATTCATAGCTTCAATACCAGTCTTTAATATACTAATATCAACTTCTTGTTTACGTACAAAAGCTGTAAAAACGTTACCAAGAGTTGAATCCTCCCACCCAGGAGTTACGATGGGAATATCCATTTCGGCAGCCGCTAACAACCAAGACTCCTTAGGATCAATAGCATAATAAGGCTTAAAAGCTCCCTCTAACAATAGCTCAGTAAGAAACTCATGAGGAAATTTACGAGAATCCGAGCTTTTCCAAGCATCAATAATAATATCTTCTACTTCTTTCATTCCAGAAGCAGGAATAGCAACATCTGTTACACGATTAAGTTTCTTGTCTAACATTTCTTTATTATCTTCTTGTGTAATATCTCTATAATCTGGAACCGGAACATATTGATCATTTGCTACTAAATTGAAAATATCTTCTTCTAAATTAGCACCTGTTACACTTAATCCGCTCACATATCCAGCTCGTATCATAGCAGCAAGAGAAATCCCTAATCTTCCAGTAGACATTGCACCAGCCATGGATACAAACATTTTACCATCATCATCTAATAGCTTTTTATATGCCATTGTAGCATTTTTAAGAACTAATGCATTAAAATGATAATAATTTCTTCTGATAAATTTAGATGTATTACCAGACAATTCAACGTTGATTGGAGATTTCATTTCACGCGGAAGCATTATTGATATTCTCCAATCTTCTTCCAATGAGGTGTACCATCTGCATCTTTATCATCCAATTTATCTTCTGGAATTTCATACGTTTGTCCATCTTTACCTTGTACTTTAATCATACTGGAAGAACCTCTCTGAGTAGTTACAGTTTTCCTATTTCCTTCTGGATTTATTTCTGTTGTAGTTTGTGTCTTAGCACCCTGCTTTAATTTAGCTTGTAATGCATCTATAGTTTGTTGATGTTGATCGCTAACTTTCTGAAACTGAGCATCTTTTTGAGCTAATTCTAATTTATGTCTTTCTTCCATAGCAGCGGCTAAATCTTTATGAGCTTGTAATTGAGCTTCAGCATTTGTATTTCTACTATTTAATGCTTGTTGGGCTAATTGTATTTTTTGTTCTGACTCATCAATTTTACGTTGCATATCAGCTTGTTTGTTAGCATTTATTTGATCACTTTTCTGTTGATTTAATTTCTCCTGTTGTTGTCTTACATTTATAGATTCTTCACCTAATTTTCCTTGTTGAGATATTCTCTGGCTCTCCTGACCGAGTTGTTGTTGTTTTATTCCTAATTCTCCTTTTTCATATCCAGTCATTTGGCTAGGATCATGACCTATTACAGTATTCATAGGCTGCTGTTGTTCAGGATTAAATAATGACCTTAATCTATCTTGTTTTAAAGATAAATCAGACATGAAATTAGCTTTATCTTTAAAATCTCTTAATTCTCGATCTTTAAGTTGATTTACTAAATCTAATGTTTGACCATATTGTGGAGTCTGAATACCAGGATCATTATAAATACTTGAACCTCTAGGATTAGAAGCTAATGAGTCCATGAAATTAGGCATGTTTAATTTCCAAACTTACCAACAAACCCATATAAATCTCTCTGTTTTTGATCATTCAAATTCTGTTGACCTTGCCCTAATTGACCTGCCTGAACCACTTGATTACCAAATGTACTAGTTAATGCAGGAGTAGTACCATATAAGCTTCTCATACCTTAAACGTCCTTGAGCATTCGATTTAGCAATATCGAGAGCGGCTTGTGTATTAAATTCAGAAGCGTTTAATGCATTAGATGTATTAAATTCTCCAGCTTGTAATTGATTTTGTGTATTTAATTCATTAATTTGATTAATTATATCTGCATTACGTTGATCAGCAGCCGTTTTAGCAGCATTAGCAGATGCAGAAGCAGAAGCATAAGGACTAGCAGCTGCTAATCTATTAGCTGCTACATTCTGAGCAATATTAGCATTAGCACTAGTTGTAATATCTCCTATTTTATCTGCTTCATCACGAGCCATTCGGGATGTTACAGCATTGAAATTAGGACTATAACCACCACCTAATGCCTTTGCTCTTTCAGTATTTTGCTGAGCATTAGCATAAATAGATCGAATAGGAGAAATATCTCTTTCTCTAATATTTTGTTTATCGGCTTCAGAATATCCGCCTGTGGTTGCTAAGTCAGATAATTTAGCTAATGAACTAGTTACATCATCTGATTGTTTATATTGTGATGTCTGGGCAGTAATTGGATTATATGATACTTGGCTAGGAGATATACTACTGGGAGATTGAATATCTGTATAATTTACAGGTGTAGAAGATAACGGGTTGGCAGAGTAACTTTTAGCTAAATTCTCATATCCAGCCATAATTTTATCGTAGTCACTACCTTGTGTATTAGCAGCAGCTGTAAATGTGGATGGATTGCCAAATAAAGAAGTTGGAGCTATAGGAGTAGGCTGATAACCTTCACCTCCTGCAAAAATACCACCACTTGCCATCAACTTCTCCCTATAAGAATTCCCAGCTTACCCGATCATTATCTTTTAATCCTAAATGATTCCAGACATATTCACCTAAATCAATACCAGCACCATTTGTAATTCGATTTGTTAAATCAATTCCAGATTCAGCTTGTGGTCTGCTTCCCATAAATACATATCTCGTATCGTTAATATTCCAAGGACCGACATCTAAGACTAATGCTACAACTGATTTCCCACTGTATTCTTTAGCACCTATTAATCCTTCTCTAGTAGCTTTAACTGTTATCATCCACTAACTCCAATTTTCAGTCATTATTTTTTAACCAGAAACTCCAATTTCTCCTTCACCTTCAATACTGAGACTAGTTCCTGCACTGGCTCCGCCAACTAAGAAGTCAGCAAAATCTAATCTACAATAACCATACCAATCTAGAAAACTGTTTGCAGCAATTGAAGTACCTTGAACTGCGAACTCAGTTCCGGCTGCATTAGCTCCAGTTGCACCAATCCATAATGAAGCTGTTACTGCACCACCAGTTTTATTTACTATACGAATATGACGGAGTAAAATATATTGAGCAGAAGAACCACCATTAGTTCCTCCTGTAGCTGTAGGAGGATTAAGAATATTAGTTGTTAAAGTATTAGTTAAAGCTAGTGGTCCGAATCGAAAAGACTTGTTCTGAGCCATTTTTCCTCAAACTAAAAACGTTGTGATTTAATTGTTATCT
>WNGK01016648.1_pt1 | contig 10616 bp, 10 predicted proteins | sample 5400601 | NCBI WGS metagenome assembly WNGK01 (sample SAMN13153376, study PRJNA577476) | soil metagenome | isolation source: 60 cm soil or saprolite under Garry oak tree replicate 1 | place: USA:California | collected 2016-06-15
CGAGGCGGGCCCCGCAGCTCGGCTGGTTGCTATCGCTGGCGACGACGAACTCGCCACCTCACCCCGAGATCGTCGCCGAGCAACCGAGCCTACCTGCCGTTCAGGCGTCCGAGCCGGATGCACCGCAAGCCGCACCCGTTGCGCAGGCCGCTCCGGACATGATCGCGCCGACCGCGCCCGCCGCCCCTTCTCCCGACCTGCAGCAGCTCGAGGCGATGGCGCGCGATCTCGCTGCCGTGCGGCAAAGCGTAGACCAGCTCGCTGCCGGCCAGGAGCAGATGGCGCGCGACATCGCCAGGCTGCAGGCAGCCGAGAAGAACATTCGCCACAGTACTTCAGCGCCGCCGCCGTCAAAACCGGCCGCTGCCCCAGCGCGCAAGCCGATGCCACCGTCGGCGCAAAACCCGCCTCAGATTTCAGCAGCGCCACCCCCTACTGCGCTGCGTCCGATGCCGCCGCTGGCGCAACCCGCGCCTCAGATTTCAGCAGCGCCGCCCCCGCTGGCGCCGATGCCGCCGCCGGTGCAACCCGCACCACAGATTTCAGCAGCGCCGCCCGCGTTACCGCCGCCGCCCTCCCGGCCGCCGATGCCCGTGCCTGACTAGATCGGGTCGCCCTGCAGGCGGCGGCGATGATCGCCAAGCAGGCTGACGGGTGACTCAGGACGCGGCCATCGCGCGCGGTCTGAAACCTGCTTTTACGCGCGCGCCACACGGCGCGAATGGCACCTCACCAAGGCCGGCGAGTGCTCGCTCTGGGCTTTGCATTGCCCCGTCTGCATTTAAGACCGTTTGGGACCCAGTAGAACGAGGACAGGCGTCGGGACGCCATAGTGGTGTTCATTGAGACGCGACATTTTGGATCGGACCGCGGTTCGGACCTGCATTACCGGTCCGGCGGGTCCGCCCAGTGCTGCCACCGAATTGGTTGCGGCCTCACCGCGACGAAACGTCCTAGCGGTTGGCCAGCGCGGCGCCACGTTCTCGAGCCAAGTTACGAGCATCGCAGCGGAGATTACTCATGGCCTTTCGAATCGCGCGGCATGACACCAGCGATGTCGTGCAGCTCAGCGATGGCTCCAGATGGCGGATTTGGCCGGCAGACGTAGCCACCACATTGCAGTGGTTCCCTACCACAGAACTGGAGATTGAGCCGATCCAAGATGGATTCTGCTCTCACGTGCTCGTCAATCGTGCGGACGCATCGCGGGTCCGAGTAATCGACGAACGTTCGAGTTGGCCATCAGAGCAAGTCCAGCGCTCTCTCGGGCTGACAAAACGCCGCCGCACGTAGAAATGCGCAATATGGCGGGCAATCGCAAGCGGCCTGCAATTGAACTACGCCGAGCCCGCTCATTCGATTACTTGCCTAGTCGGCGCGGCGGATGGCTGTTGAGCGGGTGCGGGAAGGCGAGGACCCGAGCGCGGTCATTGCCTCCTACGGCTTTTGCCGCTCGACGATCTACAAATGGCTGAGGACGGCGAAGGGCCGAGGGCGTGGTCTTGCTGCGCTGCGCTCGCATCGAGGCCGACCTCATTAATATCAACCGAGCCCTCGTCCGATCCTTCTTCAAGGCTCCGGATGTCGCCTATATTACTGACGGGTGAAATAATTGCTCGAGAGCAGCAAATCCTCCCCCTTTCTGGCGGAATGCTTTGAAGCTCCCAGAATTGGTAATTCAACGCCACCCTAGCTAGGGCTGCGGATGGTGTGGCGGTACGCTTGTTATCGGCGTGAACGACAGCGGTATGCCGGTTGGCCTTTCACACGATTACGCCACATTGCAGAAGAAGGACGAGGACGGATTTCAGCTCTGGATTACTGACCTCTTTCCGCGGACCCTTGGAAAGGCTGCCACGGGCCTCATTGATGTTAAGATCGAGCAGTTGGAGGGGCAGGATATCGCTCGGGTGACCGCGAGGCCCAGTCCGGTGACTGTTTACCTGAATCCCGCCAAGGGCGAAAGGGTCGATGAGGTCTATGTTCGTTTTGGAAACTCAACTCGAAAGTTGACACCAAAAGAGGCTGCTGAGTTTAGGGATCAAGGTGCTTGGGTTGCAAGTTATGCCTCCCAAGAGCCTGTGCTTGATGCGGAAAATAGGGAGGAAAATTCGTCTGAGGCCAGATTTCCCAATCTGGACCATGGTTCGGGACTCCCGGTTTCAATGTCAGTTGCGACTTCTTCGCCCGCGCTCACGGAACCGCTCGCCCAGTCAAGGCTTTCGTATTCTGATCTTGACATCTCTTGAGGAGCATTGTGGCGGGCCGGGCGCGAATCGGCGGCGCACTGGCACAGTTCAGCGGATTAGGGCGGAGCCTAGGACCTAGACACGGGACGGGTGTTAAGTTGGGAGTCGCTTCAGGGCTCGACGCTACGTTGTCGCTCTTGCCAGAGCAGGAATTCTCGGAACAACGCATCTCGATCGGTCTGATCAAGTGTTGCGTCAACTGTGCTTTGCCGCTCATTCCAAAGCACAAACTCCCTGAACAATGCATCCCTACTGGCCTGATCGGGGGCAGTGTCACGCTCCAAAGCTTGTTTCTCGGATGACCGGGTGCTCGATCGCTCATGCGGTTTCGGCGGTTGCTTCCTTTGTGATTTATGCAGAGCAATCTGCGGCTGTTCCTTCGGTAACGTACTGCGCCTTAGCGCATCAGGGGGGTTGCCTATAATGCGGTTCTCAGTCGGAGCCAGTCCCTGGCCTGACTCCGAAGTCGGGGCAAAAGCCGAAGCCAGCGATGGGAGCCAGGAGGGAGATGTTGACTGCGGGACAGTGTCGGTGGGCGACTGAACTTCCGCTGATGGGGCCGGAGGGCCTTTAACATCTTCTTGCCGCAGGAACCAACACTTCCGGCTCTTCACTGTATCGACATGGTAATACCAGTGACCCCCTTGCGTCGCTCCGAGGTTTGGCTTTGTGACGCAATCGTCGGCAGCGAGGGCAACTACGGCCTGCAGCATAGCGAGCGCGGTCACCGCAATGACCCGACTATTAACGATCGGAAGGGACACAACGCGTTTTCGCATTTGTCTCTCCTCGTATCAGGTGCGAATCAGGATCCTCCTCACTGTCCCGGATAACTCGGGCGGTAATGAGTCAACAATCCGGCAGCAAGGACACCGTTTGGGCAAGGTAGAAGCGAATGGGTTAGGAGTCGCTGGCGGCCTGAACTACTTGGGAAACAGTGCTCCAAACCTAGACTAAGTTCATTTGCCATATTTTCAGCATGCTCCTTTTTTTACTCACTGCTGAAGATGCGGGCAGATGTTTGGTAAAATAGTCCCGTTTTCCCTGCCGATTCTTTACGCACAACTTTCCAAAGGGACGGTGGGACACTATGACACGTGACCTGCTCCCCAACTTGCCCCCACTCATAAACTGAGTTCGAAACGAAGGCATCTCTGGCACGGCGAATTCTATCGTGTCGCGTTCCGCAAAAAGGTGTACCGTTCGATCGACGAGCTGCAGGCCGACCTGGATGCATGGATCACGGAATACACTGAGACGCGGCCACATCAGGGACGCTGGTGCTTCGGCAAAACGCCAATGCGGACCTTCCTTGACGCAATCCCGATGACGAGGGAGAAAATGATCGCCGCCTAGTCGGATACAAAACCCGACCGCTCATCCAGGCACCAGCTGTCAGGTCGAATCTTGGCTTTTACACCTGAAGGGGGTGGGACGCATCTACCAGCAGACCTTTGTCGACACCTACACCAAAGTCGCCTTCGCCAAGCTCTACCATCGCAAGACGCCGATCACCGCGGCCGATCTCCTCAATGACCGCGTGATCCCGTTCTCCGCCGGGATGCCCTTTCGCCCGAGCGGCCCCGGCCAAGAACGGCCTCGGAAAGGCCGCTACCCTTTTAGCCCGACTGCCAGTCTGCCAGTGGCCGTCCTGAGCTGGCGCATACTGCTGCCGAGCCGGTGCGCCTGCTCTTTTGCTCCCCTGGGGGCTAATCTGGGCGTTGGCAATTCAGGTCGGGGCGTTGGACCGTCACTTGTCTTCGACCCTCCATGATCGCCTTCACCAATTGTGCCTGGAATGGTCAAACCTGGCCGCGCCAATGCCCGGCGTGCCCTCGCTATATTCCCTTGTGCCGCCAGCTGCCGCATGCGCCTGCTCTAGCAGATCAACCGCATGCTGCTCAGATGGCGTCGGCGGCTTCGGCTGCGCCGGCTCGGGCGGCACCGGCTTCGGCAGACTGTCCAGCACTTCCTTCACAAGCGCCACACGCTGGTCGCTCGACAGCTTGCACGCATTCCACCCGCGCTCCCGAGCCATGGCGGCGATCCGGCTGTTGAGCTCCACCGGCTGGATCAACGGCGGGGCGATGAGATACCGAGCAGCGTCCGCACCACTGCTGCCGCCAATTCCATTTTTCAGCCAAGCCGACGGCGGCTCGGCGCGCCTGGTGGTCGGCCCGCCGCTCCGCCACCAGGGAATTACACCGTTGGGTAAAACGTTGTCCATTCTTACCACCCCGGGTGACTGAAACGACTCTCGCCCAGCGGCGAGCTGACGATGATCGGCGCGACGATCACCGCGTCTCTTGACCGATCTCCGGCAGCCACCAGCGCGCCAGCCGTCGAGTTGCTCAAGTCGTCATGCATATTTGGCGGATGATCCACGCGATCACGCCCCACCGAAGACGTGCGACGCTCCAGCGACGCGAACTGCGCCACCAGCCTTCGATTGTCCAACAGCCTCACACGCCCGCTGGTGAACAGCGGCAACACCTCGCCATAGATCGCGCTGCGATCACGCTGACTGTGACGATACGTGATGCCGTGCTTGGCGAAGCTCTGTGTCACCCACTGGGCCGCATACCGATCCCCGGTGCAACACGCCAAACCATAGCTCTTGAGCGTCGCCGCCAGCTCCGCAGCAACCGCGTCCGGATTGAACGGTGCACGCCGCTCGATCAGACAATCGAGCACCTCCATCTCGCCTACGTCCGTCTTCTCGGAATGCGCGATCGCCAGCGTGAAGGAATCGCCAGCGCCGCCACTCGGATCAGCGAACCCATAATATTTTGTGCTCGGAATAGGAGGCCTCACCAGCACGCCAACATCAACAGCCGCCTCGACAACCTGACGGTCGAGAAATTGCGCAAGATCGTCGCGCCACTCTGCCATCCATTCGGCACGAGCAACCGCCGGGTCGCGCTGCATCGCGTCGTCGATGATCCGCTGGTCGAGCGTCGGATTGAGCGCCATCGACGGCGCGCGAATCACCAGGACATCGCCCGCACGGCCGTAGTGCTCGCGCCATTTATCATACAGCAGGCCGCTCTTCTTGTGCGGGCTCGATATGCCGACCAGCAAACTGCCGGACAGCGTCGCCAGCCCCGGCGTGATCGCGTGATACGTCTCGACGTCCGGCGTCACGCTCGCTTCGGACCTCCAGAAACTCACCTCGTCGAATATCGCGCAGCAGAGGCTTCGACCTCTCACGGAACGATAGCTGTTGGTGGCGACGATGATGTCGACGCCGTTGTCCAACTCCAGCCCATCCCGAACCTCGCGCCGAACCATTTGCCGCAAATACGGGATGTCCGTGAAATACGAACGGATGTAGTCGAGAACGATCCGCGCCTGCTCCCGGTCAACAGCAAGGCACATCACCACCGCGCGCTCGCCGCCACGCAGCCGCCCCTGAGGATCGAAGAACGCCGCAACCTGTGCCGCGATCACGCTTGCAATCGAATCTTTGCCTGCTCTCCTACCGGCGACGATCCACACCTCGCGCGCCGGCTTGTCCGGTGGCTCTCGGTCGGCAACGGCTCGGAACTGCGCACGCTCCGACTCCGTCATCGGCAGCGCGTAGATCGCCCTGAGGATCGCCTTCCATTGATCCCACGACGAGCCCGAAAACCACGGCCCGAACAGCCGAGGGTCTTCGATGGTCTCAATGATGTTGAGCACCGTCATGCTGCGCCCGACTTCCTCCGCGCAGCATAGTCACGAAGGCTCTCTTGCGGTTGGCCCGATTCGTTCCGCTTAACGCGCAGCCGCAGCAGGATGCGGGCAGCACCGTTCGCTAGCCGACTCAGGTCCTCATCTTTGACTGGCTTGCCACGTGACATCCGCCGCCGCAGATCGTCAGCACGGGTCGCCATCAGTGAGGCCTGCTGCAGCAGCTCCAGCTCGATCCCGGACGGCTCGTGTCCCAGATCCTCGGTGAACGACGCCAGCTTGGCCTCGTAACGCTGGGTGAACGTGCCGCCCTTCGGAACACCACCGGGATTCGCCGACACGCCCTTCACCCAATTGGGATTGCCGCGCTGAAGATTTGCGACACGCTTTGCCGCAAGGCTTGATGCTTCCATTGACCCCAAATTCATCGCTTCCGCGACTCGCAAACGTGGCCATCGATGTGGACTGCCGACCAATATGGGGTAATTTCCCTTTGCTGTCAAAGAGGCGTCACGGAAGGTCTCCGGCATACTGGCCAGCATGCCAGGCACGGCGGTATCGGAGGGCGCAGAGGAAAAGCCGGATTTTTGTCGGTGGCGGCGGGCCATGCGGAGCATGTGAGGGGTGTGAAGGCTGTACAGCTTATCGGCGTTACGCGCCTAGAGACGTATAACGCCTATAAGGGGAAGACCCTTCACTCCCTTCACAAGCGAGGAATTATGCGCCGCCTTGTGGCTTGAGCGTGATGCCGTCGAAGATCATGCGGCCGGTGCCGCCCTGTCGTTTTTTGAGGAAGCCTTTTTCGATCAGGCTTTCGGAAAAGCTCTTTTCGCTTCCGTATCTCAGGTTTCGCGGTTCACACCAGAGCTTCCAGGCGGTGAAGAGGTCCCGGGTGAGGATGGTCTGTGCCAGGTCTCGTTCGATGCACTCGTCGATCCATTGGCCGAGGCTATCCTGATCGGCGAAGTAGTTTTCGGTAGCATCGCGGACGATTTTTGGCGGGTTGAGGCCGACGCGGCACCATTCGATGCCGCCATCGACGCACCAACGGAGGATTGCCCAGCGTTCTTGGTCCCAGAGTTTTTCGGCGAGTTTTGGGTCGCGTTCATGCTCCGGGATTTTGACGGTGAAGGGGACGAGCAGCAGTCGGCGGCGGATGGCTTCGTCGACGTGTTCGAGGCGAGGTTTTTGGTTGCCGACGATGAAGAGTTTGAAGGTTGGCGTGAAGTCGAAATAATCCTGCCTCATGAAGCGTGCGGTGATTTTGTCGCCGCCGGTCAATGTTTTGATTTTGGCTTCGTCCCATCGTCGTCCTTTTTCGACTTCCTGGGCGACGACGAGGCGGGTTGCGTAGAGCTTGGCGAGATCGGCGGGGTGCCGCTCGTTCCTGGTGACGAGGAAGGTGTTCATGTCGGCGACGGTGGCGTAGTCGCCGAAGATTCTGGTGATGGTGTTGATGAAGGTGCCTTTGCCGTTGGCGCCGGCGGTGCAGCAGTATCCGATGTAGCGCTGCAGGAAGTTCTGGAGCTCGACGTCGCCGTTGGTGATGCGGTCGAGGAAGGCATCCCACAGTGGGTGGGGTGTTCCGGGCGGTGCGCAGGAGCAAGCGGTTTTCTTGGTGATGTAGTCGAGCGGGTCGGGGTCTTTCCCGGTTCCGGTCTGCAGGTCGAAGGTGACGGAAGGGTACATGTCAGTCGTCTCCTGTGTTGAAACCCGGGTGCGGGGTATTCCATCGGTCTGGGTCTGCGGCGATGCGGCGGTCGGCCTTGGCGAGGCGCTCGACGGCGGCCACTGTCTTGGCGCTGGTGAGCGACATTCGGGTCTTCTTGTTCTTGCATTCGGCGGCCGTGTCTCGGCAGACGGCGCGGGACAGGTTGTAGGCGCTCAGGGTGTTGTCGAATTGCCAACGGCTTTTGTTCCAGCTCATCCAGCGGCCCCAGTCGTTGACGAAGCGGAGATCATGCTGGTGGCGCTCGGCGAAGCGCAGCGCGAGGTCCTCATCGCTGTAGAGCGGAACTGCTGGAGTCGCTGAAAAGAGCGGCGAAGCTATCGCCTCGTGAAACCGTGGTTCTTCGCTGCTGTCGCGGTAGTTGAGCCAGTCGGCGACCTTGTCGGCGATTTCCTTGCCGAAGGTGTTACGACTTTTGCGGCGTCGTGATGACCTGCGCCTGTGACGGGCCAATAACGGGCGAGCAGACAATATGCGGCGAGTGCAGCGACGCGATGATGAAGGTCTTCGCCGTTCACGGTCGCGGGTTCGCCTGACTCTTCCCAGGTGATGGGCTCGTCCGTTTCGTGAACCGATCCGGGGAAGACTGTCTGTGCTCCGCGGTCTCCGCCGCCCACGCGCAGCTCGACGAGGCGGGCCTTTCGCTGTTCCTTCTTTGCCTTTGGATCGTCGAACGCGACGGCGGCGTTGTCGATCGTGACTGCGAGATCAGTACAGTAAAGCCGATGCGAGGATCGTTTTGATGTGCGTCCAAACAAGGCTTTCGTAGGCGGCAGGATGTATGACGCGATCGCGATTGCCTCGCTGCAATCGAGGTCGATGTCAGTCAATCCCTGCGAAGATGGCCCCAGGATCACGCCGACGTTGAGCGGCCCCCCGTTGAAATACTTCGGCGCCGATGCCGCGTCGATGATGCGTGTCTGCCATTCGGCGCCGATCGGCTTTTTAGTCCGGTACTTGACGGGTACAGGATTCCAACCCCGCCCTATGTAATCGAGGGCAATGCCGAGCGCGGCGGTGTTGCTGGCGGCGTTCATTTCAGTCGCTCACTCTCTCTCCATCGTCAGGATGCCGCGCCATCACGGCGGGGCGGAGTTCAGCTATCACCCCCAAAACTTGATTGAAGCCAGAGCGGCCAACAGCGCGGTCAGCCCGACCGCACCTCGGACAGTAAGCTTGGCCTCCAGTGCTCTGATGTCGATCTTGGTTGCGACGCTCTCGCGCAAAGCATCATCCATTGCTTCGGCATGAGCGCGCGCTGCGGCCTCGTCGATGCCAGCTCGTTTCAGCCGGTCGATGTAAGCGAGCTTGTCGAACAGCAGGGTGTCAGCCACAGCTATGCACCTCCTCGGCTAGAATCTTGTCGAGCGCGGCAGCGACAACGCCGGACGCGCTGCCGTCACTATTCCTGGATAGCGCGCGGGAGATGGTTGCGGCATCACAGCCGAATTGCAGGCAAAAGCTCAGAAGGATTCCGGCATCGCGTGCTGCAATGTCCGCCGCACCGTTGCGTTTATGGTTGTTGATAAAGCACTCAGCGAGCGTCCCGTCATCGAACAGGCTGTAGCTGATGCTGTAGCGCAGCCCGCAATGCTCGATCTCGAAACTCGTCGAATGTCTGCGATTCTGCAGGCGGCGGCGGGAGGTCATCGGTCATCGCCCCGATCAATGCTGATGTCCGGTTTGCCGCCAAAGACCGCGGCAACTGCCTCCGCGATCGTAGATGCTGCAGTGGTCTGCTGATCACCGTTGACCTGGCGCTGCCGTTTTTCGGATCGGCGCTGTTTCTGGCGCTGTTTCTTCTTCACGAGCGCCGGAGCGTCGGGCGCAGCATCCTGGCCCTGCACCCCGACCCTCGCGATTTCGGCGACGGCGGCATCCCACGAGATGCTGGAGCGTTTTTTAAGGATAGCTCTGACCTTCTTGGCGAGGTTGGGTGGTGCCGCACCGCCATCGTCGTCATCCGGATCATCTTCTTCTGCGGCGGCGGCGAATGCGGCTGCGATCTTTTCTGCTTTGACGAAGAACCGATAAGTTTTGGCCAACATCTCATCGTCCGGCACGACTTTCTTGATGCCATGCTTGTGCAGTGCTCGTTCGATCAACTCGATCAACTGCGAATTGCTCAATGCGTTGAGTTCTACGCGCTTGGTGCGAAGGAATTCGATCTCTTCCAGCGTTGCGCCGTTTTCAAGCAGGCTGTGGCGCAATGCTGTCCAGCTCTTGCGACCTTTGCCGGCGGCAGGTTCTGCCGATCCTTCGAGCCCGAGCCGGCGCACGTCATCGAGACGCAGCCCGACATCGATGACTTCGATGTTGTTGGTGAATTCGAAGCGGCGGGTATCGCGTTGGAGGGTGCCTATGATGTCGAAGCCGGCGAGGTCTAAGTCGTGCGCGAAGAACAACTTCATATCGTGGTCGCCGCACATCTCATCGAGCAATCGACGCGCCGCTGTGGTCGATTGCCCGACGATCGATGCCAGCCCGATGTCGTGTCGTTCCAGCAGCCGCGACTGCTGGAACATGGTGTTGAAGCCTTCCTTCTCGATGCCGAACACGGCGCTGAAGCGACATTCAGGGCCGTGCGTTTCCAACTCAGGGGCGGTGACCTCGGGATCAATGAATTCGGGCTCGCGAATGCTGCCGAGATAATTGCGCACCTGGACGGTGCCGAGGCCAACTGTTCGTCGCGTATGCGGTTCGACGAAACTGCCTCGCTCCTTGTAGACCACGTCCCACTTGTCTTCGAGACCGTGCTCCTTGATGTGGTCTGGCAACAGCACCTGCGTGAAATAGGAATCACCCCACCGCCGCGATGTCAGCGCCTTGATGCGCGGCCGGGCCTTGTACATGATCTGCCGGGCCTGCGCCGGAAGCAGGGTGCCGTTCGCCGTGACCTCGTCATAGGCGGCCTTCATGACCTTGTTGGCGGCGTCCTTGACGAACATTTCGCCGTAGTTGACGCT
>WNGK01018111.1_pt1 | contig 10616 bp, 11 predicted proteins | sample 5400601 | NCBI WGS metagenome assembly WNGK01 (sample SAMN13153376, study PRJNA577476) | soil metagenome | isolation source: 60 cm soil or saprolite under Garry oak tree replicate 1 | place: USA:California | collected 2016-06-15
GATCCCGTTCGAGGTGTGGATAAGCGCCGAAGACCGGCAGAATGCTGGCAACGTGCTAATTGGCATCGAGCCATCCAGGGAGGTATTAGGCGCTTGGATAGATTATGCTTTTTCGTTGGACCACGTCAGGAAAGGGAACAACCAGATGGCTTGCACCGTTACGGCGATGTATCCGCCCGTCGGCGTGCCGGACACAGACGTCATGAAATCGTTCGCAGAAAGGATCGCCGCCGTTGACAATACCACCGTGGAAGGCATCATTAACCGAATTCCTTCACAATGCCTGCCAAGGGCTGTGGCAGACAACATCATTCGGAACCTGCTTTCCCGCCGCGCGGCAGTGCGCGCTCTATGGCCGTGAGGCGGATTCAACATGAGTGATGCAACATGAGTAACGTCGCAAACCTCATTCGACCGTCACTTCGGGTTGCCCGGGTCGTCTACTTCACAGATGTGACGCGCGCGAATGCACGCGTGATCCCGCTTGGTGCGTTTTCTGAGATCGTGCTTCCGCATGTGCATGGGCTTGCGCTGAAAGCACGGTCCAATTTGAATTCGGCCGAAAGCGAATTGATAAATCCCCTAATGAAAGATCAACTCGCTGATCCGTTCGCGTTCTTTCGCGAACAATTTAATCTGGCATGGAAGGAGGCTAGGCCTGGTCAAGCAATTGACTTTCTCGCGAGCCGCCACACCACAGCGTTGAGCGTACTCGCCCCGCGCAACATTGAAGAGGGCAGTTGGTGGGGCCGGTTCATGCGTGCGCGGGACGACGCAGTCGAGCTAAAACTTTCGGATGCGGTTGATCAAGAATTTGCAGATATTCTGAAAGCCTACGGTGACTCAGCGACACCAAAACGCAAACTCATCGAGGTCGATGACGATCGTCTCGCTGCCTAGGGCCGCTGGCCAACCCATCCCTTCTTAACTAGTGGATGACTAACCATCGTGTCGGCACCTCTTAGCGGACCGGGCGACTGCGCTTCGCTCGGCCGGGACGATAGCCCCGACAGTCAGTCCGTTTCGAAGGCTGGTATTTCTAGCTGCAGGGCATCCCCGGCTGGCCCAACTATCATTTTTTGAACGATTTGCTGATCGCCTCGAGGCGGCGAATCGTGCCTGTGGGCGGCGGGATGCTGTTGGGATCGAACTCCGGCTTGCCGCCCGGCGGCGTGCGTCCAGCCGTCCGATCGGTTTGCCCGTTGGAAGTACTGCTACCGTCGCGGATGATATTACCGGGGCTTGCATTCGGTATTTGCAATGATATCTGCGGCGCAACCGTCGAATTGAGGCTTGCGACCAGTACGACCAGTCCACCTCCGAGCGCGAGAACGGCGACCGCACCCGCAACAAGCGGAACGCGAAGGTTCAGAGCGCGATGGCCGCTACCGGCGTTCACATCGGCATCCTCTGGGGACGACGTTGCAGTCGGGGTAGCCGTTGAGGATTCGATAGGAGGGGGCGCGGTTGTGGAGTCCGAATGTGCTGCGGCTACGGATTCCGACCACTGATCTCGTGGTGCAACAAGGGCAGCCGGGATCGCGCAACGCGGTTGTCCTGCTTTCCGGCAGATCTCGCGCCAGGTTTCATCGATGGTCTGTTGGCGTTTGCGCGCGAGACCGAAAATGTTCATGCAATTCGCTTCCGCGATTTCCATGTCGAGCCGCGCCAGGAGCAGCGCCCGATTTGTCCGCGGCAAATCATCAAATCTGATCATGGTCGCACTCCGGAACGCCGAGCCGCCGTCCAGCTGAATGCAGGAGCCGCCTCGCTTTGAATGCGCAATAAGCCAATGCGACAATCCTATTTCGCAGCGCTTAAGTGTTCATTAACGCCGACGTCATGAACTTACAGACCTCCAGTCAGCTTGGTCGGACAGTGCCTGCAGACACTGAGGCCGGTTCGATCTCCACCGCCATGTTCCTCGACGGCAAAGTCCGACGAGCTGGTCGAAAGGCCCACCAAGACGAACCCGTTCGAACGCCTGGCACCCGGAAGATATCGCGGCCGTTGTTTCCTTCCTCTTCGGCCCGGATGGCGGGTGGATCAACGGCGCGGTGCTCCGCGCCAATGGTGGCATGGTATGACCAGAGCAAACTTGCGAGACCGATGTTGCCGAACAAGCCGCCGGCGTATGCGCAAGATCGATGAAATCGACCCGCGCAACCCAACATCTCGGATGGAATGTTGGGTTACGCGCGGAATAAGCGTCGAGCAGGATTCCAAGGCGCAGGGGCCGCGCTAACCCAACCTACGAGCTAAGAAGCCCTAAAATGAATACGCGTCTCTCCGGTGATAAAATCCACCATAATTCTGGAGTTTTGAAGAACATCTCGCCCAATAAGAAGCCCGTGGTATTCATCCATGCTGCGGAGGCCAATAACATCGAGCTCCATGTCAATGTTGGGCGACAGGAGCAATTTCACCTTGAAGTAGGGAGCGCTGATCGGCTCGCGTCCAGCCTCATGGGCCATACCGAAGTCGATTGGTTTGAGGGCAAGTTCGCGTGCGAGCGCCGGACTTATTCCAGTGCCGGCGGCACCAGATCATCAATCGACTGAGTAATTCGGATCTTGGCCCAGACGGGTTCTTTGTTATTTGTCATCGCGGTTCTTTCTAGGGCAGCTTTAGGAAATCGGCTTACGCGACCGTCAATAGCGAACTCGCTTTGGCTTCTGCGGATTCCAATGTTTCTTGCGCCAGCTCATGAGCCGCGCCGCAGCGAATTTGAAATCCAGTGCCTAAGATAGACCAGGTCGTAGGTTGGGTCGAGCTTGCGAGACCCAACGCTTCCGGACCGCGCGAGGCGTGTTGCAAGATGTTGGGTCTCGTAAACACTCGACCCAACCTACGGAATTTCCGCAGAATCTCCCAACCTACAGAATCGTGGATGCGATCAGATGGCTGACCAAGACATCCTCGCTGAGGCGCGCGAGGCTTTCAAGGACGCCTGCGAGGCCGAGGACGACAACCGCAGGGACGCGCTCGCGGATCTGCGCTTCGCCAGGTTGGGCGAGCAATGGCCGGTGCAGATCGTGCAGCAGCGCGAGCGCGAAGGGCGGCCCTGCCTGACCATCAACCGGATGCCCTCATTCATCCGCCAGGTGGTCAATGATTCACGGCAGAACAAGCCCTCGATCAAGGTGCATCCGGCCGACAGCAAGGCCGATCCGGAGACCGCGGAGATCTACAATGGGCTCATCCGCAACATCCAATATGTGTCCGACGCCGATGTGGCCTATGACACGGCGATCGAGAGCGCGGTGTCGGGGGGTTTTGGCTATTTCCGCCTCGGCCTCGACTATGCCCACGACGACACTTTCGACCTCGATATCAGCATCGACCGGATCGCGGATCCGTTCCTGATCTATGGCGATCCGGGCTCGACGGCGGCGGATTCGTCGGACTGGACCACCGCTTTCGTCATCGACATCATGCGCAAGGCCGACTTCGAGCGCCAGTACAAGGGCGCGCAGGCGGTCGACTGGGACGGCGACGGCTATGGGGAGCTGGGCGAGCCCTGGTATCGCGACAACGCGGTCATGCGCGCCGAATGGTGGCGGCGCGAGGAGGTCTTGCGGCCGATCGTGCTGTTGAGCGACGGCAGCGTGGTCGATGAGGCGGTGTTCGCGGCGCAGGCCGAGTTGTTCGCGCTGCAGGGGGTGACGCCGGTCACGGAGCGGGCGGCAAAATCCTGGCGGGTCACCCAAACGATCCTCACCGGCGCCGAGGTGCTCGAGGAGAACGTCTGGCCGGGGAAATTCATCCCGATCGTGCCGGTCTATGGCGACGAGGTGGTGATCGAGGGCAAGCGGCATCTGCGCTCGCTGATCCGCGACGCCAAGGACCCGCAGCGGATGTTCAATTTCTGGCGCACGGCCTCGACCGAGCTGGTCGCGCTCGCTCCCAAGACGCCATGGATCGGGCCCAAGGGCGCCTTCAAGACCGATGCCCCGAAATGGTCGACGGCGAACACCCAGAGCCACCAGTATATAGAGTATGACGGCCAGATCCCGCCGCAGCGGCAGCCGTTCGCGGGGCCGCCGGGGGGTGCGCTGCAGGAGGCGCTCAATGCCTCCGACGACATGAAGGCCGCAGTCGGCCTCTATGACGCTTCGCTCGGCGCGCGCTCGAACGAGGTTTCGGGGCGGGCGATCCTGGCCCGGCAACGCGAGGGCGATGTCGGCACCTTCCATTTCATCGACAACATGGCGCGCGCGATCCGCCATGCCGGGCGCATCCTCATCGACCTCATCCCGAAGGTGTACAACAAGCGGCGGGTGATCCGGGTGCTGGGCGAGGATGGGACGTCGGCGCAGAGGCCGCTTGGGCAGCCGGTGCCGGTCATGGACCAGAACGGGCAGCCCGTGGTCGATCAGTTCGGCCAGGCGGTGACCCGCATCTACGACCTCTCGGCCGGCAAATACGACCTCACGGTGACCACCGGGCCCTCCTTCACCACCCGAAGGGAAGAGGCGGCGGCGCAGATGATGGAGCTGATCCGCTCCTTCCCGCAGGCGGCGCCGCTGATCGGCGACATCGTCGCCAAGAATCTCGATTGGGCGGGCGCCGACGAGATCGCCAAGCGGTTGCAGACGCTGCTGCCGGGGCAGGGCGGCCTGCCGCCCAAGGTCCAGCAGATGATTCAGCAGGGGCAGGCCCTGATCGCGGAGCTCAAGGCGCAGAACCAGCAGCTCGCCACCGAGAACCGGGCGCTGCGCGCCGACAAGAGCATCAGCCTGGCGAAGACCCAGGTCAGCGCGCACAAGGCGCAGACCGACGCCTTCAAGGCTCAGACCGATCGGCTGGCGGTGTTGCAGGAGATCGCGCAACAACCGCCGATGACGCCGCAGGAGGGAACGATGCCCGGGCCGCAGGCGGGGATGCCGGCGCGTACCCCGTAGAGTTCTTACGAGACCCAACAATTGCGAACACGTGTGGCTTGGATCGCATAGCGCTGCTCGAAGTGTTGGGTCTCGCGAAAGGCTCGACCCAACCTACGATCTACTGGCCGCATTGCCTGAGCGTGTCAGGTGAGCGGACGAAAATCGTCCTCGCCGATGCGCTGCAGTACGAAAAATACAGGGGAGGTGTCGCCTGCACCGGTAACCAGGTGCGGGCGACAAAACGCCGCGACCGTGACATGGCAGCCGATACCGAGGCTGCAGCCGGCCGCACAGCGGCCCGCAACAGCCGGCCATTCAGTGGTCGGATCAGCGCGTCACATCACGAGCGCGGTTCCGAACAGGGCTCGGTCGTTCGTGATTGCATCAAAACTGCTCCGCATTGTCCGTTTTCGATTCAGCGTCTTTTCCACATTTTGCGCTTTCATTATGTGGAATGCCATCGCATGGGGAGAGAACGATCATGCGCGAGCGCCGAAGGAATTTTCGGGTCGAATGGAACTCGGCTGCTGCGATCTATGACTGCATCGGCCGTTTCGTCCGGCATTGCGTGGTGAACAACTTCTCGAGTGGCGGCGCGAAGATTACCGGTGTGGATCCCGCCACAGTTCCGGACGAGTTCATCCTGCGCATTTCACCGCACAGCCGCACCCACAGGTGCCATGTCATCTGGCGTACAAAGGACGGCCTGGGGGTCGAATTCGCCGACGAACCCAAAGTTATCGGCGAACCCAAAGGTGCCGGCGAGTCGGCGTCAGGCCGCGAACGCAAATCGGTCGCCTGACAGTCCCCTCAACCCCAACTCTCGGTGCGGTTGCGCTGCCGAATCATGTCCCAGGCGTCGCCGGGGCTGCAGCAGCCGCGTCCGTAGTCGAGGCCGTCATAGACGTCAAAGGACGGATGGGTGCCCGGCTTTTTCGCCGCCGCCAAAGACACCGTTGCGGTGACGAGGATGAGGGCAAGAGCCATCATGATCTTGGGCAACATGGTCGTGTCTCCTGGTTGAGCTGCGACTCGGACCTCGTTCGCGCCTAGCCGCATATGGCTGCGGTCGACGGGCGGGGTAAATCAGCCTGAGGTCCTGCCGACTCGATCTTTGAAAAGCTCGGCAAGATGCGGAAAGCCTTGCGGGCCATGACCTTCGGAGCCCAGCGCGGCGTGCAGCAAGGAGGGGCTTCGGTCCTGGGACTGAAGTCTTGCTGCGGGAATAAGCGTCGAGCCATTCCGTAGCCATTCCGTAGGTTGGGTCGAGTTCTTCACGAGACCCAACAGCCGCAAACACATGTGGCTCGTATTGCATCGCGCGACTTCGACGTGTTGGGTCTCGCGAAGGGCTCGACCCAACCTACGAGTTTCCACCATTCACCAACCCCGAAGGAGTGAACCACCATGCTCGATGGCATGACCGCGCCTGACCAAAGCGCACCAGAGAAGGCAAGCGATCAGGGTCAGGACACGACCGCCCTCCAAGCCAGCAAGGACGAGGGCGCAGGGGCCAGCGAGACCGGCGAACCGGAGGATGCCAAGGAGGCAAGCGAAGCCGACGCCGTCGAGGATGTCGACTACGCCGGCAAGACCTACAAGGTCCCCAAGGACCTCAAGTCGGCGCTGATGATGCATGCCGACTATACCCGCAAGACCCAGGAACTCTCCGACCAGCGCCGCGGCCTTGACAGTGAGCGCGATGCGTTCACCAAGCAGGTCGAGGCGCAAAGGCAGCACATCGCCGAGGTCGGACGCTTCGTGGCGATCGAGCAGAGGCTCGCCCAATATGGTGCCCTCGACTGGGGCAAGCTTGCGGCGGATGCCCCGCTCGAAGCCCAGCGGCACTGGATGATCTATCAGCAGCTCAAGGATCAACGCACTGACCTTGCCCGCAAGCTCGAAGAGGACGTGCGCAGCAGGCAATTCGATGCGCAGCAAGCCTTTGCCAGGCGCATCGAGGAAAGCCGGCGCGTGCTCGCCCGCGAGATCAAGGGCTGGAACGCCGAGACTGCCTCAAAGCTCGTGGACTTCGCCAAGAGGAATGGCCTGACCGAGGACGACATCACCCGGTTCGAGGACAATGCTCGCATGGTGAAGCTCCTGCACCAGGCATGGCTCGGTGACCAGGTGGTCAGCAAGCAGAGAGCCGCGGCCCAGGAGGCCAAGCCATCGATCGCCCGAGAGGAGGCCCCCAAGCCCCTCACGCAAGTGGGCAAGGGTCGCACCAGCGCGCCTCCCATCGGCCTCGCCGACAACCTCTCGACCGAGGAATGGGTGAAGAGGCGCAACGAACAACTTCGCAAACGCAATTAATGGCGAATGGGGAATAGGGAATGGCGAATAGGGGGGAGCCTCAATTCGCCACTCGCCATTCGCTACTCGCCACCAGATGAGGAGCCGCCACCATGGCCAATACGATTCTCACTCCGACCGCAGTGACCCGCGAGGCGCTGCGGGTGCTGCATCAGAAGCTCAACTTCATCGGCACGATCACCCGTGACTATGACGACAGCTACGCCAAGCAGGGCGCGAAGATCGGCGACACGCTGAAAATCCGCCTGCCCAACCAGTACACGGTCCGCACCGGCGCGACGTTGTCGGCGCAGGACACGACGGAATCAAGCGTCAGCCTGCAGCTTGCGACCCAGAAGGGCGTCGACGTGAACTTCACCTCGAACGAGCTCACGCTCTCCTTGGACGATTTTTCGAAGCGCATCATTCAGCCGGCGATGGCCGTTCTCGCCTCGAACATCGAATCCGATGCGATGTCGATGTACAAGGACGTCTATCAGCAGGTGAACAATGTCGGCGCGGCGATGACTTTCAACAAGGTCCTCCAAGGGCGCAAGATCCTCAACGACGCGCTCACGCCCATGGACGACGATCGCTCGGCGAACCTCAACACCCAGGACAATATCGACCTGGTCGATGCCCTCAAGGGCCTGTTCCAGGATGCGAGTGCGCTCAAGCAGCAGTACCGGGAAGGCATGATGGGCCGCACGGCAGGCTTCGACTTCTACGAGAATACGCTGTGGCCAACCCAGACTGTGGGCACCAAGGCCGGGAGCCCGGTGGTCAACGGCGGCGCCCAGACCGGGGCCTCGCTCGTCACCAATGGCTGGACGGCATCTTCGGCGGTGCTCAAGCGAGGCGATGTCTTCACCATCGCGAGCGTGTTCAAGGTCCACCCCGAGACCAAGAACGCGACCAGCATCCTGCAGCAGTTCGTGGTCACCGCCGACACCTCCTCGGACGGCACGGGCAATGCCACGATCCCGATCAGCCCCTCGATCACGGTCTCGGGCGCGACCCAGAACGTGAGCGGGTCGCCGGCGAACTCTGCGGTCATCACCGTGGTGGGAACGGCCTCGACCGCCTATGGCATTTCGGTCGCCTACCACAAGAATGCCTTCGCCTTCGGCACCGCCGACCTGGTGATGCCCGATGGCGTCGACTTCGCCTCGCGCCAGACTCTCGATGGCGTTTCGATGCGCATCGTGCGCCAGTACGACATCAACAACGACAAGTTCCCTTGTCGCATCGATGTCCTCTATGGCTACAAGACGATCCGGGCGCAACTCGCCTGCCGGCTGGCCAACAACTGATATTGGTTGGGGAGGGGCGCCCTGTCCCTCCCCACATTCCCGTGATCAGGAGCAAGCGACATGGCTGATGAAGCCAAGACCATCCCGACTTTCGGCTACCGCAAGGGCGAGGCGAAAATCTTCGACCTCAAGCCAGGAGAGAAGCTGCCCAAGGGTTGGGCTGAGAGGCCCTGTCCTGGTGATCATCCTCACGAGATCGAGCTTGCAAAGCTTGGCCCGAGCGACGCAGCGGGGGACTAGACCCCAATCGCGATTGGTGAAATCGAGCCCAGCTTCGAGTTCGTTGTCTCGGATACGTTACGGCGCGACGCAGTCAGGCTTTGCGCGGACCGCGCAAGATTGTTTGCGCATGCTGCGTTGCACCCGGACACATCATCTCCAGCACATAGCGAGTAGGGCGCAATAGCTTATTGCGCCACTTCAGTGCCCCTTCATCTTTCCCTTCTGCATCAAGACGGGTGCGCGATGGCCATCACGACTTATTCCGAACTACAGACGGCAGTCGCGAATTGGCTTGACCGGAGCGGCGATGCGGCCTTCACGGCCCGGGTGCCGGAATTCATCGCGCTCGGAGAGTCACGCCTTAATCGGCTGCTCCGCCTGCGGGTGATGCAGGCGGACACACCGCTGACCGGGACCATCGGGCTGCGCACGCTGGCGCTGCCCACCGACTTTGTCGAGCCGATCAGGCTCCAGCTCACGACATTCGGGGACTTCGTGCGGCTCGCGGCCCAGGATGCAAGCACGATGCGCTATCGAATGACGAATGGCACGCCCCAGGCCTGGGCCGTCAATGGCGCGAATATCGACGTCGATTGCCCTTGCGACCAGGCGCACACTTTCACCTTCCACTATCGCAAGTCCTTCGCGCTCTCCGACACGGCCACCACCAACTGGCTGTTGAGCAATCACCCCGATGTCTACCTGTTCGCGGCGCTCGTGGAATCGGGCCTGTTCACGGAGGATGCGAGCTATCTCACCGGCGTGCATCAGAGGCTCGACCTCGCGATCGAGGAAATTTTGCACAAGGAGGCAAGAAGCGAATCGCTTGCCATCCTCGAAGTCGACCCTGCGCTCGGGGTGCGGGCTCTATTCAGGCACGTCATGATCAGAAATCAGAAGTCAGAAATCAGAAATCGGAAGAGATTTCCAATTTCCGACTTGCGGGTTCTGACTTCCGATTTCTGATTTCCGAGTTCTGACTTCCGGGTTTTCAACATGATCATCCCCTTCGGGCCCTGGGCCCCTGACAGCGCGGGTGTCGACGCCACCGACGCCGCGGGACTGGGCAGGCTACTCGCGGTCGCAAAGAATGTCTTCTCGCTGCCCAATGGCTATGGACCCATCCCGGCGCTCGCCCCATTCGGGACCAATACGCTGCCCTCGACCTGCGTGGGAATGGCGGTGGCTCGCAATTCGAATGGGGGATGGGTGGTGTTCGCGGGCACCGCGACCAGCCCGTGTCACGCTCGAGCGGGGGCAATTATAATGTCTCGACCAGCGACTACTGGTCCTTTGCCCAGTTCGGCACCAAGCTGATCGCCACCCATGCCAACGATGACCCCCAGGTGATCGACGTCGATCTGGGCGCGAACTTCTCGGCGCTCGGCGGCTCGCCGCCGCGCGCCCGCTATGTGGCCGTGGTCGGGGACTTCGCGGTGCTCGCGGGGCTTGCCGGCAATCAGCGCAAGGTGCGCAATTCGGGCATCAACGACGCTACCAGCTGGACGCTGGGGGTGTCGCTTTGCGACGAACAGGAATTCCCCGATGGGGGCCGCATCACCGGCATCGCCGGCGGCGAGTTCGGCTATGTGGTGCAGGAGAAATCGGTCCGGCAGATGATCTTCCAGCCGGGCCAGGATGTGGCCTTCAGGTTCGAGCGGGTGGAGCAGGAGCGGGGCTGCGCGGCCGGCTACAGCCTTGCCGCAGTCGCGAGCGAGATCTATTTCCTCAGCGATGACGGCTTCTACAATTTCGGTCCGAACGGGCTCAACCCGATCGGAGCGCATTTCATCAACGACTGGTTCCGCAACAACAGCGACTCGGCGAGGTTCTTCTCGACCATCGCCTTCGCCGATCCGTTCGGGCCCCGGGTCGCCTGGGCGTTCTTCAATTCGTCGGG
>WNGK01008543.1_pt1 | contig 10614 bp, 8 predicted proteins | sample 5400601 | NCBI WGS metagenome assembly WNGK01 (sample SAMN13153376, study PRJNA577476) | soil metagenome | isolation source: 60 cm soil or saprolite under Garry oak tree replicate 1 | place: USA:California | collected 2016-06-15
CCACGTTGCCCGCCGTGGCGCGGCAGGCGGCGACCGGATCTTTCGCGCAGACCACCGCGGCGATCTCCGAGCCCGGCGGCTACTTCGACACCGACAATCTCGTGTCGAACGAGTCGTCGTATCTGCAGGTGATTCCCGAGCTCGACAAGCGCGGCGTTCACGGGGGCGCCTATCTCGGCGTCGGCCCCGATCAGAATTTCACCTACGTGTCGGCCGTCCGGCCGTCGATCGCGTTCATCGTCGACGTGCGGCGCGACAACCTGCTGCTGCACCTGCTGTTCAAGGCGCTGTTCAAGGCGTCGAGTACGCGCGTCGAGTACCTCTCGCTGCTGTTCGGGCGTGAGCGGCCGGCGGATGCCGAATCGTGGCGCACGGCGGACATCGAGCGCATCGCCAGCCGAATCGACACGGCGCCGCGCGGCGACGTTGCTGCACTGGACGCAGCGCTGGAGCGGACGATCAAGTCGTTCGGCGTGCCGCTCTCGGATCAGGACCTTGGCACGATCCGGCGCTTTCATCAGAGCTTCATCGATGCCGGGCTGGCGCTCCGCTTTCAAAGCGCCGGACGTCCGCCGCAAGGTTACTACCCCACGTTTCGCGAGATGCTCGTCGACACCGATGCGTCGGGCCGGCAGACGAACTTCCTGGCGTCCGAGGATGCATTCCAGTTCGTCCGCGGACTCGAGAACCGCGATCTGCTGATTCCGGTCGTCGGCGATCTGGCCGGGCCGTCCGCAATCGCGTCGATCGGACGGCTGCTTGCCGGACGCGGCGAGCACGTCAGCGCGTACTACGTGTCGAACGTCGAGTTCTATTTGTTCCGCGAGGGCGCGTTCGCGCGGTTTATCGCCAACCTGCGGCGGCTGCCGCGCTCGGGCAACAGCGTCGTGATTCGGTCGATCTTCAGTGGACGCTATGCCGTCGGGGGCGCGCGCCCGGGCGACGACAGCGTGTCGCAGCTCCAGACGATTGACGAGCTGTTATCCGGATACGCCAACGGGCGTATCCGGATGTATGCCGATCTGATTCGTCGTCCGTAGCGGCAGTCTCGTCGTATCGTAAGACCGATGCGTCCCCTGGTCCGGGTGCTCGTGCGTATTCCCTGCCTCATGATCTGCATGTGCCTGTTTGTCGCCGCACGGCCCGCGGGGGACAAGCCGGCTATCGCGCTCATCATCGATGGCAGCTTTACCGGCCCGGCCAGGCACGGCCTCGAAGCGTTGCGCGAGGCGCTGCGGGACCGTGGTTTCGACATCGTCGGCGCGGCGGCGCCGCGGACCGACACGGTCGTCATCGTGGGACTCCGCGGCGGCATCGCCGAAAACACGTTGCGCGAATGGGGGGGGGCGCTGCCCGGCGCCGCCGAAGCGCTTGCCGTGCGGCGTGGCACATATCGGGGCAGGCCGGCTGTCGTCCTGTGCGGCGCAGACGAGCGTGGCCTCATGTATGCCGCGCTCGATGCGGCCGCGCGTCTCTCATGGAGCAACGACCCGCGAAACCCGTTCGAGTTCGTCCGCGACACCGTGGAACGACCGTTCCTCGCCGAACGCGGCGTTTCGATGTACACGATGCAGCGCGCGTACTTCGAAAGCCGCCTCTACGACGAGCGCTACTGGGCGCGGTATTTCGACATGCTGGCCGCGAGCCGGATCAACAGCTTCGTCGTGATTTTTGGATACGAGAACGGTGGGTTCATGGCGCCGCCGTATCCCTATTTCTTCGACGTCGAGCAGTTCCGGGATGTGCAGTTCGTGGGCCTGACCCCTGTCGAACAGGCACGCAACACGGCCGCGTTCAAGACGATGATGCGGCTCGCGCACGAGCGCGGCATCAGCGTCACGGCGGGCATCTGGGATCACATCTATCGCGGCGGCGTTCAGGCCGGCGGCATCCCCGGTGCGCCGAAAGACGCGGCGATCCGTGCGCCGGGACTCGTGTGGGGCCTGACCGGCGACAACCTCTCCGCGTACACCAAGGCCGCGATACGCAAGTTCCTGCAGGTCTTTCCTGAAGTCGATGCCATCCAGTTCCGCATGCATGAGGAATCGGGCCTCGAGCCGAACGAGATCGTCGGCTTCTGGCACGAGGTCTTCGGACTCATCAAGCGGGCGCGCCCGGATCTGCGCCTCGACCTTCGCGCGAAGGGACTGCCTGACGCGGTGATCGCGGATGCGCTGGATCAGGGCCTCGCCGCCCGCGTGAGCACGAAGTTCTGGATGGAGCAGATGGGTCTGCCCTTCCATCCGACGCACATCAACATTCCGGACCAGAAGAACCGCCGCCACAGCTACGCCGATCTGCTGCGATATCCACAGCGCTATCGCGTGCACTGGCAGCTGTGGAGCGGGGGGACCACGCGGCTGCTTCTATGGGGAGATCCCGATTACGTGCGCCGCTTCGCCGGCGCCGCGCGGCTTTACGACGGCGACAGCTTCGAGGTCAACGAAATGCTCGCGACCAAGATGCTGGGCGAGCCGCACGACGAGAAGCCGATCGACATCCTGACTCCCCGCTATCGCTATTACGACTACGAGTTCGAGCGCTACTGGCACTTCTATCAACTCTGGGGCCGGCTCACCTACGATCCGGGGGCGCCGCCTGAACTCTGGGAACGCGAATTTGCCAGGCGGTTCGGCGGCGTCGCCGGGCCGCACCTCATGAAAGCCGAGCACCTCGCGAGCGGAATCCTGCCGCGTATCGTGGCGTCCGCCTATCGATACTCGAACTTTCCGACCACGCGCGGCTGGGCCGAGATGATGCGGCAAGGCGATCTTGCGTCGTTCGCCGGTCTGGAAGGCAGCGATACGGCGCAGTTCGAGAGCCCGCGCGATGCGGCCCGACGCATGCGGCGCGGCCCCGATACGGCCGCACGCACGCCGGCCGACACCAGCCACTGGTTCGCGGAGACGGCAAACGCCATTCAGACAGAGATCGAGAGCGCGGAAAGAAGCGCGAATCACGATCCCGGCAACGAGTTCCGTTCGACGGTGACGGACCTCAAAATGCTGACCGGTCTCGCGCGGTACTATGCCTCGCGCCTGCAGGCCGCCGTTTCCTACGACCTCTACAAGGAGTCCGGCGATCGCGCGTCGTTCGATGCCGCCGTCCGGCAGGAGACGCACGCGGTCGAAGCGTGGCGCGGGATAGTCGCCGCCGCCGGCGACGTCTACAACGAGAAGCTTCCCTTCGGAGCGCCCGGGGTCTTCCCACGGCACTGGAAGGACGAGCAGCGTCGACTCGAGGACGATCTGAAGAAGCTCGTCGAATCCGGGCACACAGCCGCCGTCTCGAATGGCGTCGTCCCGGCTGCAGCGGATGTGAAAGACGCACCGCCGGCCGTCACGCTGCGGCCGGCTCCGATGGCGCTGCCGGGACACGACGAGGTCATCGTCGCGGACGTTCGGTCGGCAGCAGGCATCAAGTCCCTCCGATTGCGGTACCGTCACGTGACACAGTTCGAGGACTACGAGACAGCGGAGATGACCGTCGACCCGGCGACGAAGTCGTACACGGCGCGCATCCCGGCGTCGTTCATCGATCCCAAATGGGATCTGATGTACTTCGTCGAAGCGATCGGTCTCAATGGCCGCGGACGAATCTATCCCGATCTCGATATCGAAACGCCATACGTGATGGTCCCCGTCAAACGATGACGGCGCGATCGGAGCGCTGGCGTTGGGCCATTCCCCTCCTGGTGGCGTCTGTCATCTGGCTGCTCCCGCACGCCGGCTTCGCTCCGCGCAGCTGGGGCCTCCTCTGCCTGTTCGCGGCAACGGTCTCGGCGCTGATCACGCGACCCATCCCCGCGGGCTCGCTGATGATCGTCGTGATCGCGGCGGGCATGCTGTTGCGGCTGTTCACGGTGCAGGACGCCCTTTCGGGCTTCTCGAACGTCACGGTCTGGCTGATCGTCGCGGCTTTTCTGTTCGCGCGCGGCCTGATCCAGACGCGCCTCGGGGAGCGCATCGCCTATACGATCGTCAGACGCGTCGGCCGCAGTCCGCTCGGTCTCGGGTATTCGATTGTGCTCGCGGATCTCGTGATGGCGCCGATGACGCCGTCCAACACGGCGCGCGCCGGCGGCATCCTCTTTCCAATCACGTTGAACGTCGCGCGCGTGTTCGGCTCGGAACCGGGGCCGACGGCGGGCCTCATGGGCGCGTTCCTGATGAAAACGCTCTATCAGGGCGACCTCGTCGTCTCCGCGATGTTCCTCACGGCCACGGCGCCGAACCCGCTCGTCGCGGAATTCGTGCGGCAAGGCGCAAATGTCCGGCTCTCGTGGACGACGTGGGCGCTCGCAGCGTCGGTGCCGGGCGCCGTGGCGCTGGTCGTCGTCCCCTACGTCGTGTACCGGCTGTGCCCGCCCGCGATCACGGACACGACAGCCGTGCAATCGATGGCGAGGGACCACCTGCGCCAGATGGGGGCGCTGACGCGCGGCGAGCGTCTCGTGCTCGGCGTCTTCTCCGTGATCCTGCTGCTGTGGCTGGCGAGCGAATGGATCGGTCTGTCCCCGACAGCCATTGCCTGCCTCGGAATCGCGATGCTGCTGCTGGCGCGCGTACTGGACTGGAACGATATCCTGGACGAGAAGGGCGCGTGGGACGCATTGATCTGGTTCGGCGGGCTCATGATGCTGGCCGGACAGCTCGAAAAGGCGGGTTTCCCGCAAGCGTTCGCCCAGGCCGCTGCGGGAGTCGTCCACGGCTGGTCCTGGTGGTGGGCGCTCGTCGCGCTGCTCATCGTCTATAGCTACGCCCACTACGCCTTTGCGAGCCTCGTCGCACATGTGACCGCAATGTTTCCGGCATTCTTTGCCGCGGTCGTCGGATTCGGCGCGCCGCCGCTCCTCGCGGGCATGGCGTTCGGCGTCTTTTCGAGCCTGAACGCGGCGACCACGCATTACGGGACCGGGCCCGCGCCAATCGTCTTCGGGTCGGGGTATCTGACACAGGCGCAATGGTGGCGCATCGGCTTCCTGGTCTCGCTGGTGCATCTGGGGATTTGGCTGCCAATCGGTTTTCTCTGGTGGAAGGCGATCGGCTTGTGGTGATGGAGCGGAACGATCGATGAAGGAATATCGGATAGCCGTCATTCCCGGCGATGGGATCGGACAGGAGGTCGTGCCGGCCGCGATTCGCGCGCTGGACACGACAGCGGAACGTTTCGGCTTCCGCCTCGAATGGGAATCGTTCCCGTGGGGATCCGAGCATTACTTCGCGCACGGCCGGATGATGCCCGCCGACGCGCTGGATCGCCTGCGCCCGTTCGACGCGATGTTGTTCGGCGCCGTTGGCGACCCGCGGATTCAGGACAACATCACACTCAACGGACTGCTGCTGCCGATCCGGCGCGGCTTCGATCAGTACGCGTGCGTGCGGCCCGCCGTGCTCTATCCGGGCGTGCGCTCCCCGCTCGCCGATCGCACAGCCGGCGACATCGATTTCGTCGTCGTGCGTGAAAACACCGAAGGCGAATACGCGCAGGTGGGCGGCCTGCTTTACGAAGGAGGCCCGCAGGAAGTCGCGATGCAGGCGGCGATGTTCACGCGGCACGGGACCGAGCGCGTCATTCGCTTCGCGTTCGACCTTGCACGCCGCCGCAATCGGAAGCGCCTCCTGACCTCGGTGACGAAGTCCAACGCCCAGGGTTTCAGCATGGCGTTCTGGGATCGCGTGTTCACCGAGGTCGCGCGCGACTATCCCGACATCCGCACGGAGTCACTGCTGGTCGACGCCGCGTGCATGGATCTCGTCCGCCGGCCTCAGGATTTCGACGTCATGGTGGGTTCGAATCTGTTTGGCGACATCCTCACCGACCTCAGCGCGGCGATCACAGGCAGCCTCGGCCTCGCGCCGAGCGCAAACCTGAATCCCGCGAAGACGTTTCCCTCCATGTTCGAGCCCGTGCACGGCTCGGCGCCCGACATCGCCGGCCGCGGCATTGCCAACCCCATGGCGACGATGCTCGCGGGATCGATGATGCTGGAATTTCTCGGCGAGCATGACGCGGCGATCACACTCGACCGCGCGATCGTTCAGGTCTTGACCGATCGGCGCCAGCTCACGCCGGATCTCGGCGGAAACGGGACGACCACGACGGTGACCGACGCCGTCGTGGAGCAACTGACGGCGTGAAACACCGTCCAGCCGTCGCGACGTACCGCCAGCAAATCGAGCCGCGCCGCGTGGTCGCCGATTACGTCTTATGAAACGGCAGCTCGACGTCCGGTGACGCCGGGTACGAGATGGTCCCGTCCGATTCGGCGACCGCGGCCGGCGTCAGAAGTGCGGGTTGCATCTGTCCCGGCGACATCAGGTGGACGACCTCCCAGCCGCGAATGATGAGGTAGTCGGTAATCAGACGGCGATGGCAGCGCCACCACACAGCCTCGGCGCACATGATCGCGGTCGGCAGCTCGCGCGCGAGCTGCTGCAGCTCGTCGAGTGCGGCGCGAAACGCACCGGTTTCGGCGTAGTCGGCGTAGTTGCGAAACGCCTGGATCCGCCAGTAGGCGTTGCGCGACGGACGGTCGGTGCGCGAGTTGCGCCGGCCGCCGAGCTGAGGGATGTGGTGGTAGTCAATCCCTTGCGCCTGGAGCGCTGTGGACAGCGTGTCCTTGTTGAACTGTGGATTGGTGCGGGAGCGCGGGATCGCGCGCACGTCAGCCAGGCGGGTGACGCCGGCTTCACGAAGCATGCAGATGAGCTCAGCCTGGGTTCGCGTCGAGTGGCCGATCGTGTACAGCCGCAAAGGCTCACCTGCTGGCACTTATCGATTATTTCAAATTAGTCTGGAATGGTGGTCGATCGAGGCGGCCCCCATTCGTCAATGGAGAGAAAGGAGATTCACCATGCGTGTAATGGTCATCGTCAAGGCGAACAAGGATTCCGAGGCCGGCGTTCTTCCGGATCGGAAGATCCTGACGGAGATGGGCAAGTTCAACGAGCAGTTGTCGAAGGCGGGCGTCATGCTGGCGGCCGAGGGGCTGCAGGCCTCGTCGAAGGGCAAGCGCGTGCGCTTCAGCGGCGATATACGGACCGTCATCGATGGACCGTTCGCGGAGACGAAGGAGCTCATCGCCGGCTTCTGGCTATGGCAGGTGCGCTCGATGGACGAGGCGGTCGAATGGCTGAAGCGCGCGCCGTTCGGAGGCGGCACGGAAGTCGAGATTCGGCAGGTGTTCGAGGCCGCGGATTTCGGCGACGCGCTGACGCCGGAGCTCGCGGCGCAAGAGGAGCGACAGCGCGCGCACGCGGCGCAGAACGCCGGGAAGTAATCCGGCGCGCGTGCGCTCAGCGCACTCTGAGCTGAAAGATATCGACGCCGCGGATGCGGATCACTGGATCGGAGATTAGTCCCGCAATGACATCCGGCTGAAAACGGCGCTGGTACGTTTCGAACTCATCCCCGACCTCGAGTACGGTGAATGGCGCGTAGCCGGCGTCCTGAAGCGCCCTGACCGTCTCGTACAGGCGGCGTTCGGGCAGCGCCTCCATCCGCAGGATCGCCCGTCCGCTGTAATACCGCAGGCTGCCGCTGTGGAGCGAAGCGATCGCGACTGCGTGCGCAGGCGCATGACTGGCGAACCACTCGCCGACCAGCGAGTACTTTCGTTCCTGCTCGCGAAGCGCGAACACGTGCTGCTGTGAGGTGAACACGTACGAGCCCGCGGTGGCGGCGGCAGCTACACCCATCGCCACGAGACGAGCCCGCATCTCATGCGAGCGGCCGGCCAGCTGGATGACTCCACCGGCGCAGACGATGAAGAGAAATGGGAGACCGGGCAGCAGGAACCGGAGGACCTCCCAATCCTCGAATCGTGGCGCGTACACGAGGTACGGAAACGCCGTGCTCAGGAACATGGCTCCTGCGCGCCACGCGAACTGCCGATCGAAGAACGTACCTGCCGCAAACAGGACGACGAGCAGCGGCGTGTGCACGGTGAGCAGCCACGTCGCGTGAATCGCCAGGTTCGGCCACAACGACGCCGCCGTGAACAACTGTCCGCCGGATCCATATCCGCTTCGCAGCGGATCGCCGTACATCCGCCACTGAACGACAAGCACGGCGGCAACGAAGATCGCCAGAACGCCGGTGAACGCGGCGGTTTGACGCCAGCCTCGCCAGCGAGTCACGAGGAGCAGCGCCAGCGCGGCCAGCGCGAGCGGCGGCCGCGTGAGAATCGCCATGCCCGCGGCTACGCCGGCAGCGATCGGCGAGGGTGATGGACGCCATGCGAGGAATGCCCCGAACACGATCCAGAACATCGCCGGCACGTCGCTCATCGGCTGGAGCGCCATGTCGACAAAGATGGGGCTCGACGCGAGCATGACAGTCGAGAGCGCTGCGGCCGTCGCGCCCATCCTCTCGCGAGCGATCATACCGACAAGCGCCACCGCGCCGAACCCAAAGACGGGCGCCACGAAGAACGGCGCGAGCCGTCCGCCGAGCGCGAGGGCCGCGGCCATCACGAGCGGCAGGCCCGGTGGAAATCTCGGGGCGATGTGAAAGGCCGCGGCCGCGGGCACGAAGCCGAGCGGCGTTGCTGCGGCCGTGGGATCGGCGAACGGAAGGACGCGAGCGATCGGGACAGCGTCCGTCAGCCTGCCGGTCAGAAATAGTCGCGCCGCGCCAAGATAGCCGGCCGAGTCGAGTCCGCCGCACGACAGCACGAGATGGCCGAGCACGAGCGCGGCATCGGAGGCGAGCAGCGTGAGCACCGTCATCCGGAATGCGGCGTCAACGACGGCTCGGAGTTTCCCATCCACGGAAGCGCCGCGCCACGCGATCGTCAGCCGGACAAGCCAGGCCGCGAGGCCTGCGATCAGCGGTCCCGCGACGGTGCGCGCGTGAAAGACCCTTCCGAACAGCACGAATTGAAACGGTCCGGCGACGGCCACGGCGATCGCGAGACCGAGCGCGGAGGCCGCAAGCGTGTCGAGCGCGTGTCCCTTCACGCGCGCCGCTTGGCGCGCGCGATCGTCGCGTCGACGCTCCACACCCCGGCGCCCGCGACCGTGAGATAGAGGAACAGGAAACAATACAGGATGGCCGGCGTGCCCTGGTTGATCGTCGGGAACACCGACTTCGGGAAGTGCGCCTGGAAATACGCGACGGCCATCTCACCGGCGAGCACGAACGCGACCGGGCGGGTGAGGAAGCCGAGCAGGATTGCCACACCTCCGAACGTTTCGAGCATGCTCGCCAGACCGAGCTCGGAATTCAGGTGCACCGGGAAACCGGGCATGCCGCTCGGCGGGTAGTTGAAGAGCTTCATCGTCCCGAACGATACGAACACCACTCCGGCAACGATGCGAAGGATGCTGAGCATCCGCGACGGCCACGGTGAGTCCGCCGGTTCGAAGATCGACATCCGTCCTCCCTCTCTATTCCCGTCAACTCGGGGCACCGAATAGAATCCCGAACATCGTCCAGAAACGCTCTTCGAAGAAGAGTGTCACGTTTTCTGATATAGCTTGGCAAGGGCGGGCGCCGGGGCCGAATCCACGCTGACGCTCAGGGTCATGGTCGGGGATTATAAGGACACAACGCGAAAGCAGAGACACGGATGAGCAGTACTGAGGTTGCCCCGATCGTCCTGGAGATTCTGGCGCGCAGGGCGAAGCTCGATCCGTCGGCGCTGGCCCTCGACACGCCGCTGGCGAGCGTCGGGATCGATTCCATCGGCATGATTGAAACGATCTTCGAGGTCGAGGAACGGTTCGGCATCACGATTCCGGATTCTGACAGCGCGGAAGATCGCCTCAAGGATTTCGAAACGCCCGCTAGCGTCGTTCGCCTGATCACGTCGCTCCTCGCCGAGCAGAGCCGCGGAACATGACCTGTGTGGTGGTCACCGGGATGGGCTGCATCTCGGCCCTCGGGCGCACGTGCGACGAGTTCGCGCGCAACCTTCTTCAGGGCAGAAACGGCGTCGGGCCCATCACGGCATTCGACACCTCCGGCTTCCATGTGCAGATTGCTGCGGAGGTGAGCGGCTACCGGTCCGACGACCACTTCCCTGTCGAATGCTCGGGACAGATGGATCGCTTCGCGCAGTTCGCGGTGCTGTCGGCGCGCGAGGCGATGCGCGACGCGGGCTTCGACCGTGCCGTGCCGGCCGGCGAACGTGTGGCCGTGATCCACGGAACCGGCGTGGGCGGACAGAGCACGCTCGACGAAGGTTACCGGCTGTTCTATGCCACGGAGGCCAGGCGCCTGCCGCCACTGAGCGTCCCCAAGCTCATGCCGGCGGCGGCGGCGTGTCACATCAGCATGGATCTCGGTGTGACCGGTCCGGTCTTCAGCGTCACCAGCGCCTGCGCGTCGGCTGCACACGCGATTGCGACCGCCGCGATGATGTTGCGCGCCGGCCTTGCCGACGTGGCGCTCACCGGAGGGGCGGAAGCGTGCATTACACCGGGCAGCCTCCGCGCTTGGGAAGGCCTGCGGGTCATGGCGAAGGACGCCTGCCGGCCGTTTTCAAAAGGACGCGGCGGCATGGTGCTCGGCGAGGGCGCGGCGTCGCTGGTCCTCGAAACGCTCGACCATGCGCGGGCGCGCGGCGCACGGATTCACGCCGAGCTTGCCGGCATCGGCATGTCCTCG
>WNGK01008544.1_pt1 | contig 10612 bp, 10 predicted proteins | sample 5400601 | NCBI WGS metagenome assembly WNGK01 (sample SAMN13153376, study PRJNA577476) | soil metagenome | isolation source: 60 cm soil or saprolite under Garry oak tree replicate 1 | place: USA:California | collected 2016-06-15
TGATGCTGGCGTTGGGCCTGATCATTGGCCGTCCTGCCGCAATATTCCGGGTTGATCGCGACCAAGAGCACACGCACGTGGAAAGCGAGTTAATGGGTCAGACCAGCAGGGCCAGTTCGCCCGGAATTCGGGCGGACTCCGGAGCCACGGCGACCAACGTCAAGACTGGCACTATAGGCTTTCTAGCTGCACTCGGCCAAGGCGTTAACGTGCTGACGAACTATGATCTTGGGAGTGGGCTACTCTGATTTTTCTAAAGAAGCCGATACCCACCCATGCTAGGGCGTGGACCGAGCCCCACGGAACAACGAATCCAAACACCGGAAGGAGAGCGGCCAAAAGATAGCGCCATGGGGTTGGTGCTGGCGTCGGATAAAGTGTCGAGTCGTCCTCTGGCTCAATTGACGCAACCCCCATACTCCGCCGACGTCCAATGGATGGTTTTAATCCCGCCCTTATTTACTGTGGACTCCTGAGTGTAGGCGATTGCCGCGAAGGGGTCATCCGCCGCCTGATGAGCTTTCGACTGGTATTTTTCCCACGGTCCTGCAACCCCCAGCACGCCAATTCCTTTTTTCTTGAAATAAGAAATTGCCGCTTCCTTAGTTGTGCCATCTGGAAAGAGGTGTGCTTCCCGTCCGGGCCTTGGACTTCGACTCCTTCGACTGGCTTCCAGGCTTGGAGAATCTTGCGTTCTTGTCGTACGACATCAGATGTCGCTAACCGCTCAAACGCCTTATGGCGTGCCCTCACTTCTAGTGCATCGCGTAAAACCACATATGACGCGAAGCATCCGAGGGTTGCCCCTAGCACTCCGAGGAGCAGCGCCAAGCGCCGCATCCCTTCCTTGAGATTCGTTATCCAGTCCTTGTTGCCCGGATCCGGAGGTTAGTATTCCTCGATCTTTCCGGTCGCGGGATTGTACTTCATCTTAGTCTCGTCTCCGAAATCTTCTCCATCTCAACAATCCCCACCCACTGCCCGCGCCGGTACTCCGCATAAACAAGCTTCCCTCCCAGCACCGATGCGGCTGCTTCCGGGGTCAGGTCGCGATGGAAGCCGAAATATCGCGCTTTCCACTCCTGCCACAACTGCCATCGGTCAAAGATGTTGGACGGCGGCTGGTACTTGGTGGAGAAGATCAACGCGACGGCGAAGCGTGAGTGAGCGTCTGAACTGGCTTCTGCTTCTGAACGCGCGGCGGCGGAGAGCAGATGCTCGGCGGTGAAATCTTCTATCTGCACAATCTGGGCAAGCGGCATCGGGCGCGGGACGTATCCGAGATAGGGCTGGGTGAGTTCGCCGCTGGCTGGCCACGCGGTGAGTACGCGAGCGTTGGGATAGCGTGCCAGGAGGAGAGTTTCGGCTTGCTGGTGCAGGCGAATGTAGTCCCGATAGGCGAGGTTGTCTTCGGGGGCGAATCCGTAGGGAGGATTCACGAAGAGCGCCGCGATGAATGCCAGCACGACCACGGCAATCACTGCCTTCCACGGACGCAGTCTCCGCCAGATGGTGGAAACGCAGACAAGAATGATCAGCGGGACGACCGGAAGCATATAGCGGGCGAGAACCGCGCCGCCGATGACCGCGAGCGCGCCTCCGTAGAAAATTGTGAGGGCGAGAAAAGTCAGCTGGATTGCAGGATCGATGCGCTGCTTTTCTCCGGTCGAATCCTGCTTGGGCGCGTGCCACATTGCCAGAATGCAGGCGATGGTGAGCGCGTAGAGGTTCATATATCCGACCGCCTGCCAGATTCGCAGCAGCAGGGCGAGGAAGATTCGCAAAGGATGCAGCGTTCCTTGCACGTTGTAGCGAAAGAATTCCGGGTTGCCGAAGACGAATCCGGTGCGGTTGTAGTGATAGGCATACCAGAGTGCGAGGGGAAGCAAGGGGACGAGGAGCGACAAGATTGTGCGATTCGAGAGGTTTGGGGAGCAAACTCGTGACGTGCGCAGGCGACGAAATATGGGGCAAGCCAATTCCCACAAGAACAGCGCCAGTAGAACCAGAATCGCGGTTTCCTTGGCCAGCGCGGCAAGCGAGAACCAAGCAGCCGCTGCCCACCGCCGCCGACGAAAATACGACTCCAGACCCCAGAAGATTAGCCCGGCCGCGGGCAAATCCACTTGTGCCAGAGAGCTCTGCGCAAAAAATACGGGATAGGCCGCCGTCACCAGCGTCGCCACGGCAACCACCGTGGAGTTAGACACCGTCCTCGCCAGACGAAAAAAACCCACCAGCGAGAACGCCGCCAGCAGCAGCATGGCGCACCGGGTCACGAGCGGGCTGTAGCCGAAGATTTTCCAATTCAGCGCAATCCAGGCCAGAACCAGCGGAGGATGCGCGTTCGAAGGCGTGGAGTGCGGAATGAGCGACCCCGAAAGCAGATCGCGCGCTGCGGGGACGTAGTAACCGGCTTCATCCCAGAAATAAGGAAGTCGAAGCAGAGGAATGTGCGAGGCAATCAGAACCGCGGCAAACAGCGCAAACAACGCCGCCGTTTTGCGTGGCCCGAGTTGTGATTCCGTTGCCAGGGTCTTAGTGCACCGGGCCGGGCGCGGTCACTCGCGGATCAAGCTTGATCTCGCCAAAGGTGCTTTCGTAGTTGGTGACATTCTGGTTCAGAATCGCAGCCAGCGCCTTGGCCTGTTGCGGGCTCAGGTAAATGCCCTGAAAATTTCGTACCTCGACCTGATTTTCCGTCTGCTGCTGCATGGTGCCGAACACGAGAAAGAAGTCCCAAACATTGACCCGCACTTGCACACTGTTGGCATAAGTCTCGCGATACTCAGCGGTATTGACGACGCTGAAATTAGGCTGCGTGGGGATAATCATGGCAAACAGTCTAGCGGGAATGAGGGGAGAAGAAAACGTGGAAAAATCGGTTCTGGGCTTCAGGCTTTGGGCTTCAAAGTTTACGGCCTCAGTTTCGAGGTCTGGCTCTGGGACTTGTCTCCTAATTTAGAATGACACTAAGCCGGGATGGCGGAATTGGCAGACGCGCTGGACTTAGGATCCAGTGCCCTAAAGGCGTGCAGGTTCAAGTCCTGTTCCCGGCACCAGACAAGCACGCTTCAGGCTCTGGGGTTAAGGCCTGCCCAATTGGTCGCCGTGAATCGCGGACGAATTTGCCGTTACTCTTGCCTCTCTCGCCGGCCAAAACGTGCTAGTTAAGGCCTGAGCGGCAATCCCGGGCAGGCTGCGGCGGACTCGCTGCCGCAAGTCCGAATACTCTTGAGTTCCGGCAAACAAGTCCCGCATGAGCTCACGGAAGCGCGCGCTCCGAGCAGTCAGCTGCACCATACGCTCCAGCACGGATCCCCCCAACCAGTCGCCGCTGTAGAAGCGGTCCGCAATGCGGGACGCGCGCTCAAGCTCCGGCAGAAAATCTTGTTTCACTAGGACGGGGTAGCTCTGCGGCGCATTCGCCAGCAAGGCCGTCGAGAGCAGTTCCGCCGACCGTAGCGCACAAAACAACCCTTCCCCGGTGATCGCGTCAACAAACCCTGCCGCGTCTCCGGCCATCGCCCAGCCGTCTCCACTGAAGGACGCACTTTGCAGCGTCTTTACCGTGAAAGACGGAAGAACGTGGGCATATAAGCGCGCGCCTTCGAGTGTCAGCCCAAATTCCGGCAATGTCTCTTCCAATAGCCGCCGCAATTCAGCTGTGCTCTTCCCCGTCATGCGTCCGCATATTCCAGCGGAAAAATGGTCGGAGCGAGGGAAGATCCAGAGGTAGCCGTGCAAGCCTTTCAAGAACTTGACTTGGGCGACACGGTGGCTTCCGGAGATATAAAACCCGACCGCCACCATGAAATTCTCTGGACCCAGTACCTGAGAAAACTGGCCTCGAAACGGGTTGCGCGCTCCCCCCGCCAACACCACAAAGTCGGCGCTGTGGTTTGCTGAGGAAGATTGGAGATGCCAATCCCCGGGGGTCCCATCAATTCTGGTGATTCGTTCGCGCAACACTCGGGCTCCCGCGTCTCGGGCTTTCTGCAGCAGCAGACCATTGAGCGTCACCCTGGAGAAGATTGCGATTGGCCGGTCGAGTTGGAATGCGACCTTGCGGCCAGAGGGAGCGATCAATTCGCAATCGCTGATCCAGTTGCGCTCAACCGGCGCGTCTGCGAGAAACGGCCAGCGCGTGAGAGCTTTGTCCGTCAGCCCACCGCCGCATGGCTTTTCCCAAGCCAGCTTTTCGTCAAAGAGAAGGACTTCACGTCCCGCGCGGGCCAGTTCGGCAGCGGCAAAGGCACCTGCGGGGCCGCCACCTATGATCGCAATTCGCTTCGGAATCATGGCTCAGAACGCGAAGAACCGCTAGTCAGCATCTGATGCTAATAGACGGACAAACAACGGGCAACTGCCTGCTCGCGCTACATCCGGCTGCGCTAGAAGCAAGCTACTGGGCTGCCGTCATCTGCTGATAGACTGCGAGGCCGGCGATGGCTAGTACCAGCACAGCCGAAAGTGTTCCCAGTACTTTTACGAATGGGCCGAGCTTGTTAACCCTCTGGATGATCTCGACCTGCTCCCTCGCCATGTGTGATTCCGACTCGCCGAGGAAAAGCTGGTCGTCTTCGTGCATGGTTAAGGTGCCGCGATAGATCAGGAGAATAATCAGAGCTACGGTGAGGACTATCCAAGCGACCACAAGCTCGAACAGAGTTGACATAAATCACCTCGCGCGGGCGACTGCTCTTGGCTTCCACCGGGCCGCGGTGCGCGGCTCCGGTCAGCGATCCTAAACGAATTATAGCTCTGGTTTACCGTGGGAAAGAAGATTTTTTTCAGCCTGAAAGCCAGTGTCAGACGAGGAAACAGACCATGCGGTTGGTTTTCTTTTTAGCGAACCGTAAGCGAAGTCAGCGCCACCACCACGCCAATTGCGCTGAACACGATGCCGGAATACCAGAAAATTCGCCGTCCTGAGAGCAGCGTAATCGAAGTAACCACCAATGCGATTTCCAGAAACACTTCGCCTAAGTCAAAGCGGTCAGCGCGGCGGCTTTCCAGGTTCGTCTCGTTCTCCAGTTTTCGCGCTTCAGTTTCAATGTCGTTCTTGTCGGTGCGATAGCGGTCCGCTTCGGTCTTATACTTTTCGCGGATCTGGGCAGCCTTCTGAGTATCGGTGGCCACCATAATCGAAAAGAGATCCGTCATAACGTCATCCTCATGCATCCGGATATTCTTGGCCTGGTAGTAGGCCCACTTATCGGTGACCTGGGTTTGCAGAAGCATCTCTTCGGTGTGGGCGCGGTGCCCCAGCAGCGAAACGATGGCCAGTAGGACCGCCAGGATCGCCATGGTCAGAGAGACCGGCGCCATGGTAAGGTCGTGCGCGCCATGTTCAGCGTGCTCGTGGAGTTCGTGGAATTCTGGGCTTCCCATAAGTAAAAACCGATGTTACCGATTCGCGGGAAGGCACGCAAGGGGATCCAACCAAGGGGTACTAGTTTTCCATTTTGATATCGAAGCTACAGAATTAAAGACGGCATCGCGCCCACAGCGCTATCTTCCCTAGGCTGAAGGTGAATCTTTCAGGAAGCTCGAGGTCGCACATTGCGACCTCAAAGAACTAACAATGACGGTACCTCACAGGTGCTTCAATCGCACGGGGCGAGCGCGGGCGTCTGCCCCGCAGGTTCAGTTCACGACGTCTGCTCCAGCGCGCGGATGAACTCGATGACTGCATCGCTCCGGCCATCGATGTGCGTCCACCTTGCCCTAGCCGATGTCGTTCTTGTAGCTGGCTACATTCCTCGCCTTCACCACCGGCGGCATCACGCCAGGATTCCATGATTCCGATTTGTTGTCGCACGATCTAAGCATCCTTCTCCCTGCTCGAAAGCCAACAGCAAGCCTCTGCCATGGTGTCCGCCGATCGCGAAGCTTCAACGAACTCCCGTGCCTCCACTTCCGAGGCCTCCGGGAAAAACCTGCGGTACAGTTCCACCTTCTGACTCTTACTGGCCTTGCCCAAGTACAGCCGGTAATCAATTCGTCCGGGTCGCAACAGAGCATCGTCCAAAACTTCAATGCGGTTTGTCGTCATCACGAAGAGCACATTGGCCGGAGCATAGAATCCATCCAGCACATTCAACAAACCGGAAAGAGTGACGCCGTTTGCGATAGCATTTGCCTTGTCAACTTATTTTGCCCAACAGAAAAAGACTTTAACCGCAAAGATCGCAGAGACCGCGCAGAGTTCGCAAAGAAAAGCGAGGGGCGGCGTCCTCTCTCTCCGGTCTTTGCGAGACCTTTGCGTACTTTGCGGTTAGAATCTTTGATTCTGCGCGCGAGTACGCACGCGCCTGAGTTTATTTCTACAATATCTTTTTGTCGGACTAAGTTAGGGGGAATACTTGAAACTACGGTTACTCGTTTGCGCGGCACTGCTTGTCCCGACGTGCACTGCTCAGATGGACGATCACACAAAACAACTTGCGCATGACATCTTCAAACAACTAATCGAAATCAACACCACCGATTCGGTGGGCAATGTAACCACCGCGTCGGAGGCCGTAGCGCAACGCCTTCGCGATGCCGGATTCCCAGACAGCGATATTCAAGTTCTCGGTCCTAACGATCGAAAGAAGAATCTGGTTGTGCGGTTGCACGGGTCGGGCAAGCACAAACCGCTTCTGCTGATTGGCCATCTAGATGTCGTCGAAGCCCGGCGCGAGGATTGGACTACCGATCCGTTTCAATTTGTCGAGAAGGATGGCTATTTTTATGGCCGCGGCACACAAGATATGAAAGACGGCGCTGCGATTATGGTCGCCACCCTCATCCAGATGAAGCAGGAGCGTTTCATTCCTGATCGCGATATCATTCTCGCCCTTACGGCTGATGAAGAAGGTGGCAAGTTCAACGGTGTTGACTGGCTGATCAAGAATCATCGTGATTTGGTTGATGCGGAATTTGTGGTTAACACCGACGACCTTACGGTTTGGACTGAGCAAGGCAAGGCGGTCGAAGTGGAGGTAGTTGCCAGCGAGAAAATCTATTCTGATTATCAGCTTGTGGTCACCGACTCCGGCGGCCATAGTTCCCTGCCCAAGCCGCAAAATCCTATTTACGATCTAGCGACTGCTCTCTTCCGCCTGCAGAACTACAAATTCCCGGTTGAGTTCAACGAAGTAACGCGAGCATATTACGACCGGCTTTCTAAGGCTGGACCTGGACAGCGCTCCGCAGACATGAAAACGATTCTGAAGGATCCTCCAGACCAGGATGCAGTGGCCCGCCTTTCAAAGGACGTGAATGATAATGCCATGCTGCACACTACGTGTGTGGCCACGCGGGTGAACGCCGGACATGCCAACAATGCTCTGCCGCAGCGCGCCGAAGCTATTGTGAATTGCCGAATTCTTCCTGGGCACACCAAGCAGGAGATACGCGAGACTCTGGTGCGAGTGCTGGCCGATCCGGCTGTTACTGTGCACTATATGAGTGATTCATCTACGGCTTCAGATACGGTTCCTCCTACCCCGGTTTTCACGCCGCATCCTTTGCGATCCGATGTGCTTGGGGCAGTCGAGAAAGTTGCGGGCGAGATGTGGCCTGGAACGCCAGTGATTCCGACGATGGCCCGGGGCGCTTCTGACGGCATCTACACCAGCGCCGCCGGAATGCCAACCTACATTGTCGCAGGCGTGGCGATTGACCGAAGTGATGACCGCGAGCATGGGCGCGACGAAAGGGTCGGGGTTGAATCGTTCTATCGTGGGCTGGAGTTTTGGTACAGCTTCTTGAAAACTCTTACGGCGAGCCAGAAGTGATATCGCCAGAAGAGGCGGTCACCTAGCCCGGTTGGCCGTCTCTGACACGCGAATCAACGCAGGCAGCACATCGCCCATATCAGCTTCCTTTTTGCCGAATGCAAAATACAGACGACTGAAAAACCGATAGAGTTCGTCATAAACGCGCTGTTCTGAGCGATCCGGTTCATACACGCGGAGTGGGGGACAAATCTTCTCCTGCGCCTCTTCAATCGTCTTGAAAGTGCCAGCAGCTAGGAACGCAAAGATCGCAGAACCGAGGCTGGTCACGCTTTTCGTCGGAACCAGTACCGGCCGGCCGAGCACATTGGCGTACACGCGATTCAGAACTTCGCTCTTCTGCGGAATTCCCCCGGCATTGATCACGCGCTGAACATGGACTCCCTTGCTTTCCATGCGGTCGAAGATTACGCGAGCATGTAGGGCACTGCCCTCAATCGCCGCGAAAAGCTCGTCTTTCGCGGTGCTCTGCAGATTCCATCCCAGAGTGATGCCACGGAGATTGGGATTCACCAGAATTGTGCGATCGCCGTTGTCCCAGGTCATGCGTAGCAGACCGGTTTGTCCGGCGCGATAGTTTTCCAACCCCTTGCTCAGCGACGCGACATCCGACCCCGCACGAGCGGCAATGGCATTGAAGATGTCGCCGACCGCCGAGAGTCCGGCTTCGATGCCCGTCCGTTGCGGATGCACGCTTCCCTGCACTACGCCGCAGACGCCGGGCACAAGGTTCGGTGAGGGAGTGATTCCGATTATGCAGGTGGAAGTTCCGACCACGTTCACCATGTCATCGGTACGGCAACCGGCGCCGATGGCGTCCCAATGGGCATCGAAAGCTCCGACAGGAATTGGAATGCCGGCTTTCAGTCCAAGCTTCTCCGCCCACAAAGGTGACAGCCTTCCGGCAATGTGCTCCGAGGTAGCATATTCGCCGTCAAGTTTTTCGCGCACCCCTGCAAGCAGGGGATCAACCTTGCGCAGGAAATCTTCCGACGGCAGGCCTCCGAGTTTTGCATTCCACATCCATTTGTGGCCCATGGCGCAAATGCTACGTTTTACTTTTTTCGGATCAGTGATGCCGCAAAGAGTGGCGGCAACCATATCGCAATGCTCGAACGCAGAAGCGAAGTCTTCACGCCGTTCAGGATTGTGCCGCAGCCAGTGCAGCAGCTTCGAGAAACCCCATTCCGAGGAGTACATCCCACCGCACCACTCAATTGCCTCAAGTTTTTCGTGATGCGCCGCGGCAGTGATCTCTTCGGCTTCGCCTTTGGCACGGTGATCGCACCACATATAGTATTCACCGAGCGGCTGAAGGTCCTGAGCGACAGGAATGACAGAAGATCCGGTTGTGTCCAGCGCGATGGCTTCGATTTGATCGCCGGAAATTCCCGCCTGCTTGACCGCGTCGCGAGTGGCGGCGGCCAACGCTCGCATGTGGTCCTCATGCGATTGCGTGGCGTATTCAGGATCTTCACGCTTGCGATGCAGAGGATATTCAGAAACCGCCGAGGCCAGCATCCCGCGCTCGCTGTCCACAATTGAGACCCGGACACTGAGAGTGCCGAAGTCCACTCCGGCGACCACCGCCATCAGTTAACTCCGTCCGGAGGCTCGTGCCAATACATGTCCCAGCCCAAGTATCGGGTCGCAGCCTCGTGCACGGCCGAGCCCACGCTGGAGAGATTCGCGGCCACGTGGTGCTCGAAACCGTTCTCGCAGATGTAGTGCAGCAGCCTCTGCATTTTCGGAATCTCGACCACGCCCGCTCCTCCGAAAGTATTCAATGGGTCGTCGGTGAATCGGCCTTCGCCGACATAGCCCCGCATCTTGCCCGCGGTGTCGTCAGTCGAGAAACGCGCGAAGCTCATCTTCTCCGGCTTAATCAGCCCGACAACCGTACCGTAGGTGTTTTCCTTGCCTACCGTGCCGGCGATGATCTGCTGGAAATCCATTTTGAACGAGCGGAAGAAATGTTTGGGGAGGTTTGCGCAGTGGAAGCAGACTGCCTTATTGGGATCAGTGCCGTAATTATTGTTCCAGTCGAGGAGGGCGGACGGCGTGCCCGATGCCAGTTGCAGGGCGTGCATCCCGAGCACGCCGGCAATATCCGCTTCGCAGGCACTTGAAAACAGTTGCTCGCTCATCATGCTCATGACAGTGCAGGGCACCACGCCAAAGTTTTCTTCCAGCGAAGTCCAGCACTGCACCGCGCTGATGGCCACTTCGGTCGCGGCCATCCATTGATCAATGACTGCGCCTAGCTTCGCCATTTTCATCAGGGCCGTCGCCGGGACATCCTTTGATTCGACGTACTTCTTTATTGACGCTAATTTTGCCTGCGCCAGATCGTCGCTGTCCTTCATGCGAGCAATGCGGCCCAGAACTTCAGAAAGATCGAGGGTCTCAATCGAAATCCCGTTGGCTTCAAGAATTTTCTCGCTGTAGCGGACGGTATTGAACGCCGTAGGGCGAGCGCCGATCGCTCCCACCCGCAGGTTGCAGAATCCATTCACCACGCGGCATACGCCGGCAAACCATTGCAAGTCCCTGGCAAACTCAGGCGAGTCGGGACTTTCAGTGTGGAGCGTGGTGATCGAATAAGGAATCCCGTACTGCCGCAGGTTGTTGCACGCCGACATCTTTCCGCAAAAGCTGTCGCGGCGGAAAGCAATGGTCATCTTGGTGCGATCGTCCGGCGTGGCTTGAATCAGCACCGGAACGCGCAGATCGGCAAGGCGCAGGGTGTCTGCAATCGCGCGCTCTTCGCCAAAATTCGGCAGAGTTACGATGATGCCGTCTATCCGGTCGCGATTCTTCTTGAA
>WNGK01008545.1_pt1 | contig 10612 bp, 9 predicted proteins | sample 5400601 | NCBI WGS metagenome assembly WNGK01 (sample SAMN13153376, study PRJNA577476) | soil metagenome | isolation source: 60 cm soil or saprolite under Garry oak tree replicate 1 | place: USA:California | collected 2016-06-15
CTCGATCCGTGCTAAACTGTATTTGCGCTCAGTGATTTGGCGTGAGTGGCGCTTAAGCCCCGCACAGTTTTCCCCCAAGCCCCTACAGCGTAACCCCAGGTCGCCCTACCGGTGATACTCCGGATTTGTGCGGCGCAGAGTTCAAACCGTGCCTAAGCGGCGCATTGGACCTGATTGGGGTAGCCGGCCCGGCAAATGTGCCGTCCGGCTAAAGATAGCGTGGGTCGGCTCCGGCTTGTCAGCACCAGCGTTCTGCGTGCTGCTTTCAGTCGAAAGACGATTTTGGTTCCTCCTTACGCATTCCACAATGTGCAGGTGCGCGCTTTTATGCGTCGACGCCCACAACATTGGTTCCGTGTGTCTGCCCCAGGGAAATGGGCCGCGCGGAGACCCTGAAAAGATCAATTTTGACGACTCAGTTTTCGCAGTTCAATATATCGCCCGCCCTTTTGGCGCGGCTCAATGCCAACAAGTTCACAACCCCAACTCCGGTCCAGGCCGGCGCCATTCCCCCCGCGCTCGAAGGCCGCGACGTGCTCGCCACCGCCCAGACCGGCACCGGCAAGACGCTCAGCTTCCTCGTTCCGATCGTGGAAATGCTCGAAAAGACCGATGCCCGGGGCGCCAATGCGCTCGTACTGCTGCCTACTCGCGAGCTCGCCATGCAGGTCGAGAAGGTCTATCGCGCAATCCGTCCCAACCAGTCCAACATGGTTGCCCTGGTAGTCGGCGGCATGGCGGAAGGCCCGCAACTCGACACCATCCGCCGCGGCGCTCGCCTCATCGTCGCTACGCCCGGCCGGCTTGAGGACTACATCAAGCGCCGCCTCGTGCGGCTCGACCAGGTCAAGATCCTGGTGTTCGACGAAGTGGACCGCATGCTCGACATGGGCTTCCAGCCCGCTATCGCCCGTATCGGCGCCGAGTTGCCGCAGAAGCGGCAGACGCTCTGCTACTCCGCCACGCTCGAAGGCGCGGTGCGCGATGTGGCGCAGCGGTATCTCACCAACCCAGTTCGCATCGAGATCGGCAATGTCTCCAAGCCCGCCGAGAACGTCGAACTCCGCACCTTCGAAGTCGACCAGAGCAAGAAGCAGGAACTGCTCGAGCACCTGCTCATGGAAGAGAAGGGAAGCTTCCTGGTCTTCGTGCGCACCAAGCACGGCGCGGACCGGCTGGCACGGCGGCTCACGCGGTCGGGCCACTCAACGGCTCAGATTCACGGCGACCGCACGCAGTCGCAGCGCAACTCCGCACTCAAGGGGTTCTCTGAAGGCCGTCACCGCGTGCTCGTGGCCACCGACGTTGCCGCCCGCGGCATCGATGTAAAGGATATCGCGCACGTGGTTAACTACGACATGCCCAAGCAGGCCGAGGACTTCGTCCATCGCATCGGCCGCACCGGGCGCGCTTCAAAGAGCGGCATTGCGAGCACCTTTGCCATGCCCAACGAGCGCGGCGATCTCAAGAAGATCGAGCGCGCGCTGTCAGTGCAGATGAAGCGGTTCCGGGTGCGCTCGTCCAGCATGGCCGCAGCGTAAGCACGCGACAGTCGTTAAGTCCGGGGAGGAGGGATCTCCGCCAACGAGTCACTGCTGGCGAAGATCCCTCCTCCCCTCGTTCTTTGGTCGAAATCTGAATACGGTTTGCATCCGGTCGATTAGGATCAGCGGCGGCCTTCTGATCGCGATTCTCTGAGTTTTGCCCCGTCCCCAATTGCAACTCACCTATTATGCAATTTCGGCTATCCGCCTGACATTCCTCCGCGAACCGTCCGGCAATTCGTTGACTCTGCATTTCAAATCGCGTATTCTGGAGACCTTGTGCGGTGTTGCGCCTGGGGTCTGTGTTAGCAGTCCGGACCCGGCTGGTTGAGCCCCTTCCCGGGGTTTGTCTGGAACAGGCCACCTTCTGCTGGATTCGATGTAAGTCCAGTAGAGTCAGGAGCCCAGCGAGGGCCAACCCCGCAGTCCTCACCCGAACAGGCTTGTTTGGCAGTGGGTGGAATTACGGCCCGTGCGCGTTTAGCGCGGGCAAACGCGCTTTGCGCGATGTATTCAACGGCTTCAGGCCGCAGAGCTTTTTCGAAGAGGCAGGAGAGAGATGTCGACCTTTGTTCCCAGCGGCAAGAATATTGACCGCAAATGGTTTGTGATGGATGCGAGCGGTCAAACGCTGGGCCGCCTGGCCACCAAGGCCGCCAGCGTGCTGGCGGGCAAGCTGAACCCCAAGTATGTGCCGTACATCGACATGGGCGACCACGTGATCGTGATCAACGCCGAAAAGGTGCGGCTGACGGGCCTGAAAAGCCAAAAAAAGGTGTATCGGCGTTATACCGGATTTCCGGGCGGCTTGCGCGAAGAGTCCTTCACACGGTTGATTGCTCGCCGGCCTGAAAAGGTCCTGGAAGAAGCGATCAAGGGCATGCTGCCCAAGAGCAAGATGGGCCGCCAGATGGCCACCAAGCTGAAGGTCTATCGCGGCGACAAGCACCCCCACCAGGCGCAGGGACCGGTTGCGCTGGAAGTGGCATAAAAGCAGGGAACAGGGATCAGAAGAACCGAACAAGCCTGTGACTGATGACCAACGGATATGAGCCGGCGAGTCCGGCAGAGAGAGCTAAGAAGAGAATGGCAGATTTGGTTCAGTATTACGGAACGGGGCGCCGGAAGTCGGCGATCGCCCGCGTTTTTCTGCGTCCCGGCACCGGTGAGTGGAAGGTGAACGGCAAGGCATTCGAGGAATATTTCGTCACAGAGCAACAGCGCGTTGCCGCCAAGCGGTCGCTCACGGTTGCCGAACTCCTCTCCAGCTTTGACGTGGTCACCACGGTCAAGAGCGGCGGGGTGGCCGCGCAGGCCGATGCGGTGAAGATGGGCGTAGCCCGTGCACTCGTGGAGTTCAATGGCGAACTGCGCAAGACCCTGAAGGCGGAAGGCCTGCTGACCCGCGACGCGCGCCAGAAAGAGCGCAAGAAGTACGGTCAGAAGGGCGCCCGCAAGCGGTTCCAGTTTAGCAAGCGCTAGTTTCCAGTGGTCAGTGATCAGTGGTCAGTGTTCAGCAAACCTGAAGGTTTCGGCACCGACAAACTGGTCACTGACAACTGACCACTGATCACTGTTTCACCATCTCCCGCGAAAGCGGGTTCAATCCGGGCGCCGGCATCGACCACCCGGATGCAATCCACGAAGGAGGCCAATGGCCACGATCACAATGAAGGAGCTGCTCGAAGCGGGTGTTCACTTCGGGCATCAGACCAAGCGCTGGAACCCCAAGATGAAGGAATACATCTTCGGCGAGCGCAACGGGATCTACATCATCGATCTGCAGAAGACGCTCAAGCTGTTCAAGGATGCGTCGAAGTTTGTAACCGAACTGTGCGCAGGCGGCAAGACGATCCTGTTCGTCGGCACAAAGCGCCAGGCCCAGGACGCGGTAGCCGAAGAAGCCACACGCGCCAGCATGCCCTACATCAACCAGCGCTGGCTGGGCGGGCTTCTCACCAACTGGGTAACGGTGCAGAAGTCGGTGAAGCGCCTTCAGGAACTGGATGAGATGGCCACTGACGGCCGGTACGAACTGCTGACCAAGAAGGAAGTGATTCGGCTGGAGCGCGAGCGCAAGCACCTCCAAGCGAACCTCGCCGGCATCAAGAACATGAAGCGGCTGCCTGACGCACTGTTCGTGGTCGACTCGAACAACGAAGCGATCGCCGTGAAGGAGGCCCGCAAGCTGGGTATCCCGGTGGTTGCCGTGGTCGACACCAACTGCGACCCCACGGTGGTGGATTACGTGATTCCCGGCAACGACGACGCGCTGCGCGCCATTCGCCTGTTCACCTCGAAGATCGCCGACTCGGCGGCCGAGGGCGTGAACCTGGTGGGCGACAAGGCCTTCGCCGAAGAGCTGCCCGCGACGTCAGCGGACGAGAGCGTGGCCGTGGATGCTACCTCGACCGAGGACATCGACTTCGACGCAGCCCTCGGTGCCGGAATCCGCAAGGCCCCGGCGGCGGTTGCGGCCCTGCTGGAAGAAGCAGAGGTTGCCGAGGGTGGCCATTAATCTTTCTCGCGCATAAGCGCGCGCAGTATGGAAAGCGTGGCCGCCAGCAGCAAGTGCCACGCTTTTTCTTTTCCACACCTGCGCCACCTGCGGTGGGCAAACTGCGGTGGGGCAAACTGCGGCACCTGCGATGCGGCCAATGGCGCTTCGCGCGACGCGGCAGGGTTGACTTGAACACTATTGAACAGGCAAACGAGAAGGAAGAGAGAGAATGACGGTGAGTGAGAAGATCGACGCAAAGTTGGTGAAGGAGCTTCGCGAGAAGTCTGGGGCTCCTATGGGCGACTGCCTCAAGGCTCTGCAGGAGACGAAGGGCGATATCGAGGACGCATTCGTTGTGCTGCGCAAGCGCGGCATGGCATCCGCGCAGAAAAAGGCTGCCCGCACCACCAATGAGGGCGCCATCGGCACCTACATTCACGCCGGCGGCAAGATAGGCGTGCTGCTGGAGATCAACTGCGAGAGCGACTTCGTGGCCCGCACTGACGATTTCCAGGACCTGATGAAGGACATCGCGATGCACATCGCGGCCACCGATCCGCGCTATGTGAAGCCGGAAGACGTGACCACGTCGGATCTCGAGCGCGAAAAGGAGATCTATCGCGCGCAGGCTGCTGCCACCGGCAAGCCCGCGCCGGTGATCGAGAAGATCGTCGACGGCAAGATGGCGAAGTTCTACGAGGAAGTGTGCCTGCTCGAGCAGCCGTTCATCAAGGACCAGGCCGTGAGCATCAAGGAACTGATCGCGCAGAAGGTCGGCAAGCTGGGTGAGAACATCACCGTCCGCCGCTTTGCACGCTTCAAGGTGGGCGCGCCCGATTGGACCGTTTCGCAGACCAAGGCTGTGGAAGCCGCGGCTGAGTAACGATAGCTGGATTGAAAACACGAAGGCCTGGAGCGAATGCTTCGGGCCTTCGTGTTTATTGAAGAGCTGGTAGATCCAGCCGGACAAACGGAGCGCGAAAGGAACTCAAGGTAACGCTATTGCTGCGGAGACGCGGGTGCGTTTGGAGTCCCAGGCGCATTTGGCGTCACTTGTACGGCTGGAGTCGCCGGTGCGTTCGGGTCTAGTTGTTGATTCGGAGTGCAGGCCTGGCTTGCGTCCGGCGGATCGTTGGCGGCATTGACTCGAGAGCACCCGGTCTTGGATTTCGGCGCGGCATTCATGGCGCCTCCGTAGGTGGAATGAGGCGCTCCTGTCTGCGGAGGAGGAAGCACGGCTGGGGACTCGGCCAATGAGTGCGCTGCCGCCTGTGCCCTGAACCAACGCTTGAAGTCGGCATCGATCGCGCTGACCGGCATCCCGAGTTCCTGCTCCACGATCGATTGGTAGCTCCTGACCCCGGAAAGGTCCATGCTCACGTGTTGGTCGCGCGCTCTGAAGTAAACATCGCGGAGTTTCCCCCGGGAATCCAGATAGCGGATAAACACCGCAGCCATGGCCTGATGGGCCTCGGCGTTCCGGGCATCCGATTGGTGATACGCGCTCAAGGCAGACCACGGCATCTTGAGTAAATCGCTCACGGTTGGAACTTCATCGTAGTGTCTTAGCAGAGTCTGGTCCCGCCAGCTCCATCCGAATCGCAGGCTTTGCGGAGAGGGATTTGCAATGGCCACCTCGGAGGCAAGCCCCTCCTCCAGCCACGCGGGCGCTCCCGGAAAGCTCTGCTTGATGAGCAGATGGACCAGCTCGTGTGCCATGGAACCGCAACTCTGGCCCGCGTCGGTGGAAACCAGGCTCATATCGTCGGGCACCGAGTAGGCGATCACGCCGAGCGGCAGATCCAATCCGTGCAGTCTCTCCGCGTACTGATAGACCCCGTTACCGTCGGGTACGGAATACGCCGTGACCATGTACTGAGACGAGGCGATTTGGAACTCTTCTTTCAGTGGTTCGGCATACTGCTTTAGACAAGCGCCGGTGTGCTGTGCCTGGAGTGGTGATCCATCGACTGTGACGACCGCAAAGCCTTCCACCGCCGCTCCCTTTGCCCCCGCTGGGAGACGCCGCAGTGCACCCTCCAGCGCCTTCTCCGGGTCGTCGACCGTGACCAGGCGCGCCGCCAGTTCCCCCGCCGGGATCGGGCTGGCGGCGGCCGCGGACTCCTGCTTCCAGGAGAGGCTGCCTCCGCCTTTCATATTCCCGCTGACTCCGACCGCCTGATAATGAGTGGAAACTTCGTTCACGTCGGGAGGCGTATCCGGCTGGGTGGAAGAGGGCGTGGTTCGAACCGGGCCGGAGCACACCGCAAGCTGGCGGCGCAGTTCGGCTTCGCCTGCCTGGTTCAATGTGCGGTTGTTCTCGAGGATATCGGTCAGAAACTCCGCGCCGTTCCGTCGCTTATCCGGGAACATGCAGTCGAGAGAACCTACCAGGTACTCGATCTTCCAGCTTCTTCCGTTGGCGCGAACATAAGAGGTAGCAGTAGCGGTAAACCTGGCGAGCGCCGCTCTCGCAGCCGCGTCATCGCCATGCTGGACTGCATTGATGGTCTGACCCCACTGGTTGTTGAGGGTCGCGAGATCCTGCGCGGAACCATGCCCACTGAACATGCATAGGAGAGCGGCAGTCGGGAGAAGTCGCAAATTGTTCATTCCGTTGCCTCCGGCCCTACGGCTATTTGGAGCCAACCTGCTTCTTGGCGGCATCCAGGCGTTCCATCTCCTTCAGATCAAGGGGTGGGGAATCCGGTTTGCCGGCCGTGCCGATTGGTTGCGTGGAGGTCTGGGAAGAGAAGTGGACCGCATTCACGTAGGCTGGTCCATCGGAAACGTCAAGCGTCGCACGGACGAAAAGAGAAGACACCAGAAGCACTGTGCCGAAAGAGCTCAGGATGATGCCGGGCGAGGCGCTGCTAATCGCCACCTTCCATTCGCCCGCGCCTCCAGAGGCATCGGTGGTGCTTTCGCTGAGTTTGCCAAGAATGAATACGGCGCCCACAAAGGCCATCACCATGCCGGTGATGAAGGCGAGCTGCCGGCTCCAGATGCGCGACATCAGCAGACCGCCCGCCTGGTGATACCGCCTGTCGAGGGCGTCGGCTTCGAGCAGCAGGAGCGAGTGCTCGGTGACCTCGCCTGGCGTAAGGCCCTGACCGGTGGGCCGGGCAATCTCGGTCTGAATGAGGCTGCGGATGTTCTGGCCGTCCTCTGCCTGAATGAACCTCGTGACCTGATAGATATGAATTCCGCTGAAGACGAAGAAGGCTGCGGCCATCACCACGATGAAGCGGGTCATGAACGGCAGGAGGCGGCGCTGCCAGAGAACCAGTTCGCGATTGGGATCCGTTCCGGCAGCCTTTGCCCTTTCCTGCACTGGAGCTACCGAGGCAATTAAGCTCATGGTTTCCTTCCCCTGGCAGGAGTTGCTGCTCCAACAGCGTACTCCGAATCGAGGGGAGAGGAAACATCGAATTTGCTCCGCGCGGGCGCTTCAGGGGAGTGTCGCCGAAGTGTCAGTAGACCCGATAGCCCACCCCCAAGCTGAACCCATAGGGGGCAAGCGAGTTGTTATTCAGCCAGACGGGCCAGTACTGATATTCGAAATCCGCCTTGACCGACATCTTGCGGCTCAGCTGATGATCGACCGCGGCGCCGAAGGCCAGGTCGGTGAAGGTGCCGTATCCATATTTGAAGGGGAAGGTCATCTTGCCGTAGCCGATCAGCGCCTTGCCGTAGAGCTGCGTGCCCTGACCGAATTGCCGGATGGGGACGCGCGGCCCAAGGAGATAGTTGTCCTGGTGCTCTCCGTAGTACTGGTTCCATCGTAGCCAACGGGCCTCGGCCTCGAGTTGAACCCAGTGCGAGAAGTGAAAGTCTGCGTAGGTTCCAATGCCGACTAGATTACTTCCCCCCTCGTCGGGCTGGAAGTAGGAACCCATGCCGCCCGTGTTGATGGTGAACTGGCGTTCGGTAGCCGATTCCACTGCCTGCGCATGGCCAATAGCGGCCGCTGCGCACAGGGTGAGAAAAACTACAAAAACAGATCGTCTCATGAGGGGAACCTATTTCAACAGGACAGGATTGGTGGGACACTTGCACATCTCTTTGGACGGCATTCGGCCCAAATGGAGATGGCCGGGGGAATTGTCCCCCCGGCCATTCTACTCGTCTAATTTGCTTGGGTTAGAGTTGGGGCGGTGCAGGCGTTTGCTGCTGTGCCGATGTGTCTCCAGCCACCGGCTGCGCCGCGCTTGGGGGTGGAGGATTGGACTGTCCCGGTGTTGCAGTGGGCGCAGGTTCACCATTCTGATCGCCCTGAGGCCCACCAGAGGGCTGCACTTGCGGCTGGTCCACTGGGCCGGCGTTTGCGGGGGTTACGTTGTACCGCTGCAGCTTGAAGTAAACGGGTGTCACTTCCAGCGGCATTTTGTCGCGGGGGTTCATGGGGGCGTACCGCTTGGCATTCAGCATGTGCACGCGGTCATCCCACGGGTCGGTTTTGAGCCAGCTGCCCAGGGGCAGGGCAGGAATCTGTGCCAGGTCATCCCAGTTGAGCTTGGGCGCGCCATGTGCAACGGCCGTCATCCACGGGGTGCCATCGGCCCGTAGCAGGCTGTCGCCCAGCTTTGGCGAGTTGAGCGCCTTCAGGACTCTGCCGCGGTCTGCGAGCTGCTCCCAGAACAGGCCAGCGAGCGGCAGCTGATCCTTGTACATGGAGGCCTGCAGGTAGTCATTCGCCTTCTTCTGCGCTTCCTCGTTGTCGTGGTCGGTGTGGTACATGTCGATACGCTGGAAGGTGGCTTCGTCTGGGAACAACAGGCGGTCATTGAATGCGTAGCGTGTATCGATGTGATGGCCCATGGCGATGTGCGCCAGTTCCATTGCCACGACCGACGCGATGGTGGGCTCGTTGGGCATGGAGTCGATGAGGCCTTTGCTCACCAGGATCGTGTTGCCGACCGTGGTGGTCTCGACCGTGTCGCTGAGCAGAACGCGGCAATGAACAGGGCTCGAGAACGCCAGGTTATTGGGAACCGCGAGGTTGGTGACGATCTGTTCGAGAACCGTCTGCTCGTAGCCGTTGGGCGTAAGGGGCGCCACGAGCCCGGCTTCCACCAGGCGATCGATGACGTTGTTCTCAGCCTGGGTGACCCACTCGCGCTGCGCGGCCAGCGGGCTCACATCCTGCGAGTCGTCGCTCTTGTCTTCGGCGTCGTCAACTTTCACGCTGACGTTTTCGCTGTCGCGCGTAGGCAGCTTGAGGCTGTAGCCCCAGAAGTGCGTCTGGGCCTTGAGTCCCACGGCCTTTTCGCCTTCCGTGCGCTCCGACTCTTCGACGTAGACGGCGACGGGTAGCCAGATGCCGGGCTGCACGTTCATGCGCCAACTGTCGAAGTGGAAGTAGTGCTTGGAGGAATCCTCATTCGTCGGCCCGGTGAAGGTGCCATTGAAGCGGACGATGTTGGCGTCCTGATCCTCAATCCACACACGGCCATAAAAGCGGCCCATGCCGGACACTTTGGGGTGCACATCGAAGACCCAGGTGCGCACGGTGCCCAGGAATTCCCGGCGCACGTAGCTGAACTGATAATGAGTCTGGTCGAACCCGGAGGGATCGAGGAACATCATCTCAGTAAAGCCGAGCGGATTATAGGTGTATTTGGTATCCAGGCCGAGGGCTTTGGTCAGCCCGGTAATCGAGGCCATGGAATTCTTGAAGAAGCCCTTTTGCTTGGCCGAGCGCGGCTGATAGCTCTTGTCAAAGAAGCCCTTGCCGAAGTCCACGCGGCTTAGCATGTAATTGTCTGAAACCGGCACCTGGTAGAGCTTGAGGTCCGGGCGGGTGTTCTGGATATAGGTCTCCACCAGCGGCGTGCGCTGCTGGATGCTCTTGATGAGGACCTTCTCGCGCGCTATAGCTCGCTGAATCAGGGCTGCCTGATCGGCAGTGAGCTGGTGTGCTGGCTCATACTTTGGCTGCTTCTTTGCGAATCCTGTCGTAGAGAGCAGCGCAACCATCAAGAAAGATAGGGGGATCATCTTCCGAAAATTCATTTCAACTCCTGCCGATCTGATCTAAGCGGGTATTGACTGGGAACTGCATGTAAAACCGTCTGTGGGTCGTTGTATTGGATGTCATGCCAACTGAAATGTAATTGTGATGTTGGTCGTCAGGTCGACCGCCTGTCCATCCCGGGTCGCGGGGCGGAAGCGAATCTGCTGCGCAACACGGCGAGCTTCCTCGTCCAACCCATGTCCCAATCCGTGCACGACTCCCTGAATCAAAACCTGACCATTTGCCGTGAAGGTGACGCGTAACACCACGTCTCCCTGCACTTTAAGTTGCCGTGCTTCAGATGTGTATTGAACCGCGGGCTTGGAGAGCACCTCGAGGTTTGTGGCCTTCGGTGCGGCGTTGACCGCCGGAGTGGCCACGGCCGCGCGCTGCATCTCGGGGATTCCCGCTGAAGCCACCTTGCCACCGCCGTAAGCATTTCCGGTGCCGGATGAACCGGGAATACCAGCGGAGGCCACGCGGCCCGCTACTCCGGAATTGGAGCCCGACTTGATTCCGTTCCCTATTCCTGCCGACCCCACCACGCCGCGT
>WNGK01010607.1_pt1 | contig 10611 bp, 8 predicted proteins | sample 5400601 | NCBI WGS metagenome assembly WNGK01 (sample SAMN13153376, study PRJNA577476) | soil metagenome | isolation source: 60 cm soil or saprolite under Garry oak tree replicate 1 | place: USA:California | collected 2016-06-15
CCACGGTACCCAGAACGCCGCCCAGGGCGTGCATGACCCGGCGCGGCCCTCCAGACCGGGGCGGTGACGGCGGATCCGGCAGCTTGAGCAGGCGCAGGTTGTGGCGGGTGACGCTGGCGCCGTCGGCGTCGCCGATCTGCTCACGCAGGCTGAGTGCCTGCCGGAGCAGTTGGTACGCGTCCTCGAGCTGGTCCTGGCAGAACGCCAGGGTGCCCTGCTGGTGGACAAAGAATGCCTCAGATGCGTTGTCGGCCGATGCCCGGGCCGCGTCCACGCCCCGGCTGAGCGTGTCGTGCCAGGCTTCCCAGCGCCCGGCCAGGAACAGGACTCGCTCGGCGGCACGGGCCAGCTGCAGCACCGATGTCCACTCACCGCGCTCGGCCGCGAACTCCATCATCGTAAGGGCCGCCTCGGCGGCCGACTGGGAGTCAGCCGCCGTCGGGTCCGCCGTGGTCAGCCAGTTGCTGAGTCCGCGCGCCGCGACCGCCAGGTCCAGGTCCTTGAGCAGGAGCTGACGGTAGCCTTGCGCCTTGCACGCGGGCAGGCCGAACCGGTCCTCGCGCTGCTCGGCGAGCCCGCGCCTGTGCAGCGACTGGAGCCACTGGGCCAGATAGGAGACCTGGCCAATGGCGTCGACGACGTCGGCCGGCAGCAAGGTGCCCGCGGCGAGCGCAAGTGCGGCAAGCGCACGCCGTTGGTGCTGAGCCAGGGCGCTGATGCTGAGCCGGTCCAGGATCTCCGGGTCGCTGACTGCCTGCCGGGCAAGCGCCCTGAAGGTATGCCGGCCCTCGCGCACCAGCGCCGCGCACTGCCTGAGATGCAACGGCTGGCCATCCACCGCGGCCACCAGGCTTCCCACCTCGGCGACTTCCTCGGCCGAGAGCGGCCGTCCCAGGTTGCCGGCGACCAAGGCGAGCGCGCTCTCGTCCGGCAACCCGTCCAGCTGACGGGAATTGCCGCGGCGGCCCAGAACCGGCTGGGCCGAGCCGATCACCAGGCTGCAGCCGGACAGGACCTCGAGCAAGTAGCCAAGCTGATCGGCGCTGACACGCAGATCGTCGATGGCGACAACGGCGCCGACCTGCCCGAGCAACTGGCCGCACTCCTGCTGGGTCAGCTTGACCGGCCGATCGCAGGCATACAGCCTGGTCACGAGATCCTGTAGGAGATCCCCGATACGATCCCCGTCCGCTCGAAGGTAGATGCAGCGGGGGGCGAGCCCGCGTGACGCAGCAGCGTCGTCTTGCCGTATCCGCAGACGGCATAAAATCCGGCAGGCCGTCCCGCCGCGATCGTCGCGAACGCGTCAGCTGCCTCCCGGTCCCGGCCCAGTATCAGGGGCTCCGGCGGTGCATCGGGCTGGCGAGGGGCGAGAAGTTCAGCCACGGCTGGCCGGGAACGAAGCCGCTGAACGCGGGCACCCGCGTTGCCCGCGATCTCGACACGCAGATTGCCGTACAGGATGGCGGTCATGTCTTAACCTGCCGTGCTCGCGGCTTTGGCGTTGATCAGGGCAGCGATAGCCGGGTCGCGTGCCAGTCTGTCCAGGCACCGTCTGCGGTTGGGTCCGATGCTCCCGGCCGAGATGCCCAGGCTCGCGCTGATCTGGGCATACGGGACCGGAGGGTCTTCGATGAGCAGGGCGAGCAGTTGCCGGCAGCCCGGGGGCAGCCGGCCAAATGCGTCACGCAGAGCGGCATGCTGCTCGGCCGCGAGCAGTTCCTGCTCCAATGGGGCGGTCTCGGTGTCCGGGAGGCTTTCGGCGATCAGGACCTGCTCGCCCGCGCGCCGCGTATTCGCGGCGCGGAGCACGCGGCCGCACTCGCGCCGTGTAACGGTGGCCAGCCAGCCAGGTAGCGCAGCCGAATCGCGCAGCTGGTCCAGGTGGCCCACCAGCTTTAGCCAGACGGCCTGGCCGACATCCTCGGCGTCGGCAGCTTCCAGCCGGTAACGGCGGCAGATCGACCAGATCAGCGGCGCGTATCGCTCGACGAGTGCGTCCCACGCCTGCTGCTCGCCGTTCTTGGCGCGCATCACCAGGTCGGCGACTGGCAGGTAATCAGCCATCGGGTTACCGTCCCTTCGTGCCGGTGCCCGGAGGCGGCTCGTGTTCCGGCCGCTCTCGTGCTGCATATTCCGACAATGCACTTCGGGCGCTGACAGCCCGCTGACAGCGTGGGCTAGAAGGCGCCTCGCCCAGCGCGGGGGCTAGCATTTATCGTCGGGTCGAAGCCGAATGCCTGATCCCGGTCCTATGTCACGTCAGTCATCTGACGCCTCCCCAATCTCACTTACGCCGTTAAAAGTAAAGTTCCTCACGGGCGAGTACAGATACGTTTATCCTCACGGATCTCATTGCAGTTCCCGCCTGCAGCTCTACCGGGGCTACGTAATTTGCTTGAAAGAGTTTGCGACCAGGCAGCGGAACGAGACGACGCTCATCGGCTGTCGTCGCCGCGCTATTTTCGTTCCGGATTATTTGCCTTGTCTTTGCTCCGGTATGGTCCGACAATTGACCTTTGGGGGTCACACCCCGCTGGCATCGCGGCGGGAGGGCACGATGCAGGCACGGATTCTCGGCTCGCTCCAGCTCGAGGAGGGCGGTCGGCGCATCCCGATGGGCGGCGTCCGCCAGCGTGCCGTGTTTGTCAGCCTGCTGCTTCGCGCGAACGAGGTCGTCCCTAGCGAGCAGCTCCTGATGGATCTCTGGGGTGAGGACTCCCCGCCCAGTGCGGCGAACTCTCTTCAGGCGGCGATCTCACGACTGCGACGGGTTCTTCCGCGAGGTCGCCTCATTACCGAAGCGTCGGGTTATCTGTTGCGGATCTTTCCCGAAGAGCTGGACGTCAGCCAGTTCGGGCAACTGGTCTCGGAGGGCCGTGAGGCTCTGACCGCGGGGGCCGCGGAGCAGGCAGCCCGGACGCTGCGGCAGGCGCTGTCGTTGTGGCAGGGTCCGGCGCTGGCCGATTTCCGCTACGAACCGTTTGCCCAGGCCGAGATCGTGCGCCTGGAAGAACTGCACCTGACATGCCTGGAGGAGCGAATCGAGGCGGACCTGGCCCTCGGCCTGGCCAGTGTCCTTGTTGCCGAGCTACGACAGCTGGTCAGCGAGCATCCCGTGCGGGAGCGTCTCCGCGGCCAGCTCATGCTGGCTCTCTACCGCGATGGCCGGCAGGCCGAAGCGCTCGAGGTCTACCGCGAGTTCCGGAGCGTGCTGCGGGACGAGCTGGGCTTGGAGCCGTCGCCGCAGCTCCGTGAGCTCGAGACGGCCATCTTGCGGCAGGACTCGCTGGCCTCGCCGGTGTCGGCCGCGACGGGAGAACCCCTGGCGCGTAGACCCGTCACTGTCGTCTGCGTTCTGTTGCGGGTGGCGTCCGACTCAGGCATGTCATTGGATCCGGAGGCGTACGAAGTCGTCAACGAGCAGGCAGTTTATGGCCTGACAGCAATCCTGGAGCAGTACGGAGGAAAGCTGGCGATTAGCGCGGACGAGCGCCTGATCGGCGTATTCGGTGCCGCTTCCGTGCACGAAGATGATGCCCTGCGAGCGATGCGGGCAAGCCTGGAAGCGCGCCGCGTACTCAGCTCCGAAATGGCCGACATGCTGCGGCGATATGGCGTGAGCCTGACCTGTCGCTTCGGTGTTGCAACAGGCGAGGCGCTGGTGGGAGGGTCGGTCCCGCTCGGATCGGCGGGGAACGTGAGCGCCCAGGCGGTGCTGCTTGCGGAGGCCGCGGAGCCTGGCCAGATCCTTATCGGCCGGCAGACGCGAGAACTAGCCGTGGCCGCCATCGAAACGGAACGTGCCGGTCCCGATGGCTTCGTCCTGAAATCCGCGCAGGAGGCGGTGCGCCCGCTGGCACTGCGTCTCGATGTGCCTCTGGTGGGCCGGGACGAGGAGCTGCGGCAGTTGGCCGCAGCCTGCGCCGTGGCGAGCCGGGAACGGGTGACCACGCTGGTGACGGTGATCGGCGAGGCAGGAATAGGCAAGACGCGGCTCGTCTACGAGGTTGAGCGCCGTCTCGGTCATGAGATGAACGTTCTTACCGGCCAGTGCCTTTCCTACGGGGAGGGCATCACGTTCTGGCCGCTACGTGAAGTGATCCGCCAGGCAAGCGGCGGCCACGATTCGCCGGACAAGATCAAGGCCCTGCTAGATGGGCAGGCGGACGCCGCCGAAGTCGCCGCGCGCCTGAGCCTCGCTCTCGGACCCGGAAACCGGGGCAGGCTGGATAGTGCGGAAATCTTCTGGGCGGCCCGCCGGCTGCTCGAGACACTAGCGCGGTCCCGGCCGCTGCTGGTCGTTTTCGAAGATCTGCACTGGGCCGAATCGACCTTCCTCGACCTGGTGGAATCGCTTGCCGTCCAGCCAGGGCGATCGCCGGTTGTCCTGGTCTGCGTCGCCCGCCCGGAACTGCTCGAACAGCGTCCTGCCTGGGCGGCGGGAACAGAACGGGCTCTGTGCATCGAACTCACGCCACTCGCTGAAGGCTCAGCCGCCGCGCTCCTGGATTCACTGACCGGGGACCAGGGCATTCCACCGTCCACCCGGGCTCACCTGCTTGAGACGGCGGCCGGCAATCCGCTTTACCTCGAGCAACTGGCGGTCTCGCTCAGCGAGCAGGCCGGGAGCGAGACCTGGCCTGTGCTGCCGCCCACGATCGAGGCTCTGCTGTTGGCGCGCCTGCAGCGGCTTGGGCCGGGAGCAAGCAGCGTGCTTGCCCGGGCGGCCATCGTCGGGAAGGACTTCGGAGTACACGCGGTCCGGGAACTGCTGCCGCCAGAGGCCCGCGGCCCGCTTAGCCGCAACCTTCAGACTCTCGTCGCGAAGCGGCTGGTACATCACGATCCATCGGATCGGCGCCCCCGGCAGGAGTACAGCTTCCGGCACATCCTGATCCAGGAAGCAGCCTACCGGGCGATGCCCAAGTCACTTCGCGCCGAGCTGCACCACCGCTTCGCCGACTGGCTCGAGTACGTGCTCTGGGAACCGGCCACCGCACGCCCGGAGATCCTGGGCTACCACCTCGAACAGTCCGTCCGGTATCTGAGTGAATTGCGGCCCGCCGAAGCCCGGTCGAGCCCGTTGCCGCGACGGGCCGCCAGGCACCTCGAGGCGGCCGGTCGTGCCGCGCATGACCGCGACGACGTGCTCGCGGCCGTGAACCTTTTCGTTCGCGCGGCAGCGCTGCTGCCGCGTGATGACCCTGCTCTCGCGCGGCTCTATACCAGCCTCGGCGCCGCGCTGACCGAGGCCGGGCAGCTTGAGAAGGCCATGACGACGCTCGACGATGCCCAGCGCATCGCTGCCGCCAACGGCGACGATGGACAGCGCGCCCACGCCCGGGTCCAAGCCCTCATGTCGGGTTTGGAACTGGCCCCGAATAAGGCGGCTGACGAGATCGCTCAAGCGCTGTCAGGATTGCATAGCCAATTTTCCCGGGGCCCGGATGAACTCGGCCTCTGCCGAGTCCTGCAGTTGCAGGCCGCCATGCACTGGGTTCACGCAAGATCTGCCGCGGCCGAGGAGGCCTGGCAACGCGCCGCCGAATACGCGCGACAGGCCAGCGACCGGCGGCAACTGGCCGAGATACTCGGCTGGCTCGCTTCGGCTGCCCTCTGGGGTCCGACGCCAGCCGCCGAGGGAATACAGCGCTGCCAGGACTATCTCGACGAGATCGGAAACCACCCTCGCGGGCAAACCGTGATCCTCCAGCACCTGGCCGGCCTGTATGCCATGCAGGATCAGGTCGCGTTGGCGCAGGCCACCCTGAGCCGCACTGAATTCCATCTGGAGATTCTCGGCCCGACGATGACGGCGACAGGAACCCAACCCGCCGCCTTTATCGCGATGCTCGCGGGCGATCCCGTGACTGCCGAGATGCACCTCCGTTTCGGATACGAATCGCTTAGCCAAATGGGCGAGAAAGGCTTCCTATCCACCACAGCAGCACTATTGGCCAGAGCGATCGTGGCACAAGGTGAAGAGCGGTACCCCGAAGCCATCCAGTTGATTCAGATAAGCCAGGAGGCGGCCGGAGGCGAGGACCTATACGCCCAGATCCTCAGCCAGGGATTGTCGGCGAGGATCCAAGCCGACCGTGGCTGCCATGCCGATGCAGTAGCACTCGCGTCCTCGGCGGTAGCACTGGCGGCGCAGACGGACCTGCTGAGCCAGCATGCCGACACCTTGCTCGATCTGTCTTACGCGATGGCAGCGTCGGGCAGCATCGCCGAAGCACATGCCGTCGCCACCCATGCCCTTGATCTGTACCAGCGCAAGGGCAATCTTCCAGGAGTCCGGGAATCGCTCGGATACCTGACCCATTATGTGCATACTCGAGAGAGGATTTACTGATGCCCCTCAGCGCAGTCTCCAGGGTCGAACTCAACGAGGATAACTCAATCAACCTTGAGATCAACATCGAGGGTTTCGACGAAGAAACATATATCGAGATATCCGGCCAGGCGATCCAGGACAATGGAGCCATCGCCACATTCTATAGCGTCCAGGAAATGAAACCCGACAGCGATAAAAAGGCGACACTAACAGTGGCGTCTATACTAGCAGTCCAGCCGAACAAATTCGTAAAAGGATTCCCCATCACGGTAGTTGCGCGAGCGGCGGAAGTCTGGATCACGAAGCTGGACAACGACCCGGCCGACGACGCTCTTCTGCCGCGGGGCACTCGCGCGGGTTCCGGTCCGATTAAGGGCGTCTGGAAAAAGACAAGCGCCGGCCCGGCGGTGGCCCCGGCAGAGCAAGAGGCACCCCAATCGTCTGCACCCCAATCGTCTGCACCCCAATCGTCTGCACCCCAATCGTCTACGGCATTACTGAGACACGGCACATGGTGGGATCGGAGAAAGGACGATCGGCTCGACGTGGTGATGGACGGCCGCTTCACCAGGCTGTTTCCGTACCTGCCTACTGCCAGTTTCAAACAGTCTGACCTCGAAGAACTGGCTTATGCAATGATCGCGCCGGAAGAGCCCGAACAAGAGGGCGAGGATGATCCCGAAGAAAACAAGGGAATACCGGCGGCCTATACCTATCTCGGACAGTTCGTCGACCATGACCTCACCTTCGACCCTATTTCCCACCTGCGTGAGACCCTGAGCCCTGCGCAGCTTCAGGCGTTGGTGGATTTCCGGACGCCCCGTTTCGACCTGGACAACCTGTACGGACGCGGGCCGGACGACCAGCCCTACATGTACAGAAAAGACGGGATCCGCATGCTCCTGGCCGAGCCCATGTCGGGCGATCCCTTCGACCCGGGCGCGGTCCAGCTACCCCGGGGACCGAACGGCCGGGCGCTCATCGGCGACCCCCGCAACGACGAGAACCGCATCGTCGCGCAACTGCACTCGATCTTCTTGCGGTTCCACAATAGGGTGGTCCATAAACTACGCGAGAAGAAGAAGCACGTCAGCTTCCGGGAAGTCCGCGACCAAGTCCGATGGCACTACCAGTGGGTCCTAGTCGACGACTTCCTGCGCACGATTCTGGACAAGCAGACATACAAGAGCGTCTTCCCTGATCACTTCAGGTATGTCACGACGATACCCAAGCTCCGCGAAAAAGACCTGGAGCTTATGCCCGTGGAGTTCTCGGTGGCCGCTTACCGCTTCGGGCACTCCATGATCCGTCCGCGGTACAAGCTCAACCCGGAAATCGAGCAGCAGCCGATCTTCTCCAACGACCCCGGTGACGACACCGTCGATCTGGGGGGATTCCGCCCCATCCCGCCCGGCTGGGCTATCGACTGGCAGCTCTTCATCGACCTTGGCCACGACGGCAAGCCAGCGCCGCAACTTTCCTACAAGATCGATACCTCTCTGGTCCATCCGCTCGGCTACCTGCCCGACCGAATTGCCAAGGATCCGTCGAGCCTGGCGCTGCGCAACCTCATGCGCGGCAGGGCCTTCCAGCTCCCTTCCGGGCAGGAGGTGGCCGCGGCCCTCGGCATCCCGCCGATCCCCGACGAGAAGCTCATGATCGGCCCGGCGACCACCGGCGGTAAGCGAAGGCCCATTACCGAGGTCGCACCCGCCCTGGCAGGCAACGCTCCGCTGTGGGCCTACATCCTGTCCGAGGCGCAGGTGATGTCATGGGAAAACGCCTCCGGCCCGGTCTCGGATGAGACCCCCATCAGGCTCGGACCGGTGGGAGGCCGGCTGGTCGCCGAGGTCTTCGCCTCTCTGCTCCGCGGCGATCACACGTCCTACCTCTATGCCGAACCCACATTCAGGCCGATCCCGGACTTCACTCACAACGGAACGTTCGGGCTGGCCCAGCTGATCAACGTCGTCCTGGGCCGCGCGCCGTGACCACGTCCGCGACGCGGACAGTCGTGCCGCGCATACTGGCGGCATGCCTGTCCGACTCCACCACATCGTCATTGACGCTCATGATCTGCCCGGCCTAGCCCGGTTCTGGACCCAGACGCTCGGCTGGAAGATCCTGTCCGAGCGGGAGAACGAGATCGTCATCGGGACCGACGAGAACGCACCCGTCGGCATCTGCTTCATGCCGGTCACCGATCCCAAGACAGTCAAGAACCGCGTGCATCTCGACCTCACCAGCAGCGCCGCAGACCGCGATCAGGAGATCGACCGCCTCCTCGCGCTCGGGGCCAGCCGGGTCGACATCGGGCAGACCGGAGCCGAGTCCTGGACCGTCCTTGCTGACCCCGAGGGCAACGAGTTCTGTATCGTGCGCCCGAAAGAAACGCTCATCCGCTGAGGCTGGACTCGGGTCCGCGGATCACGGCGATGCCGGGTTGCCGCCGGTTTCCGGGATCACGTCGGCCCCGGCCATGGGATTCACGGTACTGGCACGCGCCTGCAGTCGTCAGCAACGGGCATGGATGAGGACACTGGCCCCGGGATCCCTGCCAGGCTGGTCGCTCCGAGGGCCTGGGATCAGGTGTCGCGCCATCTAGGATGCCTGTATGGTCGGCGATGCCGGCGCGGGCAATGCCGAGCCCGTGGCGAACCCCAGCTTGCGGGAAGCCAGGCGCCGACGTCTCATTCGCATGACGAAGGAACAGGTCGCGGGCCGTACTGGGCCGCTGCGCCAGGTCCGCCTCCGGGACCAGGTCGTCTCACCGCTCGCGCTGGAACTTGAGTGCCGGAAGCTGCTGCAGCGCGCCCAGCATGCGATCGCGACCATCGTGACGTCTGGCCTTTACGCGGGCGACCTGCGGGGCGCCGTGGAGGAGCCTGTTCTCCGGCAGCACGAATGGTAAATCGCCGTCGCGTTGCGCGAGATCACCGAGTTGCTGCTCGATCTGGTGACAAGCTACGCCGGGGGCACGGCAGGGCCGATGACAACGACCATCTTGGTTTCCCAGAATCGCGCGATATCAATAGCCAGGGACGCCACCACGGCCCGGGTTCTGGCGCTTGAATTGCTCGCAGCGCAGGTGGCGGCGGCCGAGGCCGCGCGACGGGACTGGGAGACTGCTCACCAGATGGCGGCCAACAACGACAAGTATCTCGATCTAGTCGCACGCACCGCGGCGGATCAGCGTGCCACCGTGGAAATCACCGGCCTGGCCGAGCAGACCGCCGAGGCGGCCCAAGCGTTCCGCGAGACCCTGCAGCGCGCGACCTTGGCGGCGGAGGCACTGGCCCTTCCGGAGTCGCGTTAGGCTCCATGCGAAGACCGTCCCCGCGCCGTAACTAAGAAATGCTGTGCACAGCCTCGGCGAGCGGGCTGTCGCCGGCGACCAGCTCGAGAGTCTGGTGCCGCGTACCCGGATTGTCGAGCAGGGCGGCAATGACCGCGGCGACGTCGGCGCGCGGAACCGTGCCGGCCGGGACCGGCGGGGGCGCGAGCCGGATCCTGCCGGTGGCAGGAGCGTCGGTGAGGCCGCCCGGGCGCACAATGGTCCAGTCCAGGTCCCGAGCACGCAGATCGGCCTCGGCGGCGGTCTTCGCTGTGATGTAGGCAGCCCAGACCTCATCACTACCGGGCCTCGGCGGCTGGCCAGCTCCCATCGAGGACACCTGCACGAATCTGCGGACTCCGGTCCGCTCGGCGGCGTCGGCCATCAGCACGGAGCCAGCCCGGTCGACGGTGTCCTTGCGAGGGGCGCCACTGCCCGCACCGGCGCCTGCCGCGAACACCACCGCGTCAGCCCCGGACAGCAGCACCGCGACATCATCGGCCGAGGCCGCCTCCAGGTCGCAGACGACAGCCTCGGCACCGGTCTTCTGTACATCGGCGACGTGAGCCGGGTTCCTGATCAGCCCTACGGCCTGGTCGCCGCGCTCAGCCAGAAGGCGCTCCAGCAAGAGCGCGATCTTCCCATGCCCGCCCGCAACCACTACACGCATGCGGCTAGCCTACTTACCCGGTTCACCGGCAGAAGCGACGAGGTCGCCACCGGGACCGGGTGCTGGGTGATCACCTCATGAGGTGAGGAACTCCGCCAGGACCGGGGCGAGCACGCCCGGGTTCACCTTATGCGTCTGACCCTCCAGTATCCGCAGCTGACCCTGCGGGAGCGCCTGGCTCAGCACCCGCGCCGCGTCGGGCATGAACGGAAGGCCCGCGTCGCCCGCCATCACGAGAGCTGGCACCGAGACACGCGCGGCCAGCTC
>WNGK01028844.1_pt1 | contig 10609 bp, 6 predicted proteins | sample 5400601 | NCBI WGS metagenome assembly WNGK01 (sample SAMN13153376, study PRJNA577476) | soil metagenome | isolation source: 60 cm soil or saprolite under Garry oak tree replicate 1 | place: USA:California | collected 2016-06-15
CGGACCGCATCGCCCGAAACGGCGACGTGGCGAACAAAATCGGGACCTACTCCCTCGCGGTGCTCGCGCACGAGAATAAGATCCCTTTTTACGTGGCGGCGCCGCGCTCGACGATTGACTTCAAGATCGCTTCGGGCGGCGAAATCCCCATCGAGGAACGCTCGCCTCGCGAGGTCACGCACTGGGCGGGCGTCGCCACGGCGCCGGAATGCGTCCAAGCCCGCCACCCCGCCTTCGACGTCACGCCTCACCGCTACGTGACCGCCATCGTCACCGAACGCGGCATCGCCCGCAAGCCATTTACGAAGAGCTTGAAGGCGCTGTTTCCGCAGTCCCGCGAACCCGGGACAAGATAAATCAGTTGGGGGTGACCCCGTTGCCTGGGGCGCCCTATTCGTACCGGAGGGCGACGATGGGGTCAAGGCGTGAGGCTTTGAGCGCCGGCCACATGCCGAAGAACAATCCGATGCTAACGGCGACAATGAAGCCCGCCAGTACCGACCAAGTCGGCACGGTCGTCGGGAAGGAGGGGAAGATCGTGCGAATGAGAAAGCTGAACGTGACGCCGAGCAGGATGCCGAACAGGCCGCCGGCGCCTGTGAGGGTCATGGCTTCGAGCAGGAACTGCCAGATAATGTCGCTGCGCCGGGCGCCGATGGCTTTTCGCACGCCAATCTCGCGCGTGCGCTCGGTCACGGAGACCAGCATGATGTTCATGACGCCGATGCCGCCCACCATCAGGCCAATGGAGGAGACCAGCAAACTGACCAGAACCACCGTCCCGATAATCTGCTGGAATTGCGAGATGATCGAATCGGCGGTGGCGTAGCCGAAGCTCTTCGGCGCGTCGGGTTTGTCGTGCCTCAGGCGCCGCAGCACACCCACAACCTCGTCTATGGCCTGCGCCATCCGCCCCGGGTAAGCGACGGCGATAATGAAATTTTCTTTGGCCGCGGGATAGATCTTCTTATACGTATGGTAAGGGACGTAGGCTATGCGGTCGGCGCCGCTATCGCCCAGGAAGGCTTTGCGTTTGGCGATGGTGCCGACGATCGTATACATGTGGCCGTCAATGCTCAACTCTTTGCCGATGGGGTCTTCGTGCTGAAAGAACTGCGTGACGACGTCGGCGCCGATGACGGTGACGTTCGTCCGGTGCAGGTCGTCGGTCTCGTTAAAAAACCTTCCGTCGCTCAATTCGGCGTTGATCGCCCGGAAGTCATTGGGGGTGGCGCCGAGGAAGTTCGCGTTGAACATTTCTTCGTTCTTGTACTTGACGCTGGGCGGCGCCCCCCAGGCGTTTACGAAGTTTTCGGCGGCGACCGTCTCGATATCGGGGCACTGCTCTTCGAGCGCCTTGGCGTCTTCAAACGTGAGGGGCTTTCGCAGGCGTTCTTCACGCGTCAGACGGCCGTGAAAGCCAGGGTCCCACTTGTAGATGAAGATGTTGCGCGTACCAAAGCCCTCGATGGCCTGGGCGAGATTGGTCTCGAGCCCGGCGAAAATCGAGGCGACTAAAGACCACCCCCATCATGACGCCGAGAATTGTTAGAAAGGACCGAAATTTGTGCCCGCGGAGCGTGTCTAGCGCCAGGAGCAGGTTTTCGCGGATGTTATGGCCGGACGAGGAGTTCATCAGTTCTCCGTTCGCAAGGCTTCGATGGGTTCGAGCCGCGAGGCGTTCCAGGCGGGATAAATCCCGAAAAACAGTCCCACGGCGGTCGAAAGGAACAGCCCGACGAAGACGGCGGAAAATGGCACCGAAGACGTCCAAACTATGTCGACAAGCTCGGAGACGCCGATGGCCAGGATGACGCCGATGCCGCCCCCCACCGCCGCCATCACGCCCGATTCAAACACAAACTGCATGAGAATGTCGAACCGCCGCGCCCCCAGCGACTTGCGGATGCCGATTTCGTGCGTGCGCTCGGTGACGCTGGCCAGCATAATGTTCATAATCACGATGCCGCCGATGACCATAAAGACCGCCACGATTAGGATCGTCACCGCAAAGATGGAACCGGTGAGCTGCTTCCACATGGCCATGATGGTGTCGGAAGCGTTGATGCCGAAGTTGTCGTCGTCCTTGTAGGGGATGTGGCGTCGGGCGCGCATCAGGGCGCGCACCTCGTCCTCGAGCTCATACATCTGATGGTCGTTCCAGGCCTGCACGTTGACGTTGATGCGCGGCAAGGCAACAAAAGTCTTGTGATAGGTGGTTAAGGGAATCAAGGCGAAGTTATCCTGGCTCTGCCCGAAGGTGTTTCCCAAGGCCTTTGCCACTCCGATGACCCGGAAGGGCAAGCCGTTCAGCAGGATTTCTTTATCCAGCGGATCAGAATTCGGGAAAAGGTCCCTAACCACGTCCTGCCCGATGAAACAGACTGCGGAGCTGTGCTGATAGTCGGTCTCCGAGATGTACCGGCCGTATCCGACCTGCTCTTGTCCGATGTCAACCATGCTCGGGGTGACGGCGTTGACACTGATTTCCTCAATGGTATGGCTTTTGTAGCGGGCGATGGGCCGCGGCCAAAGCCAGGCCACGGCGCCGATATTCTTATAGCCGCGAAGATTGTCCCTGAGGAAATCGTAGTCCTCGATGCGGATGGGGCGGTTGCGCCTCCGTTCCTTCAGCCAGTCTTCGTCCGAAGTCGTCCAGCGGAACTGGTCGAGAATGAAAACGTTGGCGCCGAGGTTGGCGATGTGGTCGGCGATGTAGAGGTTCATGCCGTTGATCACCGACATCACGGCGATGAGGGCGGCAGTGGCAATGACCACGCCGAGCAGCGTCAGAATAGAGCGAAGCTTGTGGGAGACCAGCCCTTCAAGAGCGATCCAAAAGGCTTCGCCGGCCGCCGCCCAGGCTCGCGACCAAGCGCCCTGCTTCGCTTGGGCGTGAGATAGCGGATGGGTTTTTGGGAATGTGGACATGGTTGTTCCGTAGGGGCGATTCAAGAATCGCCCCTACCTGACTCTTTCGTCGCGGTCAATTTTGCCGTCGCGAATGTGAATGACGCGATGGGCGCGCGCGGCGATGTCATGCTCGTGAGTTACCAGGATGATGGTGTTGCCGGCCCCTTGCAGCCGGTCGAACAAGTTCATGATCTCGACGCCGGTGGCCGTGTCCAGGTTGCCGGTCGGCTCGTCGGCCAGGATGATGGAGGGATGATTCACCAGGGCGCGCGCGATGGCCACACGCTGGCGCTGCCCGCCGGAGAGCTCGTTCGGTTTGTGATACATCCGGTCGCTCAGCTCCACCCTCTCGATCGCCTCCTTCGCGCGTTCAAGCCGAACTTCGGCCGGCGTGCCGCTGTAAATGAGCGGCAGCTCGACGTTGTGCAGCGCCGTCGCCCGCGCCAGAAGGTTGAACGTCTGGAAGACAAAACCGATTTCCTTGTTGCGGATGTATGCGAGCTCGTCGTCGGAAAGCTCGCTCACCAGCCGCCCATTCAGCCAGTAGCGACCCTTGGTGGGTGTGTCCAGGCAGCCAATGAGGTTCATCAGCGTGGATTTGCCCGAGCCCGAGGGGCCCATGATGGCCACGTAGTCGCCGCGCTCGATATCGAATGAGAGGCCCGAGAGCGCATGGACCGCCACCGCGCCCATATCGTAGGTTTTCCAGAGGTCTTCGGTGCGGATGACCACCCCGTCTGGGGGCGGCGCCGTTTCGCTCAACGAAGTTGTTTCCACAAGGGATCCCATAAGAGTGTTCGCTCCGTCCCGCATACGCGGGATCAGCCCTTCAGCTGACGGGGAAACCGGCGTGTTACTTCCCGGCCGCCGGCACCGGCCCGATCGGCGTATTGTCAATCTTGACTTTCGTTCCGCTCTTCAATGTCCGCAGAGCCTGATAGCTGCCGGTCACAATCGTGTCTCCTTGCTTGAGGCCCTTGAGGATTTCCATGTCGGTGGGTCCCATGATTCCGGTCTCGACCGGCACAAAGTTGACACGGTCTTTTTGCAAGACGAAAACCCCCTGCACTTCCTCTTTCCCCTTTTCCTTTTCTTTGGCGGTCAGGGTCGGCGGCTGGACGGTTGACGCCTTGGCCGATTCCGGCTTCGAGGCTTCCTCCAGCTCCCGCCGCGTCCGGATGGTCAGTGCCTGAATCGGGATGGTGATGGCGTTGGGACGCGTGGCGGTCGTGATCTTGGCCGTGGTCGAAAGCCCAGGGCGCATACCCGCGGGGGGGTCTGCAAGCGTGATGACCACCTTGAAATCTTTGGCCTCTTCGCTCGTGGCGCCGCTCTGACCGCTCGCGATGCCGGTGGTGGGGCTGAGGGCGCTCTGGCCCAATTCGGTGACCTTCCCTTTGAAAGTCTTGTTAGGGACGGCGTCAATAGTCACGTCCGCTGTCTGCCCGAGCTTGACGTTGACGATGTCGGTCTCATCCACCATCACCTGCGCGGTGATGATAGAGAGGTCGGAAATCGTGAACAGGACGCTGCCCACCTGGTTTTGGATCCCGGCGACCACGTTTTCGCCGACGTGGACCGGCAAGGCTGTCACGATCCCGGTGAGGGGCGCCGTGTAGATGGTCTTGTTGCGAAGGTCAGTGGCGCGGACCAGGGAAGCCTTGGCCTGGGCCACGCGCGTATGCGACATGTCGCGGTTGAATCTCGCCTGCTGGTATTGGGCCTGGGCCTGTGAGACGCGCGCCTGCGCAGCCTTGAGGCCCGATTGGGCCACTTCGTATGCGTTGCGGCGCTGGTCGAAGACTTCCTGCGCGATTAACTGATCTTTCAAGAGCTGCTGGCCCCGCGCGTAATCGTCCTTGGCTTTGGCGAAGTTGGCCTGGGCGGTCAGTTCATCGGCTTGCGCGGTCTTAAAGCTGGCATCGGCAGAGTTGACGGCCGCCTCTAATCCCTGCACGTCGGACTCCGCGCTTTTGAGCGCCGCCTGCTGGACATCCACATCCGCGGACTGTTGGACGTTGTCTGTCCGGAGCAGCACCTGGCCCTTCTTCACCGCATCGCCCTCTTTAACGAAAATGCCGGTGATCATCCCGTAGCCTTCGGCATTGACGTTGGCGAGGTTTTCCTGGGGCGGTTGGATCTGCCCGTTGGCGGTTACGATGGAGGCCAAGTCCTGCTGGACCACCTTGCCCGTCTGGACGGTTACCACGCCTCGCTTGCTCCACACGATGCCGCCGACCACCAAGCCAATGGCCGCCACTGCCCCGACGCACGCGGGGGGGAGCGGCGTGCCTGGCTACTTCCGGCAGGCCTCCGGACACCTCGATTTTTCCAATTTGCACTTCCGTGATCTGACCCATGAGGTCAAACTCCTGTCGCTTGATCAATTTCCGCTGGCGCACCGAGCGGTGGCCGGGCCCAGGCCTCCGGACAGTTTTCGAGAGGCCCTTCGCTTAGGCCTTCTATGGTACCTACGTATCCCGGGCCAAGAAAGTTTCCTCCGAGATGGGGCAGGGGACCTTGCAGTGAGGTACCGTCTGGGAAGAGATCAGACCGAAGCTACTTCACCGTCGCACATCTAGGAGGCCGAAAATCAACGCTTCCACGAGGACTACACAGCCCAGGCCCGGTCGCCCCCAAAACCCTCCCTATGGTAGTTGTCTTTATGTTGAAACTCAATCGTTATTTTGGCCGCCCTGCATCTTTCGCGGCAGCACGGGCTTCCGCGCCCTAGCCCAACTGTGCCTATCTAAAGACTGTCGCAACATGGCATTAGACGCGCTATCCATGTCCAGCGTTAAGTTTTTTCCAAGGAGCCTTCAGGGAGCCATAGGGGCACGGGACGCCCAGGTCCCCCAAGCCGTATGGGGTGTGCCGGTACGGCTGCGCGCCGCGAATACTTCGTCAGGTTGAGTGCCGGCCCGGCGGGGCGGGCTGGGGCAAATCGCGCCAACCCTTCAGGCTACCCTTTGCCGCCAAATCGCATCGCACATTCAGGTCGTATGGCGTGCAAGATTTTCTTCAGTGCGGACGAACCACCTTGACTTTTGTGAAGCCGAAACCTAACATCACAATGGCTGGCTTTTTCGTGATTTGAACCGCGGGTGTTGGAGGAAGTCGGGGCATACACATGGCGCGTCGAACTATTCGTTGCGGCGAAGCAACTCTCCTCGCACTGTGCGCAATCGCGGTGGGGAGTCTTTTCATCGGGCCGGTCTCGGCGGCTCGCGACAAAGAAAAGAAGGACACCAAAGAGAAAAAGGAAAAGCTCAGCAGAGAAGAAAAGCGACGGCAAAAGGCCGCGCAGAAGGAATTGGAGACGCCTTATAAAAAGTGGATTGACGAGGAGGTCCCTTACATCATCACCTCCGAAGAGCGGGATTCGTTCAAGAAGTACACGACGGACGAAGAGCGCGAGCAGTTTGTCGAGACTTTTTGGGAGCGCCGCAATCCCAATCCGGGCAGCCCGGAGAACGAATTCAAAGAGGAATACTATCGCCGAATCGCTTACGCCAACGAGCATTATGCCTCCGGGATTCCGGGCTGGAAGACGGACCGCGGACGCATTTACATCACGCACGGTCCCCCGGACGAAATCGATTCCCACCCGAGCGGTGGCACCTACCTCCGACCCCAGGAGGAAGGCGGCGGGCAAACCTCGACCTACCCGTTTGAAACTTGGCGATACCGCTATATCGAAGGCATCGGGGAGAACGTGATGCTCGAGTTTGTGGACCCCACGATGACCGGCGAGTATCACATGACGATTGATCCGGGCGAAAAAGACGCGCTGCTGCACGTCCCCAATGCCGGACTGACGGACATGGAAGCCATGGGCATGTCGTCGAAAGCTGCCCGCTTCACGCGCACGGACGGCATGACCATCGGGCAGTCTATGGGCGGGACGCCGGAGAGCATGGAAGAGTTTACGCGCCTCGACACGTACGCCAAAGCCTTTAAACCGCCCGCCGTAAAGCTCAAGGACATGCAAGCGGTGGTGACCAGCCGGCTGAGCGCGAACTTGCTCCCCTTTCAGGTCCGCACGGATTACATCCGCGTGACCGACGAGACCGTGCTTACGCCGGTCACGGTGCAAGTGGCTCACCGCGATCTGCAGTTTCAGAATAAAGAGGGCGTGCGTCATGCTGCGCTCGACATGTACGCGCAAGTGAGCAACGCCGCGGGCCGGTTAATCACCACTTTCGACGAGGCCGTTTCTCTCGACGTGCCCGAAGACGAGTTTCAACGCTACGTCACTTTCAAGTCCGTTTATCAGAAAACACTTCCGCTCAAGCCCGGCCGCTACAAGCTGTCGGTGGTGGTAAAGGATGAGAACAGCGGCCGCATTGGGACGCTCGACTTGGGCCTGGTGGTTCCGCACTTTGAAGACAACACGCTTTCGAACAGTTCGCTCATCCTGGCGGACCTGCTCCAACCCCTTCCCACCAACCAGGTGGGCTCCGGCATGTTCGTGATCGGAGACAGCAAAGTGCGGCCGAACGTTGGCCAGGTTTTCACACGGCAGCAGAAGCTCTACATGTACATGCAGGTCTATAACCTGGGCATCGACCCGAAGACGCACCGCCCCTCGGTGGACGTCACCTACGACATCACGAAGGACGGCAAGCCGGTCCTCGAGCAGCCCGAAGACCCTTCGCAGTGGAAAACCCCGGCGCAGCAGATCACGCTTGAAAAACAATTGCCCTTGCAAACGCTCGAGCCGGGCAAGTATAACGTTCAGATCAAAGTGACGGACAAGGTTCGGAATCAGAGTGTGTCACCGACGGTGTCGTTTCAATTGAATTGATCCCGCGGACCCTGCCGCGCCCACAAACGAGCCGGGCAATGGCGGGGCGCAGGGCTTGGCTCTCAATGCGAAACTGGCTTCTCGCCGCATTATCCGTCGCGTTGGTTTCCCTGCCGACAGCGGCCGCTCAGGTCAGCGCGGAAAAAGGCTACGGTCGTGTCGCCGGCACGGTGCTGGATTCCGACGGCAACCCCCTGATGGGGGCCACGATTTTGGTGATGGGGCCGGTGGCGCCCGAAGTGAATGCGACCGAGGCCGGTGTCGCGCGGCTGGTCGCGGATTTTCGCGGCGAATTTGCGGTTGGGCACCTGCTCCCCGGCTGGTATTCGCTGCGAGTGTCCGCCCCCGCCCGCATTTCGGCGCTGCGATCGGATATCCGTGTAGAACCCGGCCGGACGGCGCGCGAGAAGTTTGTTCTGGGTGACATTTTCTCCTCACTTCGGGTTCAATCGCCAAAGACGACTTCGTCGTCGTGGGGGGAAGACTGGAAGTGGATCCTCCGCGCCTCCGCGTCCACCCGCCCCATTCTGCGGTTTCAAGACGACTCTGCCGCAAGCGTAACTGAGAACGACAAACAGACTCTTCCGGCCTCCCAGCGGGTGTTTGGGATGAGTCCGGGCACTTCGCGCAGCCAAGCGCTCGACAGCGACTCCGGTCAGGGAAGCATCCTTGCCTATTTCCGCCCGCTGTCCGAAGATTCCGACGTGCTGGTGGCGGGCTCGATGGCGGCCGACGGCTCGACCACCTCTTCGCTGGCCACGGCGTTTCGCAGGAACCTCTTGAAGGGCGACCCATTGGAACTGGCGCTCGCCGTTCACCAACTGTCATTTGCCGATGGTATTCCGTTGGCTGGTGGCGACATCCAGCAGAGCCTGCGCAGCGCTCGGGTATTCGTGGCGACCTACAACAACTCACGCCGCCTTTCTGATTCCTTGACGCTCACCACGGGCATGGAAATGGATTACCTCAACGCGGGCGTAAGCGCGTCGTCGGCCCGCCCGCACGCCGCGCTGACTTACCGCCTCACCGGCTCCGATCTCGTGGAAGTCAAGTACGGAATCTTCAATCCCGCCGGGCAGGATGACCTCGTGGAACGTATTGGCGTTTTGACGGCATATCCGCAAATCATCATGAGTGGCTATCACCCTGAATTTGAACAGTTGAACCATGCCGAGGCTACTTACACTCACCGCTTCCGTAAGAGCTCGTCGCTTCAAGTAGCAGCTTACCGCGACTCGTTTCACAATATGGCGGTCTGGGGTTTCGGGAGCACGGCGGAGACTGCGTGGCTTGCCGCCAACGCGCTGCCCAATCCGGCCGCCAACGGTTGGACGCTCAACGCGGGGAATTACACGTCCTCCGGCCTGCGCGTCGCCTATACTCGCCACTTGGGCAATTATGTGGATTATGCGGTCACCTATGCTTCCGGTCAGGCGCTTGAGGCCGGCACCAAGGCCCAATTGAAGGGCGGGACCGGAGGCAGCATCCGCGACGATTTGCGGCCAGCCCCGAGCCAATCTTTCGGCGGAAAAGTCTCGGCACGACTCCCCCGGTCGAAGACCCAGGTCACAACCTCTTACCAATGGATCGGCCGAAATCGTGTCACGGGAATAGATCCTTTTGGCGAGGCGGAATTGAAGATCGAACCCTTCCTGGACATCCAAGTCCGCCAGCCCCTCCCGCCCGTCGCTTTCATCCCAGGACGCATTGAAGCCATGGCCGCGTTCGGCAACCCCTTCCAGCAGGGCTATGTCGCCGCCAGTCGTTCCGGCGACCAGATGGTCCTCACGCCAGTCTACCGAAGCTTTCGGGGCGGATTCTCCGTCCAATTCTGAAATGTCTCGGGAAGCTCCCTCTCGGATTTGATTTCTCCTGATTGCCTCGAAGGCCTCGGCTGTGGCAGGATCCCATGTCGGCGGCCGCAAGCCCAGGATCAGCCGCTTCGAGGCGCTTATCCGCGGTAACCGATCGCCGTCCTGAAACACCCTTGTTTCGGCTCACCGGCTACTGCCGCGGGGGAAGTAATCGCTGACTCGATTCGCAAGTTTTCATGTACCCGGCGCGTCGAATTCTGGCGCATTATGAGCCTATGGCCCTCTTTGAATTGACTCGGTCGCTGGTGGACATTAATTCTGTCACGGGCAGCGAGCAGGCCTGCGCGGAATTTCTGCGGGGGCATTTGGCGGAGCGCGGCTACGAGGTCGAATTGCAGCCGGTTTCGGACGGTCGAGCGAACGTCTTTGCCAGGCACGGCGCGCCGGAAATTGTGTTGAGCACACACATGGACACCGTGCCGCCCTTCGCCCCCTCGCGGGAGGACGCTGAGTTCATCTACGGCCGAGGCTCGTGCGACGCGAAGGGGATCCTGGCGGCGCAAGTCGAGGCGGCGGAGAGGCTCCGGGCGGACGGCATCAAAAACTTCGCGCTCCTATTTCTCGTCGGCGAGGAGACTTTGAGCGATGGCGCGCGGGCGGCGAACCATGCGCCCCGAGGCTCGCGCTTCATCATCAACGGTGAGCCGACCGAGAACAAGCTCGCGCTGGGGACGAAGGGCATCCTGCGTGTGGATATCCGCGCGGGCGGGCGCACGGCCCATTCCGCCTACCCGCATCTGGGCGAATCGGCCGTCGAGAAATTGTTGGACATTTTGAACGACCTCCGGCGGTTGCCGCTTCCCCACGATTCGATCCTCGGCGATTCGACCGTCAATATCGGCGTGATTTCCGGCGGCACGGCGGCCAACGTCATTCCCGGCGAGGCTCGGGCGGAGGTCCTGTTCCGGACCGTGGACGACGGCCGACCATTGCGCGAGGCTGTGGAAGGCGCGCTTCGCGGCCGTTGCGCGTACGAGTTCGTGCGCCAGACGCCGGCCATGCGCATGGAGAAGCT
>WNGK01008553.1_pt1 | contig 10606 bp, 10 predicted proteins | sample 5400601 | NCBI WGS metagenome assembly WNGK01 (sample SAMN13153376, study PRJNA577476) | soil metagenome | isolation source: 60 cm soil or saprolite under Garry oak tree replicate 1 | place: USA:California | collected 2016-06-15
ATTCGACTTCATCCACGGGCCGATCGTCCTGGTGCTGTTCGCCGCCGTGGTGCTGATCACCATCGCCGCGTTCTACCTCAACGCGGCTTTCGCCTTCGCCATCTCACAGCCCGGTTCCCCGGACCTGCGAGCCGGCTTCCACCAGGCGCGCACGCACGTCCGGGCGGTCACCGGCTGGGGCACCGGCATCGGCCTGGCGCTGGCCGTTGCCATTACCCTGGCCCCGCGGTGGGGGCTGGGCTGGTTCGCGCTCCTGCTCGGCATCGTTCTCGCCGTCATGATGCTGTGCTACGTCGCGGTTCCCGCCCGGATCGTCGGCCTGCGGACCGCGAAGCCGGCCAGGACGGCGCAGTCCGGGCACGGCGCCAAGCTGGCCGCGGCCGCCGTTACCGGCCTGTTCGGGGCCATCGTGTGCGCGCCGCCGTATGCCATCGCCCGGGGCGGCATAGTACTCCTGGGCAGCAGCGCGCTCTTCCCGCTCGGGGTGGCGCTGCTCATCATCGGCCTGATGCTGGAAGCCGGGGCCACCGGCGCGGTGAAGGCCATCAAGGTGAGCGCCAAGCTGCTGGCCGGCCGGTCCCCGGATACGCCCGACGACCGGGAATCATCCGGCTTGGACGGCGCCGAGCCCAGCTCCGTTCGGACAGCCATTCCGGCTGACCGGCCCCCGTCGGCCCGATCCAGTTACGGGGGCCTGAAGCTAGTGGCCAATCAAGTGACCACGGCTCCGGGCAGGAGCCGACATAGCGCGACGTACACATGCATGGGTATCGCTTTGACCTGCGGTGACCCGACGCAGCGCCGCCATCGCGGTCAGCCGGCCAGCGGCGCGTTCCGGGGCCGCGCGGGCGAGTACATCGGGCTACCGCTGGCGGGGATGTTCGGCGGCAAGCTGGCCTTCCGGGTCGATGGCGGGCCATGGCACCGCCGCGCTGGCGGCCCGGGTCGGGGTGAGGAGCGTCGGCTGATCCGCTGGCTTCGCTGGTACCGGCGCTTCCCTGGTTTCGCCCAGGCTGGAGATGAACTCGTCGGCTACGGTGGCCTCGCTCCCGTCGGTCCTGCGGGCTCGCCACCTTGACGGGACGAACATCGGCAGGATCATTGCCAGCCCGGCCGCGGCGAGGATCCCGTTGAACAGCATGGCCTCGAAGCCTGCGCCGAAGGGATCGGACCGCAACGGGATCAGGTCGACCGCCTGCCGGACGCTGACCATGTACAGTCCCGTCCAGCCGAGCAGCAGCAGCCCGGCAGCCCGGCGGCGAGCGGCGAAATCCGGGGCACTGCGATGAGGACGCCGGCCAGCAGGCCGGTGCCGGCGATCGCGGCGAGTGCGATGAGCACGTTGTTATCGGAGATGAGGGAGCCGCCGCCGGCCGGCAGCTGGGAAAGCTGGCCTGCCGGGGCGGGAAGGCGCAGGAGCCGCAGGTAACCCCAGGCCCCTGGGAAGAACAGCACTCCGGTCATGATGACGGCCAGGACGATGCCGATCCGGTGACGCATGTAGCCGACCTCCGCTCTGTCATATCTGCCAGACGCTCCCCGTGCGGAGCGGAAATCTGACCCGGTGGCGTTACATCCGTCATCGGGCGCAGAGGACCCGGTTAGGCTTGCGACGGTGCATATCGAGCTCGCGGCGCTGATGGTCGACGACTATGACGCCGCCGTCGAGTTCTTCGTCCGGGCGCTGGGTTTCGATCTCGTCGAGGACTCGCCGTCGCTCACCAACGACGGGCGTCCGAAGCGCTGGGTGGTCGTGCGCCCGCCCGGTGCCGTAACAGGACTCCTGCCGGCGAAGGCGGATGGCCGGGCCCAGACCCGTGCCGTTGGCGATCAGTTCGCCGGCCGGGCCGGCTTCTTGCTCCGCGTGGATGATTTCGACGACGCCTTCCGGCGCATGGCGTCGGCAGGCGTGGAGTTCGTCACCGAGCCGCGGGTAGAGTCCTACGGCCGCGTCGCGGTGTTCCTCGACATGGCCGGAAGCCGCTGGGACCTGCTCGGATAGCGGGATCCGGTGAGTCCCAGAGCCAGGTGAACCCCATCCGGGCAAGCATCACGGCTCGTTCGGGAATTAAAGATCTTTGTGCCGAACGAGGTGGGTACTCGCCTCGACGTACGAGCAGGTCAGCTCCTGCGGCAAGATCAGCGCGTCCCTGGCGGGGCCCGATCCTCATTGACATATTCGTTTCTCCGCTCCTATCGTGGCGGCAAGTGGCTCCCTTCGCAGCCGGGGGAGAATACATTGCCTGTCGATCCTCCCAGCTCCGCGGCCCTGGACGGGGTATCCAGGCATTACGGCCTGGCCCTGTCCCAGGCGGACGTGGAGTCCTTCGCGCCGGCCGTGGCCGGCCTGCTGTCCTCGTGGGACGCGGTCGAGCGCCTCTATGCCGAGGACGCGCCGAGCGCGCCGGACCGGGCGTGGACACGTCCGGCCGATGCCGACAACCCGCTCGGTGCCTGGTATGTGACCACCTCGATCACCGGGAAGGAAGGCGGCCCGCTCACCGGGCGCTCGGTCGCCATCAAGGACAACACCGCGGTGGCCGGGGTGCCGATGATGAACGGATCACGGACGCTGGAGGGCTACGTGCCGGCCCGCGATGCGACGGTCGTCACCAGGCTGCTGGACGCCGGGGCGACCATTGCCGGCAAGGCGGTCTGCGAGGACCTGTGCTTCTCCGGGGGATCGCATACGTCACGAACCGGGCCGGTGCGCAACCCGTGGGACACCACGCGGTCGGCCGGCGGCTCCTCGAGCGGCAGCGGCGCGCTGCTCGCGGCCGGGGTGGTCGACATCGCCACCGGCGGTGACCAGGGCGGATCGGTCCGCATTCCGGCCGCGTACTGCGGGGTGGTCGGGCACAAGCCGACCCACGGGCTCGTGCCGTACACCGGGGCCTTCCCGATCGAGCAGACGATCGACCATATCGGGCCCATGGCCCGCACCGTCGCCGACGTCGCGCTCACGCTGGCCGTGCTGGCCGGGCCGGACGGTCTTGACCCGCGTCAGCCTGCCGACGTCAGTGTCCCGGATTACGTGGCCGAACTGGGCCGGGCTGCCGACGGGCTGCGGGTGGGAGTGGTCGCCGAAGGGTTCGGCCGGGACAACTCCGAGCCGGCCGTCGACGCCACCGTGCGGGCGGCGGCCGAGACGCTGGCCGGCGCCGGGATGAGCGCCGAGGAGGTGTCGATCCCCTGGCACCTGCACGGGCTCCGGGTCTGGGATGTCATCGCCACCGAGGGCGTGGCGGCGCAGATGATCGACGGCAACGGGTACGGGCTGAACTGGCAGGGCCGTTATGACCCGGACCTGATCGACTACTACGGCGGCAAGTGGCGCAGCGACCCCACCGCGTTCTCCGAGACCGTCAAGCTGGTCATGCTGGCAGGCCGGTACGCGCTCGACCGCTATCACGGCAGGCATTACGCGATGGCGCGTGAGCTCACGCCGCGGTTGCGGGCGGCCTATGACGAGGCGCTGGCCCGGTTCGACGTGCTTGTCATGCCCACGCTGCCCATCCGCGCGACGCTGCTGCCGGGCCCGGGCGCGCCGCGGGAGGAAGTCCTGGCCCGCGCGCTGGAGATGGTGGGGAACACCGCGCCCTTCGACGTCAGCGGGCACCCGGCCTGCTCCGTTCCGGCCGGGCTGGCCGACGGGCTGCCGGTCGGGATGATGATCATCGGAAGGCATTTCGACGACGCCACCGTGCTGCGCGTGGCGCACGCCTTCGAGCAGGCGGTCGGGGGTTTCCCCGTGCCGCGGGCCGCGACCCAGAGGAGCAGCGCATGAACGGAGTCCACGATCTGGGCGGGACGGACGGCCTCGGACGCGTCGTGGTCCCGGACCACGAGCCGGTCTTCCGGGCGGAATGGGAGAAGGCGGCCTTCGCCATGTTCTCCATGTGCTTTCGGGCGGGATTCTTCGGTGTCGACGAGTTCCGGTACGGCATCGAGCAGATGCACCCTGCGGTCTACCTGCTCTCCCCGTACTACGAGCACTGGGTCCACACGGTCGAGCACTACGGCAAGGCCAAGCGCCTGCTGGACCTGGACGAGGTCGACCGCCGGACGCAGTACTACCTCGAGCACCCCGACGCCCCGCTTCCGCAGCGGGACGACCCCGACCTGGTGGCGTTCGTCGAGGCGGTGGTCCCGGCCGGCGCGCCGGCCGGCCGTGAGTCGCCGCAGGCCCCGCGGTTCAAGGTCGGCGACACGGTGACAGTCCGGGCCGACAGCCCGGCGGGCCACACGCGCCGCGCGCGGTACATCCGCGGCCGCACCGGCCAGATCGTGCTCGCGCACGGCACCTTCATCTACCCGGACAGCGCGGGCAACGGCGGCGGGGACGCGCCGGAGCACGTCTACACGGTGAAGTTCAGCAGCGAGGAACTGTGGGGCCCCGACACCTCAGATCCGAACGCTGTCGTCTACTTCGATGTCTGGGAACCGTACATCGTCCCCGCTAGCGCAACCGGAGCAGCAGCATGAGCCAGCACGTCCGCAGCCAGGAAGAGATCGCCGCGCGGGTCAAGGCGCTCGAATCGATCCTGATCGAGAAAGGCGTCATGACGACCACGGCGGTCGACCGGCTGGTGGAGATCTACGAGAACGAGGTCGGCCCGCAACTCGGCGCCACGGTGGTCGCCCGGGCGTGGACGGATCCCGAGTTCAAGCGGCGACTGCTCGCCGACGCCACGCAAGCCTGCGCCGAGTTCGGCATCAGCGGCCTGCAAGGTGAGGACATGGTGGTCGTGGAGAACACCGCCGACGTGCACAACGTGATCGTCTGCACACTGTGTTCCTGTTACCCGTGGCCGGTGCTCGGCCTGCCGCCGAACTGGTACAAAGAGCCGGCCTACCGCTCGCGTATGGTCCGCGCGCCGCGCCAGGTGCTGCGCGAGGACTTCGGCTACGAACTGCCCGATTCCGTCGAGGTGCGGGTCTGGGACTCCAGCTCGGAAATGCGCTACTGGGTGCTGCCCCGCCGCCCGGACGGGACCGGCGCGCTCAACGAGGCCGAACTGGCCGGCCTGGTGACCCGTGACTCGATGATCGGCGTCGGCCCCCCCAGCGTCCCCCGTCTCGTGAGCACTGCGTCATGAGCACTGGGATGCGCCCGGACGCGACCGAACTCGGCGAGGCGCGGCGGCGGGTTGAGGCCCTGGTCAGCGGGCTGCCTGAGGGCCGCCCGGGCGAGCGCGCCTTCAACCAGCCGTGGGAGATCCGCGCGTTCGCGATGGCCGTGGCGGCCTACCACAACGGGCAGTACGAGTGGTCGGAGTTCCAGCTGTCGCTGATCAAGTCGATCCGGCAGTGGGAGCAGAGCGGCCAGGACCCCGACGCCGAGCCCTGGAGCTACTACGAGCACTGGCTCACCGCCCTCGAGACCGTCCTGGCCGGCAGCGGCCTGCTGTCGGAATCAACGCTGGACGAGCGGACGAAGGCGGTCCTGGCCACCCCGCGCGACGCCAGCCACCAGCACGCCCACCGCGAACCTGTCGCGGTCGACCCGCCCGTGCGCTGACGCCGCCCGGCCAGGTATTTCCCGAAACCCGCGCCGGACCAGCGCCGGATGCGCATGACAGGCGGAGATCGCCACCCGGCGGGCAGGTTCCACCGCTGCACTTGCCGGTGCCCCAGTCCCGTGTTGGCCAGGTCGACCAAGTCGGAGTCGGTGCGCCGCGGCGCGAGCGTTCGGCTGCACCCGACGTCGCAGAACTCGGCCACGACGCGGCCGTGCCCGGCCACCAGTGCTCGGGCCTGGTTCGCTGCCGCGCCAGCGACGTCATCGGATCCTGGTAGTCCTCAGGCGACACCCGCCCATAGAACGCGAACCGCAGCCCGCCATGGCAATGCCCGGCGGCCCACCCGCGCCCGGTTCGCTCCGCCCATGCCGCGAGCGCATTCCCGCCCTGGTCGTGGGGCGCCTGGCGTTCCAGACGACGCCGAGCCGTGCCTTCACCAACCACAGCCGCAGCCTGCGGCAACAGGTCCTGTGCGCATAGAGCCGAACGACACGCCCGAACCAGTACAAAGCCCTGGATCACAGTTCGGCGTGCCCCCCGTTTGCCTCGCCGCCGCGGGCGGCGGACGGCTCGCAATGGCAGACGACGCGGGTGCGCCGCGCATGACCTGAGTTGGCGAACTGGGGGACGCGGCGGTTGATGTTCCGGCTTCCGCGCGGGGGTGCTGGACGGGGAGACCGCCGGGCTGTACTGCTACACGGACGCCGCGTAGCGAGGGAGGACGGTCATGAGCGCCGTGACCTCTGTCGCGCAGCCGGGCGCGTCGCAGCAGGCGGTGGTCGAGGCGGCACTGGTGCTGCTGGAGCGGATGGGCCCCTCCCCAGCTGACCTCATGGATGCGCCCTGGGACCGGCCTTGATAGCTCAACGCGAACGAGGCACGGACCTCGAGGTCGCCGGCCTTCAGCAGGTCGATCCACCTGCTCTCGTCCCGAAGCCGAGCGGCCAACCACGAGATCTTCCAGGTCGGCCGGGACACCAGCCGCGCTCCGGCGATGCGCAGGGGGGCCAGCGGCAGATACCCGCACAACTGCGCGATCTCGGCCAGCGCGTCCGGTGCCGAACGCCAGCTCGGCTTGCCTCTGCGGGGCAGTTCGAGGCCCGGCACAATGTCAAGACACTGACCGGCAACGCGGGTGCGGAACGATCCGCCAAAGGGCGATGGGATGTTCATGTGCTCTGCCTGGAGCATTTGCCATCACGCGATGGCAGAAAGCCGTCCCGCCCGGTTAGCGACGGGCGGGACGGCACTGTCGGTCATGAAACTGAGCTGGGATTAGACGCCAGCTAGTATCTCATGGCCGGGTATGGTGTCGATTGTTTCCATGGCCTTGGTGAACTCCACTGCGGTATCGTCCATGAGCGCTCGCGGATTGAAGTCAGGACTTGCGAGCACGCCATGCACACGGCGGCGCTGCATCCCGAAGTTGCCGGCATCGTAGATCGGCAAGATCGCTGCCTCCCTGAGGTACTTCTCGAACAGGTGCTGCTTGTCAGCGCTGTTTACGCCTACAACCTGCATGCACTTGTAAACGGCATCGAACAGGAGCTCGGTGCAGTGGATCTTGCACATTGCGCCGATGAGTTCGCCGTGGTAGTCGTGCCGGTCCATGTAATGGGCGGTCTTCCAGCAGAAGTACCGGCAGGCTTCGATGCGCGCTGCCACATCTCCCAGTACGTAGCCGACGTTCTGATAGTGGATAATCGGATGGGGGCCTCCGGCCGTGTAACTTTTCGCCCATTCGAGGGCCGCCTCGTACGCGGAACGTGCCACGCCGACGGCAGCGATACCCGCGACCGGGCCTGACCAGGCGAAGTTGCGGTTTATCAACAGATCGCCGTTTCCCCTGGTGCCTTCCACGAGGTTCGCCGCGGGCACGCGAGCGTTGTCGAAGACGATCTCCGCGTTAGGGGTAAGCCGGTGGCCGATCTTGCTGATCAGCTTGTAGCTCACGCCCGGCGTGCCGCGCTCGAGCATGATCGCGGACAGACCCTCGGTGCCGCCCTTTTCTGGCTCGGTACGGACGACGACTATGCTTACGTTCGCGCCCTCGCCGTCCCAGCCGGCGACGTTACACGGCCAGTACTTGCGGCCGTTCAGCACGTACTCCTCACCCTCACGCCGCGCGGTCACGCCGATTCCGACTGGGTGCGGCATTGGGGTGTCGAAATTCGCCGTGCCTCCCGGCGTCCCGGCGGGCTCGCTAACCGCGTAGCCGACGATGTACTCGCATGCAGGGTCCGATGTGGCCGCCCGCAGGAATCGATTCTTCTGCTCCTCGGTGCCCCAGTACCAGACAGGCATCAGTCCGAGCCCGTTGACGAGGATGGTGCACGCAAAACCCGGATCGACTGCGCACAACTCCTCGGCCGCGAGGACCACGTCGACGTTGGACAACCCCCCGCCGCCGTACTCGCTGGGGAGCATGCAGAATGCTATCCCCTGCTTGTATGCTTCGATGTAGGCGGGCTTGGTGAGCTGGAATGCGCGCAGCGGGTCGGGCTCGGCATCGGCCTCCCGCACCACAGGTGCTAGGACAGTCTGAGCGAACTCCCTGGCGTTCAGCTGCAGCTGCCTCTGCTGCTCGCTTAGCGTGAAATCGATAGCCATTAGCCAATCCTCCAGATCTCCTCGGACATGGCTTTTCTTTCGTGTGCCCGAAGGCTGCACCATTCATTCTCGTGCGCAAAGTCCGCGGCACCGGCTTTGGGCACCTCGTCGGTTGTTCATCGGTGCAACCGCTCGGCGGAGCCGTGATTTCCGGTAAGGCAGACGCTGCGGGTACCTGCTCAGGCTGGTCTTGCATGACCCGCAAGCCACGCTGACCGGCAGCACCGTCCGGCCGCTCGCAGCGACGTGGTCACACCAGACCAGACCTCCTCGAGCTGCCCAGGTTCTCGTGCCCGCAGAAGAGGCTGGGCTGGGCCACTGTAGGCTGCTCATCTGACGCGGAGCTCCCTCGAGCAGTGCACATGCCTTCCATGTCGCTGGCCGCCTCGCGCAGAGGGAAAGGCGTAGGGTACCCCTTTCGCTAAGGAGGTGCCGGATTGCATGATGGGTTGGTCAGGGCAGCTCCTGTCCAGGGAAAAGTGGCAAGCGGCATCAAACATGATGCGAGCGGTCCCTTCGGTGTGTCACGAGGGGGGAGGCGTATCCCATGCAGTCGGCATCGACCTGGGAGGCACGGGATCGGGCGACTGCGGCGGCCAGGGAGCGGTTCGTGGCAGGGAGCGACGGCGGCGAGCTTGACGTGCGTCCTGAGATTCTTCTCTCCTGGCGCCGCTGTCGCGACGAATACAAAATCGATCCGGGCCAGTCACGCGCTCCTTCGGCCGACGACTACTGCGATCACTCACTCAAGACTGACCGGGTCGTGACGGAGCTTGGAAGCGTCGGCAGGTCCTTGCTCGAAGACGTTGAAGCGCTCGGCGGGCTCGTGGCGATCACGGATGGGGCTGCCCGCATCCTCACCGCCTGGGGTGACCGCCAGGCGCTACGCCACGGCGAGCAGAGCAACCTGGCTCCGTGGTCGGCCTGGTCGGAACGGGCCACCGGCACAAACGGCATGGGTACCGCTCTCGAATTCCCTGACGGAATACTTGTTAGACGCTGTGAACATTGGTGTGAGGGTCTTCAGGATTGGACTTGTGCGGGAACCACTATCCGTGATCCGATCACCGGCCAAGCCCTTGCTGTTCTCGATGTTTCATCCTGGGGGAAGCCACTCCCGGACACCATTTTGCCGTGGCTACGAACAGCTGTGGAGGGTGTCGAGGCGGAGCTACGAGAGCAGGCCCTCCGTGACATGTCCGATCTGGAGGAAGCCCTTGGGAGGAGGGGTCGCCACGCTCCGGGCTCCATGTTCGCCTTGGACGCTGGTGGCGGAGTCGTGGCAGTCAACACGGGGGAAGCCCCAGGTGGGATGTCAGGCCTGACTATTACGACGGACTGCCCTGCTCTCAGGGAGTCTGTCCGCAAAGGTGTCACGCGGGCCAGGGCTGATCATTCCTGGGTTGGCTACGTAGAGTGCTTTATTCCGTACGTCGGCGACGTTGTCCCGTTCACCATCCGCCCGGTAGTGAAGAACAACCGCGTCATCGGAGCTCTCGGCACACTGGGGGAGTCTGCGGGTGAACAGCTGAGCCTTGAGGCTCGATCGACAGAGTCATCAAGCCGACTGCCGCAGCGAGTTACCGCAGTTCAAGGTAACCGGCTGATCATTCTGAATCCCCAGCAGATAATCTTCGCTGAAGCTGAACGAAACACCGTCTGGCTGACGACGGATCGCGGCCGCATTCGAGCCCGTGAACGGGGGCTAGAGAGACTTGTGGGCCAGCTACACGATAGAGGTTTCATTCGCGTGCACCGCCACTTCGTGGTAAATGCGCGGCGTGTCCGAGAGATCAGACACGGATTCCGGGGTCAATTGTCACTTGTGGTGGATCCCAGGTCCCGCAAGACAGTACCCGTATCAAGACGACGGGAAGCAGCGGTTCGGAGGGCTCTTGAGCTATTATTTTGCAGCTATTTGTTACATAACCTCTCTGAGGGCGACTCCCGATGCTGGATGCCCGTTAAACCGGTCAGGCCCAGCTGCGCAACGTGGCTGGCATGAGTGGCTGGCCGGTGTCGCGGCCGCGGGTCAGGAGACCATCATCCGCATGCGGATCCGGCGGTTCTTCTGCCCAGCAAGGGCTGCGTCACGTGACTGCGGCCCCACCCGCACCCATGCGGCATGACCGGCCATCTAGGGCATACCGCGGGACATTGCGACAGCCAGATCAGCCCGTTCTGCACGCTTAACTGATAGACGCGGAAGTTCCCAAGCCGCGCCTAACGGCGTGTACCGTGCCAAAACTCATTCACCGTCGCTGACCTGCCGCTTTTGCGCCTGTTAGGCTGCTCTGCGATATTCGCTGATCAGCCCGCCGACGACCCGCCTGCGCTCGATCCGGGCGGTGATATCGATCGCGCGGCCCGGTTTATACGTTGGAGGTCGCTGGTGCCGCCCTTGGTGCGGCCGGTGGCCGTTGTAATGCCGCGCGTAGTCGGCCAGGATCTTCCCGAAATGCTGCTCCCCGAGG
>WNGK01011462.1_pt1 | contig 10606 bp, 8 predicted proteins | sample 5400601 | NCBI WGS metagenome assembly WNGK01 (sample SAMN13153376, study PRJNA577476) | soil metagenome | isolation source: 60 cm soil or saprolite under Garry oak tree replicate 1 | place: USA:California | collected 2016-06-15
CGACGTCCAGCTTGCGAAGCTTGGCCTCTTCGAGAAACGCGCGGTCTTTCATGGTGGCGTCATAGGCCCGGCGCAAGGCCTGGACCCGGTCGGCGGGCATCCCGGGCGGAGCGAGCCAGGGGCGCCCGGTTTCGAGGCTCGCGGCATGGAACGCCAGGATTTTCCGCTGCTCGTCCGTCTTTGCGAACTCGAAGATGGTCGGGACCTTCAATGCAGGCACTCGTTCCTGCTCGGTGGTGAACAGCATGCGGATGCTGCCGTCATCGAGCAGATTTTGCGCCGATTGGGCAAAGGCCGTGACCGTCTGGCAGATCCCTGCGACCTCCTTGCGCTGGATCGCGAGAATGATGTCGTTCGAGCCCTTGTAGCCGTCGATGACCCTGAACTTCATGCCGAGCAGGTTTTTCAGCAGGATCGGCATTTCCGACAACGAGGTGCCGGCGCCATCGCCCCCCATCAGGAGCTCGCGCTCGTACAAATCCTGCGGCTGCCCGATGCCGCTGTCGGCCCTGGCATAGCAGGCGCGATGCGTCATTTCCGGGCTGCCGATCCAGTTGAATTTCAGCGGATCGAAAGTCGCGTTCGGCTGCTTCATGAAGGCGTAGTTGGGGATGTTGCGGCTCACCGAACCCAACGCAGTGCCGTCCTGCGCGGCCTTGGCGTAAAGGTAATTTGCCGCGATCAGCGATCCGGCGCCGGGCATGTTTTCGATGACGAAAACCGGATTGCCCGGGATGTATTGCCGCATGTGGCGGGCGACGAGCCGCGCCCAGGTATCGTAGTCGCCGGCCGTCGAGCCGACGATCACGCGGATCTGCTTGCCCTTGTAGAAATCCGCGACCGACTGGGCGGCGGCGGGCAGCGAGGCAGCGGACAGCAGCACGAGTGACGCGAGCGCACGCGCCGATCTCTTCATGTTGTCCTCCCAGCAGGTAAAGCTCAGGTGCCGCTTTTCGCCGTGGTGCCGCCGACGGCGGCGATCTTGGCGGCAGTGTGCATGTGGCCGTCCCAGCGCTTGGCGAAGGGGGCGTCAATCCTGAACTGGTCGAGCACCCTGGAGACGATGTGGCCGACCAGGTCCTCGATCGTCTGCGGATGGTTGTAGAAGGCCGGCATCGGCGGCAGCATCACCACCCCCATGCGCGCGAGCTTGAGCATGTTCTCGAGGTGCACCTCGGAGAGCGGGGTCTCGCGCACCACCAGCACCAGGCGCCGGCGCTCCTTGAGGACCACGTCGGCCGCGCGGTGCACGAGGTGCTCGCCATAGCCGCTGGCGATGCAGCCCAGCGTGCGCACCGAGCAGGGGATGACCACCATGCCCTCGGTCAGGAACGAGCCGGACGAGATCGTCGCGCCCATGTCGCCCTGGCTGTGCACCACGCTCGCGAGCGAGCGCACCTGCTCAGCGCTGTAATTGGTCTCGTGCTCGATGGTGCGCTGCGCCCACTTGCTGATGATGAGGTGGGTTTCGACGTCGGTCTGCTTCAACGCCTCGAGGAACCGGATGCCAAAGATGGCTCCGGTCGATCCGGTCATGCCAACGATCAGGCGTCGCATCAAACCCTCTTCAGTCATCGGACGGCGCGAGCGAGTGCCGCATCCGTGCTCGGCATCGCGCTCAGGTCTTGAACACGCATAAAAGGATTCATGCGAAAAAGATGGATTGCCGGGTCAAGCCCGGCAATGACGACCGAATGGTTGCATCCAAACGAACGAAACATGCTCTAGCGCTCAGGTCTTGAACAAGTGCCCGAATTTCTGCAGCGCGATGCGCCGCTCCTCGGGGGTCGGGACATTCACCGCCGGGAACTTGTCGCGCCAGTGCCAGGGGCGGCAGGCGTCGATGACCGCGCGGCTGTTGGTGTAGTCGCCCGCGGCCCTGCGCTCGGGCTCGATGCGCGGGTCGAGCGGCGTCGACCAGGCGTTGCGAATGATGTCGATCGAAGTCGCCGGATCGGAGCGGGTAAGCAGCGCCCAGATCACCTCTTCGAGATTGGACACGTCGATGTCGTCGTCCACCACGATCGTGTAGCGCCCGCAATAGGCGCCGACATGGCACATCGACGCGATATGGCCGGCTTGCCGGGCGTGGCCCGGATAACGCTGGGTGATCGCGATGGCCAGAAGCAGCCGCGCATTGCCGACCTCGTGGGCCCAGGCCGCAGCGACGCCCGGCACACCCGCCTTCTGGATATTTTCCCGCAACAGGCCCGAGCGGACCACGGCGCGATAGCGGCAGATCTCGTCCGGCGGACGCTGGGGCGCGCAGCCGAGGATGATCGGATTGTCCCGATGGTAGATCGCCTTGATATCGAGCACCGGTTCGGGTCGCAGATCGCTGGCATAGTAGCCGGTCCACTCGCCGAACGGCCCTTCGACGCGCTCGCTGTCGGGCTCAACGAAGCCTTCGATGACGATTTCCGCATTGGCCGGGATCGGCAGGCCGGTCACCGGGCCTTTGATCACCTCGACCGGCTTGCCGCGGATGCCGCCGACGATCTCGTATTCGCTCACGCCGTAGGGCACTTCGCTGCAGGCCATGAGGAAGGTCATCGGATCGCCGCCGCAGACGACCGCGACCGGCATCGGCTGCTTGCGGGCCTTGTACTTGTCGCGCATCTGGCGGCCGTGCTTGCCGGGCGAGATGTAGAAGCCCGCCGTCTTCGCATCGTGGATCATCACCCGGTAGGTGCCGCAATTCACCCAACCCTCGTCGGGATCGCGCGACACGTTGAAACAGCCGGTGCCGATGTAGCGGCCGCCGTCGGGCTTGTGCCATTGCGGCGCCGGAAACTTGGTGACGTCGATGTCGTCACCCTTCATGATGTTTTGAAAGATCGGGCCGTCATTGACCTGCTTGGGCTCGATGCGCCGCATCGGGCCCATGAAGTGGGTGCGGAAACCTTCGCTCAACTCGATCTTGGAGAGATCGGTGCGGAAGCCGAGCGTCATGTTCTTGCGCTTGCCGCCGAAGAAATTCACCAGGAGGCGGCTGCCTTTGAGCGTGCCGGGGATGTCGTCGAAGACGAAGCAGTCCGCACTGTCGTCATGCAGCGCCATGGCCGAGACCATGCCGATGTCCTCCTGCCAGGACAGGCCGCCCACGGTCTTGACCTCGCCGAGCTTGCGGGCCTCATCGAGCCACTGGCGCAGATCGTCGTAAGCGATGTGGGGCGCGATGTTGGAGCCGGAGCCAGCCTGCGCCGCCGCGCTGCCGCCGAGCGGGGTCGCCATCGGGTCTGGTTGGTTGTCTTGCTTCGCCATCGGCTCTTCCCAAACCATTGAACTCGCGGCCACTTTACACGCCCAGCCGGCCCATTGCATCTGGCAAAATGGACACGGTCATCGTGATCACCCGAACACGCCGCAATCCGCGTAGCTCTTCATCTCCGCCTCATTCAATCCGACAAGCTCACGGAAGACGAAGTCGTTGTCGGCGCCGAGGCAGGGCGCGGCGCTGACGATGTCGCCGGGCGCCCCTTGGAGATCGAAGCCGGGGAAGCAGTAGGCCTGGTCGCCGATCTCGGGATGCCGGCGCACCCGCCAATGCCGCCGCGCGAGGAGCTGGGGATCCGAGAACAGGCCGGCGACGCTCACGACCGGATAGGCGCAGACGCCGGCGGCCTGCAGACATTCGGCGGCCACATCGGCGCGGCGCTCGCTGGTCCAGGCCGAGATGATGTGATCGAGCTCCTGCCGGTTGTCGCGGCGGTGATCCGCGCCCGCGAAGCGGGCGTCGGTCGAGAGCCCTGGCTGCCCGATAGCGCCGGCGAACGAGGCAAAATCCTGTTCCGACCAGCACGACAGCGCGAGCCAACCGCCGTCGCGACAGGGGAAAGCGCCGTGCGGGATGGCGTCGCGGTCGTCGTTGCCACAGCGCTCGCTGATGCGGCCAGTGGAGAAGTAGTCCACCAGCGCCGCGCCCATGAACAAGAGGCCGCATTCATATTGCGACAAGTCGATATGCGCCCCCTTCCCGCTCCGCCGCGCGCGGATCACCGCCGCGAGCACAGCGGCGCCGCCAAGCGCGGAGGCAATGAAGTCGATGTAGGGGCCATAGAGCAGCATGGGCGGCGCGTCGGGAAATCCGGTCATGCCGCAGAAACCACCGAGCGCGGAGAGCTGCGAGCCGAAGCCTGGCTGGTCGGCGCGCGGGCCGGTCTGGCCCATGTTGCAGGTCGAGAGCACCACCAGTCGCGGATTGATCTCCGCAAGCACTTCGAAGCCAAGACCAAGGCGTTCCATCACGCCTGGGCGCATGTTCTCGATGACGATGTCGCACCAGCCGGCGAGGCGACGCGCGAGCTCGACGCCTGCGGGCTTCTTGAGGTCGATCGTCACGCCGTATTTCGAATCGTTGAAGTAGCTGAAGCAACCGCCGCGATTGATGCCGTGCCGGTTGCTCGCGAACGGCGGATATTGCAGGCGGAACCCGTCCGGGTGATCGTTCGATTCCACATGGACGACGCTGGCGCCGTAATTGGCGAGCACCTTGCCGATATGCGGCCCGGCGGCATAGCCGCCGAAGCAGGCGACCTTCAGGCCGGCGAGCGCCTGCGGAACCCTGCTCACGACCGCCTCCCCGCCCGGCGGCCCTGAGGGTGTTCCACGATCGGCGCGCCCGAAACGTGGCGCAACGGCGGCCGTTTGCCGTCGATCAGCGCGAAGCTGCCGCAATGGGTTTCGCTCGCGCCATCCCCGCCGATGACGGTCTCGAAGAAAGCGCGCGCCTCGAGCTGCGGATCGGTCGCGATGTCGGCGACGGTCGAGACCGGATAGCCGAGCATTTCGCGCCGGTGCGCCTCGGTCAGGAATTCGCGCTTGGTCACGCCGGCGAAGAATTTCAGCACCGGCGCTTCGAGCGCGTCGACCTCGGCCTGGGTCGCCTTGGTCGGATCGAAGCGGGTCCAGTCGATGCCGGCGAGGGGTCCAAGCTCGGCCCCGCGCTCGCGCATCCAGGCCGCCAGTTGCTCGTTGGTCCGGCGGCCGGCCTGGCCGCCATAGAAAATGAAGTTGATCCAGCCGTCCTGGCAGGGCCAGAAGACACGGTAGCGCACGTTGTGGATCGAGCGGCCGGTCATGAAGGCGCCTGCGCGCTGGGGCTCGACCCCGATCATGTCGACGAAGGCCGGGGCGTGCGCGATCGCCGACACGACCGAGGCCTGCGCCGAAACGTCGACCAGGTCACCCTCGCCGGTGACCTCGCGCCGGTAGAGCGCGACCAGCGCGCCATTCGCGGCCTGCGCGCCGACCCAGCCATAGGCCTGCGGCTCGCTGATGCGAAGCGGCACGCCGTCGGGCTCGCCGGCCAGAAACATCGCGCCGCCGGACGCCATCACCTCAATGTCCGATGCCCGCCAGGCGCTGCGCGGCCCAATCCGCCCGAAGGGCGTGATCGCCACCACGACGAGGCGAGGGTGACGACGATGCAGCGCGTCGGGGTCGAGCGGCCCGCCAGGGGCGGAGGATGCCGGCGTGAGGAGGCAGATATCGGCTTTGGCGAGCAGCCCCTCGAGCCGCGCCTGATCGGAGGGGCTGGCAGGATCGAGATCGAGGACGCGCTTGTTGACGTTGAAGGCGCGCCATTCGGGCTGGCTGCAGTCGGCGCCCGCCGGCTCGACCTTGACCACGTCGGCGCCGAGGTCGGCAAGAACCCGGCCGGCGAGCCAGCCGAACCGGTCCGTCGCATCGACGATGAAGACATCCGACAGCAGCATGGCTGCACAATCTATCGCCCCGTCCGCGCCAGCGAGTGCACCCAGCCGTGCATGCGCGACTTGGCGTTCTCGATGTCCTTCTTCGAGAAGAATTTCTCCGGCTGCACCTTGTCCACCGGATAGACCGGCCGCAGGAAGTGGCTCTCGTAGCCGAACGGCACCGTGGCATCGATGCCCATGCCGCCCTCGAACTGGGTGTTGGACGCGGTCCACTGCTTGTCGCCCGCGGTCATGCGCTCGGCCGGCATGAAGGTCTGGCCGCGGCCGCCCGGGATCGGGTTGAGGATGTCGGCGCGGGGGTTCACGCGCGTGGTCAGGCACCACATGACGTCGTCCATCGAGTAGGGGTCGACGTCCTCGGAGACCGCGATCGCAAGCCGCATGCCCTGCGAGCAGGAGAGCGCCGCGGCGAGAAAGTTGCGCTGCCAGCCCTCGTCGATCTGGTGGCGCTTCTTGACCTGGATGATGCAGCCGCCCCAGTCGGTCATGCAGTAGGGGATCACCACGTTCTGGACGATGCCGGGCTGCAGCCGCTCGCACAGTTCGTAGACCGCCGCCTCGCGCACCGAGGTGTCGATGTTGTGGTCGTCGAGCGTGTGCACGCCGAGCGCGAAGATGATCGGCTTCGTCTTCGGGTCGCGCATGGTGATGCCGGTGACATGGAAGGTCGGCGCCTTGTAGGCCTTGCCCATGTAGCCGGCCCATTCCGGATGGAAGTGGAAGCGGCCCTGGACGCCGGCGTCCTCCGACTCCTTGGTCTCGAATCGCCGGTCGCGCGGATTGACATAGCCTTCGAGCACGAGCTCCGCATCCGCGAGCGCCATGGCATTCACGGTGCGCGCCTTCACCAGCCGGATCGGCGCGCCCTGCACCGCGCCCGCAACGCCGATCTCGTCGCAGCCCATCGGCAGCACCGCGTAATCGAAACCCGCGCCTGCGAGCAGCGTGCAGGCCGGCGGCACGCCGAAGCACATGGTGATCGGAACCGGCGCGTTGGCCTTGTAGAACTTGTTGACCACCTGCCACATGTGCGAGCCAGGCGAGATCTGGAACGTGCCGACGTTGCCCCAGCGGAAGTTCATGCGGTTGTAGCCGAGGTCGGAGCCGCCATCGAATTGCGGGCCGGTCACGCAGCGGATGCCGGAGCCGACGGTGAGCTCGGGCTCGTAGGTCGTGTGCCGGATCGGCACCAGGTGCTTGTTCACGTCCTTGGGCGCCTTGATGACGTACTGCTGGCAGGGCGCCTCCTCCGGCGGGATCTCGACCGGCTTGAGCGGATGGCCGAGCGCATAGGCGAGCTTCTTCACCCGCTCGGCGTCGTCCTTCCATCCGAACATCTTGTTGATCACCTTCATGTCGCCGAACAGGTTGGTGACGACGCGGTGATGGGGCTTGCCCTTGACCTTGTTGAACAGGACCGGGCAGCCGCCGTCCATGTGCTTCTGCAGGCCGGTGACTTCGAGATCGGGATCGACCTCCTTGTCGGTCTCGATCAGATCGCCCTGCGAGCGCAGCCAGTCGAGCGCGGTCCGCAGATCGAACCCATGGTGCGGCTTGCGATCCTTGGCCGCGAACGATTTCTCCTTGCGCAGTTGCTTTTGCATTGCCCTCAAGCTCCATGCTGCGGGGCGAATGCCGTCATCCGCCCGGCCTCGGCCTTGAACGCTCCAATCCATGCTGGCCCCCGGCGCCGACCTTCCGCGTGGCGCCGGGAACCAGCTGGTTCCATTGCATAGATTTCTAAGTATTATCATTGACACCGGAATCGAAGGCTGTCAACGGCGTCACCTTGCGGCAACCGGTCGCCAACGTGCCGCAACAACGCCATTGGAATCCCCTGCCGATGGCGACACGAAGGAGATGGGCGGCGTGGCATCGCGACCAAGAACGAGGCGAAAGCCATCCGGCTCTCGCAGCCGCAAGGACGATTTTCCGCTGCACGAAAGCACCGGCTATCTCGTTCGCGACGCCAACCGCGCCTTTCAGCGCCTCCTGGAGCGGCGGATCGCGCCCCATGGCGTGACCCGCGGCCAGTGGTATTTCCTGCGCGTGCTGTGGACCAAGGACGGGCTCTCGCAGCGCGAGTTGAGCGCGCGCGTCGGCATGATGGAGCCGACCACGGTGGTTGCACTGCAGAGCATGGAACGAACCGGCCTCATCCGCCGCGTCCGCAGCGCCGACGACCGGCGCAAGGCGCAAGTCTGGCTGACCCCGAAGGCCAAGCGCCTGCGCGAGCGCCTGCTCGTGGTCGCGCGCGGCATCACCGAGCAAGCGGCGGAGGGCATCGACCGGGCCGACCTCGAACGCTTCCGCAAGATCGTTTCCCGGATGACCAAGAACCTCGACCGCATTGAGCGGTAGCTATTTGCCGTGTGCGAAGGGTGAGAACGGTTACCGCGGCGCAATCTGGATCAGTTCGGCGAGCTGGTCCTTGGTCAGGGGGGTCTCGGTGTATTTCAATTCCACCGCGTCCTTGACGATCGTGTCGAGGCCGGTGATCGTGTCCGGATTGAGGGCGTCCTTGGGAAAGAAGCCGTCGCGCGTGCGCAGGGCCTTCGTTTCGGAGATGTTGAGCCACTGCGCATATTGCTTGAGCGCGGCGGGGTCGGCATACATCCAGTCGATGGTCTCGCGATAGGCCTTCAGGTAGCGCTCGAGCACCGGCTTGCGGCTCTGCAAGACCGCCACGTTGCTGGCGAGGAGCCGCACTGTCTGGCCCTTGAACACCGCCGCGTCGTTACCTGAAGCGATGATTCGGATCTCGTTGCGGTCGAGCTGATCGAGGCCGAAGGGCGGCGCCGACCAGCCGACGTCGATCTGCCCCGACATCACGGCGGTGAGCGTCGGCGCCGGGCCGCCGGTCGCGGTCGGCTTCGCCTTGAGGCCGTATTGCTTCATGAAGGCAGTCACGATGCCATCAGTCGAAGAGCCCTTGCCCGAGAAGGCGAGGGTTCTGCTGTCGGTGTCCTTGAGCGTCTTGATCGGCGAATCCGCCTTCACGTACCAAAACAGGTCGGCGGCGCCGGTCGCCTCGGCGCCGATGGTGCGCACAGGCGCCCGCTTCGAATAGGCGCTGAGCACACCCATGATGCCAGCACCCACTCCGATATCGACGCTGCCCGAGAGCACCGCCTGCAGCGTCTCGGCGCTCCCTTGCGTGTAGAGGATTTCCAGCGCCAGCCCGTGCTTCTTGAAGATGCCGGCGCGCGTGCCGAGCTCGGAGATCGAGGTATCCCAGTTGCCGCGCTGCCCGACCGCGAGCTTCAGCGCGTCCTCGGCGCAAGCCATCGAGCTTGCCAGGGCGAGCCCCGCAATGACCGGCAATAGCGCGGCAAGCCGCCTGATCCGACCCACCATGGCATTTCCTCCCTGGTTTGCCTGCAAGGATAAAGACGGCCGCGCGTTTCCTCAAGCATTGGGGAATGGTTCTTGGGAATGGTTCTCGCGCACGCGATTGGCTAACCTCGACCTTACGTCACCGGCCGGCCCAAGAGCCGCAAGGAGAGCGACATGAAGGACAGCCTTCGCCCCGGCCTGTCGCGAGTCGAGCGCATCACGGTCGACCGCGACCGCACGATCGGCTTCATGGGCGAGGAGGCCCGCGTCTATGCGACGCCGCGCCTGGTGAGCGACATCGAGTTCACCTGCCGCAGCCTCGTTCTCGACCATGCCGATCCGGGCGAGGACTCGGTCGGGATGGAGATCGCGCTCAAGCATCTGGCGCCGAGCCTGCAAGGCATGACGGTCGAGATCACGGTTCGCGTCACGGCGGTCGACCGACGCAAGGTCACCTTCGAGGTCGCCGCCAAGGACGAGCTCGATGCGATCAGCACCGGCACGCACACGCGCTTCGTCGTCGAGGTCGCCAAGACTATCGAGCGCCTGAAGGCGAAGGCGGCGAGACGCATGGCCCATTCCGAGTGAGGCGGGCAGGCCGCGGGGAATGAGCCCCGATGAGCGCGCACAGTTCCGGAGGGCGCGACCGATTGTTCTCCGCCGCCACACTGGCATCACAGCCGACCCTATATTAGTATCGATGTTGATGGCCGATGATCGGTCGGCAAACTCGGTGGGCTCCCTCTCCCCGGCCGAACTCGGGTTTACCCGAGTTCGGTCGCTTAGACTGGCCGAAGCTGGATAAATCCGGCTTCGGCTGGGGAGAGGGTGGGGGTGAAGGGGCCCGAGACCTCTCGATAGACCTCTACCCCTCACCCCAACCCTCTCCCCATGGGAGAGGGAGCCCACCCGAGTCCGCCGCTAGACGATCGCCAAAAGGCGGAAGCATGAACGTGGCAGTCGGCAACGACACGATGGCCCTGCGGCAGCTCTATGCCCAGCAGGATTGGGCGCGGCTGGCCCAAGCGGCCGAGCGCATTGCCTTGCAGCAGTCCGGCAACGGCGAGGCTTGGCGGTTCTGGGGCATCGGCGAGCTGATGCAACTCCGGGGCGGCCCCGACAAATTGCTCCGCGCATCGCTCCTGGAGGACGCCGAGGCTGGATTGTGGCTCGGCATGTTGCAGGAATTCTCCGCCCATCCGCATGGCACCGTCAGGGTGACCGACTTCGTGACCCAGGTTGAGCTCGCCAAAATCCGCCGCAGTCCCTACCTCGACTACCCGCAGGAAGTGCATATCGAGACATTTGCCTATTGCAATGCCAAATGCACCTTCTGTCCCTACCCGACGATGGAGCGTCAGGGCGACAAGATGCCCGACGCGTTGATCGACAAAATCATCGACGACCTCAAGCAGATCCCCGCGAACGTGCCCTTCAACATTGCCCCGTTCAAAGTGAACGAGCCATTTCTCGACAAACGGATATTCTCGGTCTGCGCCAAGATCAACGATCAGTTGCCGAACGCCAGCATCCGCCTGTTCACCAACGGTTCG
>WNGK01008555.1_pt1 | contig 10605 bp, 11 predicted proteins | sample 5400601 | NCBI WGS metagenome assembly WNGK01 (sample SAMN13153376, study PRJNA577476) | soil metagenome | isolation source: 60 cm soil or saprolite under Garry oak tree replicate 1 | place: USA:California | collected 2016-06-15
GCGATCTGCTCGCCCAAGCCCAGCACGCCGCCGACGAATACGACGCCGAACTGCTCGCCACACTCGACGAAACCGACCAGGCCCGGCTGATCACGCTGCTGCAGCGCGTCGCCGCACACGCCCGACTCCCTGTCGGCGTGCACCCCAACCTGGGACAACGACCCTGTGACGTCGCTCCGGATGCCGCCCGGCCTGCGGCGGTGTGATGGTGACGAACGGCGTCGCGACCCAGGCTCTGCCAGGACGCAAGAGTCACATGCGTCCGGCAGGTGCGGACTCCGGCCGGGCGGGGTCCGGGATTCGGTCGTTTCCGGGACGGCCGCGGCATGCCCCTGGCCGGGCTGCTGAACCGTCCCGCAAACCAGTCCCGCAACAGCGTGTCGTTCGGCTCTGCACCACCGCTGATTTCGCGCCGGTCACATTGAGGTCACCGTTAACTATGACGTTCCCATCGAACATCACCTACAAGCTCGCCGCACCCGGCCCGATTTAACTGCGATCAAGGTGCAACTGCCGGAGTTCTGGGACTGTAGGGTTCTTCACGCCAGATGCTGCCGCGGCGGTTCCCGGAGCTCTGCTGACTGCCCCGTGGCCATTGGTGCGATCCGAGGCCACAGCGGCACCATTCAGCTCCGATAGTGCCGCATGCAGCTGGTTCGACGTGGCGGTTACTGGCAGGTCCCTGGATTCGACGGTTGTGATGGTGTGACCGCAGCTCGCAACCGTGGGCAGCGGGCACCGAAAGCAGCGCCCGGCCGGAAGGGCCGGCGCACTGTGGGCGGTGCCGTTTCCGTCAACGGGCCTACGCGTGGTTGCCGCCGCGTCGCGCATCGAAGAGAATGCCAGATGTCAACATAGCCGGGCGGTGTGATGCAGGACTTCGCGATATCCGTCAGCTTCGATGACGGCGAGGCTTCTCCGGAGCGGCTGGCCCGTCTGGTGGCGGCAGTCCGGCAGGAGGTCCGGCAGCTCGATGTCGCCGCCGTCGAGTTCGCGCCGGGCACGGTGCCCGATGGCGCGCGTGGTGGTGCTATGGACTTCACCACTCTGCTGGTGACCCTGGCCGCGTCGCCTGTGCTGGTGGAACTGGTCAAGATGGCGACGGCGTGGATCGCCCGGGCCAAAGACCGGTCGGTCGAGCTGGTCGGCCCATGCAGCACGCTGCGGCTCACCGGCGCGGCGGCGGCGGGGCAGGAGGTGCTCATCCGTGAGTGGCTCGCAGCCAACCAGCCGGGTGCCGGTGCCGGGTTGCGGTCGCCGGACAAGCCCGGATGACCAGCCTGCCGCCGCCGTCATGGCGGAGCCGTCGGTTCGCGCTGCTAGTCGTCACGGATACGTACGAGGACCCGTCATTCGCCGGCCTCGATTCCCCGATGCCCGACGCGCAGCGACTCGCCGCCACGTTGCGGGACAGCGCGATCGGCGGTTTCGAGGTACTTCCGCTGTCGGTCAACGAGCCGTCGCATGTCATCCGGCGCATGGTCGAGGAGTTCCTCTCCGGGCTGCGCCGCGACGAACTCGGCGTGCTCTATTTCGCATCGCACGGCGTTAAGGACGACAGCGGCCGGTTCTACTTCGCGGCCACCGACACCCGTCCCCGCCTGCTCGGCGCGACTGCGGTCGCGGCGTCGTTCGTGCATGAGCGGCTGCAGGACTGCAATGCCGGCCAGGTGCTCACTGTCATTGACTGCTGCAACAGCGGCGCTTTCCCGCCCGGATACGCCGCCCGCAGCACCGCCGAGGTGCGGGCCGGACAGGAGGCGCTGCAGGGCGAGGGCTGGGTGGTGCTCACCGCGTCAAACGCGGTGGAGTACGCGTTCGAAAGCGGGGCCGGCCCGGCCGGCCGCCGGCCCGCAGCCGCGGTGTTCACCGACGCGCTGATCGAAGGGCTACGGACAGGGTCGGCCGACCGCGACCGGGACGGCTGGGTGTCCGCCCACGACCTGTACGAGGACGTGAGGGATCGGGTCCGCGCCTGCGGCGCCCGGCAGACCCCGACGCTGTGGAGCCGTGTCTCCGGCGAGCTGTATGTTGCCCGTAACCCGTTCCACGTGCCGGCGGCGGCCACGGCCGGACAGGTCGCCGGGCCCGCGGCATCGATCGCCGGCCAGTGCCGGCTCATCTGGCTGGACGCGCCGTTTGAGGCCGGGCTGGCAGACGCGCTCGTGGCGCTGTGGGGCGACCTGAGCCGGTACGGCGTTCAGCGGGTGCTTGACGTGGTCCGCGTGCACCCGTCCGGGCCAGACGTGGTCGCAGCCGGCGTTGAGGTCGTGCATGCCCTGCGCCGGGTCGACCAGGATCCTGGCCTGGCCGCGGCGGTGCGCCGCGTGGTGCACGGCCTGGTCGCCTACGGCAGCCGCGACGACCTGGCCGAGCCGCTCGCCGACGCGATCACGGCGCTGCGCCAGGCGGTGGCAGCCCTGCGGTGGTTCCTCCGGGAGGAGGAACACCTGCCGCAGGAGCTGGGCGAGATGCTGGACGAGGCTTCCGGATTGATGCGGACCAATCTCGAGCGGGCCGACCCGGCGGGCCTCGCCGATGCCGCACGGACATTCGCCGACGGCTTGCGCAGGCTTGCCCGCTTCATCCGGGGATTCGTCGGCGACACCGACCTGGAGCTGCAGCTCGGTGAGCTGGCCACCGCGATCGGTGACCAGCTCGGTGGCCGGCCGGCCAGGCGAGCGCTCGCCCGGCTGACCGGAGCGGCGTACGCGTTCTCCGGTGAGGTGTGGCGGGCCCCGGCCGGCGCGACGAGCACCTGGCTGCAGGCCGAGACCGCCGAGTTCCGCGCGGAGCTGGCCGTCAGCGGCGTCACCGACGCGGACACCGCCGACCTCGTCGCCGGACTGACCACCGGGGCCGAGTGGATCCGTTCGCTGGCCGGCCAGCCGGACGTGGCCGAGAGGGTGCGCGAGTTCGCTGGCGTGCTGCGGGAGAAGCCCGACGTTCTGGCCGGGCTCCTCGCGAGCACATCAGATGCCCTGCTCACGGCCGTGAAGGCACTTCAGCCGCTGGCCCCGGACCGGGCCGCGGCGAGCGAGCCGCCGGCCCCGGACCAGGCCGCCGCGAGCGAGCCGCCAGCCGGTGCGCCCGGCGACGGGGAACATCTTTCCAGGCGGCGGCGTCAAGAACGGTCTCCGCGCGGGCGAGCCCTCCGCCGTCTGGGCCGACGCGGGCCGGATTGACAACAATGAGGCCTGGCCGATCTCGGGCTGCATGTCCAGCCATCCAGCCCCGGACAAGACGGCCGAAGATCAGCGACCACCCGCCTTCCCTCGTACTTGTACCGGGAATCCTGGTCCGGAGAGCCGGCCCGACAGTTAGGTGATCACGTGGATCCGCGCAAGGCTGCATCTGGGGTCAAAGCCTCGTTCTCGGCCGGTCCCCAGTCCAGTACCTTTCCTCTCCTCTGAGACGCCGCCCGCCCAAGAAGGCGGAGGCAGTTCGGCTGAACGCCGATCCTCCCTTGACGGTGTGTCGCTCGAAGATGCGATTGATTTGCTGACCTGCCTGTCGCCACCAGCCTGGACGCGATGATGGTTGGCAGGCCGCATGCTGCTCAAGATCGTCCGCCACGATCACCGTGCCGGGGCGCGGGCGGTTGGCGGCTGGCGCCTGAGCATCTCGCTGACCTGCTCCCGCTCGCCCGTCAGCTTGGGGTTGGCCAGGCAGAAGCCCGTCACGGTCCCGTCAGCGGTCACGATGAGCATCAGCTTGGTGCCCAGTAGAAGCGGGAGTGGGATGCGCTGTAGCCGTAGCCGGCGTTCCCGGCCATTCTTCAGCGACGGGCCTGGCAGTGGGCGCTCGCGAGCCGCCGATCCGACTGCTGGCTGCAGCCCTTGGTCCACTCGCCGATCTATAGGAGGCCGCTGAGCGATCATCGAGCGTGACCGGGCCGTGGGCGACGTGTACCGCTTCAAAACTGATCGCATGCCGTCTGACCTGGGATCATGCGACCAACGACGACCACGCAGGGGACGGGCTTCGAGCAGCCCATCCCGCCCGGCGTGCCGTCGGCCAAAGTCCTCCTCACGAACCTGTCCAACCGCACTCAGCCCCTTATCCGCCCATAGGAAGCCGCCAGCCCGTTATCGCGCAGCCAGTCCAGCGGCAGCTGCAGCCACGAGCTGCCCGGGTTGTCCTCGGCTCCTGACGATTCCCACCGCTGCTGCCAGGTGTCCCCGGGAAAAGAGGACAGCCAGCGCAGCTTGGCCGTCCCGCGCCTGCGCAGGGACCCCGCCGGCGGTGCCTGGCTTGTTGCGGGCCATGTGCTTGACCGCGGCCGTCACGGCAGCCTCCCGAACAGCACCGACAGGGACTGCGGGTCATAGCCCGGCGCCGGCTGCGGAGGCGTCTGGCACGCCCGGGACTGGCGGGCGTGGTGGGCGAGCACGCCCCCGATGACCTCGTCCTTGCTGGGTGTCAGGTAGAGCTCGGTCGTGGTCAGGTGCGCATGACCAAGGACCCACTGCACCGACGTCGGTCAGGCTGAGCTCGCCGTCGCGGGCCATTCTCGACGCCGCGCTGTGCCGCAGGTCGTGCAGCGTCCAGTCCGCGCCGAGCGAGGCGTTCACCCGCTCGAACATCCGGTGCGCGCCATGATAGGTCAGCGGCCGGTAAGGACGGCGCAGCGTCCACCAGGCCGGCTGGCGCCGGCCCCGGGGAACGCCGGCCCCCAGCAGCTCCTGCTGGTAGAGCCGGTGCCACACGAACGCGTCAGCCGACGCGGGGAGCTGCTGCACGGCCCGCGAGCCCTTGCGGACCACGCTGATCAGCTGCTCGCCGGGATGGACGTCGCACTGGCGCATGCCCAGCAGCTCGGCGGCCCGCGCCCCGGTGGAGATCCAGAACGCGACCAGCGCCCGGTCCCGGTCCGACCCCGGCGCCGCGAACAGCCGGTTGAACCAGTCATCGGGGATCGCCCGCGGGATCCGCTTCGGCACCGCCAGCCGGTAGCGTCCCGTCCGCTCGGGCTTCCATTCGTCCATCGGGCTGCGGTGCGCGCGAGCGCGCCGGCCCCGGCGGGAGGCATCCAGCGGGAACGGGTTCAGCACCGGCCCGCTGCCGGCGTCCCGGTGGAAGTCGTAGAACCGGCGCAGCACCGTCTCGCTATGCGCCACCGTTGACGGCGCATACCCGTCGCCGGGCGAGGGCTTGCCGGTCACCGGTTCGGCGCTCCCGGCACCCGGGAGGACAGGCGGGCCGCCCGCGGCCGGGACGTCTGCAACCGCTGCTTGACCGTCAGCTGGATCCAGCAGCTGAAATCCCTGGCCTCGGCCCGCGCCGCCCGGTCCCACGCGACATCGACGGCGTCCAGGAACCGCCACCACCGCAGCAGGTCAACCGCATACGAGCGCAGCGTCGCCGCCGACTTCCCCGACGCCAGCAGATCCCGCAGGAACACCGCCACCGGCCCCGCGACCTGGCCGTCAGGCCCGACAACGTGGTAAGGCTCGCGGTCATCACCGGTCGGCACCAGCCGCCCTGCCCGCGACACCACGAGCGCCGGCAGATCCCGTCCCTCTTCTTCCCCCGATTCGATCACGCCGCCAAGCTAGCCACCTGGCCCTGAAAACACGCCGTGACCTGCCCGAACGTCGGAGTATGTTCAGTTAACGGGGCGTTTTCATGCGCACATGGCGTTCCGTAATCACGGCCGCAGACCCCGAGGGCGACCTTGCGAAGCTCGAAGTGGGCAAGGAACTCGTCCAATTCGGCAACGGTGAGTTCACGGTATTCTTCGCCGGGCCGTTCGGCCTGGCAGAGCTGGACAGGCAGCCGGGCACGCTCGGCGTTATCTTCCGCAAGGCGCAGAACAAGATCCAGGACCCGGCGAAGCTCAAGCGACTCGTTTCCGACCTGATCGGCAAAGAGACCTGGATGACCCTCGACGCCGATGTGAAGGGCGACGCCTACGAGGGCCTGCTCGCCAAGAACGCCGAGGACGTGAAGTCCGGCGCGGGCCAGTACTTCACGCCACGCTCGCTGATCAGGGCGATCGTGGACGTGATGCGCCCGACGGCAGGCAGGCGGGTGTGCGACCCGGCCGCCGGCACCGGCGGCTTCCTCCTAGCCGCTTGCGAGCAGATGAAGTCCGCCAGCCTGGACCCCGACGAGAAGAAGTTCCTGCGGGACCAGGCGCTCCCGGGCTGGGAGATCGTCGATGCGACCGCCCGGCTGTACGCGATGAACTTGCTGCTGCACGGGATCAGCGCGCCGGAAAGCCCGAGCCTGGTTACCGTGGATGACGCCCTCCACTCTGCTCCCTCAGAGCATTTCGACATGGTGCTGACGAACCCGCCGTTCGGCAGGAAGTCCTCCTACAAGGTCGTCAACGCCCTCGGCGAGACCGAGCGCGAGGACATGAGCTACCTGCGCGAGGATTTCTGGGCGACCACGTCGAACAAGCAGCTCAACTTCCTCCGGCACGTCCGGTCGCTGCTCACGATCAACGGGCGGGCGGCCATTCGTCGTCCCCGACAATGTCCTGTTCGAGGGCGGAACGGGCGAGACAGTTCGCCGCAAGCTGCTGGCGCAGTGCGACGTACACACCCTCCTGCGGCTGCCCACCGGGATCTTCTACGCGGGCGGCGTGAAGGCGAACGTCCTGTTCTTCGACCGCAAGCCGCCGTCCGAGAGGGCGTGGACGCAGAAGCTGTGGATCTACGACTTCCGCACCAACCAGAACTTCACGCTGAAGACTCGCGCCCTCGTGCGCGATGACCTCGATGACTTCGTCGCCTGCTACAACCCGGCGAGCCGCCATGAGCGGACCGAGGCCGAGCGGTTCAGAGCCTTCTCCTACGACGAGCTAGTCGCCAGGGATAAGGCGTCCCTGGACATCTTCTGGCTCCGCGACGAGTCCCTGGAGGACACCGACAACCTTCCGGCCCCCGAACTGATCGCGGCAGAGATCATCGAAGACCTCCAAGCCGCGCTAGAGCAGTTCGCCGCCATCGCATCGTCCGTCGGAGCGGTGGAAGCCGTAGCCGACTGACCTACGCTCCTTGGCCGCAATCCTCCTGACCACCCTCATGCGACACGGTGGGCGCGCCCCACCCCCGAGCCTGACCCCAACGGCCTGCCAGCAAGCCTCCCGCGTCCGCCCCGGATCCTGTCCGGCGCGGCCCGGGCCAGCTCGTCCAACGCAAGGATGGTGACCCTGCTCCCCAGCAGCAGCTTCGGCACTGGCCAGGTGAAGAACATGCCCCGCTAGCTGGCATTGACCCCGACTAACCCCAGCTCTCCGGCATGGCGACCCGCGCGGCAGGCCTGGAAGTCCCGGTTCACCAGGTCCGGATGACGCGGGTGCGCCGGGTCCGGGACAGTCGTGCGGACCTTCCGTCGGCCTCGGACGTTGCCGCGCCACCAGTTGGCCCGCATCAGCCGCTCCACCGTGCACCGGGCCACCTGCACGCCTTGCCGGCGCAGGTGCCCCCACGCCTTGACCGCCCCGTACAGCGACTCCGGCCTGCGCCGCCCGCGCGGCGAGCATGTCCTCGACGTGCTCGCAGTCCAGGTCCCGGAACCGGCAGGGCCGATTGGCGGGGCATCAGCGGGTGGTTGGACCGGCCAGTCTGTTTCTCATCGGCGGCCGAGGAGACTGGGGAAGGGCGAGACGGTCAGCATGTCCGGGAGGTTGCCGGCGGAGAAGACTCGGCCGTCGCAGTCGCGGACGACTGGTCCGAGCGTGTCGTTGACTCGGGTCCAGCCGAGCCCGCCGAGCAGGCGATAAGCGGGATGCCTCCAAGTCGTATGGATTCTTCGCGGAGGGTCTTGAACCGCAGTGCTTTGTCGCGCGCGGTGCCGCCGTCGTTGGTCAGCTTGCATTCCAGCATGGCCTGGAGCCTGTCGGAGCTGTCGTAGACAACGAAGTCGGGCGCGGGCTGGACGGTGACCTCGAATCTTGCTGCGATCTCGGCCTGGTTATGCGAGCCGGTGCGGATGAAGGTGATTCCGTGCTCGATGAACAGCGCCTCCACGGCGTCTTCGATCAGGTCACCGCGGAGTTCCGAGGCGGCGTCGAGCACCTGCCGGAAGGCGCCGCCATAGTGTCGCTGGTGGAGGAATACGGAGTAGGGCACTCGTTTGGCGGCGTAGTCGCGCACCGTGGACCAGCCGTCTGCAGTGTCGGGCTTGTCCTGCTTGGATCTGAATCGGCCTGGAGGGTCGCCGAAGAGGAGGCCGCGCATGATGCGGTCGATGGTCTCCGCCGCTATCTGTGCCTGGCTGGCTGAGGTCGGGGTACCGGATCGCTCCATGGAGTCGACTTTGTTGACCGATAGCGGCTTCATGTTCAGCGATCCGGCGACGAGCCTGGTCGAGTCAGCGAACTCAGCTCTGGTCAGGCCGGTGATGACGCGCAGGGCCAGGAGGATGGTCGGTTCGACCTGTATAGCTGCCGCGAGCCATGGCACCGTGACGTTGTTGAATCCTGCGGTCGCCGCGGCTGCCTTGTCGTAGGCAGCCTGAAAGTGCGGCAGTTCGTAGAACTCGAATGCCGGAACGTAAGCGTAGTCCGGGGCCAGGTACGGCACGTACAACTGCCGGGCGACCTCTGCGTTGATGGCCGCGTGCTCGTCCGTGCCGTGGCGCTGAGGAATCTGGCGCATGCGGGCGCGCTCATCCCAGGTTGCCGCGCCCACGATGTAGGCGACGGTCTGCGCGATGGCCGGCATTGGTGATCAGGGTGCGATGTCGATGGCGACCGGGATGCCGTCAGGCTCATCGGCGCGCAGGCGCTCGTGCGCGGCTTCGACGAAGCTCCGGTGGATCTCCAGGCCACCGGCCCGCCGGCCCAGGCGCCGCCCGGCTACGGCTGTTGTGCCGGATCCGGCGAATGGGTCGATCACCACGCCGGCTTCCGGGCAGCAAGCCTTGATGAAGAACTCAGCCAGGCCCTCGGGCATGGCAGCAGTGTGACCACCAGCTCCCTTATACTGGTTGTAGGTTTGAGGCACGGAGATCACATTGCCGGGATCGGCGCCTCCGTGCAGGTATGTTGTCGTCCGATCCCGACCGAATCCTGCGTCAGTGTTGCGGCGGCCGAGCGTGTCGAACCTACGTCGCTCGATCTCCTGCTGCGTCGTCTTATAGGGCACTCGGACGGCTTCGAGGTCGAAGTAAGGCTTCGGCCCCTTGGCGAACGCGTAGACGTACTCGAAGCTGTCCTTCGCGCGCGGCCCGAACTTGCCGGGGACGGCGTTGGGCTTCGACCAGATGTAGGTCTCCAGCCACCGCCAGCCCTGCTGCTGGAGCGCGATGACAAGCTGGTAGACGTACGGATGCCGCTGGCCACGCAGTGGCCCGGCCGATGCGACGCGGTTCTTGATGTTAAGAACCAGCCAGCCGCTGTCCTTCGTGGCCGCCAGCATCAGCTTGCCGTAGGGGAGAAACCAGTCGACATAACGGTCAGGGTGGATCCGGCTATAGGCGCGGGCATCGGCGTAAGGCGGGCTGGTGAACCACAAGTCCACAGACTCGTCCGGCAGGGCGGGCAGCCACTCTGAGCTGTCACCCCAGGTTTCGCCTTCACCGAGCAGGGCCTCAAGCGTTTGGTCAGGTGTGGTCAGTGGTCCTGGCGGGGCCGACGGGAACTGATGAACCACCATAGAGCGAGATACTAACGGCCGCCCAGGACAGTTCGCCGGCAACGACCCGCGTTTGCCGGGCCCCTGTCCCGTCCAACTGAAGGTTGCGAGGAGCCGCGTGCTGTAGACGGGTTTCGCAATGTAGGTCAGGACGCCGGGGCGGGGGTGGCGTCCAGACTCAGGTTGCTACCTCGGCGGATGGTTGGCGACCGACCTCGACCGGCCCGGCGGCGAAGATCACCTCCGATGCCAGCGCCGTCACGCACAACAGTGTCTGCAGACGTCCCAGCCCCTGGCAGCGACCCTGGGTAAACCCGGACTCTGTAAGATCACTCGCCAACCTAAGCGCGGACTTCGCAGCCTTCACCCCGACCGGATGCCTGCGACCGGCGATGCCGCACGGTGGTGGCCGGGCGAACGGGCCTGGCCGGCGTGCCGCGCCTAGTCGAAGCTTGTGAACGGTCTCTCGTTGACCTGGGGTCCCAAGGTAGGTCTGGACGGCTTACCGCGAGTCTGTCCAGACGCAGGTTGCGAGTTCGGTGACTCCGCTCTATCGGCAGATGAATGACAGACTCGGACCACACGGGAGATTTACGACCACAGGCCGTTATGCCCGGTTCAGGCGCGACGGCCGGTCGCCGGTCGCATTTTGGCCGCCGCATGTCGTACCTAGACGGCGTCCTGGTCGGCATGACAGTCGCAACCTGGATACTCGCCGTAACCACGGCACTCCTGGCCATCGAGGAGGGACGGGATCTCCTCGCCGCCCGTCGGCCATCTCCTCGCGGGCAGGACACCTCCTGGCGGGCGTTCCTGCGCGCACAGGCGCACCGGTTGCTGGCCTGCGACTTCTTCCATGTTGACACGATCTTCCTACGCCGGCTGTACGTGCTGTTCGTCATGGAAGTGACAACCCGGCACGTCCACGTCCTCGGCGTCACTGCCCATCCCGATGGCGCCTGGGCCGCCCAGCAGGCCCGCCACCTCATCATGGACCTCGGCGACCGAACGAGGC
>WNGK01008557.1_pt1 | contig 10604 bp, 16 predicted proteins | sample 5400601 | NCBI WGS metagenome assembly WNGK01 (sample SAMN13153376, study PRJNA577476) | soil metagenome | isolation source: 60 cm soil or saprolite under Garry oak tree replicate 1 | place: USA:California | collected 2016-06-15
TCATCAGAAGCTGGACGGGAGGATGTGTCAGGCATGGAAACATAATTGAAGGTAATTGGTGTTTTGTGAGCGGCAAGGTGGGATACGTTGCAAATCCGATGCCTACAGGATTTCCATGTATCATGGGAGGAGGCTCAGGTGGGACGAACAACGACGGAGCCATCATAGACGGAAACTATGTCTGGTCCTGCAAGAGCGACGGTATAACTGCCTGGAACGATGGACAGGTAATTACCGGTAATCGAATCACGGCTAACTCCGCTGGTCAAGCTTTTGCAGGAATCAATGCCACACAGGACAATAGTGGTAGTTCTCTACCTGTTCGAGGACTAGTCATAGAATCCAACTATGTCCAAGGATATTCTATCGGCCTAAAAGCAATCAATATGAACACGACGACAATTCTTGGAAACGACTTTAACGCGACAACGACCCCAGTCAGCTATACCATGGTTGGTGGCGGTGCAAATCCGATTGGTAACAGTACAATCAGAAGCAATGGTGGATATAATCCTGTAGGCAAGTACACGAATCCGTTTGGCACGACAGCCTGGGGGGGAAGCAATCCAGCCATTGCACCTTATGGAACAGCAGCTACTCCTTCAGCGAGTACAAATTATCGAATCGCAGGAGTAGATGTCTTCATAACATCAACAGGTGGAACAGGCGTGTCAATCACAATTCAAGATAATAAAGGCAATACTATAGCATCAGGTCTGACTACTTTGACTATGCAGTTCATTCCTGTGGGATTCATGATCAACTTCGGAGCATTCAGCCCAGCACCAACAGTGACAGTATTTGGTAACTGAGATTTTGCGAGGAATATTTGAGGGATACCAGTGTGGAAAGCCCTAATCCTACTAAGCCTCACATTCGTCTTGATTCCAGAAGGCCATTCAGCATCCGTCCTTGTCACTCAGAATGTGGTTCTGCACAACCAGTATGGGCAGCTCACAACCAAACCGCCTGACCAGCAATATGGCAACTTCACTCTGTACGCGAATGGGACAATGTTCTTCGACTATCGTTCATGGGAAGGCCGCACTGGCATATTCAGCTTTACAGCACAATCCTATGGAAACGGGACGCTACAACTCAGGTTCAAAGGTATTGAACCAACAGTTGTAACACAAACGGCCGCAACCTCTGCATATTCGATAGGAAGCGGCTGGCAACAGTTGACTTATACTGAAAGCCAGACATCTCCACTCATCATCCTGTTCGGAGTCGGACCAGCGTTTCCAGGCTTCGGAGGCCTAGGCCTCGCCTTCGTCATAGGATTCATCCTCATCTTGCTGTTCATAATCGTCTCACAGGTGACTCGCAAAGCCAAGGATGAGAATAGCGAGTTCCGTAAGTTTGTCAGCAAGGGCCCTGCCGGCAATCAGCCTTCCACCAATCATCTTAAATAGCTAGTAGCCTGAACCAGTTCTCTTAATCCGCCAGCGAGGCCAAACACATAAGACAATACGGGTCTAATGGAAGCTTCACATTCGTACTCATGCAGGCCTTCAGGATGGGATTCACAGGCTTCAGCCTCGACGATACTCTCGGCACTCTCAAAGGAACCAACGCTTTCGGAGCCATCGCAGGAGCAGGGATCGCACTGATCATGATAGTCATCTTCTACGCACTCGGGGCTTTGCTACTGACCATCATGGGAGGAATCTTCACCAATGCGACCATCGGCAAACAGTTCAACGTTGCCGCCTACAACATGGGCCAAGTCGCACCAGTAGTCGGCATACTCGGCGGTGTCGGAGTGGTTCTTGTACTGGTGAATAGCTTCCTAAGTCATGACTAGGGAGTGACAAGAACACGCCTCTCGCAGAAGCTGGCAAAAACCATCCGATAAACCAGCTTCCGGCTAAAGGCTTCCAGAACGACGCCTTAAAAGGCGTCAAACTCCCCCATTTTAACGAGAAACTCAAGAAGGCTGGACAGGGAAAGATGGCGAAGCAGATGAAGAAGGGAGCGTACGAGTTTATGAACGAGATGCTGTTCGGCGAGAAGAAGAAGCATAAGAAGCTGAAGCTGCGCTTTTGAAGTATGGAAGCAACTGGCCAGATAGGCCTAGTCACAAGTTCAAACCAAGAAAAGCTAGAGTAACCCGTTATTCCGGGCTTCATCCAGTAAGACCCTTACGAGGACATGGACTGGCACAGCCAGCACCATACGTGAAGAGAAAATGGAGTTTCGAGCCGAGCCAGCATAAACGGCTCTTGATGGGAATAATCATCCTAGTTCTCATTCTCTCAGGAATAGGATGGGCAGAACAGCCAAGGAACGGCCTATTCCACAGCTATGTGCATAATACAGGAGATGACCCAGTAACGCTACTCTGGAAACCCACAGCTCCAAACAATGACTTCGCAGAGTTCAATGGGTATAGTGGAAATGATGGTGGAAAAGCTACATACAAAGCAAATTGTTTCAGCGGACTTGCTTGTATCGACTTGGGAAGTGACTCGAGCATTACCTCAATAGCGTTAACTAAAATCACAAACGATTTTTCTACCGTATCGGGTAAAATGTGGACCTATAATGTCTACATGGCAACGACTTCTTCTACGCCAACTCAAGATAAACGATGGGGCTTCTATCTTACAACTAATGGAACTGTTCCAACACATGCTATAGGCTCATCCAATGCGTATGATCCTAAAGGTGACCCGTCAGTCTATCTGTTCGCGAATAATGCTTGCACATCGTCTTGTAATATAGGGGGAAGCACGCGGATAGAGTCAGACACGGGTTTTCTGAGAACTATAGGTACAACGGGAACGATAGCATCAGAAGATTCTGGCTGCGGCGGATCTTCATCTATCTATATGTGTGGTAATGCAGTATACAATCCATCATCTGTCTACGAGTACAATCTGATCCTTAATTTTACTGGCGCAACTAATGGCGGCTCCTGTAATGGTCTAGGCATTGGCAACAGTTGTTCCTATGAATCTGTCACTTCTTCATTACTTAGTTCAACCTCTGCCCTACCCTGGTTCCAGTTTCAATCTATACAGTACTATGTCGGATTCTATCTAATGCCAGGATTAGGTTCAGAAGTCTATTTTGCATATGATACCGGAGCTGGTCCAGGGATTAACGAGATAAATTCTGTTGTGATAACGCCAACAGGGACCACGCAACCCTCGAACATTGACACAGGTGGCTTCTTCGGTCCCATCATCAAAGCACTCATTTCGATCGGAGTCTTCATTCTACAGAACATTATCAGCTTCGCAACATTCCTCTATACTCTCTACATTGCCGCACTCAATATCATGGGAGCCTGGCTGGGCTTGGGAAATGTCGGTTTTAACCTTGACAGTTTCCTCAGAGCTTTTGTCACATTCATGGGTCAGATGGCCAGCATAATCGCTAATCTTGGAAGCGGAATAACAGTCCTCATCAATGATGTGAGTATTGGAGGAATATTCATAGTCGGGCTTCTCACATCAACCGCTTCTTGGCTGTCAGCAGCAGTATCACTAAGCGGTAAACTGAAGCAGATCTTCGACTTGGTATTCCAGTACGGGAACAATATGCTCTGGATATTCTTCTGGAGCACATTCTTTCTCTACACGGCTACAGGTGAAGGATGGAGTGGAACCCTAGAGTTTTTCAACGCTGTCAACTGGGCGAGCAGCCTAGGGGCAAACTTTGTTATTCGCATGGTCAACTTTGGAGTCCAAGCTATCGCTTTTCTGAAAGGATTCATTCCTACAGAAGCAGGCGCTCCACCTCCAACTTCTCCCGTAAGCGAGGGAGGCAGTCCTACAGGGGCGAGTCTACAGAGTACGGCTAAGCCTCAGCCTGTTGCTTTCAAACGGTCACGGTTACAATCAGGATTTTCAAGAAGCAACCTGACTAGGGCGAGGTCGACTGTGGCTACCAAATTCAAGCTTTCAGCTTCTAGGCCTAGTACTCCAAGCTTTTCCGCGGCACTGGAATGGGACCCGATAAAAGTGATACTCTTGCTCGGAGGGTTATTGTTATTGATGCTCTGGATAGGAGGAGGCCTCTCGCCCTTCGGAGCAGCCTCTGCCACGTGCACGAGCACTGTCCAGCCGACAGCAGGCAATACTGCAAGATGTTTCGAGACAAGCTATGATATTTTAAGCCAAATAACAGCGCCAATACTGTTGATGTTTGCGAGCATTGGCTCGATAACATTCCTCGCTGACAAGTTTGGCATGATAGGCTCAACCTTTGAGGGTCCTGTCAAGTTTAAGCTTGCTACAGGCGGAAGTTTTGGAAAGGCGAAACAGCGTAGAGAGTTGAGAGAGTTGAGGCTGAGAGAGAAAGCTTTGAGGATGAAGCTCAGAAGATGATACAGGATTTCGAGCTGGGCTATCTTCTCGGACTGTTGACAGTCGTCGGTCCGATTGTCGGCTTCAAGTTCATGGCGATGAAAACCTTCCTTGACAAGCATATCAAACGCTTAGAGGAGCTTGGGGAAAGCTTGGAGAGGAAGAAGGAATGATACGCGAGTATGTTCTGACCCTTCAGGGAAGCAATACGGAGATCGATAAGGTTCATTCTGAACTTTACAAGGATGAGATCACTGTGATGGAAAAATACCGTGGAAACGGCAACAGTATCAGATTGGAATGCCGTGATCGGCATGATGGGGACAAGTCTAAGGGAATGTTCGCAGACTCGTTCGCTCTGGCCAAGAAAGAGTTCCGGAAATGGATGGATGATGCTAAGAAGGAGATGGACGAGAAATTCCCCTAGTAGACTATCTACTGATCGCCACATTCCTCATGGGACCCGCAATAATAACAGGGTACGTTCTCTCATGGTTCAGCCGGTTCTATGATGGCTTAGACAGTCCACTGTTCAAGTATCAGAGGGAAGAAGAGACCTTGGCAGAGAAGCGGCCTTGAGGACTGGACAAAAGATTGCCTGGATCATGTTCGCGTTCTTCGGTTTTCTCGGAGCCTGGCCAGTATTCTTCTTCTTCGGACTCTCTAACCTCGCACTCTTCAACACTCTCATCAAGAATGTGGGCAGTCCTTATCCTCAGCAGGACTGGTTTGTCGCCAGCATGTTCTTCGGAGAAATGGCTATCGTCATATCCGGGGTATTCTGGATAGGAATGACGAAATCACGGTAACAATCTTCCCAGGCTACATGCTCGGCCTACCTATCGATTGGTGGGTCATAATAGGATGCACATTCATAGCAGCCACCACAGTCCTTGGTATCCTGGGGGCGAAGCGGAAGAAGAAGAAAGACGCTAGACCAATCACTCGGAAGATATTGACAATCATACCTGTCGCTGAAGGAGACAGCTTACAGCTCGGCAGGGCCATCCCTCTGATAGGCCAGTCAGAAGATACTATCAGAGTCTTTCATCCTGACTGGGAGGACCCTGACAGTGGACAGATGGGAGCAACCTTGGAATTGGATACTACTCAGAAAGGCATCAAGATTGTTCCCTTGCGCTATATCGGCTTGGATGCGAAGACTCTGGTAGAGCAACATATAGGATTCGATGATGGTGATGTGAGACTTGCAAGCATGACCGCGCTCTTAGCTTCTAGTCCTCCGCGACCAGACCGCCTTATCGCGGATCCTAAGAAGGTGGGACAGTACTATGCTCGCCAGTCGATGGGCGGCTCTTCCTGGGGAGACTTTTTCTCTCGGAAGAACTTCTGGCAGCTTATGACATTGCTAGGTTTCGGTATGATGTTCGGCGCTATCAGTATCGGCTATGTTATCTGGCATCAGCCTCCTACAGTGGTTCATACGCCATGAGTCGGAGAAAGGGTCCTAGCGCTATGGTCTTACGCGAGATGCGTGAGCTAACTCTCACGGGTTGATTGAAACACGCTAGGACCCCTCCATGACAACTGAACAAGACTCGGAACGTCGTAAGGCTGACGAGTTCACAGGAGTAGTCAGCGACGCAGCCAAATCCAAGTTCAGCCAGTACGAGTTCTTCCCAACACAACGGTTCAGCGAGATCCATCCCCATGAAGAGTTCGATAATATGTTCGGAGCCGAAGTCTGGCGGTTATATGTGGATGGGGGAATAGCCCAGTTAGGACCGGACCAGGTAGAGGATCTTGTCAAGGTCTGGAATCTTAAGACTAGCCAGTCATTGCATTATGACTGGAATCTTCCCAGCTATGAAGTGCCAAATCTTACGATTGTCCGGAATGTATTGCAGTATAAGAACCAGAACATCATGTGGGGGCTCGCCTTCCACGGGCAGCATTTCAACTGGCTGAACAGCCGCCACGCGATGGACCGGAAATCATCAGGCGAGGTGCTGGACTCGATGCGGGCTATCTATCCACACCAGCAGAACATGCAGGCGCAGGAGAACACAAGGCTTATCTTTGCAGAGACAGCTCAGAAAAAGAAGCATTTCTGGCAGAGATAACAATGACAATCAAGAAACTGTCGAGTGGGAAGTATCGGGTCCTATCCAAGAAAGGCAAGAACCTTGGAACATTCGATACGAAACATGAGGCACATGTAAGGCTGGGCCAGGTAGAGGCTTTTAAGAAGAAAGGCAAGAGGTGACATTATTCTGCACAAGGTCCGTCACGAGCTGCGTGGTGCACTAGAGGAAGAGTTGAAGCGTGAACAGCGAAAGACTGAGGACGAGTTTGAACGTCTTCACCGGGAAGCTGCTCGCAAGCTTCGCCCAGCTTAGACCATTCCTGACACCAAGCATCATCCTATCCTTCGAGCTTCTAAAAGCACTACAAGCATTCAATCCCTCCTATCTCGGCAATGCTGACTATACTGGCTGGTTGATTGGAAGCCTTCAGCATCCTCCTTGGACCTACTGGTTCACAAGTGTAACAATCTGTAACTTGGAACTGTCCAACTGCCACCATGTCGCAATAACCTATCTCGCGAGTCCCTACTCGATCGTCTGGTACTGGTTCTATACTCCTCTCGCCCACTGGGGAATGGGAGGACTATTCACAACCCTCTTCATCATCGACAAGGCAGTGCTCGGGGTTGTTTTCAAGTATGCGAAACAGATGCTTCTACCCTATGCTATTGGCAGTCTCTTCTTCTATAAGCTGTGGCCGCATGACATGCTAATCTTCTGGCTGTTGATAGCCGCCTATTTCTGGTGGCCCATGCTGATAGGTGCACCATTGGTGAAGCTTCCACTCGGTGGCCCCTTGTCTGTCTGGCAATACATTTTCAACTCTCCACTATCCATTCATGATCCGCAGAACTGGCTCAGCTATGGAGCTATGGCACTCTTCTGGATTGGTGCTTTAATAGCCAATGTTCGCAGATGGAGAAAAGCATGAGCTTCTCAACAGGGTTAGCCGTATTCGCCATTATCATAGCAATTGTAGGGTCAATCGTCGGAATGGCAAGTCCAGCATCAACCGGAATTTCGTGTAGTAATCCTCCTCCTTCGAATCCTAACCCATGCCATATTTACCACTGGAACAGTTTCCCTCAAGACTTCGGCAACACTCCGACGACAGGATTGTTCAATAATGACACAAGCTACTATTTCACAATGAACATGACAACAGTCACCGGATTCGAAATATGCGCTCACATAATGAAGCCTTTACCGTCACAAGGCAATGCTACTCTTGTACTACAGTATTTCAACACGGCCTTATCATGGGTTGATGTTGACTCTACCGGATTAGGTAGTTGGTTCGATTTCTCATTTGGGATAACTGACGAGTTTACATCATGTAGCTCAACACTTGGCCATGTACCGGCCCTTTCTTGTGGAGCATGGTTAGGAGCAAACTTCATACTTGACAATGAATGTGTGATGAGAATAGCGGGCAACCAGGGAGCTTTTGACTGTTGTGGTCTAGTCGACCAGTTGACTCTTTCCCAGCTGTCAGTACAGTTCTTCACTACTCCAGTAACCGCGAGAAGCATCATCACATGCACAGCCACTTCGCGTTCAACAACTCAGTTTACAAATACCTGTGGTCGCCAGTTCATAACCATCGGGTCGAACTCTATCACTGTGGCTTGGGAGGCTAACAATCTCGGTGTAGGATTCCAGAGTGGCTCTGTAACATGTACTATCAATGCTGGTGCTTCCACTTGTACTAATACTGTGACATTTGCTCCAGCATTTGCTGTCGCTCCATCAGTTACAGAGTCATGGAATGTAATAGGCGGCTCTACGGTAACTCTGACTCCTTCGTCGGTAATGAACCTGTTAGCATAGAACAGGGACACCCTGGGCGACTAGGCAATACTGTTAAGTAGCGACTGTTCAAGCCCTCTCAGCGGGTTCTAGGTTCAAGAATGAGACTGAAGCTCCTATCAGCCGCATGCTTGATGACCATCCTAGGACTCGTCACACTAGCCCCCGTCGCAGAGGCGGCCAGTTTAACATCACCCCCCTGGATTCCTCAAGCACACAGCCTATCCTGTCCCAACCCTCCTCGGACAAGTAGCAATAACAATTGTCCATCATTCAAGAACAATATTCTCAACACGACAATGAGCAACATTGCTTCTTCCTACACTGGGACATACAACAGCAACGTCTATCAGGGTTATCCGGACTGGTACTGCGGAAACCAGCCCTGCGCCCAGCCGCCCAGCTTCCTTCCAGCACAAAACTTTCTCAACATCACAGGAATCTTCCAAGCCTATTCTCTCTACGCCCCATCCAACAGCGAGGTCAAGCTGGAAACCACGTTCTACTACTGGCTACCGACAGCCATAACTGGCTCGAATGAGTGCTACTCCAACGTGACGACTCATTGGTTCGACCTGGAAATATTCTTTGCAAAGGTCTACAATGGTGTTGAGGCGAGCATAGGCACATCCTACAAAGGATGTGGAAGCCCTACCACTCTGACATGGCGGCTTGTAGAACAGACCGGCTATCCAGGAGGATCATTCCAGACAACGGACTGGTATATTGATGGAGCCTTCACACAGGCAATGTCGGCCTATGGCTACGGTCAAGGAACAGTTCACAATCTGTCAGCGGTAGAGGTGGGAGTAGAAGCCTACGGAACCAGCATTCTCAGCGCCACATGGTCAGACATTGGTATAACTAACACGATCGTGATGAGCGGAGGCGCAGGATGCAGTCCGTTGAGAGACACGGTCTGCTGACGACCCCTCAACCTTCAGCACAGCGCTCTAGCATTTTCGTGACACTTACTAGCATGGCATACGCACATTGAGAGAGAAACGCTACTGTAAGACTGAGGGATGCGGAAAGCAGCTAGACCCAAGGAACGTAAGTGGCTTCTGCTACTCACACTATGCTCGCGGCCAGTTTCCCCGGATATCGGTACTTAGAAGCTATGAAAGTCTGAGAGAGAGAGAAAAGGATGAGCCACGTTCGTTGGAGATTCAGATCCAGGAGGAGCTGTTTCCTCGTTATCGGGCATGGCTATTGGAGAAGCTCTTGAAAGGGCATTTAACGGTTAAGGATGCGATTTCTGGAGGGGCGATGTTCTTGAAGAAGACTTGGGGGCATGGAAGTTCTGATACTACGCGGGAATGGCTGAATGAGTTGTGTAGTAGTGAGGGAGAGTTTGAAGTTTTTGATCCTCACTATGAGAACTGGGGTCCATGTGTGAGGCAGAGAACGGCTGAGCTTGAAAAGGCGCTTCAGAACCGGGAGAGAGCATTATCGTGACACGTAATGGTGAGGAAGAGATGATAGTGGAGAATCGTGAGAGGAAAGCCTACGATACTCTGACCGGCGTAATCTACAGCCTGCAAACAAGCGACCATTTCCGCGAAGCCCTCAAACAAGAGCTGGATCTTCTCTACCAGTCATGGTATCACCTGAAACAGTCTAGCGAGAGGACGAAGGAGCTGGTCTCGAAATGAGGACTACGAAGCTAAACAAGGTCTGTCGGAACGGGCATTATTTCTACAGCTTGCGGAAGGTCGTATTGACTAACGGTTCTGGGGAAACCATGCAAGCATACTATTGCTATGACTGTGGGGGCTTCATCCATTCTATCGCCGAGCGTTCAAGCAGGAATGCGATTCGCTATGTAAAACGCTACCCGATACAAAATTATCCTGATACTGCTGAATCAGGGAACACGTACGACAAGGAAATGGTTTTTGCGGGGAAACCAGAGTGAAGAAACTCGAAGAGAAATCTCGTCTTGACATTCAAGACTTAGACCTGATCCATCTAGAATCAGGCTCACATTCCAATCGTAAGGATGGAGTCTGCGCAATGGAAGCCGCGGCCTGGCTTGCAGGAAGAAAACATACAGATCATCCAGTCTGTGTCTCGCCAGTAATCGGAGCATTCATTCGCACTTGGAATGACTCTCTACCGTCTAATGTGGATCGAGATAGACTTCTGAAACGTTTGCTGCCAGAAATACTTGAAACTAACGGGTCTACAGAAGCTGAAGAGAATCGTGCTTGGCTAGCAATAGATTGGCTGGCCAGAACGTACGCCCCTTCTTTCTTCGACCTCATTCCCTCTCTATCATCACATGCAGAAGCCCTACGGAAACTTGCGCCGTTCACAAAGGCCACGGCAGACGAAAATCAAAAAACGCTTTACCGAGCGGTTGCGGCTGGGGATGCGGCTGGGGATGCGGCTAGGGATGCGGCTAGGGATGCGGCTAGGGCTGCGGCTA
>WNGK01013364.1_pt1 | contig 10604 bp, 13 predicted proteins | sample 5400601 | NCBI WGS metagenome assembly WNGK01 (sample SAMN13153376, study PRJNA577476) | soil metagenome | isolation source: 60 cm soil or saprolite under Garry oak tree replicate 1 | place: USA:California | collected 2016-06-15
GTCAAAGGCAGTTCCTTTGCTTGATGAAAAGGCGGATAAAGTGTTCACCCAAGTTCGTATCCAGACAGCGATGCCTCTGCTTGAGATCGCAGCCGCCACAGGCGTCCGTGGCGCCGATCTCAAAGAGACCGTGAAAAAACTCGCTGCGAAGGGTTTGGTAACTGTTCAACGATTGGACAATCCTCTTGACGCGATTGTTAGCGTTAGTGGTAAATACCTGTGAAAGCGCTCTTCGTGGGCGCTGATCTAAAATGCGGTGAATCTGGATCCCCAATGGTGGATTGTCGTTGTGCCGATGGGAATCGGTCTTCTTTCTGCCGGCCAGACAATTCAATCCAAGCAAGGCATTGATTTCTTCGCAGCTCTCACTACGGGATGGGGCTTCGTATATTGGCTCTCTCGTGGTTTAGTTCCGGTCGGAACCTATATCGCGTGGTACTTCATTCAAAATCCTCACGAGCACTCCATTTTCGCTGCCGCGCTCTGCGGATTAGGATCTGAGACACTTCTCCGAGCCAAGGTTTACTTAGGCCAAACCCAAACGGCAGGGGGAAAACCGGAAGACGTTTTCAAAGGCCTGTTTGATTTAATCGAGTGGTATCAAGCTTATTGCTTAAAACGATCTGGCATTTCCTTAGCGGAGCGGCGACGCAAGCTGGTAAGCAAATTACTCATTTTGAAAACCGATTTTCCAACTTTCTCCGCTGCTGTGAAAGCGAGTGCGGCCAGCTTAGATGACAACGAAAAATCGGACGTCCGAAAGAAAGCCGACGAGCTACTCGCTGAATTCCAGAAACAATTGGCGCTGACGGCCGGCGGAGACGAAACGACTCGGCTCCACCGTGACTTCATTTTCGAACTTGGATATGCGCTGCTAAAACTCGTCGGCAAGCGCGGCCTGAAAACGCTAACGACAGGCTAATACACGGATCGACATTCCCGCCTGTTTTAACAATTGTCGAACTGAACAAATGAAAGTCGACACCATGTTCGTGATTGGAAAGCGCGACACGGAGGCCGACGCCGTCAGCGTCCGCGTCCATGGCAAAGGCAATCTTGGCGCCAAGCCGCGCTGCGAAGCCATCGCCGAGATTTTGCAGTCAATTAAGGAGCGAAGGCTGTAGCGGCGGTCTATGACCGTCGGACGAATTAATGCGACGCTTACAGAGCGCCGCTACACAACTAAAGAGCGGTGCGCTTGATCGTGCAGAGTTTTCCCAGCTAAAACATTGAAATGGATCTGACCGGTGCGCTCAAGAGGCATTTTGGCTACTCGGCGTTTCGGCCGTTACAGGAAGAAATCGTCGGCGATGCACTCGCGGGACGCGATGTGTTTGCGCTGCTGCCGACGGGCGGCGGGAAATCGCTTTGCTTTCAATTGCCGGCGTTGTTGCGGGATGGCTTAACGATTGTGGTATCACCCCTGATTTCATTGATGAAGGATCAGGTCGATGCGCTGCAAACCAGCGGAATCGCGGCGACATTTTTGAACTCGGCGTTAGATCGACAGGAAGCAATCGCACGTTTGCGCGGATTGCACCAAGGCGAGTATCGCTTGCTCTACGTCGCGCCGGAGCGGTTGATGCTGGAGACGTTTCTTGACAAGGCGGCGACTTGGAAAATCGCGCAGATCGCCATCGACGAAGCGCATTGCATCAGCGAGTGGGGCCACGACTTTCGCCCGGAGTACCGCGAGTTGAAAAAACTGAGAAAACATTTCCCGGATGTGCCGATCATGGCGTTGACCGCGACTGCAACCGAGCGCGTGCGCAAGGATATTGTCGATCAATTGCATCTCGATGATGCCCGATGCTACGTCGCGAGTTTCAATCGTCCGAACCTAACCTATCGCGTCGTTCCGAAATCATCGCCTTATGAGCAAGTGCTCACGTTGGTGCGGGCTCGGTCCAACGAAAGCGGCATCGTCTATTGCGCGAGCAGGAAGACGGCGGACAGGCTCGCGGCGAAATTGAGCGGGAATGGAATCAAGGCAAAGCCGTATCACGCGGGGCTCGAAGCGGCGGAGCGCACGAAGCACCAGGAATTGTTTCTGCGCGACGATGTGCGCGTGATCACGGCGACGATCGCGTTCGGGATGGGCATCAACAAACCGAATGTGCGCTTTGTGGTGCATCACGATCTCCCGAAGAACATCGAGAGTTACTATCAGGAAACCGGGCGCGCGGGCCGCGACGGATTGCCGAGCGATTGCGTGTTGCTTTTCAGCGCAAGCGACGTGGTGAAGCAGCGGCGTTTTATCGAGGAGAAAAGCGAGCACGAGCAGCGGATCGCGCACGAGCAATTGCGCGCGATGATACGCGCGTGATTACAGCGACGATTGCGTTCGGGATGGGCATCAACAAGCCGAATGTGCGCTTTGTCGTGCATCACGATCTCCCGAAGAACATCGAGAGTTACTATCAGGAAACCGGGCGCGCGAATTCTGCAGCGCGGCCATAATCAGCTTTCGACCTACGGGATTGGTCAGGATCTAAAACGCGGCGCGTGGCAGGCAATCGGGCGCGAACTATTACGGCTCGGACTGGTTGCCGCCGCGCCGGGGAAATTTGCAACACTGCAACTCACCGATACCGGCCTGGCCACTTTGCGCGAAAGGAAGCCAATCACGTTGACTAAGCCATTCGATGTCCAGGAGAAAAAGCGACCGAAACATCGCGCGGGCGAAATCGAATGTGACGAAGCGCTTTTCGAGCAGCTGCGCGTTTTGCGCCGGAAGCTGGCCGACAAACGCAACGTGCCTGCCTACATCATTTTCTCCGATGTGGCGCTTCGCGAGATGGCGCGCGCTTGTCCAATTACGGCAGCAGAGTTCAGCCAAATTCCCGGCGTCGGTCAGCAGAAGCTGCGCGATTTCGCGCAGCCGTTTACCGCGGCGATCCGAAGTTATCTCTCAACCGCGGGTGAGTGAATCTGAGGCTATTTCTTCTTTCGCTTTTTCGTCGGCAACTTCTTGCGTTTCGTCTTCGCGAATTCGCGCAGCTGTTTTTTGCTCATCGACTTGTACATTCCTCTCGAAGCGCCTTTGAGCGATGACTTCGAGCGCTTTCCGCGTTTCGCGGCAAGCGCCGCGCCGGCCGCCATTTGTTGTTTCTTTGATTTTGCAGGCATACAAATGTTTCGCGTGCCGATTCGGAAACGGATTCCCTAAATTGCAGCGCCTTTGCGCCACAAAAAGTAAACCGGCACACCCGTGAGCACGATTAAGATTCCGATTCCGGAAGTGGCCGGCGCGAGGAAACCAAGATCGACAATCAACAAACCGGCCAGGAAGATCGACAAGAGCGGGACGATCGGATAACCCCACGTGCGATACGGACGCTCAGCCGCGGGCGCTTTTCGTCGCAAGATGATGAGCGCCGCCACCATCAGGATATAAAAGATTAAATCAGCCGAAACGATATACTCGAGCAATTGGGTATAGATGTTTCCGTAAGTCACCTTGTGTGTCGCGGCGTCGGTCGTGACGGTCCGCGGCAAAGTCAAAAACGCGGTCCAGATTCCTTGCGCGATCAATGCCGCCGCGGGGACGTGATGGCGATTGGTCGTCCCAACTCTTCTGAAAAACAGCCGATCGCGCGCCATCGCAAAATAGACTCGGGCGCCGGAGAGAATCAGTCCGTTGTTGCAACCGAAAGTCGAGATCATGATCGCAGCCGCCATACACGTCGCGCCCGGATTTCCAAAAACGGCGGCCATCGCCGCAGCAGCCACGCGATTTTGTGGGGCATGTTGGATTTCGGAAAATGGCAACAGAGCGAGATAAGCAACGTTCGCCAGCAGATAAAGAACTACCACGCTTCCGCAGCCGAAGAGCAATGCGCGCACCAGATTTCGCGCGGGATCGCGCACTTCGCTTCCGATGAACGTGACATTCGTCCAGGCGGTTTGCGCAAAGAGCGGGCCGACCATTGATTTGCCAAAAAGCAGCGTAAGGGCAAGCCCGCCGGCAAATGTGAAACCAGGCTGCGCAATTTGTGGACTCCAGCCATTCCTCCAAGAATCCCACCAATCGGAAGAACGAGCGGCGCAACTCGTGCTCCACCCTAACGAGAGTCCAATCACGATGACGGCCGCGAGCGCGACAGTCTTCGCGAATGTAAAACTGTTCTGGACCAGCTTGCCTAATTCGAGCCCGCGGGTGTTTGTCCACGTGAGAAGCGCAATCAGCAAGATCGCTGTCAGTTGTTCTGTGGAAAGACTGATCGCGTAACCGCCGCCTAACGAGACTGGCGCGATCAAATAATTGTCCGGCGCGACTGCCGAGACAAAAACGCCCAGAAATTTTGCAAATGCGATCGCTACAGCCGCGATTGTTCCGGTTTGAATGACGAGGAACAATGTCCAGCCATACAAAAATCCGATCGACGGACCGTAAGCTTCGCGCAGGAAAACATAAACGCCGCCCGCGCGCGGCATCATTGTCGCGAGCTCGGAACAGGAAAGCGCACCAGTGATCGTGAGCAAGCCGGCAACAGCCCATGCCAGCAACAGCCAACCGGGCGCGCCGATCAATCGCGACGATTCCGCCGATGTAATAAAAATGCCCGAGCCAATCATTGAACCCATCACGATCATGGTCGCGTCGATCGGGCCGAGAGCGCGGACCAACTTTGGGTCCTGTCGATTATCGATCTTGCCGTTCATGATCTGGCGGTAGGGCGAGACTCTGTCGAGCCGGCGAATTGCACGGCCCGCGGAGCGTCGCCCTACGCAAAATATGCGTTGTTATGATTTTGGCGGCGCGATTGTCACGCCTTCATTTTTAAGCTGCGCTCGCAACACGCGCGCGAATTCCACCGCACCCGGCGTGTCGCCGTGCACACAAACTGTTTCGGCTTGTACGTCGATATCTACTCCATCGACAGATCGAACTTTGTCTTCCCGCAACATTCGCAGAACGCGCGCCGCGGCTTCCACGGGATCGCGCAGCAACGCGTTCAGGCGCGTGCGCGGAACAAGCGTGCCATCGGCAAGATAATTGCGGTCCGCAAAGACTTCGCGGGCGATTTTCAGTCCCCCTGCTTCGGCCACACGCGCGAGCGCGCTGCCATCCGGCGCAAAAAGAACCAGCGTTCGGTCGGTGCTCGTAATGGCGCGTGCAATCGCGCCGGCAATTTTCTCGTCGCGCGCCGCGATGTGATAGAGCGCGCCATGCGGCTTTATGTGATTCGGGCGCACACCGAGCGCTTCTGCAATCGCGCTAAAAACTCCGAGCTGATAAATCACCGCGTCGCAAACCTCCTCGGGCGTGACCGGCAATTCTTTCCGGCCGAAGTTTTCCCGATCGAAGAGGCTCGGATGCGCACCAACAGCAACGCCGTGGTCGCGCGCCGCTTCAATTGACATGTGAATGGTGTCGGCGTCGCCGGCATGAAACCCGCAGGCGATGCTCGCGGACGTTACGAATTCAAGCATCTCATCGTCGTGGCCGGCGCCTTCGCCGAGGTCGGCGTTAAGATCGACAACCAACTTCATGAGAAGTGCGGTTGCAGCCCGCGCCGGAACTGCTCGAGCTTCTGCTCGCGATTAATCAAAAGCTGATGCGCATCGGCAAGCGTAACTTCGCGAAAGCGAACCTCATCGCCAGCGCGCAGTTGAGCCGCAATTGAAAGATCGACCGTAATCACGTGCGCGATTTTCGGATAACCGCCAATGGTTTGGCAATCTCCGAGCAAGAGGATCGGTTTCCCACTTGGCGGGATTTGGATCGTGCCGGGAGCAACCGCTTCCGAGACAAGATCGACAAGTTCATTTGCTTTCAGCTGCGGACCTTCGAAACGCACTCCCATTCGATCCGAATCAGGCGAGACAGTGAATTTGTCGCCCATGAACCGTTGAACCGTTACATTGTCAAAACGGTTCCACTCAGAGCCGCGGATAACGCGCAGAGTTGGTTCGCGTTTGGCCGGGCTCGACCAGTCATGCGGAGGTTTCCAGCGCGCGATCTTTTCTTCACCCATCTTCTCGATCAAGTGCTTCGCGTGCTCGGAATTGCTGCCGAGCGGAAGTTCATCGCCGTGGCGCAATGCACGGCCCTCCTTTCCGCCGAAATTTCCCCGCAAATCAGTTGATCTACTGCCGAGCACAACCGGCACGTCGAATCCGCCAGAAACTGCAATCCAAGCGCGACATCCGGTTTTTGCCCGCTCGATCCCCATTTCGTCGCCTTCTCGAATAACGACTGGATGACCAACCGGCAACGATGTCGATCCAGAGCGCGCATCGAATTCGCCGCCGCTCCAGGCCATAAGTCGTTCATCCGCGAACCGCAATTGCAAGCCGCCGAAGGTGACCTCCAGCCCAGCGGCCGATTCGTTATTGCCAACAAGCAGATTGGCAACGCGCAATGCATGCGCATCGAGCGCGCCGCCGAGCGATACACCAAATTGGCGAAATCCGGTGCGACCAAGATCCTGCACGGTCGTGGAAAAGCCGGCACGGACAGCAGTCGCATTCACATTGCCGATCTTTCAAATTCGTCGCGCGAGATCGCGCGAAAACGCACGCGATCGCCCGCGCGGAGAAGCGCGGGAGGATCTTTTTTGGGATCGAACAAACGCAGCGGCGTGCGACCGATCAGATTCCAGCCGCCCGGCGACTGTACCGGATAAATTCCGGTCTGCGCTCCACCGATCGCGACTGAGCCGACAGGAATTTCTTTTCGAGGAGTGGAACGACGCGGCGTCGCCAGTTTAGACGGCAATCCGCCGAGAAAAGGAAAGCCCGGCGTAAATCCGATGCAATGGACGCGATATTCCGACGCGCAGTAAAGATCGACAACTTCCTGCGCGCCAAGTCCGGCGTGCTGCGCAATTTCATCAAGGTCGAGAGCAAATTCCGCGTCGTAGCAAACCGGGATTTGGATTGGAGACGTCTCCATTCGATCGGCACGTACTTCGTTTGCATTTAAAATCACTTCCCGAATCCGTTCCGCCAGCCATTCGAACACTTCATCCGGTTTTGCGCCGGAGGCGACGACACGCACGGGATCGAAAAATACTCCAACGGTCGTATAAGCCGGCGCAAGCTCGATCACGCCGGGAAGGTGCGCATTTTCCAGAAGCCGTCGCGTAGCAAGGACAGCATTCAGCGCTTCGTCGGGCGCGCCATCGAAGTTTTTACGAACCCGAACGATGAGGGCGGAATCTCCGAGCGGCACAATTTCCATTAAGATGAGGCATCTTTTGCCTTCGCATTTTGAGGCGAAACGGCTTCAGCAACGTTTTCCATGTGCTCTTTAATCTCGTGCACTTTCGGATGCACTTCGCGGATCAAATCATGTTCGGCTTCGGAAAGTCGTTCGATGCGTGTGGTCATTTCGTGCAACTCTTTCAACATCGTGTCCTGGCGCGATGAGATGCGATGCATCCACCAAAAACAGACGGACCAGCAGCCCAGACCGATCCAGGTAAGGGCGAAGACGATCATATCACTGTGTCCGCGTCGCTTCGATCTCGATGTTGATCGCGACCGTCTGGCTAATCCCGGAGACAGCTTCTGCGCTTTGGCTGAACATTAGATTGAACTCGCGGCGTTTGAGCGGCTCTGTTGTCACAACCCAACGCGTTTGTTTCGCTTCGTTTGAGATCGAGCCCACCAATTTTACATGCAGCGTGATCGGTTTCGTCACCCCGTGCATGGTGAGATCGCCGAGAATATCGCCGCTTTGCTGCCCGGTCCGTCTTACGCTGCGGCTCTTGAAAGTGATCTCGGGAAATTTCTCGACATTAAAAAACTCCGGACTGCGCAAATGATTGTCGCGTTTGGCAATTCTCGTGTCGATGCTTCGAACATCGATCCGCGCTGTCACCGAGGAATTTTCGGGATGTTCCCGGTCGATGTCGATCTTGCCATCGAACTTCGTGAATTTGCCGTGGGTGGTGGCGAGGAACTGACGAACGGTGAAACCAATTGTCGAGCGCGATTGGTCAAATTTATAAATCTCGTTCGCCAGTGCGGCTGAACTCAACGTGGCAAAGATAAGAATGAGCGAGCTAAATCGGATCAAAGTTTTCATGAATGTTCCTTTCTTACTTCGGTAGGGCGACGCTCCGTGCAGCCGCGGAATTCGTCGGCTCGACAGAGTCTCGCCCGACCGAGCGCACCGAGGCAAGCGTCTTCAAGAGCGGCGCCCGGGACAAGGGCAATCTCCCAAACAAATTCCCAAGCGCAAAAGCCGGATTGGCTTTCAATTTTTTCCTGTCGTGCACGCCGGCTACGCGCGCAAGTTCAGTTTCGAAATGGGAGACGGCCCGCAGATTCGGATCGTTGGCATCGAGATAACCGAAGGCACGGCGGAGCAAGGCAAAAAGCTCCGGTTCGTGATGGTCGCGCTCGGTGCAAATCTCGATCAGCTCGACAAAATAAGCCGCTGCTTGGGTGCGCAAATAATTCTTCCGAATACCGGCAAAGGGATTTCTCAACACCACCTCGGTAAGCGTGTGCAGGGTCGATCTCCGGCTCGAGATAATTGAAATCTCTACTTCAAAGAAAAGATCGAGCTTGCCCGCGAACGAGCTTTTCGCGCGGCGCGCACCTTTGGCCACGGTTTGAACGCAGCCCAGCGATTCAGTGCACCATAAAACGATCAGGCTGGTGTCGCTGAATTTTCTCTTGCGCAACAGGATCGCCGCCGTGCTCTGCACATTCAACCTTAGCACGCGATCAATTCCTCCGGTAGACGTCGATCTTGTCCCGCGTTACGTCCAATTGCGCACCTGGCGGCGAAACCAATGTATTATGCCAGAAGACGAAATAATCGAACGGGCGCGCGAGGACGAGCGTGAAGGCAAATCGGCTTCCACCCAGGCGGGCGAGTTCGTGCGCGAAGAAATGGAACATATCCGCGAAGGCGAACATGGCGCCCGCTCGCCCCAGCAGGCGATCGCCATCGGTTTGTCAAAAGCGCGCCGCGCCGGCGTGAAATTACCGCCGCCAAAGCGAGGCAAGGCCTCGGCGCGAACGCGCAAGCAAGCCAGACGCGATCTGGCCAGGGGCCGCAAAGGCAAGCGGAAAAAACCTTCGCGCAAACGTTCGCGCGCGACCAAGCGCGCGTTGAAACGGGAAGGGCGTTCCGCCGCATCAAAAAAAACGCTTTCGCGACAAGCGCGTTCCGCGGCGCGACGCCGCAGCATCGCCAGCCGCTCCCGCGCTGCGAAAAAAGCTGCGCGCACGCGCAAGAGAAGAAGGTAATGCCTAAGATTTGCCGGCAAAAATAAATATAAAGTCGTCAGCCCAGTGCTATACGTGAATCACGTATAGCATTCCAATTCCAGCAAGGAGTTATCGTTCCTCGTTTCCACTTCCAGCCGTAAGAGGATTACCGGCCGATCTCGTCCCGTAGTGCCGCCAGCGCTAGGTGGCGCGGCACGGCTCGACCCTGTTCCCATTCCTGGAGCGTGCGCGCGGACACGTTAAGTTTCAGCGCCGCCACCGACTGGGATAGCTTATGTCTTTTGCGCCATCGGCGGAGTTGATTGGAAATCTGGTCGTGCTTTGCCTTTGTCATTGCCATTGAAACCTCACTCAGCGCTTTGCCATAAACGTGAATACCTATGATATACGTGAATCACGTATAGCAACAACTATCGAGTGCGCTCGTTCGCGCCCGCGCGTTGCGTTTCGGTTTTTAAATTACCTCCTATACGTGAATCACGTATAGGATTGGTTCAAGCAGCGGATCTCGCGCGCGGAAGAACGGACATTCGCGTAGCGCGGTAATTATCGTTGGGTTTGAGCTAACGATTTATGATATGAAGCGCGCGCTTCTCCACGTTAAGCGCAGCTTCTTTGACCGCTTCGCTCAGCGTCGGGTGGGAGTGACAGGTGCGGCCGAGATCTTCCGAGCTGCCGCCGAACTCGATCACGGAGACGGCTTCGGCGATTAATTCGGAGGCAGCATGCTGCAAAATGTGGGCGCCGAGAATGCGATCGGTTTTCGCGTCGGCCACGAACTTGACCATTCCATCGACATCCTCATTCGCAAGCGCCCGGCTATTAGCGCGGAAGGGAAATTTGCCGACGCGGTAGTCGAGCCCCTTCTCTTTCGCCTGCTCTTCAGTCAGACCAACGCCGGCCAGCTCCGGGTTGGTGTAAATGATTCCGGCAATCGCGTCGTAATTTATATGTCCCGCCTTGCCGGCAATAATTTCGATGCAGGCGATTCCTTCGTCTTCGGCTTTGTGGGCGAGCATCGGGCCGGCAATTACGTCGCCGATGGCGTAAATGCCTTCGATATTTGTGCGGAAATGTTTGTCGATCTTGATCCGTTTCTTTTCATCGAATTCGACGCCGACTTTTTCCGCGCCCAATCCTTCGGAAAACGGCCGGCGTCCCACCGAAACGAGGACTTTGTCGGCATCGAACTTGAGCTCTTCTTTTCCTTTGCTCGCGGTCGCGATGACGCGGCCATTGTCGATCCTGACCGCGCTCACTTTGGCTTCCAGGTGAAACGTAATGCCCTGCGCGGTGAGCGAGCGTTGCAGCAGATTCGACAACTCCAGGTCGAAGCCGACCGCGATTCGCGGCAGAAATTCCAGAATTATAACTTCGGAACCAAGCCGTGCCCAAACCGAGCCGAGCTC
>WNGK01025475.1_pt1 | contig 10604 bp, 10 predicted proteins | sample 5400601 | NCBI WGS metagenome assembly WNGK01 (sample SAMN13153376, study PRJNA577476) | soil metagenome | isolation source: 60 cm soil or saprolite under Garry oak tree replicate 1 | place: USA:California | collected 2016-06-15
TGATCAGCACGTTCGCGTCAGATGGCCCGACGCGTGAAATCATTTCCATCACCGGCCTCATCGCAGGCGATTCGGCGATCAGATTTGGCATGCTGCCACGGAGCAACTGATTTTCGGCTTCGAGCTTGCGGCCGCGACGAAGGGCCGTCGCCAGCTCAATCTGTGTGCGCACAATTGTCAGAAGGCGCTCGTTATCCCACGGCTTTGTCACAAAATCCCGCGCACCGCGTTTCATAGCTTCCACTGCCAGATCGATTGACGCCCAGGCTGTCATCACGACAATCGGCAACGTGTTGTCGATCTCCTGAATTTTGGGAATGGCTGCCAAACCTTCCTGTCCCGACGTGGTATCGCGCGTGTAATTAAGATCCATTACCAAAAGCGCGTAATCTTTCTTTTCCAGCGCATTAAACACCGCGGCGAGTGAGGTGACGGCTTCCGTCTGATAACCTTCACCCTTTAGTAATATGCGAAGCGCTTCCAGCACGTCGCGCTGGTCATCCGCAAGAAGAATCCGACTCACGACTTAACTCTCCGCTAACCTAAGGCGCCAAACGCCAGGCCGAGGCCGTAAGTGACGACTGCGACAATGATACCGATCCAGGTCATTTCCAGGCCGGATGTCCACCAGGAACGGATGGTGATCAGCGATTTCAACGCGCCGACAGCAAAGTGCGCCGCCAAACTAATGCCGAACGAAATAACTACTGCGGTTATGCCGCCCAAGAAAAAGAATGGAATGATCGGAACGAAAGCGCCGACGGCAGTAGAAATTCCCGCAGAGAACGCGGCAGTCCATTGATTCGGGAACCGATGTTCGGATAAGCCCAGCTCGCTTTGCGCCATTGCCTGTACGAATTGTTCGGGCTGTTCGGCGAGACGTTCCGCCATTCTCTGCGATTCTTCGGGAGTGAATCCTTGCAATTGATAAAAGAGCGACATCTCTTCGATTTCTTCCTCCGGATTTTCCTCAACTTCCGCACGCTCGCGCGAAATTTCCGCTTCATAAACTTCCGCCTCGCTCTTTGCAGCAAGATAGGCACCCGCGCCCATCGACAATGTCGAAGCAAGCATTCCCGCGAGGCCAGATATGAGAACGTAATGCTGCTGATTATTTGTCGCACCGGCCACGCCTGAAACAATTCCGAACACGGCTCCCAATCCATCGTTCGCGCCGTAGATCGCATCGGCGACCCAACTGCCCCCTCGCCCATGCCATCGTTCTCGCTTCAGGATTTTGTCGAGTGCGGTACGCGGACTGGCCGCTGGCGCCATTGCGCTCAGTGCTCGCGCATGCGCTTTTTCTTCGACCGCGCTTTTCCGCAAAAATTCCTGCACATCCTGTTCACCAGCCAGGGCACGCTCGGCTTGATCGTGAAATTCCGCTTCCTGCCGTTCTTCGGTCGCTTCCATCCGGCGAATAGCAATCTCCGCTCCAGCAATTCTGTTCCACCAACGATTTAGCCGGCGCCCAATCGTGTCCTTGAGAACAGGCGGCGCTGCGCCGAGGTCTTTGAGTTTTTTCTCCCAGCGCTGCGCGTGGCGCTCTTCCGCTTCTGCCATGCGTAAGAGAACGGCTTTGCGCTTCTCATCTCGCTCGCGTCCTGCCAGGTCGCGATATACTTGCGCCGTCTCCACTTCGGCGCGCCAATTACGTTTGACCACTTCGATCGTTTGTTGTCGATCCGTTCGACTGTCGCTCAGGACAGATTCTTTCGCGTCACCTGATTGATTTTGGCCGCTCATAATCTTTCGGAGCTAATCGGCTGGCTCCATCGCAGGGCCAACGGCTGGCTCCGCTCTCGCTCTCAGTTGCTGCGCCGTAATTACCAGCGCGACGGAGCCGATAATCAGCGCGCCGGCTATTAGAATGCGCATGCTCAAAGTTTCGCCGGCAAAGCCGGCCCCCAGCAGGACCGCTACAATCGGGTTTACGTACGCATAAGTGGCGACTTTCGCCGGCTCGCAATGTCGCAATAGCCAGATGTAGGCGGTGTATCCAACCACGGCTCCGATCATCACCAAATAAACAAATGATGCGAGCGATAACATCGACATGGCGCTGGGATGGAGCTGCCGCATCTCACCAGTCATGATGCCCGCGAGCAGAAGCAACAATCCGCCACACAGCATTTGTTGGGCAGCGGTCAGAAAGGGTGAGGCTGCATGTTTTGCGACGCGCGAATAGAGCGAGCCCACCGACCAAATAAAGGACGAGGCAAGCAGGATCGCCATTCCGATTGCAGGATGTCGCCCGCCGTTTGAAGAAATGTGAAGCGCTGGGCCAAATAAAATACCAACCCCGACAAAACCTCCTACGAGAGCGAGCCAGGCAATTGGTGCCGGTCTTGGCGTCATTCCTGACGCCCAGCCCAGAATCACAATGTAAATGGGAACAATCGCCACAATCAGCGCGGCCAAACCCGAGTCGATATACTTTTCGGCAATTGTCACTCCGCCATTACCTGCGAGCAGCAGACAGGCGCCAATGACCAATGACGTTCGCCAGTTCGCCCAGCTGGATTTGCCGATCCCTTGCCACCAAGCGATCGCAAACATGACCATCCCCGCCAACACGAATCGCGACCCCGCCATCAGAAACGGTGGAATGGTTTCGATTGCGAACCGAATGCCGAGAAACGTCGAGCCCCAGATCAGATAAAGTGCAGCAAACGCCACGATAATTCGGATTTTTGTCGGGGCAGCCATGAAGCTACGACAATCTCGTATTCGCGAGGCAGAGCAAACGGTTCGCTAAGCGTCGAAGCGTTCATGATGAAAAGCGGCACAGCAGCGCCGCACTCCAAAACGCAAAGCGCGAAACATGCGCTGGCAACGACGGCGACGTTTTGGAATGCGGCAGTGCTCTGCCGTTTTTGGCAAAATGTGGCAGGAAGCTGTCAATAGCCTCTGCTGCAGGCAAGATGAGCGACCGCTACGCGCCGCGGCGGAAAAGCAATCGATACAGAAGCAAAAGGATCATCGCGCCGATGACGGACATGATCCACCCAGCGACATAATTCTCGCCCACGAACAGGCGACCGATCCAAGTGCCTACGAGCGCGCCGGCGATGCCGAGCAGAATCGTAACGATGCAACCACCTGGATCTTTTCCCGGCATCAACAGTTTCGCGATGGCGCCAATAACAAGACCTATCACCAAGGTCCAAAGAATAGAGTGAGAGCTGAAGTCCATAAGAGAATGAGGGTTATCAGATTCGCTGCACCGCGGCAAGGCTTGCTTTCGGAACAAGGAGCGGCATTCCTCGTGCGCTCAAAGCTCGATCACTTGCGCAGAATGGATGTCTTCGCTCGCGCGAATTTGTTCGAGCAACGCCCCATCCGGCGCCGTATCGAGATTCAAGACCGTTAGCGCCGTGCCGCCGGCCTGATTTCGGCTGAGCGACATCGTGGCAATGTTCACGCCGTGATTCCCCAGCAATGTGCCGATTCGCCCGACCATTCCCGGTCGATCCGTGTTTTCCAGCACGAGCACAACACCGTGCGGGCGCGCTTCCACTGGACGACTGTTAACGCTTACAATTCGCGAAGTGGCGCCGAAAAACGCGCCGCCGACCGACACCGTTTTTCCTTCGCCGGTAGCGGATAATTCGAGCATGTCGGTATAATCTCCAGGCGCGCTCAGACGCGATTCGCTCACTTTCAAACCAAGGCTTTCTGCGAACGCGGGCGCATTTACTTCATTGACTTCGCTGCCGCCGGCCGTTTGCAAGAAGCCTTTCAAGATTGAGCGCGTGATCGCCGTCGTATCGACTTCGTTGACTTTGCCGCTGTAATTAATGTTGAGCGTTTCGGCGCGCTTCGGCGCAATTTGCGAGAGGAATCGGCCGAGTTTTTCGCCAAAACGCAGATGCGGCCCGATGATTGCCAACGTTTTCGCATCCAGGTTGGGCATGTTCACTGCATTGCGGATGGTGCCTTCGAGCAGCGCGGCGCGAATCGATTGCGCGATCTCGATCCCAACGCTCTCCTGTGCTTCCGCAGTGGACGCGCCGAGATGCGGAGTTAGAACCACATTGGGCGCGCTGCGCAACGGCGAATCAGTCGGCAGCGGTTCGGTCTCAAAGACATCCAGTGCCGCGCCAGCCACATGCCGATTTTCCAACGCCTTGACCAGCGCGTTTTCGTCAATCAAGCCGCCGCGGGCGCAGTTAATGATGCGGACGCCGCGCTTTGTTTTTCGCAAGCGTGGCGCATTGAGAATATGACGCGTTTCTGAAGTAAGCGGAGTATGCAGGGAGATGAAATCGGCGTTCGCAAGCAAATCGTCTAGCTCATCCACAAGCTCGACCTGTAGACTGCGAGCGCGCGTAGCAGAAAGATATGGATCGTAGGCGACGACGCGCATGCCGAAAGCAATGGCGCGCCGGCTCAGTTCGCTGCCAATGCGGCCCATTCCAATAATGCCGAAGGTTTTGTTGTACAGTTCGACACCTTCAAAATTTTTTTTGTCCCAATTTTTGCTCCGAACATTTGCGTCCGCTTGCGGAATCTTGCGCGCAACCGAAAGCAAAAGCGAAAATGCGTGCTCGGCCGTAGAAACCGTGTTCCCGCCTGGAGCATTCAAGACGATGATGCCGCGACGCGTGGCAGTCTCCACATCGACATTGTCCACGCCAACCCCTGCTCGGCCGACCACGCGCAATTTCGCGCCGGCATTCAAGATATCGGCAGTGACCTTTGTCTGGCTGCGGACCACCAGCGCGCTGAACGTTGGGATAAGATCCACAAGGTCGCGCTCGCTCAAACCCGTTTTGACCGTCACATCGAGCGCGCCGTCGCGTGAAAGCTCATCCACTCCGCGTTGTGAAATTGCATCGGCGATAAGAACTTTGGGCGGAGTCACGGAACTTTGGGCGGAGTCACGACAATCAAAGGTTTTAAGTTTTAAGTCTTAAGTTTTAGGTCTGGGCGCGCAGCCTTGTTTTTCTTAAAGCTTAACACTTAAAACTTACAAACTTAAAACTATGGTTCCATGCGAGAGCGCGCGAAATCTTTCTACGTCGTTTTCGCCATCGCGGCAGCGCTGGTTATTCCAGCTGCGATCGCGTTGCGCACCGTAATTCATCCCGGCGTTTTACGAGCCACATCGGATAACCCGACACCGTTCGGATACACTTGGAGCTTGCTCTTGTTCATTGTTCCGATTGGTGCGCTGGGGTGGTGGTTTGGCTGCCGGCCTGATCTGCAGTTTCCGAGAAAGGCATTTTGGAGAACGATCGCTCTGCTGGCACCCCTCGGCTTCTTGCTCGACCTGCTTTTTGGCAACTCTTTCTTCATTTTCCCAAACAAGGCGGCCACAATCGGATGCGAAGTCCCGGCCATCGGTGGCGCGATTCCAATCGAGGAATTCGTCTTCTACCTGACTGGTTTCATGCTCGTGCTGCTCAGTTACATTTGGTGCGATGAATATTGGATGGCAGCCTACAACGTTCCCGACTACAGAGCGGCGGCGGAAGGCATACCGCGAATCGTTCGTTTCCATTTTGCCTCCGTCGCTCTTGGCGGTGTCCTGATCGCAGCCGCGATTGTATATCGAAGGTTTTTATCCGGCGCGTCCGAAGGGTTCCCGTGGTATTTTGTTTATCTCGCCTGTGCTTCACTCATTCCGTCTGCCGGCTTTTTTCACACCGCGCAACGATTCATCAACTGGCGCGCCTTCAGCTTCACCTTTTTTCTTCTTCTCCTGATTAGCTTGCTTTGGGAAGTCACGCTCGCGTTGCCCTATGGCTGGTGGAAATATCGTCCGCGCGTCCTGATCGGGTTGCACGTCGGAGCATGGTTCGATCTCCCAATCGAAGCGGCTTGTGTTTGGATGGCCGTGAGCTTTACCACCGTTATCATTTATGAAGTGATCAAAATTTGGAAAGCCATGGGCACCCGCGCGCTCGAAGCGTTCTTTGGCGTTCGAAAATAGGCCAAGTTCGCTTTGTTAACGCTGAACGCTCAACCCTGCGGCGCCAAACGCGAGTCCGATCACGTAACACTTGCCCGTGCCCCAGTCCCCGTAGAGAAGCGCGGCCGCGCGTTTCCGATCCAGATTGCGCGGCCGATGCACACCGGAGGTCGCGTCGAGAATAATATCGGCCATCGCTATTGGCTCTGACTCTTCATTGCGCGCTTGTTTGCTGGCAAGCCCTTTCTCGATTCGCTCGTGCTGATGAGCGCCGATGTATGCTGCGGCGCCGAGTTTGGTTGACCAACCGCTCTCAGGTCACTCCAATTATAAATTAGAAATGCTACCGGATTTTGCGCCTGTTACTGGAGAGCCGAACCCGGCTATCATGCTGCCATTCGCAATTCTGTTACTGGCCATCGGCTTCGGTCCGTTGATCGCGGCATACCGCTGGGAGCGCCATTATCACCAACTTTGCGTGGCGCTGGCCGGCGTGGTGTGCGCCTATCACCTTTTCGTCGTTCATCAGACCGCGCGCGTCCTCCATGCGTCGATCGATTACGTGAGCTTCATGGTTGTGGTTGGTTCTTTGTTTGTCGTCTCCGGCGGAATTCATCTCCGTGTCAAAGGGCCGAGTGGGCCGGCCAGGAATGTGCTGTTTCTGTTTTTCGGGGCAGTGCTGGCGAATCTAATTGGAACCATCGGTGCGTCACTGCTCCTCATTCGCCCCTGGATCAGGATGAATAAAGGTCGCGTCGCGCCAATGCACATCGCGTTTTTCATTTTTCTGGTTAGCAACATCGGCGGCGCGCTCCTGCCGGTAGGCCCGCCGTTGTTCCTCGGATTTCTAAAAGGCGTTCCGTTTGGGTGGACGCTGCAACATTGCTGGCGCCAATGGTTGATGATGGTTGGGTTCGTTCTGCTGGTATTTTTCATTCTAGATTTCATCAATCTGCGCCGGCATAAGAGACGCACCCATGAAAGCGAACTGACAAGTTGGGGATGCGATGGCGGCCACAATTTCGTTTTCTTGTTCGTCATTTTGGCTGCGCTCATTGCAGTGCCAGTCGGCTGGCGCGAATCGCTCGTGATTTTGACTGCGCTTGGATCTTATCTCGGAACACCAAAACGCATTCGCGAAGCCAATAATTTCACTTTTGCACCCGTCAAGGAAGTCGGCTGGCTCTTTCTCGGCATTTTCGGGACCATGATTCCGGTTTTGGAGTTCATGGAGCGATCGGCCAGAAAACTTGGGCTAGACTCCGATCTGACATTCTATTGGGCCTCTGGCTTCCTGTCGGCATTGCTCGACAATGCGCCCACGTACTTGGCTTTTTTCGCGGCCGCCCTCGGGCTTCATGGTTACGACCTTAATGATTCGTCGCACGTCGCAAGGTTCATTTCCGAAAACGGCCGCGAACTGATCGCGATTTCATTAGGCGCCACCTTTTTTGGCGCGCTCACTTACATCGGCAACGCGCCGAATTTGTTCGTAAAAACAATCGCCGAACATGCGCGCGTGCCCACGCCGAGCTTTATCGGCTATATCTGGAAGTTCGCGCTTCCAATCCTTCTCCCGCCGTTCGCGCTGATGTCGATCTTGTTTTTCTCGCGATAGCGCAAGCTTCACTCAACTGGTCTTAATGTTTTTTTAACGTTTTCGCGCAGCAGTTTAATTAACGCTGCCGCCAAAATTCGCTCACGATTAGGATAGTTTATGAGCGAATTCATCTTCGTAGGAATCGCCGTCCTGCTGGTTGTGAACGGACTTTATTCACGCTTCTGCGAGAAACCAAAGGAGGAGCGATGAGCGACCTCATCTTTGCCGCAATCATCGTTCTATTTTTTGTCGTGGACGGTCTTTACGTTCGGTTCTGCGAAAAGCTGTAGGAGGACGCATAGAAACAATCGTTGTCGCCATCATCGCGTTGTTGCTGTTCGCCTATCTGTTTGTGGCCATGATTTGGCCGGAAAAATTCTAAGGATCAGCAATGCAAGCTTCTGGCTGGCTTCAGTTCGCCCTCTATATCTTCGCGCTTGCGCTGATTACGAAGCCGATGGGGCTGTATCTGCTGCGCGTGCTTGATGCGAATGGCAGAACGTGGCTCGATCCAGTGCTGCGGCCGCTGGGACAGCTGACGTATCGGCTAATGGGAGTCGATTCCAGCAAAGAGCACAATTGGAAACAATACACGCTCGCGATGCTGCTCTTTAGTTTGGTGGGCTGCTTGTTCACTTATGGAATCCTGCGCTTGCAAAATATTCTGCCGCTTAACCCGCAGGGACTCGGACCCGTGAGCTCGCACTCGGCGTTCAATACGGCCGTGAGCTTTACCACCGTTATCACTTACGAAGTGATCAAAATTTGGAAAGCCCTGGGCACTCGCGCGCTCGAAGCATTTTTTGAGATTGGAAAATAAGCCGCTTCTTCCACAGCGGCTTGAATTTTAAGAGGAGAATGCGTGCCCGACTTAAACTTAAAGCTTCAGACTCTAATCAACCGAAAATGACGAGCTGAATCGAGTCGGGCAAATGTTGGGCGACGTTGGTGACCACGCTGCCCCGGAGAAGATTGACGAGCGCTGTTCGTTGGGTCGCGCCGATGACAAGATAATCGACGCCCATCGTGGCGGAAAGATCGACGATCGTCGCGGCGGCATCCGGGCTCACTGCATATACTGGTAGAACGCAAACATCGCGCTCGGCACCTAGTTTGAGCATCAACGACATGATGGCGTTTGCCTCGGGATCGTCCTGCCATCTGGAGCGGCCCAGCGGTGTGCCGGCCGCCGTATAATAAACGGCGACCTCTTTGACGTAGAGCACGCAGAGCGTGGCTTTACGCAGCTGCGCTTCGTCCATCGCAAAGCCAAGCACCGGCGTGATCCCGCGCGCTGCCACCATGATTTTTTGACCTTCCTCGAGACGGGGTTGCATGCTCGCCAAGAGATCAGGCGTGACCATTGCCGCAACCTCCCGGCTAACGGTGAGAGTCGTTAGGCCCTGGCGCTTCAGCGTGTAAGCACGCAGGGCCAATCCGCCAGCCAAAACCGCGACCACAAACTGGAGGGCGTCAAGTTTCGTGTGAGCCAAAGTAAGTTCGACAAAAAATAGGACGCAAAACGTCATCGCAAAAAGCAGGCGGTCGTACCAGGTAAAACCAACCGTGCGATTAAATGCGCACGATCCCACATTGACCGTGATCGCCCCGACTACCCCAATCGCGTAAAGACCGGCCAGCGCCGTGAAGTTTCCGGCGAAAAGCAAAACTACAATGGGAAGACCAATGGCAATAAGCAGCGGATAGGTCGGAACGCCGTGGCGGTTGAGTCTCCGGAATTGTCGCGGCATCTCACGGTCGCGCGACATCATGTAGAGCAATCCAATCATCGCCACGATGGCGGTATTGGCCGCGCTCAAGAGCAGAAAAAAGAAAACAATTCCAACCACCCAGCCGAAGATCTGTCCGAATGCAGGTGAAAACGTGGCCGTGGCAAATTGTTCGGCGATGAAACGCAACATATCCTCACTTCGTTGTCCCAAAACCGCCGCGATTTCACCGCGGTCCGTCAGATGCAATGTCTTGCCGAGCACAGAAGGCAGCGAAAGCATCGCCCAGCCGAGCAGCGCCGTGCCGAGGACGACTTCGATTGCCACCGGAGTAATCGCCTTGACCGATTCACGGGCAACACTCGGGTGTTCCATTGTCGATCCTGGATCGAGTTTCATCACGCCAGTGAGGTTCGCGATCGACTCCGCGCCCGACAATGCCAGGATCACACCTACGAATTGCACCCACACCGTGCCCAGGCTTTGGTGTCGCGGCTCAAGAAAATGCGTGGTGAAATGCGGCGCGCTGATCGCGATGAGGACAACGACTATAACCGCGGTCGGCAACGCTAGCGCAACAGCAAAACTGCCAGAATGTTTCGGCCCGAAAAAATTGATCAGGCCCATGATTAACAGCACGCCGATGGTGGTGAACGCGATGTGGTCGCGCAGCATTTTGATCCATTCCACGTGCTCCGCGCCGGAGGTGATGTAGGTGAGGGCGGACCAACCACTCAGCGCTGCCGTGACTGTGAGATCGGCCAGCAACAGCAACGCGCCGACCACGGCGAGCAGTCTTCCTTGCGAGCGCGCTGCGGAATAAACGCCGCCACCATCGGGAAAATAACGGCAAATGACCGCGTAATTGATTCCGACCAAACCGGTGAGCGCGCAAACCGCAAGAATGATCGGCAGCGACGAAAATCCGGCCGCCACAAAGGCTAGGCCGATGACGTACGCTTTGCTGGTGCCCCAATCGCCATAGAGCAACGCAGCCGCGCGTTTCCAATCGAGATTGCGCGGCCGATGCACACCGGCGCTCGCGTCGAGAACAATATCCTCTATCAGCTCCGCCATCGCTATCGAATGTGACTGTCCATTGCGCGCTTGCTCAATGGCAAGCTCTTTCTCAGCCAAGCCCCGGCTTGACTGCGAATCGACTCAATCAGATGTTCCGCCAGTTCTTTGTTTCGCTTAATGGATCGGCGAGTGGCCGGTCCAACGGGGGAACCAAATTCCGTCCGCGAATGCGGTGCGGATCGGGGCGAACGATGCGCGGCATCGAGAGCATTTAATGGCTCCAGCCCGACAGCTAACCTCGTCAGCATCATTAAATGGCAAAGGAAGTCGTGAAATC
>WNGK01008558.1_pt1 | contig 10603 bp, 7 predicted proteins | sample 5400601 | NCBI WGS metagenome assembly WNGK01 (sample SAMN13153376, study PRJNA577476) | soil metagenome | isolation source: 60 cm soil or saprolite under Garry oak tree replicate 1 | place: USA:California | collected 2016-06-15
CGCCGGAAAACGCCGAGACCGGCACCCAGAATCATGAAGGAATCGCGGGCGCAGCCGCGGCGGTGGATTTTCTCACTTCGCTTGCTCCGGGCCCAACGCGGCGCGGACGCTTGTGCGCTGCATTCCGGCAACTACATGAGCGCGGCGACGCATTGATCACACAGCTTTGGAATGGGTTGCAGGAAATGAGACATGTCCATCTCTACGGACCACCGCCCGGCACGACGCGGACGCCAACGATCGCATTCACTGTGAACGGCATGCCGTCAATAGAGGTGGCAAAGAAAATGGCGGAGCTCGGAGTTTTCCTCTCACACGGCGACTTCTACGCGATGACAGTCGTCGAGCGATTGGGCCAGGCTCCTCATGGATTGGTCCGCGCCGGCTGTGCCTGCTACACCACACTGGAAGAAGTGGATCGGTTGCTAGCCGGCGTGCGCGCGTTGTAGTCAGGCGCCAATTTCGCGCGGCCTTCGTCTCCTAATTCCTCCGACCTCTGTCCTCAGATTCCCTTCTCCCTCCTACTTTTTTGTTGCCCTCAGCCTCCTACCTTTCTTCTTAATTCTTACTTCTTATCTCTTACTTTGTTCGAGGCAACGAGAACGAAAATTCCTTACGACCGAAGTCATTCGATGCTGAAAGCCCTAAGTCCCGGTGAAATGTCAAATGTTGAGATGCGACACCCCGTTTTCCCTCATCACTGCTGTCCTAGCTCAGAGATTGTCGAGTAGTTGACTCGCGTGCTTTGAATCATCCATCTCTTCTCTGATAGTTTGGAGCGTACGTCTTACTTGGTCTATCGCGATATGATATCCGTGATGACGCAACGCTCCGTTCACGGATTCAAAGTGACGCGGCGAGTTTAACACGCATTTGGGATTATCCGAAAGTAAGTGAGGCCCCCCAGTTGGGAGTTTAATGTCCTGCTTTGGATTCCACCGCGCCTTCTTTATGTAGGGATAATCGCGGGCGGCCAGCAGTGGCAACAGGCCGAACGCCGGCTTCAAGCTCAGCCCTTGCAGTGTATGCTTGTTTGGAGACACCGAGCTAAAGAAGACCATGATTTCGAGCTTCGCCTTTTTCGGAAACAGCTTAATAAACATTGAATCCAGCGCATCCGAGCTATCTAACATCTTATTGAAGGCACGCCCGGTCGCGTGTCCTAGGGCGATGTCGTAGCCGAATGTAAGTTGCCGCCTCTCTTCTATAAGATCTTCGTCGATCTCCGGGTAGCTATGGCAATACGAGCCATCGTAGTGAGCGATGTAGTCCTCGAGCAGTTTAGCTAACAAAACTCGGCGAAAGCTCTTATTATCGGTATCGTGCAGAAGATCGAGGATGTTCTCAAAACGTCGCGCGTGCCCCTTTTCATAAATTGCAGTAAGGAGAGCCACCTCATCAGCCTTCGCGTCAAGAGCAATAAATTGCGAAGCAAAGTAATCTTGGACCGATTTGTGCGCCCATTTAAAGTGTTCTCCTTCGCGGTTGAAAAGAGGGACGGTCGTCACCAGGTCGTCAAGGAGCGCCGATGGTTGGAATAGCACTGCCGTATTTCGCTCTCGTACTTTCTTAATTATATCTGAAATCTCATCGCGCGGATATTCAATTTTCCCAAGCTTTGCCGTCGTAAAGCCAAGATCACGCATTACTTGATGAAATTCATCTATGTCGAGATTACACTGCTTCTTCCGAACAAACGCACCGCCCTTCGTCGCATCGTGCATATCAAACAACGAGTCGAAGACTTGTCTGTAAAAAATGTGTTTCTTAAAAGGCACTTTTGGTTTGTACGAATAGGCTTTGTACAGCAGTGACACTAACATCGGATTCTCCATGAGGTCTTTCAGCTGCTCGTACTTCGATTCCTCTAACTCAGCGATCAACGCTTCGGCATGTTCTTGGCTTTCATCATACCTTCGGAGCAACTGGTAGGCTTCCTGTTTGCTAAGTGGCTTAATCGTGAATTCTCGAAATTCCCCAAATGACGCAAGTGCCGTTTCGTGACGAGACGTTATAACGAAGAGGTTCTCCAGCGCTTTAGCAATGAACGACTGAATGTCTTCAGTCACCTTCCTTCGGTGTTCAAAAGCGATCTCATCAAAACCGTCGAGAAAGAAAATGAACTGACCGCTTTTGATGAGATGGAGCAGGAACTCCTTGTCGAATATCTTATCAATTGGACAAAGTTCTTCGTAAATACGGTCGAGGAGTGTTTTCGATGCTGATAGTGAACGCAATTCGATAAAGATGGGAATGCACTTACTGGCTCCGAAGCAGCATAAAAATAGCCACTTCAGGACAGTCGATTTGCCCATTCCTGCAGTGTCGGTAATGATAACGCGCTTAAAGGCTGGGATGAAGTTGTCGCGCCAATCGATTATCTTGAATTCAGTTCGTTCCGGACCGCGTAAGCAGGCTGTAAGCGGGACGTATAGATCTTGGATCCGCCGTTGTTGATTGCCGAACACGATTGTGTTCATAAATGACAGCCGACCGTACGTACGAATGAGATACTCTTCGAACGCTTTTGTTATCACTTCCGGCCGCGCCCGTTTGAAAGCATCTTTTACGCGGCCCAGTTTATCGATCGCGGGCGAGAGCCACTTCTCGACGGCTACCTTTATAAACGGCTCTGCGAGGGGAGCGAGTGCCTTTAGTGTCTCATGACTGTCCACCAAAGCACCTGTTGCTTCATGCATATGTGTTTCCTTTAGACCAGGGGGTATCGGGTTTCATCAACGTATCGAATACGCGGTGCGTTCTGAAAACGCACCCCGTGCGCAAGGAGCTCCTTCGCTTTTTGTTCGAGCCCAATTTGTAACGCTTCGCGTTCAGAAATGCCGTGCTCCGCCGCGTACTTGGGTCCGTCTTCTGCAATTTGCCAAGTTTCGTCTGTCCGCGAATCTCGCCCTGCGGATGACCTCGAATATCATCCACCCGGCCGCTCCCGCTTAACCTCGTGTTCATCGAAATGCGCGTCACACCTTTTGATAAATTTCGCCGGCTTTTTCGACAAACTCAAGACGGAAGAGCGTGAATCATGTCATTTTCACCGAGACACTAGGGCGCGTCAAGGATCACTGAATCGTGCTTCGCCGATATGATCTCGGCATCTCGTCATTTTGCCTTCGCGTGTTGAAATCGCTAGGGGCATGCGCCCCACAATTTGCGGCTGAGACTCCGAGTGCTTTCGCGAGCAGGCAGCCGCGGCTATAGTTTGGTGCTTTGAAGCGCCGTTGGTTTTTCATCAGTTTCCTTCTTGTTGTGCTCGTCGCCGTGCTCGCCGTGCACATCGACTGGACCTGGAAACGAAAACTCTCGCCGCGCGGCGGACGTTATTTTTTTCATCGCGTCGAGCTGGCAGTGCCGTCGTTCCGCCAGTCCGACGAAAAATGGAGTGACGATCCGCTGGGGAAGGAAAATGGGGTCGTGTCTAAAGGGCGTGTTGCCCAAATCGTTTTTTTGCGAAAGAAAATAGTACCCAAGTGTAAGGCGATCTGTTAAAGGAGTGTTCCCATCATGATGGGAGAGCACAAGAGCGAGCCGCAGCTCTTTAATTACGCGGTGAACTTGGAGAAGCGGGTGCGAGCCAATCATCCGCTGCGGCAAGTAAAGGCAGCTATCGATTTTAGCATTGTGCGCGAGGAGGTGGCGCACTGCTACGGGCGCAACGGCAACGAGTCAGTGCCGCCGGAGGTGATCCTCAAAATGATGTTCCTGCTTTTCTTTGATGACGTCAAAAGCGAGCGGGAACTGATGGAGGTAATTGGCGAGCGGCTCGATTATCTGTGGTTTTTGGATTACGCGCTGGATGACAAAGTCCCCGATCACAGTGTGCTATCCAAGGCGCGAGCGCGCTGGGGCAAGGAAGTGTTTGAGAGTTTGTTTGTGCGCACAGTGAAGCAATGTGTGGAAGCGGGGCTGGTGGATGGGAGCAAGCTACATGTGGATGCCAGTCTCATCGACGCCAATGCGGCCAAGGAATCGGTAATGAAAGCCGCGCCGGAATTAATCGCCGCGTTGAAGCGGGCGTATTGCGCCACTGAAAGCAAGTTGGAGCAGACGAGCACACCGAGGGCTTATGAAGCGGTTAATGATCGGGTGATGAGCCAGAGCGATCCGGATGCGACCTGCGTGCGCAAAGGCAGCGGAGAGTCGCGTCCGCGCTATCAAAACCATCGCGTGATTGATGATCAGAAAGGAGTTATTAGCGCGGTAGAGACCACGCCAGGGTCAATCGCAGAAAACAAGAAACTCGTGGGGTTGATCGATCAACACGAGAAGAACACGCGCTGCGCTGTGAGGACCGTGGTGGCCGATCACAAGTATGGCACCAATGAAAACTACGTGGCGTGTCAGCTGCGCGGGATCACAACGCACATGGGAGAAGCGACCCGCAACACAGCTAACACGGGACGCAAAGAAGGCATCTTCCACGATGAAGCTTTTACCTTTGATCCAGTGCAAAACATCTATCGCTGTCCAGCCGGGCAGATCCTTAAGCCACGCCGAGTCCATCCTGTTCGTCGGACGCTCGAATACAAGGCTCCCGCTAGAGTGTGTGCCGCCTGTGCCATGCGCACTCAATGCACTCGCTCGCACCATGGGCGCACGGTGCAAAGGCATGAAAACCAAGAGGCACTAAATGTAGCGCGCGCTCAGGCTCACAGCTTCGCCGCGCGCCGTAATCGCAAACGGCGCCAACACCTGATGGAAGCGAGTTTTGCCGATGCCGCCAACAACCATCACTTCAAACGCGCCCGCTGGCGGCGACTCTGGCGCCAGCAAATACAGGATTACTTAATCGCAGCAATCCAGAACGTGCGCATCCTCTTAGCGCACCAAAACCCAAAGCGCAGTGCCGCAGCGGCGTTAGATGCGCCAGTGGCCTTCGCCAAAAACTTGCTCCATCCATTGCGTCGCTGCGTCGGATTAATCAAGGCACGCTCGTGGACACAGCCACGCCTTCAAACCGTCGACATTAGCTAACGAATCAAATTACGCGACAAGCTGCCAACCATCCACTTGACCTGCTTTTTGGGCAACACGCCCTAAACATTTAACATTTCACCGGTGTCTGAATTGCGGTTCCGATGCGGACTGTTTTGCGTAAGCTTCGACGCTTTTTCGACAAATTGACTGAAGCGTTGCCCACGCTTCCATCCTAACGCCGCAACGCCCTTCGATAAACTCGCCTCTACGGGCTTGCCCTTCTACGTCGCGTCATGCCGTCTCGGCTCCTCTCTTTCGCCCTTTCCGCAATTCCTTATTCGATCGCATCGGTTAGGCCGCGATCAGGCTTTCCCTGCCAGAAAAGCCCCTATGCGGATGCATCTTCGTTAGGCAAAATGGCAGATAGTTTCTGGCACCTTCGCGAAATCCCTCGGCTTCATTCGTCCTTTTTCTTCTTTCTTGAAGCGGGTTTCGCCGCGGTTCTCAAAATGTGCGCGAAGCCTGCGCCATGCGCACTCCCTTTCTTCTTGCGGGTAAAAGGCCACGCCGCTTTTAGCTCCGCCGTATTGCCTTGGAAAATGTTCCGATCTGCGCCCGTCGCACCAGGTGTCCCATGAGGTTCTGGTCCAACATCGCCATCGGTGTATTGCCATAAAGTGTACGTCGCCCAGACCTGGGTGGGAATTCCGATCGGGGAGTCAGCGTAGCGGACGTACCAGAGCGGACAATTGCTGAGAATCGGGTCCGGATTATGCCCGATTTCTTCACGCAAAAGATGACCACCGTAGACGACAGGCCAGCGACCTGTTTCATCGCGGATCATCTGCACGAAGTGTTGCGCTTGTTCCAGGGTCATGTCCGGGCCGTCGCTCGGTTCCCAATCGAGTGAAATCAGTTCGTCATCCTCCGGCTTCGCATAGGTCAGAAAATTCGCGACCTGATCGGAAACCGATCCGCCGGTCGAGAAATGGTAAGCGCCCCACAAGAAACCGAGCTTCTTCGCCTGTTCGCGCCGGTCGTGATACGTGGAATCGCGAATTCCGGTTCCTTGAGTTGCCTTATGGATAATCGCGACAATGCCTCCGTTCCAGGCCTTTTGGAGGTCGACGTTATTTCCGTGATAAATATCGATAATAGTGTTGATCATAGTGTTCAGCTCTGAGGGTTAGTTAGTTACGCAGCAAAGGGGATGAATCAGCGTGGTAAGCAGATTGTTAGTGTACGGCTTGTAGTCGCGTATAAATTGCAACGCGGCTGACGGGGCCGGAAGCAGTGGTCGCGGCGGGGGCGAATCTGTCATCAGGGGAACGTGATCACAGCACCCGATCGGCGCCCTGTCGACTAAATTTTTCAGCAATTGCATGCGATCGGTCGCGATGACTTTTATCTTTTGCGTAAACCTCCGCGCCTTTCTCGACAAATTGATTGAAGCGTTGCCCACACCCTCGCCCTCGCGGGCTTTCCTCCATGTTCCGGAACTATATTGAGCTCGCGCATCTTCCTCAATAGTTTGTATGATCCACTTCAACGAGGCGCATCGCGCGGTCTATTATCCCGATGATCGACGCTTTCGAATCTGGATCCGTCCGTCAATTCCATGGATTTGACTATCCCCTATGCATTCTATCCTTCGGCGTTGCCGCATGGACTAGCGTGGGGTCTGTTTGGAATTGCGGTCCTGGGCGCGCTGGCAATATCGTTCGCGGTTGCCAGAGGCAAAAGACTCTGGGTAGGGTTGCTTCTTTTCGTTCCGCTTCTGCTCGGGCTACTGTTTGTCACCATCCTATGCAGCATGGTGATCACATTTTTCATCCATGACTTGTAAGGCGATGGCGAGAAATGAAACGGCGCCTGACACAGACGCTCTGCAATTCTGCCCAAAACGAATCTTGAAATCGCTTCCGGCCCTTTGGCTGTGATGATTGGGACGGGCTCCTCCTGAAACTAGTGACCGATGCCACGCTGGCGGATCATCTCCGCCACTTGCGAACACTTGGGACATTTGCCCAAATCGCCGCTGCCTTTTGATTTCGCTTCTGCCATAATTTCGAAATTCCAATACCCTTGTTCAATCTATTTCTCTGGAAATCGCTTGCGGCGACCGCACTGTTCCTCACGCTCATCGCTTGCGGCGAAAGGGCGCAGGTGCAACCGACTGTTCCGCCAGTGACACCGACACCGCAGCCTGACTTTACCGGACTCGTCGATATCGGCGGACGCAAGTTGTATCTCGAATGTCGCGGCACGGGCAGCCCAATCGTCATTCTCGAATCCGGCTATCGCAACGACGCGGATATTTGGAGCGCACAGGGCGATCCCGGTGCGACGATGGTATTGCCCGGCGTTAGCGCCATTACGCGTGTCTGCGCGTATGACCGTCCGGGGACCATCCTCGACGACACCCATTTCGGCCGTAGCAGCCCCGTTCCAATGCCGCGCACCGCACAGGATGTTGTCACCGATCTTCACGCGCTGCTCCACGCGGCGAACATTCCGGGTCCGTATGTGTTGGTCGGTCATTCCCTTGGTGGTTTGTTTGTCCGCATGTATGCCAGTACTTATCCTGATGATGTCGCAGGAATGGTCCTCGTGGACGCATTCTCCGAATGGGTTAGGGACGGGATGACCTCTGACCAGTGGACCTTGTATAAACGCTTCGGGTTTAAGGACCCTCCGCCGGGACTCGTATATAAAGACCTAGAAACCATTGACGTGGACACCAGCTTTGATCAAATGACTCAGGCAAAGACTGCCCATCCGTTGCGTTCCATCCCGCTCGTTGTCATCTCCAAAGGTTTGCCATTCGATCTCTCGCCTTGGCAGCCGTTACCGGCAGATTTCCCCGACGCGCTGGAAAGCGCATGGAAAGCTGCGCAGGAAAAGCTCGCGGCGCTTGTGCCAAACACGCGCCACATCGTTGCGACGAAGAGCTCACACTATGTTCAAATCGAGCAGCCTGCGTTGGTTATTGAGGCTGTGCGCCAAGTCATCGGCGCGGTGCGCACTCCTTCGTCATGGACAGTCCTTTCAGCGAGTCCTACTCACACGCCGTAGAAGTGGTTTCATAAGTCGCTTGTTCTCTCTTTCTCGTGCTCATGCTCCTGATCATGATCGAAATTCTCCTCTCAAGAGCCGATCACGAGCACGATTACGAAACCTGAGCCGACTTTTGAAACCAGTTCGAGGGACAATCAGCGGGCCCCGTATAAAACCGGTTGCCGATGCCACGTTTAGCGAGCGACCAAAATCGGGTTACTCCTTTTTTGTGTAGCCGAAAAAGCCACGCTGGCGAATGATCTCCGCCACTTGAGGTGGCACCATTTCATCCCAGCTCTCGTCGCCGCTGGCGATCCGCTTAAGCACGTCACGCGAAAAGATCGGCAGATATTTCGGGTTGAAATTATCGAGCTGCACGAAGCTGCCGCGTCCTACCAGGTAATTATAGAGCAGCTGCAAGTCGGGCTTCACCTTGAGCGTGTGAATGGTTTGTAACTCGTCCCCCGCATTACGCTGCAAAGGATAGACATAGACTTTCAAGTCATTCTTAAACAGCCGCCCAAAACTCTCCAGGGTGCCGCCGGGCAGTTTAGCGTAATACTTTTCGTCGAATAACTCGGCAACGCTCGGCAGCCCCATTACGACGCCGATGCGTTCCTTTGTGCGCCAGGCGAGATAGGCGGCGAGCCGGTAGTATTCGAAGTAATCGGAAATGAGTACAGTCATGCCGCAGGCCGCGAGCAACTCTGCGCGCGCGAGAAAATCGCGGCGATCCACGTCCGTGCCTCCCGCCAGAAGGTTGCGCATGGTGAGCTCCATCAGCCGCAGGATCGGTTTGTCAGCGACCGCAGGGTCCTCTTTGAACTTTGCCAGTGCGCAGTTAAGCATGTCGAGATTGACGTATGTGGGTGGGCGAAAACTCCCGCGCTCGACCAGGACCGCTTTGTTATGCAGTACGTCTGACGGCTGAAGCACCTCGCGATTCGCGCCAAACATGGCCGCACCGCTCAGCCCCAGCTGCACGAGCTTCAGCGCCATGATGCGATTGTCCACATTGCGAAATTCGATCCCGCTGAGTTCGAACATATCGATCTCGACGCGGCCGGTGGTCAGCTTGTCGAGCAGCGACTCGACTAACTCCTCTGGCACGTGGCTCAAAAAAAACGCGCCGTAGCAAAGATTGACTCCCACGATGCCGAGCGCTTCCTGTTGCAGGGAGGTCTCCGCGTCGAGCATGCGCACGTGCATCACGATCTGGCTCGGTTGATCGTTGACGCGGCTCTGGAATTTGATTCCCATCCACCCGTGGCATTCGTTGACGCCACGGTAGCTTTGCGCCACCACCGTATCGGCAAAGGCGAAGAACGAAGTGTTATCGCCGCGCTCCTTCGCGAGCCGTTCGACGTCGAGATCGAATTCCCGGTCGAGCATTGCTTGCAGCCGCCCGCGGGAGACATAACGCTCCGCGTGTCCATAGATAGCGTCGCTCACTTTCATGTCGTAAGCCGACATGCTCTTCGCGATCGTCCCCGCCGCGCCGCCGACGCGGAAAAACCAGCGCACCACCTCCTGCCCGGCGCCGATCTCCGCGAACGTCCCGTACCACCGCGGATCGAGATTGATCTTCAGCGCCTTCGAATGCGTATCAATCGTTTCCTCTTTCACGTCGAATGGGAAAATGGGGTCCTGCCTAAACCTTTAACATTTCACTGACAAAATCACCGGTCTCTGAATTGTGGTTCCGATGCGGGCTGTTTTGCGTAAACTTCGACGCCTTTTTCGACAACTCAAGAGCGAGAAGATTTCGGAAATTGCGGCTGAGACTCCGAAATCTTTCGCGAGCAGGCAGCTACCGCTACAGCAAACCTCTGCCGCATCACGAACAGAATGTGTTTCGCGGGATGATGTTAGCATTTCATCATTTTGCCTTCGCGTGTTGAAAGCCCAACCGGCCCACCACGGCGGACAGACAGCGCGCTTGGCCCGGATATTTCATTGCCGCTTCGCGGAAGCTGAGCAGCCCCTTCGAAGCGAATGAGTTCAAGTTTGCGCGGACGGAAATCCGAGAATCACGATTTGGATTGATGCTGAAATTAGTGGTGCAGAAGTCCGCAGGCGGCGATGGCGAAGCCTATTTTGACGCGGGGGAGGCAACCAGTTTCTGGAAGCGCGGGTCCTTGCGCAGCGAATCAAACATTGGATCCAGCCGGAGCAACGCAGGAGTGAGCGGCGGGTTTGCGGCCAAGGGCGCCTCATACGGGATAGAAAGCAGGTTCTCTAAGGTGGAAATGGAGCGGTCGTATTCGCCGATGCGGGCCGCCACCCGGGCGAGGATGTCGAGCGGCCTGGGACCGATCAGCGCGTCTTTCTCGATCGGGATCATGGCGATCGCGCGCTCGGCCAGAGTCAGTGCAGCGGCATTGTTACCAAGACCCATGTTTGTAAGCGCGAGATCTCCGATGAGAACAAAATTTTCAGGCTGTTCTTTGAGGAAAGGTTCCAGTTCGCTGCGAGCCTGACTCCAACTTTCACGGGCGCCGGCATGGTCGCCGGCAACTTCCTGTGCCCAGCCTAACCAAAAGCGCAGTTCGCCATTGTAATAACCCAATGCTTGATCAGGCGTGGCGAGTATTTCCTTTAACCGAGAAATGAT
>WNGK01008562.1_pt1 | contig 10602 bp, 9 predicted proteins | sample 5400601 | NCBI WGS metagenome assembly WNGK01 (sample SAMN13153376, study PRJNA577476) | soil metagenome | isolation source: 60 cm soil or saprolite under Garry oak tree replicate 1 | place: USA:California | collected 2016-06-15
ACATTCATACTTTGATGATAAACGAAGCGTTCCTGTCGGGCAATTTGCATACTCCCGCGTATGCAGCCAACAAAGCCCCCAGCCGCGCAGATCAACCGCCGGGAAGCCATTGGGGGCGTGTTGGCTGCAATTGCGGCGCTGAGCGTTGGGCGCGAGGGAAGGGCCGGAGCGATGACGAAGGGGATACCCATGACAATCGTGTGCGTCATCCGCTACCAGATCGATCCATTCCAGCGGGATTCGTTCAAGAAGTATGCCGAGAATTGGGGCCGCATCATTCCTCGATGCGGCGGACATCTCGTCGGATATTTTCTACCCTATGAAGGAACGAATGATGTTGCATGGGGGTTGATTGCCTTCGACAGCTTGACTTCATATGAGAAGTATCGAACCCGCCTGAAAGCGGATTCGGAGGGGCGTGAGAACTTTGCGATGGCGCAAGCAAAACGGGTTATTCTTCGCGAAGAACGAAACTTCGTCGAAGTGGTCGATGGAACCTTCGGCGTTCCCGCCGCACTGCCAGCAGGGCCATGAGGCCAACATGTTGACACAGCGCGCTCGCACGGGTGGCGCTCGGCGCTGTTCTTCGAGCGGCGCGCGAGATGCGCGAGCGCGGCACCTTTGAGTTCGCGAATGAAGCCGTCAGCTATCGCGACATCACCACTATGTTCGAGAATATGACCTCGGGACGCGGCCAACGCCATTGACGCGGCACCCAATAGCGGCACGCCGACTCAATCCCCCCAAAACCCGCCCTCCGCGATAGAATGGATGTGACCTCAAGAATGCCTCCAACATCTGTTATTTTTAGAGGCTGGAATCCGTAGGTAAGGGTGAACGTTCCCAATCAGAAGGAGCAAGGGGTTGATGGCTAGTCCACAAATCTCGGCAAAACCTGACCTTGGCTCGCTTCGCATCCACGATGGACAGCGGAGCCAGTCGAAGATGGGCAAACGCATCTTCTACGCCTCGATCCCGGTCATCATCTTTGCGGGCATCGTCGCCGCGGCCTTCGCGTTCCGCAACCAGAAGCCCGTGGTCGAGGTTGCTACCGCCGCCAAACCCGACGCTGGCGGACCCCAGGCGCTGCTGAATGCCAGCGGCTACATCACCCCGCGCCGCCGTGCCACCATCGCCGCCAAGATTACCGGCCGCGTCACCGGCGTCTTCTTCGATGAAGGCACTCGCGTGGCGGAGGGCCAGCTCCTTGCTACCCTCGATGATTCCGACGTCAAACGCGCGCTCGATTCTGCGAAAGCCGATCGCAACTCCGCGCAGGCCGCCATCGCGGATTACGAGGTGCAACTCAAGAACGCCCAAATTTCGCTGCATCGCGCCGAGCAGCTCCAAAAGGCCGGCGTGCAGACGCAGGAAGCTCTCGACAACGCCACAACCAACGTGGACAGCCTGAAAGCCAAAATCGAGCTCGCCAAGCAACAGGTAGCGGCCGCCGAATCCCGTATCGGCGTTGCCCAACAGGCGGTGGACAATTGCACCATTCGCGCCCCCTTCGCGGGGATTGTCGTTTCCAAGGACGCTCAGGTCGGCGAGATGGTCTCTCCCATTTCCGCGGGCGGAGGCTTTACCCGCACCGGGATCGCCACAGTCGTCGATATGCGCTCCAACGAAATTGAAGTCGACGTCAACGAGTCTTACATCGCGCGGGTCGAAAACGGCCAGCATGTCACAGCCACGCTGGACGCCTATCCGGACAAACCGTTCCCCGCAAAGGTTCGGACCGTCATTCCCACGGCCGATCGTCAAAAAGCAACAGTTAAAGTACGAATCACCATTCTAAACCTGGAAAAATACGATTTCATTTTGCCGGACATGGGCGTGAAGGTGGCTTTTCTGGAAAACGAACGGCCGGCCGCAAAAGACAAGGGGAAAGAAAAGGGCCCTCAAGCGGTCGCTTTCATCCCGAAGGGCGCGGTGCGCTCCGATTCCAATACTTCTTTCGTTTTCCTGGTCCGCGATGGAAAAGTCGCGCGCCGCGCCGTAAGCCTCGGCATCGATCGCGGCACGGACGTTGCGATCCTGGCTGGCGTCTCCCCCGGCGACTCCCTGGTCGTCAAAGGCCCGGAAAGTTTGCATGATGGTGACAAAGTTGAAATCCGTTAATGGGAGCCAAGCATGATCCGAGTCGATGGACGCGACGATTCTTCCAGCCTCATCCGGGTTCGCGGATTGAACAAGACCTATAGCCGCGGCGGCGAAAAGATCCAGGTGCTGCAGGGCCTCAATCTAGACGTTGACAAGGGTGACTTTGTGGCCTTCATGGGCCCCAGCGGCTCCGGCAAGACCACGCTGCTCAATCTGCTGGGGGGCCTTGATGTGCCGTCCGCCGGTAGCATTACTGTCGACGGCGATGAAATCACGCACATGTCCGGCAGCAAACTCACCCACTGGCGCGCCCGGCACGTGGGCTTTATTTTTCAAATGTACAACCTCATTCCCGTGCTCACGGCGTTCCAGAATGTCGAGCTTCCGCTGCTCCTAACCAAGCTCTCCAAGTCTGAGCGCCGCAAGCATGTGGAAACGGCCCTCGCCATCGTCAATCTGGCCGATCGAATGCATCACTATCCGCGGCAGCTTTCCGGCGGACAGGAGCAGCGCGTCACCATCGCTCGGGCCATCGTCTCCGACCCGACTTTTCTGCTTTGCGATGAGCCGACCGGCGATCTGGACCGCAAGAGCGCCGATGAAATCATGGCGCTCATTGATGAGCTTGTGGGCAAGTATGGCAAGACCGTCTTGATGGTCACGCACGATCCCGTCGTTGCCGCGCGCGCGCACACGACGCTGCATCTGGAGAAGGGCGTGCTCATCGAAGGCGGCAAATCCAAACAGCCGGTAATGGCGGGAGGCGCAGCATGAAATTCAGCCGTTTAATTTTCGCCAATCTCTTCCGCAAAAAGGTTCGGCTCATCCTCACCGTCGGCTCTTTTGCCATCGCACTGGTTCTCTTCACGTTTCTTGCCGTCGTGAAGAGCGCCTTCAGCCGCGGCACGGAAATCGCCGGAGCGGACCGCCTGATTGTCGTCAGCCGCATCGGACTAATGCAATTAATGCCGATCTCCCATCGCGACAAAATCCTTGCCATCCCCGGCGTCAAGGCGGTCACCCACAATCACTGGTTCGGCGGCGTCTATCAGGACGAAAAAAACTTCTTTCCACAGTTTGTCATCGACCCTGAAAATCAACGCCAGGTGATGACGGAGCTTGTGGTGCCTGACGACCAGTGGAACAACTTTGTCAAGGATCGCCAGGGCGCTATTGCCGGCGCCCGCACGGCCGCACGCTTCCACTGGAAAGTCGGCGACCACATCCCCATCAAGACTACTCTTTATGGCGGGGGCTCTTCGGAGTTCAATCTCGACGGCATTTATCACAGCGACCGCCCCGGCGGCGACGAAAGCCAGTTTTGGCTGCAGTGGAAATACTTTGACGAGAATGTGCCCGCTGCCGTCAAGAGCACGGCTGGGTGGTACGTCGTCAAGCTCAATAGCCCCGATGACGCCGTGCGCGTCGCCAAGGCCATTGACGAAAAGTTTGCCAACTCGTCATTCGAGACCAAGACCGAGACGGAATCCGCCTTCGCCGCGTATTTCGCCAAGCAGTTCGGAAACATCGAGCTCTTAATCCTCACCATCGGCAGCGTGGTCTTCTTTACGCTTCTGTTGGTCACCGGCAACACCATGGCTATATCCGTGCGCGAGCGCACGTCAGAACTGGCCGTCCTGAAAGCCATCGGCTTTTCCGGGCGCGCTGTCCTTTTCTTCGTTCTGGCGGAGTCCATCGTTATCGCCCTGGTTGGCGGCTTCCTGGGCTTGACGCTCGCCTACTTGGCCATCCCTGTTATCGGCGTGGCTCTCACCGGCCTTCTGCCACCTCTCATCCTTTCCAAGTCTCTTCTGACGCTGGGCATTGGTTTCGCCCTCTTTGTTGGCGCTGCCAGCGGCCTGCTACCGGGTGTCGGCGCCATGCGCATGCGCGTCGTGAACGCGTTGAGGAGAGCCTGAAATGGCGATTCCCCTCGTTTACAACGTTCGGAGCGTCAAAGCTCGCTGGACCTCCACGATCGTTGCGGTCGTGGGGATTGCCGGGACGGTGGGTGTCTTCGTTGCCATGTTGTCTCTTGCGCGCGGATTCAAGGCCACGCTTGTTTCTTCCGGCTCCGCGGAAAACGCGCTCATTACCCGCGCGGGGGCTACATCCGAAATGACCAGCGGAGTCTCTCTCGATTCAGTCAAAATTATCCAGGATGCTCCGGGCATCGCGCGGGGGGCCGAGGGCCCGTTGCTGACACCGGAGGCTGTCCTGATGGCGCCGATTCCCTTGATTTCCACCGGCACGGATGCCAATGTTGAACTTCGCGGTGTTGCGCCAAACGTTTTTGCCATTCGCAGCAACGTCAAAATCATCGAGGGCCGCATGTTCCGGCCCGGTCTGTCCGAACTCATCGTCGGCAAAAACGCCAAGGCGACCTATTCGGGCTTGACTCTGGGAAGAACAATTGGGCTCGGAAGCGCAAGTTGGCAAGTCGTGGGCATTTTCGATGCCGGTGGAAGCGCATTCGATTCCGAAGTTTGGGGTGACGCCCACCTCTTGAACGGCGCCTATAAGCGTCCGGACACTTTTTCTCAGTCCGTTACAGTGCACCTCGCTTCGCCTGCCGCCCTTCAACAATTAAGGGACACTCTTACAGCCGATCCGCGTTTGAATGTGGACGTAACCCGCGAAATCGACTACTACGCCAAGCAGTCCACGCGCATGACTCAGCTCATCACCATTCTGGGCGGGTTCGTAGCAGCGATCATGGCCATCGGCGCGGTCTTTGGCGCCCTCAACACCATGTACTCCGCCATCGCCGAACGCGGCCGCGAAATTGCCACCATGCGCGCGCTCGGCTTCAACTCCGGGAGCGTCGTCCTCTCTTTTCTCTTTGAAGCCCTGTTGATTTCTTTTGTTGGCGGCGTCCTTGGCTGCCTCGCCGTTCTGCCCCTCAACGGCTTGACCACCAGCACCATGAATTTTCAGACCTTTTCCAACCTGGCCTTCGCCTTCAAGATCACCTTTGATCTTCTTTGGATGGGCGTTGTCTTCGCTCTGATCATGGGGGTCCTCGGCGGCATGCCCCCGGCCGTTCGTGCCGCCCGGCTTCCCGTGGCTACGGCTCTCCGCGAGCTTTAACTGAACCTGCGACTGGACGATGGCTTTTTGCCGTGAAGCACGCTTGGCGACGGTCTTCTATCGCTATTCCATTCCTTTTGCGGTTCCCAGCCTATGTCCACTATTTGACGCCATTTTGGAAGCCGGGATTTACTCTTCCGCACGGGGTCCCTTGACGATTCAGTGGCAGCGAATCTAGCCTAGGTAAGGGGGACGCTGAGGGCAGTATGGGTGCAGTGGCAAAACTCGTCGTGGATAAGCGCCGTTGTGTATTTTGCGGCAAGCCCATTGCGACGCATCTAGCGCAGTGCCCCTTTTGCCGCGAGGCGGTTCCGCAGGTGCAACTGTCTCGCAGCGTTGGACCGGACGGGCGGCACCAGATTCGCCGCGGCCTTCTGTACATGCTTCTTGCCGTCGTTATTCATTATTTCGCCGCCGGCTACGGCCATCCCATCCAGCTTCCTCTGCCTGCTCCCGTCCTTCCACTGGTGACACAGTACCTTACGCCGCTGGTTTTCCTCGGGGGCGCTGGTTTGACTATCTACGGCCTCATTCTCCGATTTAAATCCTGAGGCGCGACTGCCGGATTGGCGTTGGCGTTCGAAACAGGCAGGCGTTCCACGTCTCGGAAAGAAATGCTGCTCGAACGACGGAACCTGTTCGAATGGCCAGCTTGACTGATTGGGGGAGTACCATCCTTTCGAAAGAATGCTCTCCCTCACCCGCTGTGGCCTACTGGGAGCGAGGCCGCATCCACCAGCCTTGTCCGGAGATCTTCTACTGAGGGGTAACTATGAAAAGATCGTTCTTCGTTGTGGCAGTCCTGATTCTAAGCGTTTCGCTTTTCTTGACCGTGGGCGCGGAGCGCGCGGAAGCGCAAGGCCCTGCGGGCGCTGGCGCATCCACTGCAGCAAAGGGAAGTTCGAGTTCGCATAGCTCCCATTCCCTCAATCCCATCAAATGGGTGAAGAAGGATAAAGGTTCGAAAAACTCTCCTGATTCGAACGGCACCCGGGGCGACGTCGAAAAGAAGCTGACGCCGAAGCTGCAGGCCCAGGGTGTTTTGCCGGCGAATGCGAACGCCACCGATGCATGCGCGCCCTTCGTGGCACTGAACGAGTGTCTCGCCGCGCTCCACGCCAGCCACAATCTTGGGTTGGATTTCAAGTGCCTGAGTGCCAGCGTCACCGGCGTGCATTCGAACGCTGACATGTCCGGCTGTAAGGTCGCCGATGGCGAGAAAGCGCTGAGTTTGAACAAGGCGATCCGTGCCTTGAATCCCAATGCGGACGCAAAGGGAGCCACCAAGAACGCCGAGCAGCAGGCCAAGGACGACCTCAAGGATCTCGGCGCGTAAGGCCGAAGCCGCAACAAAATCTGAAGCCGCTAAACAGATTTTCGGCCAAAGTCGAGAAATCCGCCAACTCGAGACAGGGCGAAGGCCAATGATTATGGCTTTCGCCCTAATTTTTTGAAGGGAAGAGCCCTCTGGAAAAAATCTTGCGCCGGGCGCATCGCAATTGCATCTAGCCCGATGCGGCGGAGGCAGGGGGAGTGGAAACCAGCGGTGACGCGGAGGAAGCGGCAGCAGAAGCCGGGGATGAGGACGAAGCCGACACCGGGACATCCGTGTCCGTGGTGACAGCGGCGGCCGTAGCCCGGTAGCGGACGATGAGAAGTGTGAGGTCGTCGGCCTGATGCGCGCCTCGGGCGAAGTTTTCAACGGCTTCAAGGACGCATTTCTGGAGTTGTTCGAGGGGGCACTCGAGCTGGCCAGTGAGGAGTTCCTTAAGGCGCGCGATGCCGAACATCTGCTCGTCGGGATCCATCGCCTCGGTCACGCCGTCGCTGAAGAGCACGAGGGTGTCCCCAGGCTCGAGCTTCAGGCAAACGGCGGTGTACTCGGCTTCTGGAACGAGGCCGACCGGATAAGAGCCTTGGGTGAAGGCTTCCTGGGCGGCGCCGCGGCGGATCAGGATGGGTGAAGGATGGCCGGCGTTGATGAATTCCAGATGGCCTTGCTGATCGAGAATGCCGAAGAACATGGTGGCGTAGCGGCCGACCTCCGAGTGATCGCACAGGAAACGGTTGACATGGTTGAAGACGCGCGCGGGATCGGTGCCGAGTGTCATTCCGGAGAGCGCGCCCTGAAGCATGGTGGTGAGAAGCGCGGCCCCAAGTCCTTTGCCGGAAACGTCCGCGATGAGAAACGCGGTGCGGCCATCGCTGAGCGGAAAGACATCGAAGTAATCTCCTCCGACCGATAAGCAAGGAAGATTGAATCCGGTAACCGCGAGGTGCGGGTATTCGCGGAAATCGCGCGGGAGAAGGGCCTGCTGAATGTCGCGGGCGATGTTGATCTCCTGCTCGAGGCGCTGGCGTTCGCGTTCGCGTTCAACCAGGCGAGCATTGTCGAGAATGCTGGCGGCGTCGCCGGCCAGGGCGTCCAAGATCTGGCGATCGAGTTTGGAGAAGGCGGCGGGGCGCCGCGAATCCAGGTATAGGACGCCGAGGAAATGCCCGTGCTTGATGTTGATCATGGATTCCTGCGTGTTCGCGCGGGACATGGCGAAAAGAGGAATCACGACCACTGCGCGGAGCCGCTGCGCCACGATGCTCTGCGCGGCCTGCAAATCCACGTCGGCTTGCGCGAGGTCTTCGGTGATGACCGGGGACTGTTGCTTCAGCGCGAGCTGAATGGCGGTCTGGCTGGGCGTTAGGCTTTCGGGAGGAAGACGGAGCCCGCCGCTGCGCCGGGCGAGTTTCACTTTGAGCGCCCCGCTGGCATCGGCTTCGAGGAGCAAGCCACGATCGGCGTCGGTGACGGAGACGGCATGATCCACCATGTGGCCCAGCACTACGTCAAGAGGAAGCTGGGAGTGCAGCAGGGAGGTCGCTTCCAGGAGGCGCTTGAGTTTGATCAGGCCGCCGCCCGACGGCTCCGAGCTGGTGATGTGCTCCATGCGCGTGAGCAGTTGCGGAAGAGAATCGCCGTCCGCGCCCTTGGCAGAGCGGAAGATGATCTCGTAGGAGTCGTCGAGACCGAAGGTAATCGAGTCGCCATCCTGCAATTCGCGGCTATCGATTTTCTCTCCGTTCACAAAGAGGCCGCGACGCTGGCCGCGATCCTCGACATAGAAGCGATTGGCCTCGATGACCACGGCGGCGCAGTTGCGGGAGATGCGGCGATCGGATAGCTGCAGGTGGTTTCCGGTTTCCGCGCCCCGCCCGATCATGAAAGGCGTCTGCGTGATGCGGGCGTAGCGGCGCGCGCCATCTGGGGAGACGACTTCGAGAACCGCTTCACCGGCAAGAGGTACGGTGTCGGACATGGGGGAGTCCCAATGCGGGAATTGTAACACGCGAGGAGAGGCAAGGAGGCAGGGAGGTAAGGAAGTAACGAAGCAAGGAAACTCGCTAACGCGCAGAGGTGATCAGCGGTTAGGCGGCCGATAGCTGGGGTGTCGGAGTTTTGATTTTTGCGGGTTCGAGGTTGGGGAGGAAGGCGGTCAAGATGCCTATTGCGGGGAGAAACGAACACACCTGATAGACGAAATTGATATCGGTCAGATCGGCCAGCTTGCCGAGAAGGGCCGCGCCGATTCCGCCCAAACCAAAGGCCAGGCCAAAAAATAATCCCGAGACCATCCCGACTCTTCCGGGCATGAGTTCCTGGGCATAGACGAGAATGGCGGAGAAAGCGGAGGCCAGGATGAAGCCGATGACCACGCTCAGGATGCTAGTCCAGAAGAGATTGGCGTAGGGCAGCACCAAGGTGAAGGGAAGAACCCCCAGGATCGAGCACCAGATAACGTATTTGCGTCCGATTTTGTCGCCCACCGGACCGCCGATGAAGGTTCCCGCGGCGACAGCAGCAAGAAACAGGAAGAGGTGCAGCTGCGCGTTCTGAACGGAAAGGTGAAACTTGCCCATGAGATAAAACGTGTAGTAGTTCATTAAACTGGCGAGATAGAAAAACTTTGAGAACATGAGGGCCACTAAAATGGCCAGAGCGAACGCAACCTTTTTAAGAGCCAGGGTCGAGTGCGGAGGAGCAGCGACCTGGGACGCGAGACGCGCGGGATCCAGGGCGGCCGGTTTCGGGAGATGGAACGGGTGATTGCGGAACCAGTGCCCGATGTTGGTCAACAGGACGATAGCGAACAGGGCCAGGAGCGAAAACCAGGCAATGCTGGATTGCCCTGTAATAAACGCGTAGGCCAGCAAAGGGCCGAGCGAAGAACCGGCATTGCCGCCCACCTGGAATAACGATTGCGCCATCCCGTGCTGTCCGCCGGAAGCCATTCGCGCGATGCGCGAAGACTCCGGGTGAAACACCGCGGAGCCGATGCCAACCAGCGCCGCGGCAGCAAGGATGGTGCCGTAACTGGGAGCCATAGCGAAAGCCAGCAGGCCAATCATGGTGATCCCCATGCCGACGGCCAGGGAGTAGGGCTTCGGGCGGCGGTCCGTATAGAGTCCCACAAGAGGCTGGAGAATCGAGGCAGTCATCTGAGAAGCGAGAGCGATGCGGCCGACTTGCCAGTAATTGAAATGAAAGGTTCTCTGCAGGAGCGGATAGATCGGCGGCATCAATGACTGAATCGTGTCGTTCAGCAGGTGGCAGAAACTGATGGTCAGGAGGATCTTGAAGACGGTCTTCTCGCCAGTGTCTGTGGGAGCGGCCGCCCCGATTGCGGTCAAGTTTGTTTCGCTAGCCATCTAGAGCCGGAGTCCCTGAACCATCGCTGAATGGCCACATTGCCGCAATTACCTCGCTGCCGAAGCGAGGCGGCGCGAGACATAATCGGCGACGTAGGCGTCGAAAAGTTCATTCAGGCGATCGCACACGGGACCGGGAGCGGGGATGTTATTGCCGGCGATTTCGCCGACGCTGATGAGATTGCGATTCGTGGAAGAGATAAAGACTTCGTCGGCGGAGTACAGGTCTTCGGGACGAAGCGCCTGCTCGACGACGGAAACGCCGGTTTCCGGCGCGATTTCCATGAGGATGCCGCGCGTGACGCCTTCGAGGCAGCCGGAGTTCAGCGGAGGCGTGAGGACCTTGCTGTTTTTGACGGCGAAGATATTTGCGGAAGTGCATTCGGCCACTTCGCCACGCTCGTTGAGCATGACGACTTCGTCGAATCCCTCCCTCGCAGCCTCCGCAACGGCCCAAACATTATTGAGCCAAGAGATGCTCTTTACTCCGGACATGGGAGACGCGGCGTGGCGGCCGTGTTCGCGGAGGGCGAGGCGCACAACTTCGCGATGTTGGGGGAGACCGGCGGTGTAAATGACAAGGTCAACCTGCGGATGCTTTTCGTCGCTCTGCCAGAAGCCGACCGTGTTGTAGATAAAATAGACGCGCGCGCAACCTTCGGTTACCTTGTTGGCGCGAATCACTTCGTGAAGATGGACGCGTACTTT
>WNGK01008564.1_pt1 | contig 10601 bp, 14 predicted proteins | sample 5400601 | NCBI WGS metagenome assembly WNGK01 (sample SAMN13153376, study PRJNA577476) | soil metagenome | isolation source: 60 cm soil or saprolite under Garry oak tree replicate 1 | place: USA:California | collected 2016-06-15
TGGCAAGCCAGCAGCCACAGCCACACGAGGAAGTATACCAGCAGCCCTATCAACCGTACGAGCAGGGATACCAGCAGCAGCCAGAGACTTATCAAGAAGGCGGCCAGCCACAGCAGTACCCACAGCCACAGTACGAGCAACCACAGGTACCATACCCGCAGGAACTACCGCCGATGGAGCAATAGCTTTTGGCTATAAGAATTTCTCTTAAGTCTGAGAGAACATAGTGTATCGCCGCCTTTCAGCACGAAGGTTTGAGCAATGGCATCACCAGCCCGATAATCTCCTGGTGAATCTGCTCTGGCGCTAGTGAGGCATCTACTACTTTAATACGCTCGGGATGAGTGTGAGCGAGCAAACGAAAACCTTCCTGTACGCGACGATGGAAGGATTCTGCTTCAGTGTCAAAGCGAGTCTGCTTCTCGCGCAAGCCGCTTTGATCTCCAGCTGCGCCGATGCGTATATAGACTTGTGTGGGGTCGAGATCGAGCAAGATAGTAAGGTCCGGCACGCGTCCCTGCGTTGCCAGCAACGAGAGTCGCTCCACGAGTTCTACACCTACTCCACGCGCATAGCCCTGGTAGGCAATGCTAGCATCGAAGCAGCGGTCGGTGATGACAAGCCTTCCTTCGTGCAGAGCAGGGATAACTACAGTAGAGAAATGTTGTGCCCGATCAGCCTGGAACAGCAAAGCCTCAGCCAGTGGGGTGATCTTTAACTCGGGCCGGTGCAGCAAGAGATGACGTAACTCTGTCCCAAGCGGCGTGCCGCCCGGCTCGCGCGTGCGGATATATGCGATGTGGCGCTCAGCCAACCAGCGCTCCAATAGCTCCATCTGCGTAGTTTTCCCGGCCCCATCAAGCCCTTCAAATGAAATCAAACGTCCTGCGTCCACAATCCGCCTCTGCCGTCTGTACGATAGACATCATAATCCCAATCAAATTGTGGTTTGGGCAACATATCCTCCGGCGTCCAGTGATAGTCAGCCCTGCCATATTTTCCGTGATACTCTTTGAGCGTTTCCCCCACATACTCGAAGGTGAGCTGGCAGATGCGAAACCCTACAGGTATCCAGATGGTGGTCTGCGTGTGATTGCTTATCTCCATCGTCCAGCGACTGATGTAACCGACATCGCCGACACCTGCGCAGCGGCATACCGATAAGCCCGACCTCGCCACGGTGCTGCGCGAATACATTTTTGCCAGGTAGCCGTTATGCCCTCCGATGACCTCCTGCGTATGCGCTAAAATAGTTGTGCCAGGGCGAATAGCAATCTTGCGATCTTTGGCTGTACGTGGCTCGCCCCAGTAACGCCGGATCTCCTCCGGGTTATCTAAGTGCATCACTTCTATATTGGCATCCCCCACGAAGTAATATTCTCCAAGCCTACAATCATAGGAGTTGGTGCCTAAATGGCGTTCATCGAACGGGTCGATGATGATATTGCCTTTCTTTAACTCTTCCATGATGCGTTTATCTGAAAGTAACATGATCCTGAGGTCTCCTTGTACTCCTATCCTTGTGCAATGCTGGGATACATTATAACGCAATCATATCTTCCATGTCTTCTGGACCTTCCTCACTTGGCCTGGCTCGAGCCGCATCTATCTCTACCCAGACGCGTTGAGCCAGTAGCCGTGCCTCATCCTCATCTGTGAGGGCCTGCTGGAAAGGGAAGAAGGCGCGTTCTTGGCTGTGGTGATGTATCCAGCGGCTGATGATGTTGATCTGGTCCACCTCCGCCTTGCCTACAATGCTGGGTGGGTCGCCCAGTTTAGCGGCTACTGCCAGCAATTCGCGGATGGCTAGATTCATCGGACCCGGCTCATGCTGAATAGAGCGCTGCTCTAACAAGCGGCCATGGCGAATGAGGAAAAGCTCATTACAACCTTCCTGTGCAGAGGGATAGACAATGAACAGGTTGTTTGCTTCGACTGCCCCCGTAATCAGGCGCTGGCCAATCAATACCTCGTCTGCGCTGCGTATGGTGTCCCGCAGCCAGGCAGCACGCTCGAAGTTGAGCTGCTGCGCAGCCTCCAGCATCTGGCGGCGCAGGCGGTCAAGCAAGTCTTCACGCTCTCCGCCTAGAAATGCGCAGACTTGCTCGATGGTTTTGTGATACTCCGCCGGGTCAGCGCCGCCCCTGCAAGGGCCTGGACAGCGATCCAGGTGCAGGCGCAAGCAGGGATCAGAGGGTTTGGCTTGCGGCGGAAGGGAACGCGTACATGTTCGAATGGGAAAGATTTTCCCTACCAGCTCAATAGTGAGATCCACAATGCGCCTGCTGCGAAATGGGCCGAAGTAACATGCGCCATCGGCGGCTACTTCGCGCGTGGCGTAAACGCGCGGGAAGGGATGTTGCACATCGATTTTGATGAATGGGTATAGTTCATAGTTGCGCAGTTGCACATTATAGGGTGGCTGCAACTGCTTGATCAACTGAGATTCGACCAGCAATGCCTCCAGTTCAGAGCCGAGCACGCGGGTCTCGATCTCCTTTACATCCTGCAATAGTCCGTCCATTTTGCGAGTGTAGCCCAGGGGATGATTGTAGTAGGACGCCAGGCGCTCCTTGAGAGACTTTGCTTTGCCGACATAGATCACCTGTCCATGCTGGTCCTTCATGAGATATACACCTGGTTTAGCCGGGAAGTCACGTTTCCAGGCCGGATTGAGGAAGAGGTTTCCCGTAGGGCGTGGCACAACAGAAGCACGTGAAGAGAGTTTGCCGTCCGCACGCAGTAACTCGCCTTGTCTGGTTCTGGCGGCCTGGGTGATATCTCCGCTCCAGGCAACCGGCAATTGCAGGCGGCGGCGCAGGTGTCCGAGGGTGTGAATACCCTCGGCGTGCGCTCTCTCGAGCAACTTGCCAAAGATGGCAGCCGTCACTCTGGCATCACCCAGAGCACGGTGACGGTTCGCTATATAGATGTCCAGGTATTGAGCGACCAGGTCGAGCTTGAAGCGACGAAGGCCAGGGAGGAAGCGCCTGGCCAGTGGAATAGTATCCAGGCCATCGATAGGAAAGCTATAACCGAGTAGCTGCGCCTCGTAAGATAGAAAGCCGATATCGAAGCCAAGGTTATGTCCGACAAGTGTGGCACCATCGATAAAACGGAGGAAGCCGGGAAGAATAGCCTGAGTTGCTGGTGCGCTTGCAACCATTTCCTGGGTGATACCCGTAAACTGGACGATAAACGCGGGTAGACGCCGGCCTGGATTAACCAGGCTCTGAAACGAGTCTATGGCCTCACCCCCGTGCAGCCGGATGCCTGCAACCTCGATGATGCGATTGGGCCCGGGACGTAGGCCAGTGGTCTCAGTGTCGAGGACGACGAAGTCGGTCTCATCAAGGAGCTGCTGAGCAATACGCCAGGCAGAGAGCGTCCACTTTGGCTCCTGGGAAAGCTCCTCCCACGCCTGCTCATTCACCTGTTCAAATAGCGAGGAGTTTTTCAAGGTCTGGCGTAACAAGGTTTTCCAGACGGCGTTCTTTGCTGTTTTCCCGGCAACCCCAAAGAGATGTTTGATGAGTATGTCTTCAGACAAAGGCTGCCCGTTACTCTCTAACAGTTCGTGCGCGCGCCACAATAAAGCGCTTTGCTGCGGTAACCGAGGAGGTACATCCTCTCCTGTATCGCTCGCTTCCTCCTCTAGCATAGTAAGTATCCCCTATCACACCGCGAACAAATAGGTAGTACGTATGTACGAGAAGCATAGCACCCGGGAAGAGTTTTGGCAACTGTTCGCCTGACCAAATGTGTACCTGCTACAATACTGATTTTACCTGCATTTGCCCTTCACGCCTGGTCGATGCCCATACCTTGGTAGCAACGATTGCTTGCTCGCACGCTGGAGCATCTTCTGAACCAGTACAGATATCTAACAATTTCCGCTTTTTCTCGCTTGAGCGGTATAGAAACAAAGGAAGGGAAAGATCACCGTGGCTTTCCCTTCCCAAAAAGAATTACGGTTGGTCTAACTGGCCGTACAAATCCAACAAAAAGTGTAGTGTCATAGAATGCTATATTTTTTGGAACTTAACATGATAATCTATAGAGGGGGCCACGATGAGCGAGAAAATGTCACAGAGAAATGTAGAGACATTGCGAGAATTCGTCCAGAGCAAGGGATGGTCAATTATCACTGAGAAAGAGATTGCCTACGGTTATCAGCTTGTGGTGACCGATGGAACAAACAAGACCCCGATCAATCTCTTCACGTCTGGCAAGGTACTTATTCAGGGGAAGCCGAGCATATTACAAACCGACCTTCGATCCTGGGTCGATGAACGACGAGTTTCCTTGGAGGGAACAAACACAGCGGGTCTGGCAAGGATAGGATCAGATGAGTCGGGCAAAGGAGACTATTTTGGCCCGCTCGTAGTCGGAGCGGTCTATGTAGATGGGCAAACCGAGGCCCGGCTAATCGACCTGGGTGTATGCGACAGCAAACTGTTGCCAGACCATCGCATTATTGAAATGGCCGAGATCATTGGGCAGATATGTCCCTACTCCGTGGTCTCGCTCGGCCCTAAGACCTATAATGAGATGTACGCAAAAATGCAGAATCTCAACCGGCTGCTGGCATGGGGGCACGCCCGCTGCCTGGAAAAGGTGCTGGAGAAGGTGACATGCGACCTTGCCATTGCCGATCAGTTTGGCAATGAGTCTTATTTGCTCAATGCGTTAGGGGAGAGAAATCTCCAGATCAGGTTGGAGCAGCGCCCACATGCCGAGTCAGATATGGCAGTTGCAGCCGCGTCCATCCTGGCTCGAGCCGAGTTCGTGCGGCGAATGGAGCAATTATCGCGCCAGATCGGTAAAAGGCTGCCAAAGGGGGCTTTCGACCCATCCATTATCACCATAGGGCGAGAAATCGCTGCGCGCGGCGGTGAGGCTGCACTGGCAGAGGTAGCCAAAGTACATTTTAAGACAACCCAAAAGATCCTGGAACGCGAATAGGAGAAAACAGTGCTGCTACACCCACTACACCCACTACACCTGCTACTCTGCTCCAGCACTCATGAACTCTCAAGGGTCGGCATTTTCACTTAAGGCGACCCTGGAATTTCTCAAAGCACATTTGACCGATGTTTAGTAGTCAGTTTCTAGAAGAAAACGCGCTTTGAGCCAGGGCTAAACCTTGCCCCGTCCAAGATTTCAAGCCACTCACTAAACACCACGCTTCCAGATAAAACCGTCTTTTGACCCCACTAGTATCGGGTGCCGAAGAAAAATTTTGCCTACTTGACATGTTTCCAATGCTTTCCAGTAAGGATATCGTGTACTGTCATTTTATGGACAAAGAACATCCTTGCTAGCTTAGTCTTGGTGTATTTGCCGGTTGCATAGCGCTTGCGCATATCGGCCACCAACCATTCATCTAGTTGTGCTTTACTATGCGCTGAACCTTTGACCTGACGGCCTTTATTCACCTTATCTTGTATGTTGTCTGCATTGGTGCCAATAAACAGGTGTGCTGGATTGCAACAGGATGGGTTGTCGCAGTGGTGAAGCATATGCTTCCCAGCAGGGATGGGGCCTTGTGTTTGTTCCCAAGCTACCCGATGTGCTTTGTGCTTTTTACCTTCAGCCCTAAACTGACCATACCCACCATGTTGCTTTGAAGCTGTCCAGGGCCAACATTCATCTGGACCGCGCACATCCACTTTGCTCCAGAAGCGTGTAGCATCCATGTATTCCCTACCTGACGGCTGGCTACCTGCTAGCCATTCATTTCTTGTGCGATGTACTGTTCACGCCAAGCCTGATACCATCTTTCCCATTCTTTAAGCCTTTTTGTATCCCAACCATCCTGTGGCCCCATATCAATGACCAATGTGCCATCAGAGACGTATAGATTGCCAATCGGTGGAAGAACGCGCCAATTGTTGGTGCTACTGTGTATTTTTTCAGCCTCAGCAAGAAGTGCATCAAAATTCGTGAAATCCACCCCAAGATGCTCAATGGTGCCCCAATGATAGGTTTCATCGGTCTTGCAGGCATAACTTATGCCATTTGATACACTTGCTCCCTCATCAATAGCTGATTTCAAGTCACGTAGTGTCGCCATATTTGTCCTCCTACTTTGTTTGTCGCTTGATGTACGCTTCCAGTTCTTCTGGCGTGATGCGTATCAAATGCCCTACTCTGGTTATCTTCAATTCCCTGGCTTCAACTAGCTGATAGACCTTGGCAACATTGACCCGTAGCGTCTTTGCCACGTCAGCAGGCGTCAGAAACCTGGGCTGCGCATCATTCATTCGTTCACCCCCTTACTAAACGGTTTCTACTATTATAGCCGATTTTAGACAGAAATAATATACTCTTTTTTCGTGCTGCAATCATGGAAAAGACAGCGTTCGCAAAGTGCGACTTTTTAACAAAATTTTTCTGTTCGTGATCGTGGTCGGGACACTATGCATCAAACGCGGATTTATCAAGCATTCAATTTTAGGTATTTACTGCGGTATTATTTCCAGGTATGCTAAGTACGTGTGGCGGCAGGTGGGAAGCGGGTCCAGAAGGTGTTGAACGCTGTTGTTACCAAGAAAGGACAAAACCGATGTACAAACGAAACATGACTACCCAGGAATTGATGTCCTGGGTGGAACTGGCCCCTACAGCCGATGAAATGCAGGAACGGGCTGATGCAGCCAATGCTGGGTATCCAGAGATGGTTACAGTGATGAACGATGGGGAAATGATGTTGTGGATGCTGGAACATCCAGCCGCGATTACCCAGTGGCAAACACGGTTGTGGACGTTGGGTGAAGTGTTGTTCTCGTATAGTATTGTTCCTGCCAGCCAGGAACAGATGCATAGTGCTGTCAGGCTGCTACGTGCCCAGCCAGAGTTGGAAGGGGTGTAAGCAGTGAAGTACTGGATTATCCACTACATGGATGCTGATGGTTTGCTGCTGCACATGCAACTGAAAGCCTGGACCGATGTAGGCGCATTGACAAAGTTGTTTGGTTTGTACGTCAAGGGTGGTATCCGCAGGGTGTATGCTATCACCTGCTGGACTACCCAATAGGGAAGGGGTGTAACCAATGGGAAGTATCCACGAAGGCAACTTCAAGGCCCATCTAGACACACTATCGCTGGCACAACTACAAGCGTATCGCAAGACACACGAACTGGCACCAGCGCAGCTTGCCTACTGCAATGACCAGCAGTTAGCTGAATACAACCATGTGCTGGACTTGATAGACGCAGCCATAGAACAGCGCTTACAGACCAAATCACCAGCGATGATGACGCTGGCAGAGTTAGATGTTGAACTGGCCAGGTTTGGCTGCTACCGTCGTGATAAGCGCACTGAAGATGAAAATTTTCCCACTTCACGGTGGGTAGTCATCATGCCATCTGGTGTGAAGCTTGGTGTGAACAGCACACTGGCCGTGGCTAGCGTTGTATTGCGGCTGCGTAGGGGTAAGATGTAGCTACGTCCAGTTTGAAGCTGGCCTTGTCAGGTGCGATGCCTGGCAGTGGCGTTCCTGGGTGTTCCAGGGCAAAAGTGTGATTGCTGGTCTATCCAGCAGAAAGATGTGATACCAATGGCAGAACAGAACCAAAAGTCAACCAAGTCTGAAGTGAAGGCCATGACCAACAGTGAGATGTGGGTTGAAGGCAAAACCGCCCACATCGTTATTAAAGACCTGACCAAGAAAATCAGGCTGTCTAGTACAGGCGTCTCGTACATCGTTGCTGGTGGGGATGGGAACCTGGCCCTGCCATCCCCCTTTGAACACGTCAAGCTTATTCTCACAGTCATTACGAAGCAGGGGGTGGGTGAATAGCCCACAATCCTAGCAGTTGCCTAGTTCCACATCGGGGCTAGGCAATTTTATGGTTTAAAATACCCAAAAGGAGTAACCAATGGACCTGTTACGTACAATTGTACGCTGCCCAAACATTCAACGATGCTATGACACAGGCCAAGGGGCTTGTTGCAAGCTTATCGCTGTTCAGCGCAGTTATCCTGCTACGTTGGAAAAGCATCAAGTGCCTGAACCATGGAGTGGGGATATAGAACATGTGCCGATCTTGTTTATTGGCCCAAACCCATATGGTGATGACACATCCCCTGAAGGGAAACAGCCAAAATTCCCACTTTGGGAATGGAAGGATGAAGAGATAGAGGAGTTTTTCACCCAGCGCTACACGGCCAAAGATAAGCCGTGGATAAAGGGTGGGACGCGCTACCTGCTACAAGATGGTACGTACTCAAAGAAGGATGTCACTTATTGGGCAAGTGTACGTGAACTTGCAAAGGAGGCACTAGGAAGGGATATAAATGATGGTGTAGACTATGCTCTTACTGAGGTTGTTCATTGCCAGTCTAAGTCTGAAAACGTCATAGAGGACAGAACGCTGAATGAGTGTGTAAAGCGCTACCTACAGCCAGTGATTGCGCTATCTGGCGCAAAGGTGCTGGTGGTCCTGGGGTCAAAGGCAAAGCTAGCGATGGAAGGTACATTTAAGACTGAATTAGATGGTGCCCATGGGAGGGCATTTGGCCCGGTACAGATCAGTGGACGCCAAAGGTACATTGCTTGCTTGCCTCACCCCACCTGGTGTCACCGTTTTAATAAGCCTTGCACCTTTGAGAGATGGTTGGATAAGGAGGCACTCCAAGCGCTTCAAGCTTTTTTGCGTAAGCAGTAAGCTTCTTCAGCAATGCCTATCCCCAAGTTGTTTGGGGATAGGCATTGTTTTTTTGCCCTAAATGACCTACAGAAACACCCCGCAGGCTTGATACGGATGTCCAGAGGTTGGACGTAAATTCTCAGACACTAGATGAGTTGGGCCGAAAATCAGCCCACCTAAAACGACAGCATAGCAAGTTTATCGGGTGCCCTTCTTAGAATGCCCAGGAAGGGGTGTACGTATGCTCAGGGAAGTGGCATTGAAAAGCAAAGTGGTATCTTATGACCCCCCTGGCAGTACGCCCCCTATATGGCCCTACGCATACCCGCTAGCGTACAGCAGTGGAAAAGTTGTTAACCGATAAAGAATGGTCAGGTTGGTCAGATAGTGAAATAGCCAGGCAGTGTAAAGTACATCAGACGCTTGTATCTGAAATGCGACGTGATCTCTCACTTAAGACAGACTTAAGTGACAAGTCTAAACCCAGGCGTGGTCGGCCACTAAAGACAATCAAACAGCGTCAGGTTACTACCAAGCATGGAACAGTGACTATGATGAACACAACAAATATTGGTAAGAACAGGGGGGTAAGCAAGAACAGGAAGAAACATTTGACCTGGTTGTAACACCAGTCGTAAAATGGTCAGGTCTGTGTTAAAATGTCACCAATGGGCAGAACAAAATAGACACGCCATAAGGAGTACGCATATGTCTATTTCTATGCTGCCGCGCCACAACAAACCAAAAGATTTTACTACACTCTGGAATGAACAGCGATCACTACCAGCCGCCACGAAGTCCCGTTACACACCGGGCAATCCCTATTCCCCAGGTTCAGCAAACTACCGCGCCTGGCAAGCGTTTGTCCCGAATGGCTTTGCATCCGATGACATCATGCTATCCCACGCGCAACATCCAATAAGCGCCAAGCTTAACCATGCCATCACTAACCTGGATAGTAAGTTCAATGCCTGGCTGCAAGGGTCTGCACCATCACGCACTGAAACATGCCTGGCAAATATGGACCGCACTATCAGGCGGCTGAAAGTGGGGTATTAGCTATGATCAACTGGTATGAAATCATGAAACAAAGACACAGAGATGTGCTGCATGGCGCTCAGGAAGAAGTGACGGATACCAGCCAAACTTTACAACGTATAGCGCGTGAACTTGCGCAGTTCAAACTAGCCCAGCAGCCCAAACCAGACAAACCAGTGAACTACCACGATGGGCATATTCCTCTGCTGTTAGGCGACACAATCTAGATAAGGAGTACACCAATGTTTGAAGAACAACGCAACTGGCTACAACGGTTCCACCGTTCTGAAGTGAAAGCTACTGTTGTGGAAGCTGCGCCAGCAAAACCAGCAGTTGTACCACAGGGCGCACAGTGGGCAGGGATACAAAAAAAGCCAGCAACAGGGCTGCCGCCTGGGTGGACGCCTATTGATCTACCTGCTGATTTTGCTGAAGTGTTTGGCTATGAAGAACCAGCACAACGTAGGGTTATCCCACCAGAAGATTTTGCGCGTGATGAAACAGCTATCTTTGCCCAGGTCCACCAGGAAGCCAATGCAGGTGTAGCGATTGATAGGTTGTATGACCCGCAATGGACTATCCAGCCGCGCAGTGCTGAAACTGACTTTCTTGCAATAGCTGAAGCCGAAAAAGCCTATAAGCAAACTATGCAGTACAAAACTGCCGTGGCCGAACAGCAAAAAGCTTCACTGTACAGCACCGTCATCGATGGCGACGGCTATCGTCTTCTCTATGACGGCAACGCTGTTTGGATTTCTGGCTCTGGTGCTGTTATCTCCCCACAGTACATTCCGTTGGGCAGCCTGGATAGCCTCATCGCTGACCTGCAAGGCATCCGTAGCGGCAAATCCAGCCCTATACCTAAGCATGTAGTTGATAGGTATGCTGCCGAAGCACGGTTTCAGCAG
>WNGK01008567.1_pt1 | contig 10600 bp, 5 predicted proteins | sample 5400601 | NCBI WGS metagenome assembly WNGK01 (sample SAMN13153376, study PRJNA577476) | soil metagenome | isolation source: 60 cm soil or saprolite under Garry oak tree replicate 1 | place: USA:California | collected 2016-06-15
AGCGTGGAGTAATACAAGCTCGATGCGTGGCCGTCAGTGCTCACGTTATCCACGACGATGCCGCTGGTGCCGGCAGCCGAAGCTCGCGTCGCGGCCGCGGTCGTGGGGAACGAGCTCGTGATATTGAACGACATCACGCAACCGCCCGTGCTTCCGCCGAAGGCGAAGCAAGTGCCGGGCATGCCCAGAAACAGCCAGTCCGTACCGCCCCCCTGGTTGGTATTTTTTATCTCGGTGAGCGGCGAGCACTGCGCGGTATCGGCGGACAATGGCAATGAGCTTGTGTCTTTGGTGCTGTTCATTACGCCCAAGGAGCTGAAACCGATCCGGTAGAGGGTTGGACTGTCAGTCGAAGAGTTTTTGCCGCACACGTACAGGAATCCGGCTGAGGGATCCGCACCAGTGAAGTAGCCATCGCTGAAAGCGCCGGAGTGGATCGGCACCGTCGAGGACTGTCCAACCGCGGCGGCTACCGTGCTCGAAAACGTTGTATCGGTCTGGACCACTTTGGCGTTCACAAGGCTCGTGCCCCCTCCGCCAAAAGCGAATATCTTTCCAGTGCTGCCGTCGATGATTACCGGATCTACGAGGGTGTTGGCGGTGAACGCCGTGATGCTGGGCGTTCCCAGACAGGGCACCGATCCTGTACCGCACGTCCCGGTGATGCTACCGGTGTCCCGAACGTAGCTCAACCGGCCGCTATCGTCGCCCACGATGACATGACTGGATGTGAATTCGAGAACGGGGCTGGTGAGTTTATGGGCCAAGTTCACCAGAATGCCGGCAGCCCAGCCGCCGCCTGCGAGAGCCGGTGTTCCGTTGAAGACTCCCGTGGCTTTCCAGAGTTTGCCGCCATCATCTCCCACGTAGAGCTCGTCGGTGGCGTAATTGTAGAAGGGAGACGATTGCGCATTCGTCGTATTGGTGTAGACCAGGTTGAACATGCAGGAATCGGCGGTCGCCAGGCAATTGGCCCAGTCCGTGGCGGCGCTGCCTGACGTGCTGGAGATGACCGTGGTGGGAACCACCGGGGTAATCACGGTCCCCTCGGTTCCGGTTCCGTTGGTGGCGGCGGTGTTGGGCCGGAGGATGTGGAGAACCGAGCCGCCGCTGACACTCTCGACGAAAGCGAGCTTTTGGCCGTCGATCGAGAGAACTGGCGACGTCGTGATCGGGCCGCCGGCTCCGGTCTTGATAAGGTAGGAGTAGGTTACGGCTGGACCAGGACAAATCCCGATTTCCGTGCCGCCGAAGAGGGTCGGATTTGCCCAGGAGAAACCGGCCAGGTTCTCTTGCATGGTGATGGAGTTGCCCGCGGACCCGGCCGTCGTGGCGGTGACGGTTACGATGCTCGTGCTCGAAGTGGATCCGACGCCGATAGGGGCGCCGCCGTTCCGCTGGATTGCGGCCGCGAGGTTTGTGGCCAGTATCGTGGTGCTGACGGCGGTCGAGCCGGACCAGAAGGAGAAGTTCAGGCCAGTGTTCGAGCCATCCGAGCCGCCGGTAAGCGTTGTGCCTCCCCAACTGAAGCCCGTGAGGGTCTTGGTGCTGGCGATATTCCCCGAGCTTCCAGCAAGTTTGGCGGTGACAGTTACGGTACTCCCGGTCGCGGTGGCCGTAACAAGAACGCCCGCGGGGCAGAGGTTGATGGCAGCCGCCAGGTTCGAGGCCTCGGTATCTGTGTTGCTGCTAATGGCAAAAGTTCCGGCGGTTGTGCTGCCGCAGGTGTTCGTGCCGTCCGTGCCAGCGCTGGGCGATGCCCAGGCGAAGAGGGACGAGCTGATAGTGGTCGTAGCTGAGGGGGTGTTGGCGGACCCCTTCGCCGTCGCGGTGACAGTCACGGCGCTGCCGCTTTGGATGGCAGTGGCGCCGACGGCGGAGAACGAGCTGTTGCAGGCATTGATCGCGGCTGCGAGGTCGCCAGCCTCCTGGTTCGCATTACCTCGGTTGTTATTAAAAGTCCCCGCGGTCGAATTCGTTGGGCAAGAGTTCGCGCTGCCATTGCCCCCGGTTAAAGTCAGCGTGTTTGATCCAACCGTGATCTTGACATTGCCGCTATTGCCTGGGGCCGTGTTTTGGAAAGTCCCCACGATGGTTCCAGCGGTCGGGTTGGGCGTCAAAACGAGTGTCCCGAGTGTGGCGCTACCAGTACCGCTGCCGACATTCCCAGAGAAGGTCCCCGTTTGCGACGCCTTCGTTGGAGTGCTCGCCGTCACCCCCACGGAATTAGCTCCGTTCGTAACTGTGACGGTTTCTCCGCCGACCAGGCTGTTGGCCGTGAAGGTTCCGGTGTCGCTCGCGGTTGTCGACGCGCCGCTGTAAAGTTGGTTCACGGCGACGATGCTCGGCTGGGCGTTGAGACCACCTTGGAGCGTCGTGCTGCCCCAGGAGAAACCGGTCACGGTGGCCGTCGTCCCAATGCTGTTTCCTGCGGATCCCGCCGTATTAGCGGTGACAGTGACAACAGCGCCGCTGGAGGTGGCCGTTACCGCAGCAACATTCGTGTTAATCGCGGATGCGAGGTTGGCTGCTTCAGTAGTGATATCCGCCGATGTCGCGAAGCTCGTGCCGCTGGTGCTACCGTCGGCTCCGCCGGTTAGTAACGTTCCTGCCCAACCGAAACCAGCCAGGGTGTTCCCGAGTCCGATGCTGTTGCCCGCGGTCCCGTTTGTCCTGGCGGTAACCGTAGTGGTGCTACCGCTCGCGGTAGCCGTCACGCCAGCGGCAACAGGACAAGCAATGATCGCGTCCCTGAGGTTTGTGGCTTCGGTCCCCGTGGTGCTGCTGATGGCGAAGGTTCCGGTGGTCGCGCTCGTGCAAGTATTCGTTCCGTTGCTGCCGGTTGCGGGGGTCCCCCAGGAGAAGTTGCCCAAGGCCTCTGCACCCGATAAGGCGATATCAGTTCCGGGCGTGGTGGCGGTGATAGTAGTAACGCCAGCGGTCGCGGTTGAGGTTGCGCCGACGGCAGGAAAGGAACCGTTGCAAGAGTTGATCGCGTCACTGAGGTTGGCCGCTGCTGTCCCCACGGTACTGCTATTGACAAAGTTTCCGACGGTCGCACTCGTGCATCCGTTCGTGTCAGAACCACCGCCGAGCGTTCCGCCTGACCAACCGAACCCGCTGGTGAAGGTCTGAGTAAGCGACATACTGTTCCCCGCAGATCCGGGAGTGGAAGCCGCGAGAGTCACGATGCCGCCGCTCGAAGTGGCGATAACGCCGGTTCCAGCGTTGGCATTGATCGCGGTCGTGAGATTGGTAGCGTCGGTCGACGCGGTGGTGGAGATCGCGAAGTTCGCGCCAGATGTTGAGCCGTTAGTGCCGCCGCTCATGCCCGTTTCAGTGATGTTGCTCGTGCTATCGCTGATGGCGACATTGTACGCCGTGCCCGCGCACTTGGCGGTCAAGCTGACTGCATTGGTGCTGACACTAGGCGCCGTAACGTTGGCGTTGGCAGCCGTTAAACTTCCGAAGCACGGCGGGCCGGAGCCACACTGAGTAGAGTCAAGGTTGATCGCTGCTCGCAGGTTTGCGGCGCTCGCAGCGTTACTGCCCCCTATCAGGACCTCATTAGCAGTGGTTCCCACGCTCGTCCGGAAGGTGTACGTCTGCGCCGTCGGAGCGTTCGGTCCGTTGATGGTGACGTTGTTGCCGGCACTCGGATTGGTAGTGATGGTAATCGACCCTGCCGCAGCCACCGCGTTGGTCGTCAGGCTCGTGCCGTTGATCGTGACGCCTTCGCCGTTGTTGAAACAGAGCGGGGCGGCGAAAGTCCCGGAGCCCGTGGCGCGGCCGTCCGTCAGGTTCAATGTATTTAATCCCACGGTGAGCGTGGCTGTCGTGGTGGAGCCTGAGACCGCGCCCGAGAAAGTCCCGGCGATCGTTCTTGATGTCGGGTTGGGCGTCAAGGTCAGTGTGTTTCCGCCATTCGTGATCGTGACGCTCCCGGAATTGCGGACGTTCGCGGTAAAAGTCCCGCCGCGCGCCGCAGCCGTTCCCGCACTCGCTGTCAGCACGGTTCCATTGACCGTGACACCCCCAGTACCATTGGAGAGGCTGAACGTGCCCGTCTGGCTTGCATTGACTGCCGTCGCTCCGGTCGCGTTTTCGGCAAAGACCACAAAGTCCTGGGTGCAACTTGGCGCCTGATTGATGTCGAAGTTATACTTTGCCGGAAACATATTGGGCGCCACGCGTGAGCTGCCGGTAGGCCCGAGCGAGAGGTTCCAGTCCCCTTGAGGAGTACCGGGAGGCGGAGGATTCTTCTTTCCACCCCCTTTGCCGGCATCGGCGGCCGCAGGGTTCGCGACGTTCGGGTTTGTGGATCCCGCCCGGTTGCGTCCGTTCCACTGCTTCGCATAGCGCGGATCCTGGCTGAGCTGAAACGCTTTCTGCGGATCGGCCGGTTTAGAGAAGACCACGGTGTGGTCGGTCCAGTCTTCGGGGAGCGGGGCCCTGCCATTGAGAAGAATGCGGGATTGTGCGTCTTGAGACTGAGATTGCACGCCAAGCCAGCGCGGCTCGCCCGAGGCGAACAGCTCGACCGGTATGCCCGAACCTGTGGAACCCAACAGCACGGCGTAGTTCCCCTGCTCGTCCAGTTGGACGTTCTGGTTCTCCATCCAGAGCGGCGCTCCGCCCTGCTCATTTGCATAAAGGGAGAAGGTGATACCCGCCATTCCCGTCAGCGGGGCGCCATTGCCATCATTCAGCGTCCCACTGAATTTCATCAACCGGGGTCCGGATATCGACGATGTCCGGCTGACGCCGGAAACTGTCGGCGATTCCTGCACCCGCATTGCCTGCCTCTGCATTGCTTCCACAAAGAAGCACGGGGCTACACTTAAGACCATCAGGACACACAGGATCTTTTTCACTCTATCCTCCATGATTTGCAAGGAGCTACCTTGAGGTGCCATTATTCTGGGGTACTTAAGATCCCTGGAGAATCCCACGAAAGTCCGTATAAGGTGGACCGAGGTGCCTATTTTCGTTTCTGATAGGCACTTCAGATGGGTCTTGCCGAGGACTATTCACTGGTGTCCAAATTAGCCGAAATGGAGGCTCGTGTCCTTCTCCCTCTGGGAGAAGGTGGCCCGAAGGGCCGGATGAGGGTGCATTTCCTGCCCTCACCCGGCGCTTCGCGCCACCCTCTCCCAAAGGGAGAGGGACATCCCCGAAAGAGGTTTCCAAATAGAGAATCCCATTAAACCCGCATCAGTCCTGCTTCTGGAACCGCCTTCTAACCTCGATCGTGATTTTCGATCATCCGTTCTCGATTCCCTGGCGATTTACACAATAACGGACGCGCCGCTCAACAAAATCAACAGGGTAGGCAGGAAGAAATATATTTTTTAGGGGATCGAGGTTACGATACGCGCATCATGATCATGAATCGACTTTCATGGTCACAATGCCGCACATCAAGACCATGATTCGATTTTCACGATCACGATGCCGCACATCATGATCATGATCTGACTTTCACGGTCACGATTGCCGCACATCAGATCATGATCCGACTTTCACGATCACGATGCCGCACATCATGATCATGATCCGACTTTCACGGTCACGATGCCGCACATCATGATCGTGATCCGACTTTCATGGTCACGATGCCCCGCATCACGATCATGATCCGATTTTCGCAATCACAATGCCCCACATCATGATCATGATTCGAGTTGATTGATAACAAATATAAGAGCAACCGAGGAGGTGTCGTAAGCCGTACGGAATGTAGGTAACATAAGACGCGCAGCGTGCGGTCGGCAGTGTCATGTTGAACTAAAACGCTCTGCACTATGCCGGACTCCTAAATATTCCGCATTGTCCCTGCAAGTAACAGTCCCGCCAGAGTTTTCGTCAGAAAAGATTCGGCATAGTTCAGGTATGTGGGACTCTGCGCGGATGAACATTCAACATTTTTTCAACGACAGGACAGAAATCCGGACTTACCGAGCCCTAACCAAGGCTCCGCTTGCCCCGTGGATCGAGCAATACGCCGAACACTTGCGGCAAGAAGGCTACTCAATGGAAAGCTCATGCGAGCATCTGCGGATGCTCGGGCGCTTCAACGAATGGCTCGACACGCAAAGCTATACAACTGATATCGTCACACCCGACGCGTTTGAAGGATTTCGGGAGCACCTTCAGCACCAGGGGAAACTCCGTAACGGATACGAAAGGGCTTTGGAGTATTTGTTCCGACTGCACCCTGACCTCTGCGCTGAAACGCCGAGCCGCCTCGACCTACTCTTGCACGGATTTCGCGACTACCAACTCAACGAACGCGGACTTGCAAGAACGAGCGTGGTGGACTCACGTCGACTCGTCGGGTTGTGATTGCGAATGCCGCGCGTGGTTATTTCCGGCGGTGCCTCTGCACTATTTAATCCTGATTGGGAATGCGGAAGTGCTGCGGGCTCTCTATACGGCATACCGAGGATCTGACCAATGTTCAATTCCCAATTCTCAATTCTCATCCGAAGGGGAAGCGGCCGCACGTGTGCGGCAGAACATTTGGCAATCCGACATCCCACTTCAGATGGGAATTGAGCATTGGGAATTGAGCATTGGTCAGATCCCCGGTCGGATTCAGGGCAGCGGATTCTGACCGGCGAACCCGCACGAACCTGGCAAGGACGTCTACCTCGGGAGTTGAGATTCCGAAACAAATGGATTCGCCGGCATACATGACCGCTTTTCGCCGTATAAAATCGAAAGGCCCGTCCGCTGATTACAATGTTATGCGCACTCCCCCGATTCCTGCAATCCGCGCTAAGATTAGGTCCAGAGATGGAGATTTTCCGATGAAAAAACCAGTAGAGGTCCGACCACTAGGCGGGTACCGGATCTGGCTGAAATACGCCGACGGCATCGCAGGCGAAGTCGACTTGAGTCACCTGGCGGGTCGAGGTGTATTCAAGGTCTGGGCGGATCGAAAGATCTTTGAGACTGTTCGTATCGATTCTAGCGGCGCAATCGTATGGGGTGAGGACATTGATCTGTGTCCGGATGCTTTGTATTTGCGATTGACCGGGAAAACGGTTGACGAGCTATTCCCAAAGCAAAAACCGGCTCCAGTCGATGCCTGAACTGAGCCGGTTCTATGGGATCGTGATCAGAATGTATTACGATGACCACGATCCTTCCCACTTCCATGCGGAGTATGCGGAAGACGAGGCGGTCATCAGCATTGAAACGTTGGCCTTGCGATCCTGCTCAAGGTCCTGCCACGTATAATCCAACCAGACCTCATGTTCCTTAGAGGAACCCGTCAAGTTGATACCGTGTTTCGAATCCTAAAATCCGGCGGAGTTGGGCAGCCGTGAGCTTCCGCTCCCGATATGCTTCAAGCGCGATGGCTTCGAGGGCAGCCCGCGAAAGCTCCTGTCCAGAGCCAGAAAGAGCTGCGGAAAGTTCGTCTGGAACGGCCAATTTTCAGCCACTTTATCGTTCCAACGCGCTTCGCCACTGGCAAGTCTGCCTACTGAAAACAACCGCGCATCCGCCCGGTTGTGGCCACGTTATCGTTCCTAGCGCGGTCAAATTATGGGTACAGTCACACGGCCCTCCAACACACCATTATTTACGTATCCCAACAGCCGGCTCAGCATTTAGGGATCCGCCGTATCCAGGATATCTTTCGGGGCCATGCCGATCGGCTCTATCACTGGGTGGATAATCGCAACGTGCCGGCTGACAACAATCGTTCCGTCGGCGGTTTTCCCTGCTATACTGATTGTGTCTGAATTTCAGATCGATTCCGTATGACGGCAAGAGGAGGAGTTTTTCAATGCCTGCAAAATTGGTCGAATATCTTGCCACCACCCGCATCGGCGAGCGCGGAACCATGACACTCCCAAAAGACTACCGTGACGCCCTACATTTGGAAACGGGCGCAGTTTTGACGGTTCTTCGTGTCGGTGATGGCTTGATGCTCATTCCGGAACAGAAGCGTTTTGACGAATTATGCGATTCTATAGCCGGCAAACTCGAAGGCGCCGGAGTGTCCGAGGCTGCGTTGCAGGCAACTCTTTCCGACGTTCGCGAGCAATTGGCGCGTAAGCGTTATCCCGAACTCTTCCCGGTTAAAGGATCGAAAACAACTTCGAAGAAGCGGTGAGCGGTAAGCCGTCGAAACGGCTTCGGTTGTTTCTGGACTCCAACGTCCTTACAGGCGGAATTGTATCGCGTTGGGGAATGGACAAAGCGGTACTTTCCCTCTGCGCGGCAAGGATCTGTAAACTCGTGCTGTCCGAAGTCGTCAAGGACGAGGTTGAGCAAAATCTGTTAGTCCACGCTAGCGGACTTGCTCAAAAAGACAGTCAGCAACTGCTCGACGACTACGCCCATCTCTTGAAGCTTGCCAATCCCGAATCCGTTCCGTACCCATCAAAAGGTGATGTGCTGGCCTCGCGTCATTTGATCCGGCATCAGGCCGATGTGCCGGTTTTGCTGTCGGCGATACAGGCTCAACCCGACTGGCTTCTCACCCACAACAAAAACCACTTCACTGCTGAGGTGGCGAAACGCACCAGACTTCAGATCGGCTCGCCCGCAGATTTTTTCCGGGTTCTTGCAGAAAGCATGTCCTGAGCGGGGGCGAGAATACGTTTTTAACCCTGCTACTGGTTTCGTTATTGTCACTGATCCATTGACACAGCGCACGGCAACCACGCGTCGACCGCCTCCGGTCATTAGGTTAGCGGACGAGTTGACGCGCAGTGGCGGCAAGGCAATCGCAATAACTACAGACGTTACTCACTGCGATCAGGTTAAGAGATCCTGTCCCGCGGATACTTGAAGCACTTCAGCAGTCTCTTCCACGCTTAGCCCGCCGAAGAAGCGCATCTCGACCACTTGCACCTTGCGCGGATCGGCGGGCCATCCGCGTAATCCGCGTAATCCGCGGCTAAAATAGTTTGGGCTACGACTTTGACGTATCCCTGTGCAATCACGTGCCAACTCGCCGGCGACCTGCATGCAATTCTGTTGCGATGATCATCTCGCCGGTGGAAAACTGCCAAAGCGCTCGATGGTCGAGCCTATGCTTTGGTAGAACAGCCGTTTAGATTCCAGATTGCAAACCCAGTTCATTTCACCTATCTTCAGGTCATGAAGGATGCCTTCACGCTTAGAGGTGTTGAACGATCTCTTGGATCCGTTAAGTCGCTGTCTTGACGCTGAATCGGCGCGTCGCGTGGCTGAATTCCGCGGTGTGGCCCAATGGGGCTGATTTGGCTCCCGAATTCCTGCACCAAAACCTGAGAGTCACTGCCTAACAAGCTGACGCCGCTTCGGCTCGCTGCGCTCGACTCGGCGCTGTTGAAGCCACAACCAATGTTGAGGATGGTGTTGCCGCGCGCTGTCAGCCATCCGCTTTCAGACTCCTTGAAACTTCTTCGCCTGACCCAAGACGGCTTCCTCCCGGCTGGAAAACGGAAGTCCGGAAAGACCCGCGGCGGCAATCGCTGGTTGAAACGTACCGTTTGTCAGGCATCGTGGGCTGTTACTCGAAAGAAGAACTGCTGTCTGGCAGCGCAATTCAGACGCATGCAACGAAACGAGGTTTGAAGCGAGCGTTGATCGCAGTTGCGCACACCATGCTTAGGGCTCGCGCAAAAATAACTTGGCAGAATCCGCTGCCCTGAATCCGACCGGGGACCTGACCAATGCTCAATTCCCAATGCTCAATTCTCATCCGAAGTGGATGTCGGATTGCCATATGTTCCACAGATGCAAGACAAGATCGCACTATCGGACCAATTCGAAGAACGACTCATTGAATTCGCAGCAAGGATCATTAGTCTTGCAGGCCGGCTCGCCAAGACCTTCCAGGGCCGACATGTCGCCAACCAGATCCTGCGCTCAGGCACGGCTGGAGCCCCAAACTATGCCGAGGCACGCGGAGCGGAAAGTCGTGCGGACTTCATTCACAAGATGCGGATCGTGCAAAAAGAACTTAATGAAACGGCGGTCTGGATCCGCATCATGGCCAAAAGTTCCTTGATTTCGCCGGAATTACTTGTCGACATTCTCGCCGATAAAACGGCTCGCACACATGCGGCCGCTTCTCCTTTCGGATGAGAATTGAGAATTGAGAATTGAACATTGGTCAGATCCTCCCGAGCCCCCACACCGAGGACAGCATGCTGTCCCCGGTGGCTTTGAATCGAATCTCTCCGAAATTGCGAGCGACCTCCGCCAGCAGCTCGCGATGAGCCGCTGGCCGGAGGTCGCCGTGGTGGTCATGAGAACCCGTTTACCGTCAGGATATCCGGCGGATGGAGTTCGACTGCTGCTGGGTCGCCTGGACCTTGCCGCAGACCAGCGCCCGAGTGTCGAAGACGCGCCCGTGGCCGAAGGCCGGCTTTTGGTAAGGTTTCTTATTGGCGGGCCGGTCACCCGGCTGCGCCGCACCTGGATCGTTCCGATTTTGTGTGCTCATATTATTGCAACCCCGATTGTGTTGTCTGGACCGCGCATCCGCCGGCACTGCCGCCGGTGCACGATGCGGCGCCGAGCGTCGAGTAATACAAGCTCGATGCGTGGCCGTCAGTGCTCACGTTATCCACGACGATGCCGCTGGTGCCGG
>WNGK01014019.1_pt1 | contig 10599 bp, 8 predicted proteins | sample 5400601 | NCBI WGS metagenome assembly WNGK01 (sample SAMN13153376, study PRJNA577476) | soil metagenome | isolation source: 60 cm soil or saprolite under Garry oak tree replicate 1 | place: USA:California | collected 2016-06-15
GGAATGGGACGTCAAGCGACTGGCCGCGAGCCTGGAGATCGCCGCGCGCGGCAACGACTTCGGGCGCAAGCGCCGCCGAGCGATCCAGCTGGCCACGGTCAGCTCGTACCGGGACGCGATGCGGGAGTTCTCCGCCATGCGCGAGCTGGATGTCTGGTACGCGCAGGCGGACGTGGCTGATCTCCAGGAGACGCTGAAGGACCAGCTCAAGAAGGCCCGGCGTAAAGAGGTGGACAAGTCAATCGCGCGGGCGCGCACCCGCAACAGCCGCCGGGCCATGGGCAAGCTGACGAAGCTGGTGGACGGCCAGCGGCACATCGTCGCCGACCCCCCGCTCGTCGTGCCGGTCCGCGACCTGCTGCCCCCCGACGAGCGCGCCGATTTCGAGGACCGGCTGCGCGCGCTGCTCGCCAGCTATCGCAGAACGCTCCAATCCGATCGTCGCACCCTGCTGGACAAGTTCGAGTACGTGGACATGGCCCGCAAGGTGGTCGGCGTGGGCAGCGTGGGGACGCGCTGCTGGATCGCGCTGATGTTCGGCCGGGACGACGACGATCCGCTGTTCCTGCAGATCAAGGAGGCGCAGCGCTCGGTCGTCGAGGAGTACGGCGGAATCAAGCCGGAGCCTGGACACGCCGAGTGCCAGGGCAGGCGCGTCGTCGACGGTCAGCGCCTGATGCAGGCGGCGAGCGATATCTTCCTGGGCTGGCAGACGGCCGAGGGCATCGACGGATCGAAGCGTGACTTCTACGTGCGGCAGCTCGCCGACTGGAAGGGCTCCGCGAACATCGAGGACATGGTGCCCAGAGGGATGACCGAGTACGGACGTCTGTGCGGCTGGACGCTCGCCAGGGCGCACGCACGCTCGGGCGGCGACCGCGTGGCCATCGCCTCGTACCTGGGCGACGACACGACGTTCGCACACGCCATCGCCGAGTTCGCGTCCGCGTACGCCGACCAGAACGAGAGCGACTACGCGGCGATGCGGGCCGCCATGAGGTCGGGTCGCATCGCCGTGGAGCCGGACTGCCGCTAGGCCTTGGCCTCGACCTCGGCCTCGGCCTCGGCCTCTGCGCCATCAAGTCATTGTGATCGATATTCCGCGGCTCCGCCTGATCGCCGTTCCGAGCCATGAGTCGGCCGGCGTTCGATCTACCGGTGCCCGGTGAATCCTCGTACCGTAAGGGCATGTCCGACCATGCCGTCTTCGACTTTGACGCGTTCGTCGACGCCTTCGGCGGCGAAATTCTTCAGCGGAAACGATGAGGCGCCCGGCGACTCTGGGCCTGATCAGCGCTGCAACTCCGCGATGGCGGTGGCGGAGCCGGGGGCGATCTCGGTGAAGCCTGCGTCGCGGACGATCGGGAGGTCTGTTGAGGCGGTGAGGGTTGACCAGTGGTCTTGGGTGGCGGTGCGGACGGCTACGGGAAAGCCGTCTGCGCGCCACTTGGCGGCGTGGTCGGGTTCTAGTCGCCACCAGCCGAGTTGGGCGGCGTGGCCGGCTTGGGCCATCGCCTTGCCCGCGGACATCTCTACTGCGGGGTTCATCCAGATTACGGGCTCGCCGTGCGCGGGGGGCGGGGGTGGCGCGGCGTCACCGAAGTCGGTTCCGGAGACTTGGAGGCGGGCTAGGTCCTTGGGCCAGGCGTCTAACGGGATCGGGGGGTAGACGCGGACTTCGGCGGTGTCGCCGGTGATGGTGATGCCGGGGAGGGACTCGGCGCGGCGCCATTCGGCGCCTCGGGCTCGGCGGACCACCTTGCGAATTCGGGCGTCTTGCCAGGCGAGGACGGCCTCGTGCCATTCGCCTTCGGGGTCGGTGGATCTCGGGTCGCTCAGTAGCGTGAGGACCGCGCGCGCGGCCGTTTCGAGCGCGTCGGTTCGTTGTGGGAGTGCGCCGCGCTCTAGGCGGATGACCAGGGGCATCACGTATTGGGGGCGCTCGTCGCGCGGGTCGCCTACTGGTCCGAACGCCGACTCATCGACCGGCGCGGATTCACCTTCCTGCATGATCCCATTCTTCCGCATCGCCATACGGCCTGTCGCGCGGGTTGAATCTGGCATGATTCGGGCCTGACACTACGTCAAAAGAGGGACTTATCGTGCCTGAGTTGGGCGGAACGGGTAAGTAGCTGGACGTCCACTGGTACAACGATGTGACTGGGGTGACCGTGGGAGCTGTATCGCGCAGGAACGTGCTGGTCGGTGGCGCGGCGGTGGTCGCCGGGGCGACCGTCGTCGGGGTCGAGGCGGAGCGGCTGACGGGCCGTCCGGCGGGACCGCAGAGCTCGCCTGCCACGTCGACGCATCACGCTCCGGCGAAGGTGCAGGCACGGAAGGCCGCGGTCAAACCGGTCGGCCGGCTGATCGGCGACGGGTCGACGTCGGACACCGGGCCGCAGCCCAATCAGCCGGTGCCGGAGCGGCTGGGCACGGGCGAGCGGCCGCCGCAGTTCGTGGTGTTCTCCTGGGACGGCGCCGGCGAGGACGACAGCCGTCTGTTCTCGCACTTCCGCCAGGTCGCGCAGGAGACCAAGGCCACGATGACGTTCTTCCTGAGCGGGATCTACACGCTTCGGCACGCACTTCAACGGGCACTTCTGCGACTCCGAGGGCGTGGGCACGTGGAGCCCGGGGCAGTGGCGCAGCGAGATCGACCAGGCCGTGGGGTTCGTTCATTCCTGGCGGACCAATACGGGGTTCAGCGAGCTGGATCCGCTGCCGTTCAACTATGCGAAGGAGCTGACGGGCGGACGCACTCCGTGCCTGCTCGGTCAGGACCGACTGCTGCCCACGGCGCGTGCACTCGGTTGGACGTACGACGCGAGTTCACCCGGCGGGCTGCAGATCTGGCCGACGAAGCGCCAAGGCGTCTGGGACTTCCCGCTGCAGTCCATCCCGTTCCCGGGCACCGGCTACACGGTGCTCTCGATGGACTACAACATAATGGCCAATCAGTCCAACGCCAACCCGTCCGGAGCAGTGTCGATGCGGCCGTACTGGCAGCAGCAGGCCGCGAACGCCTATATGGCCGGCTTCCACCGCACGTATACGACCAACCGGGCGCCGTACTTCATCGGCAACCACTTCGAGACATGGAACGGCGGTATTTATATGACCGCCGTCGAGCAGGCGCTGCGCCAGATCGCCGCATATCCCGATGTGCGCCTCGTGTCGTTCCGCCAAATGGCCCAATGGCTCGATGCCCAGGATCCGCAGGTCATCGCGAAGCTGCGCACGCTGAATCCGGGTCAGGCGCCGAGCGCGTGGGCCGACTACACGACTCCGGCCGGGAACCCGGCGCCGTCGGCGGCGGTCGCGAACCAGCGAGCGTTGTGACGTTCGGTCAAATCACGGATTCGCGTTCACGGCACGATGATGACCGGGCACGGCGCGGTACGGGCGAGTCGGACGGCGAGCGAGCCGAAGCGCCGCTGCGCCCAGTGCTCGGAGGCGCCCACGACCAGGGCGGAGACCCGCAGGTCGCGGGCTAGCCGACGGATCGCCGCCACCGGCGATCCGTCGAGGACCGCGAAGGAGTGCGCCGTGCCGAGCCGCTCCGCGCTCTCGGCCAGGTAGTCGCCCGCCTCCTGCGCGAGGTCGGTCTCGGCAACCTGCGCGTACCCGGACAGGCCGGGGGTGCCGAGCGGCAGGGAGTTGTGGTGCCGCACGTAGACCCCGACAACGTCCACGCCGCTCCGGCAGGCGAGCCCGGCCGCGTAGTCGGCCGCGCGGAGCGAGGTACGGGAGAGATCGACGGCCACCAGCACGGAGTCGGGGGCGACGGTGCCGAACTCCGTGCTGCTGAGTTGATGGAGAGTCATGTCGGAGGTCAGAGTACTTTTCTCTTCGGCGGCCCGCGAGAGCTTCAGTCTGTGTTTCTTCATCACGGCTCGTATTCATGTGTGGTGGCGCGCTATCGTCTGCAGCGGACGTAAGCCGGGTTCGCCCGGCTCCACCCACCTCCGTCCCGTTCTGCCCTAGTTCTGTGGGGCTTCGCAATGCGCAGATTCGCTGTGCCGCTCGCGGTGATCGCCGTGATCGGCCTGGCCACGACGGCTCACGCGGCCCCGATCCCGCATCGGGCCGCCGTAACCGCCCCGGTGGTCGCCTACGGCATCGGCGGCTGGACCGAGACCGACGCATCCCTCGAGAGCACCCTCACCGCGGGCGAGGGCGTCGCCACCGTCGACCCGCCCGACGGCTCGTCCAACGTCCTCCACCGCGGCGCCAGCTCGATCCCGGTGGGCCTTGCCGCCGCGGGTTGGACGCACATCGGCGACCCGGACTCGGCCGCCGGATACGTCGTCGACGCGTACCAGAACTCGAGCCCCAGCTCGAACGAGAAGATGTTCCTAGTCACCGCCCCCTCGGGCGCCACATACCAATACGTGCACACACTCGTGTCCAGCGAGATGTACGACAACTCCTTCGCCGCGATCGCCCCGAACAGGCAGTGGATGGTCTCGGGCGAGCGGGGCACGATGTCCCACCTGCAGATCTACCCGACGCCGCTGCTGAACCCGACGACCTCGCAGGTCGGCGGCCCGTTGGACCTGGCGGGATACATCCAGCTCGACCACCGGGTCAACGACGTCCAGGGCTGCGGCTTCGTCACCGCGTCGAGGCTGATCTGCGCCTCGGACGACAGCACCGAGACGCTGTTCTCGAACGACAAGCCGCTGCTCGAAGTGGACCTGTCCGCCGCGCTCACCGGCAAGTCCGTGACCGGCCACGTCCTCGACCTCGGCTCGATCCCGGAGGAGAGCGTCTGCTCCGGGACCTTCGAGGCCGAGGGCGTGGACTACGACCCGGGCAGCGGAATCCTGCGCGTGGAGATGATCCAGCCGGGCGTGTGCGAGGTCGTCACAACGGTTTACCAGTACAAGCAGAGCTCGTGACCGGTCACGAACGGCCCTGGGCGATCAGCGACAGCGCCTCGGACACGACTGGCGAATCGTCGATGTCGAGGCTCGCGGTCCGCTCGATGTGCTTCGTGCCTTCGCGGACGGCCCAGACGTAGAGCGCCAGCGCGAACACGCCCACGACGATGGAGTCCCAGGGGGCTGTGATGCCGTCGGTCCCCCCGAAAGCCGCGCCGCCGAGGTACGAGAACACGATGATGGCGACGAGGTAAACGACCAGCCAGGCCCCGGTGCGCAACTCCTGCACCAGCGGTCGGTCCTTCGTGCGCAGGACGCCGAAGACGAGCAGTCCGATGAGGGTGAGCGGGAACGCCCACTTGATCTGGGCCCAGCCTGACCAGTAGATGATCTCGGTGGACACCAGGAAGCTGGCGGGCGCGATCCACGTGATTCCCGGGATCCAGCCCGCCAGGCCGGTCGGTGCAGCGGAGCGGAACGTGCCGGCGGCGACTGATGCGATCGCATAGTTCAGCAGGAACACGTCGCCGATCACGGAGACGACCGAGATCCAGCTGTGCAGCGGAATCAGCACGACAAGTCCGAGCACGAAGTTGAGCAGCAGCGCACGACGCGGCACGCCCGAACCGTCGTCCACCTTGAGGAAGGACCGGGGCAGCAGCCGGTTCTTGGCCAGCGCGTACGTCGTGCGGCCGTTCTCGGCGGTGCCGACGAACTGGGTGCCGGTCGGGGAGAGTACCGCGTCGGCGTACAGGATGCTGGCGAGCCAGCCAAGGTTCAGCAGAATGGCCAACTGCCCGAAGGGCGAGGTGAAGTCGATGCCGTGCCAGCCGTGCGCGAGCGCGCTGTCCGGGATCGCGACGATGAACGCGAACTGCAGAAGCAGGTAGAGCAGGACGGAGGCGCCGATCGCCACGAGGATCGAGCGCGGCACGTCGCGGCGCGGGTTGCGCGCTTCGCCGGAGAGGTCGACCGGCGGCTGGAAGCCGTTGACGGAGTAGATCAGGCCTCCGGTCGCGACGGCGCTGAGCACGGAACTCCAGCCGTTGGGCGCGAATCCGCCGTGGTTCGTCAGGTGGCCGGCGTGGAATCCGGAGGCCAGCAGCGCGATGATCGTGATCGCCGGGACGATGAACTTGACTGCGGTGATCGTCGTGTTGATACGTGCGAAGAGCCTGATGCCGTACCAGTTGATCACGGTGAGCACGGCGAGCAGCGCGGCGGCGACCAGGATTCCACCGACCGAGAGCGAGCTGCCGCGGAAGAGCCAGGACCAGTAGTGCGAGGCGTACTGCAGAATCGCCAGTACTTCGGTGCTGCTCGCGAGTGCGAGAAGCGCCGACCAGCCGACGAGCGTTCCGACGAGGCGGCCGCTCGCGTAGAGCGGCCAGCGCACGCTGCCACCCGCCTCGGGGCGCGAGGCGCCGAGCTCGATCAGGACGAGCGCGACGAGTGAGACGGCCAGGCCGGCGATCAGCCAGGAGATCAGCGCGGCGGGACCGGCGATCTGCGCGCCGTAGAACGCGCCGAACAGCCAGCCGGAACCGATGATGCCGCCGAAGGACGTGGCGGTCAGGCTCCAGAAGCCGAGGTCGTGCCGCAGCCGCTTCTCCTGCGCGGCAAGGGATTGGGATGCGGATTCAGCGGACTGGTCCGTTTGGATGATTGTGGACATGGTGATACTCCGGGAATTGAAGATGGCGAAAAAGGGCAGCACAGAATAGAGCCGTGGCGAGAATGGAAAGGCGCTAAATACGGCGAGCGATAATTAGCGACAGCTCGCGGTGGTGACGCGCATCAGGTCCACGTGCAGGCGCGCGACCAGCAGGACGGGGAATTTCCGCGCGGCGCCCGGAGTTGGATTCCGGTGACACCAGCCCGATTTTGAAGAACGCGGAGTCATAGGATGGCCAAATTGGATTCGACGACGGTGGCGACGGTACGGCCGGAGGATTCCGCCGTGGCCCCGTTGATGGCGGGACTGCTTTCGGAGTACACCGAGCGCTACGGTCCCGGAGCCTCGGCCGAGTTCGACCGACACCCGACTTGGCTGTTCACGGAGGAGCACGGCGGCGCGCTCGTGCTGCTTTTCGAAGACGGGCGGACGGTGGCTGGCGGCGCGTTGCGTGCCTTCGACTACGACAGCGCCGCGAAGGGCATCCTCGGCGCGGATCTCCCCGACCTGCCCACCGCGGAGTTCAAGCGGATCTGGACGCACGCCGCGTACCGCCGCCGCGGACTCGGCCGACGGGTGCTCGACGCGCTGGAGCGCCGCGCGGCGGAGCTCGGCTATCGCCGGGTGTTCCTGACGACGGGGCCGAGCCAGCCGGAGGCCGTCGGCCTCTACCTCGCGGCCGGCTACACGGAGCTCGCCGACCTCGGCGCCGAGGCCCGCGGCTACCCCGTGCACCCCTTCATCAAGGCTCTGTCTTAACGCTTGGCCCATTCCTCCGCCAGGAGCTCGAAGGAGCGGACGCGGTCGGCGTGGTCGTGGGTGATCGTGGTGACGATCAGCTCGTCGGCGCCGGTCGCGTCCCGCAGGATCTCCAGCTGGTCGGCCACACTCTCGGCGGTGCCCACGAACTGTGTCCGCACGCGGTCCTCGACGAGCGCCCAGCCGCCCTCCGGCCACACATACGCCGCGGCCTCCTCGGGCGTCGGGTACTGGATGGCCCCCTCAGCGGCCCGGATGCTGCGCACCCACTGTCCGTAGCCCGACGCCAGCTCCCGCGCCGTGACCTCGTCGTCGGCGACGACCACGTCCGCCGACACGCTGACGTACGGCGTCGCCACGCCGTCCTCGTGCTCGGAAGGCTGGAACGCCGCGCGGTAGCCCTCCACCGCCTCGAGCACCGATGAGGGGCTGACGTGGTAGTTCGCGGCGAACCGCAGACCCTTGGAACCGGCGACGCCGGCGCTCTCGCCGCCGCTGCTTCCGAGGATCCAGAGCTCGAGTTCGGCTCCCTCGCCGGGCACGACGTGCGCCTCGACGCCCTCGGCCGAGATGTACGTGCCGCGAATCAGGTCGAGGATGTCGCCGATCTGCTCGTCGTAGTCCGGCACGGCGGCGTTCGGCTGCTGGAGTAGCGCGCGCTGGAGGCTGAAGCGCGGCGAGCCGAGCACGGCCTTGTAGTCGAACGCGGGCGGAATCAGGAGGCCGTTTGAGGTCGTGTACGCCTCGCCGTTGGGCGGTTCGGGGGACGTGCCGCCGGGTCCCGGCTTCCCCCGTCCGCCGGAACGACCGAGGCCGAGGTCGATGCGTCCGGGGTAGATCGCGTCGAGCAGGCCGAACTCCTCGACCGTCGAGAGCGCCGTGCGATGGCCGAGCTGCACGGCACCGGCGCCGAGCCGGATCTCGTCCGTGGCTCCGGCGACGAGCGCGATGACGACGGCCGGGGAGGTCCCCGCGACACCCGGATTCAGATGGTGCTCGGCGAACCAGTACCGCGCGTAGCCGAACGCCTCGGCGCGCTGCGCGAGGTCGATGCTGTTGCGCAAGGCCAGTGTCGCGTCCGAACCAGTGCTGATCGGTACCAGATCCAGGATCGTCAGGGGCGTGTCGCTCATGCCACCACCTCAGGGATTGCGGGTGCCCACGCGAAGGGCGGGTCGGGTATCTCCCGCCGTAGCACCGGGGCGATGTCGGACTGGAACAGAGCGAGGGACTCGACGTGCTGCTGCCGGCTGAGCCCGCCGGCGTCGGCGTGCAGGTGCAGCACGCGGTGGCCGAGCCGTTCGTGGTACTTGTGCACCTTCTCAATGATCTGCTGCGGGCTGCCGATCAGCGCCGAACTGCGCTCCAGGTAGTCCTCGAAGGTCTTGAAGACGATGGGCAGCCCGAGCCTGCTCTGGAAGCGGAGGTTCGCCTCGAAGATCGGGCGGTACTCGTCGAGCGCGTCCTGGGAGCGCTTGCGCGCGAAGAAGCCCGCCGAGCCCGCGCCGACCGTGAGCTGCGCGGGATCGTGGCCGTAGAAAGCCCATCGTTCGCGGTAATAGTCCACGAGCTCGGCGTACGGATCGACGGGATTGGTGACATTCGCGGAGAACAGGGGTTCGCCGTAGCGGGCCGCGAGATCGACGGACTGCTTGCTGGTCGCGCTGCCGTGCCAGATCCTGATCGGCTGCTGCAGTGGCCGCGGCCAGGTCTCCGCGTCCTCGAGGTCGGGCCGGAAGCGCCCCGACCAGGTGACCTTGTCCTCGCGCCAGAGTCTGCGGAACAGCTCGTAGCTCTCGATGTTGCGGTCCCACTGGTCGTCGGTCGTGACGTGGAACAGCTCGCGTTGCGCGGCGCCGTTGCCCTTCCCGATAATCAGGTCGAGGCGCCCTCCAGAGAGGTGGTCGAGCGTCGCGTAGTCCTCATACGCGCGCACCGGATCGAGCAGGCTGAGCGTGGTGACGGCGGTGAAGAGGCGCACATTCCTCGTCAACGCCGCGAGGTGGCTGAGCACGACCGGCGGCGCGGAGGAGATGAACGGCCGCTCGTGCCGCTCCCCCACGCCGAATCCGTCGAAGCCGAGTTCGTCGACGAGGATCGCGTTGTCGATCAGCTCGCGAAAACGCTCGGCCGTGCTCTTCCGCTCGCCGGTCACCGGGTGCGGCGTGTGGATGATCAGGCTGATGGCGATGAATTTCACAGCGCGTCCGATGCGGCGAGCGGACGCAGGCCCAGGTGGTCGCGCAGCGTCGTTCCGGTGTATTCGGTACGGAAGACGCCACGCTCTTGGAGCAGTGGTACGACTTCCTCCGCGAATTCGGTGAGCCCGTCCGGCGTAATGTGCGGGACGAGGATGAAGCCGTCCGCCGCGTCGGCCTGCACGTACTCGTTGATGGCCTCGGCGATCGTGCGCGCCGAGCCGATGAAGTTCTGACGGCCGGTCACGTTGACGACCAACTCGCGAATCGAGTAGCCCTTCGCCTCGGCCAGCGCGCGCCATTCGTTCGCGGTGGCGAGCGGATCGCGATGCATCCGCACGCTTGCCCGACCGCGCGCGACGGTGTGCTCGCCGAGGTCCGGATCGATCCGCGGCAGCGGGCCGTCCGGGTCGTAGCCGCTCAGGTCGCGGTTCCAGAGCTGTTCCAGCGTCCGGATCGCCGTTTGGCCACTGACCTGCTGGTGCCGTACCACGTCGGCGAGCTCGTGCGCCGCGGCGTCGGTGTCGGCGAGGACGAACGTCGCGGCCGGCAGTACCTTGAGCTGGTCGCGATCCCGGCCGTATTTGGCCATACGTCCCTTGACGTCCGCGTAAAAGGCCTGGCCCGCGTCCTTCGTACCGTGCCTGCTGAAGATCGCGTCGGCTCCGGCGGCGGCGAACTCGCGGCCCTCCTCCGAATCCCCGGCCTGGAAGATGACCGGTCGGCCCTGCGGCGAGCGCGGCACGTTGAACCGGCCTTCGATGTCGAAGAATTCGTCGTGGATGGAGAACGTGCCGGGCCAGGAGTCGAACAGCGTCTTCGCGGCCCGCAGGAAGCTCTTGGCGCGCTCGTAGCGCTGGTCCTGCGGCAGGTAGCCACCGCGCCGGAAGTTCTCGCCGGTGAACGCGTCCCAGGAGGTGACGACATTCCAGGCGGCCCGGCCGTCGCTCAGATGGTCGAGCGTCGCGAACTGCCGCGCTACCTCGTACGGCTCATTGAAGGTCGAGTTGATGGTGCCCGCGAGCCCGAGGCGTTCGGTGACGGCGGCGAGCGCGGCCAGCACGGTGAACGTGTCGGGTCGGCC
>WNGK01014423.1_pt1 | contig 10598 bp, 7 predicted proteins | sample 5400601 | NCBI WGS metagenome assembly WNGK01 (sample SAMN13153376, study PRJNA577476) | soil metagenome | isolation source: 60 cm soil or saprolite under Garry oak tree replicate 1 | place: USA:California | collected 2016-06-15
TTGTTCGGGTCGAATTCGGTGCCGTGGGGTAGGTCTGAGAGTTGAGAATATTTTTCAATCCGGAAGAGATCATGGAGGTGAGCATAAAGCTCCAGATTCGGAACCACATCAATGTGGCGCTCGCGAGCGTACCTCACAATTCGCCGCAACTCATCCTTGCTGAAACGACCGCCCGGATTGAGCAGGGGGTACCCTTCTAGCTCGATACTCGCTTCACTATAGAGGTAATATTGGTTGGCCTTCCAACGGGCAAGGAAGTCAAGCTGCCGCTTGATTTCATCCTCTTTGGGCAGGGGCCCGTGACTCATGTCCACCATCGTTCCGCGATAGGCGAGCGACGGCCAATCGCGAATTTCTACCTGCGGGAGTGTTGCTTCCGCCGCGTTGCCTTCCACTAACTGGCAGACGGTTTGAGCTCCGTAGAACAAGCCAGCTGATGATTTCGCTTGAATCTCCCCTCCCTTAGGAGTCACTTTCACGACGTAGGCCTCACGTGAGTCCGGACCTGAGCGCTCACCGGGCATTGGCAACGCGTCAACCGGACCTGTCCGCTTCAGCACGATAGCCGCGCTCGCTGCTTCACCCTCGGAAACAGGAACAGGTTCCTGCGCTAGATCTGAAAGGCAATTTGACAGGTGTTCTGCGGAAAAGCGGTCTTCAGCACTCGGCTCAGCGAGCAGACGGACACTCAAGCCTCGCACCGGAATGCGGCCCTCTCCGTAGCGTATCTGTTGCGGATGCGGTAGGAGCGGGGTATGGCCAGAAAGTGCCCATGCGGGAATCAGAGAAAGCCAAATCAAAGTACTTGCACAGCGTGACCAGCGCACGAGTCTTCGCCTCAACTGGCTACGGCTTTTTGTGTCTAGCATCGTTCCGACTCTTAGTGAACCAATGTTTAACTGTCTTACTTTGCTCTGATCAGCACTACGCCGTGCTGGGGAACGAGCACGGTATAAGTTCCCTGGAATCGCCCTAGATCTTTTCCGGTCCAAAGGTTACGCACGTTTGCCGAGTCGCCGAGGCCGATATCCCGAAAGTTTACGGCCACCGGCATCGCTCCCCATCCGCGGTTAAATAGACCCACAGCCTTGCTTCCATCCTCCAAAGGTTTCATCCAAACTTCCAGCGGGCCTTCCTGTGTCACGCGGTGGCCCTGCACTCCGAGCGGGTCTTGGTCAATGGCAATCACTTCCGGGTTTGTAAGAATCGCTTTAGTCGCCGCACTCATGGACACAACATTGTTGCCAGCAATGAGCGGAGCCGCCAGAATGCACCAAAGACTCATGTGCGTCCTATACTCGTCATCCGTCATCCCGCCGTTGCCGATCTCGAGCATGTCAGGATCATTCCAATGGCCGGGCCCAGCAAATCGTTCAAGCCCACTCTGCCCGAATCCAAGTTCGGCCATGCTGAAGTAGTTGTCACGAATATCATCATCCGTACGCCACAAGTTGCCACCGACGGAAGCGGCCCACTCCCAACCTTTTTGCATTCCGTATTGGCAAAGAGCATAGACTAGGGGCCGACCCGTCTTCTTGAGCGCGTCGTTCATTTTCCTGTACGCAGGAATCTGGTCGCCCATCCCGTCATAGCTGCACAAGTCATATTTCAGATAGTCCATCCCCCACGTGGCGTACGTTTGAGCATCCTGTTCTTCGTGACCGTAACTTCCTTCGTAACCTCCGCAGGTCTTCGGGCCAGGTGACGAATAAATCCCGATTTTCAAGCCTTTACCATGAATATAGTCGGCCAGGGCTTTCATATCCGGGAACTTGGCGTTAGGACGAATGTATCCGGCGTCGTCGCGCGTTCCTTGCCAACAGTCATCGATCAGGATGTATGTATAGCCCACGGACTTCATCCCGGTCGTAACCAGTGCGTCCGCCTGTGCACGCACCACAGGGGCGCTCACATCGCATGCAAAATGGTTCCAACTGTTCCAGCCCATGGGTGGTGTTCGGGCCAGCATGGAATCTTGTGCGCGTCCAACCCCGCCCCACGAAAACAAAGTTAGGAAACTGAGCAGGATGGGGAAGTAGTGACGTGTAATTTTCATGCGAGTTCCTCGTCCCAAGACAAACACAGGTCCGGTGTTTGCGCCACCGCGATGGCCCCGTGTTGAGGTTAGGCCATAGGGAACCTCAGTTTCGGTCCCACGCCACTCCAAGCTAACCAGCCCTCGGTCCCATAAATGTCCAGTGGATTTCGTCGGCCGACCAACTACGCTGGAGGCCGCGTTCTAGGGCATCCGTGTGTCCGAGAGAATCATGCCGGCCGATACTGCCATCCACGAGAAAACTCTGCTTGCACTCTTTATGCGCGGCCCGAATGTCGGGCTCGCGAGTGCCTTCAAGCCTTAACAAAAACATTTCGTCTGTACATCCAGAACAGGATTAGCCATTCGACAACCAGGACTGCGACCTGCTGAAAGAGCAGCCCTGCTTTGGGCAACCACCCTGCAAGGTCCTTAGTAAAGACACCGACGATTGCATCAAGGTGAATAAGGCTCGTGAACATGTAGATGAAAATCGCGTTCATCCCAATGATCACGAATGGGAAGGACCATTTCCGATACTCGCGGATGTCGATAAGCCAATAAAAAAACAGCAGCATAAGGCACGCCCACCCGGCCGATATGAGACCGTATGAAGTCGTCCACATCTTCATGACCACGGGTACAACCGCGCGCTCATGAGCAATTCGCCTATCAGCAAGCCGAGCAGCGTTGTTGAGATGGTCGGTATCATGCTCAGGACGGTGCCCCAGCCTTCCTGCGCATACGGCCAGTGGTCCCAATGAGCCTGGCCGAGCAAAGTAATATCAACCCAGTGGACCAGGTTGTGATTGTACTCATAGCTGCCGGCCGATATGCCTGGAGCCGGGATTAATGCTAAGACGAGCGCATAGCCAGTGAGGATCCCGGCGCCAAGCAAAGCCTGGAACCGCCAGGACTTTCTGACTACTAGAACAGCCACGAGATAAGCAACAGCAATGGGTTGCAAAGCGCTGCTCAATTCGATCAGGTACGGCCAACCAAGCAAAACCGATTCGCGCAGCGAACCAAGCAAGAAAAGGACTATTGCGCGTTTTACGGCGTGAGCCAATTGTTGATGATAGGTTTGAGTAAGAGAGCGCTTTGCAAACGAGAGGGGCACCGAGACTCCGACCATCAGCATGAAGGATGGCCAGATACAATCGTAAAAGCGCAGCCCCTGCCAGGGCGTGTGGCTTAGTTCGTAAACGACGCTGTCGATGACTCGGTTGTGTCCCAGGGCCGCTAAGCCTACCATCAACCCCTCGCCGCCGATAATCCACAGCATGATAAAGCCGCGGAAAGCATCGAGCGAAGCTAACCGCTCGGGGGTTGCAGGGACAGCTATTCCCTTAGTCTCAGGCCTACCGGCTAGAGAGCTCTTGGCATCCACAACGGAACGGGAAACGAGGTTTGCCATTTCTACCTTCAGGGTGCGCAATTGCTGGAGGAGATCTGGTTCCCCAGTTGTTCGCGAGCAGATTCCAGAGCATTTGGATCAGTTGTCCAATTGCCCCAATTCCAATTCAGACCCACTGAATTGGCAACAGATAGGGCAAACGATGACTGCCCGCAATTCCTGAGCAACTGTACGTATTCGTAGTCCTGCACCCCGTCGCGTAGATATTTCATGCGCATGGAGGGAGCCACTCCCTGCAGCCATGCGTCCGCGCCTGGATAGACCAGTTGCCCTTCCCCCGGATAGCCTGAATTCTGCTTACCATTCGGATTAGTCCAAGGGCTCGACGACCAATTATCTATGCTCCAGTAGTTCAGTCCCTTTAATCCCAAGCTTTGGCTGATGAATCCGGGCTGAATGCGATACTGGATGGGGGGGGAATCCAGCTCCCACTTCGGCGAGTAATTATTTTGAACCAAGGCGTTGTACGACCAGACCTCGTTTCCCGGCTGGCTCATAACGAACGAGATATTTAATGGAGAGGCGGCGTTGTAGTCTAACGGGAGCATCGTCCAATCATCCACGGCTGGACGTCCCGTACCGTCATTGAAAAGCTGGGGCACGGGTCGTTGCGACGCCAGGTTGTTTACTCCCGCTTGATGCAGGTTGAAGCCCCAACTAATCATACTGCTGTAGTACCTTGAACTTGTGCAGCTGCTCTCCGGGTCGGCGCTGTAGTCATTCAAGTACAGGCCTGATTGCTGCTTTGCAGCGGCGGCCTGGATAGTGGACACCGCAGGAGCTGTGGACATGTGGCAATGGCCGAAATTGACGCCACTCCAGAAGCCCAAATCCAGGATATCGAGCCCATATTGAGCAATGTCGTTCGCTTGGCTGCTCGTAGGATCTTGGTCAGGCATGAGCCGATTTCGCATCATTTCGGCGTTGCCGCCGGTTACCGTTACGTTGCCTCCATTGAAATTGGTGTGGAGCGAGGTCTTCAGCGGCAGCGTGAAGTTCCACACGTTCACATTAATCCCGTCCGCGACAGAACCTTGGTCGCTCGACACGGTATAAGTCCCGGTGTACAGCCCAGCCTTTGTGCCACGAGGAACATACGTGTCAACCCAGAAGACAACGTTATTGCCGACAGCTAGGTTCGTGGGGGCAGCCACATAAGTTGCACCAGATAAGGGAGGGAGCCCCGTCGCAGGATCGATGAACGGCACCAGAGGGTCTGGAAATGTGTTCTGGTTGGTTATCGGGAGATTGGGTGGACCATTCCAAGTCGGGCTGTGTTGCTGGACCGTAATGTACTGTTCCCGGTACGCGATTAAATCCGTGCCAGGAATTGACCTACGACCACGGCCGGTCAAGTTCGAGACAAGAAAGTTGATGTTGGTGAGCCCGCCAGCGGGGGCCTGGACGGCCACCTGAAAAGCGCAGTATTCTCCGCGGGCACAGGAGATTGTCACTGTCGTTCCGCGACTCGGAGCGTCGGTTGGGTACACTCGCAACAAAGAGCTCGGGACAACCCATACCATCGGTGCTGCGCCAAAAGCTACGCAGCAACCTATTAAGATCCACGCAATGACGAACGGTGTCCCCCTCATTTGTCGCTCCTGCGTCCATGCTCATCTAGGCTCATTCAGCTGGGCTTCGAAGAAACAAGCCGCGGCCAAACAAGCTACTGAAGCGGCTGGAAAAAGTCGCTTAGATCATTCGTGCTTGAACTAGCGGCGCCTCCCAGCAGCGGTGTAACACCGAAGATTTCCTGGAAAGTTTTCAGCATAGAGCTATGGTCATAATGAATGCTATTTTCGAAATCCGTCTTTGCAAACGGCGACAGCACAAACATGCCAATAGGGCCATCTTGGAAGGGAGTATTGTCTTCCGCTTCGTCCCAGAGGATGAACAAGGCGCCGTCTTTCGCGTAAACATTGGAACCAGTAATGGCGGGCACGCCGGTGTTCTTAAGCCAGGTATCCCCGCGTAGAGTGTTATCTGTAGACTCATTCGGATCACAAGGGGAAACACCCTCGTGTCCGTCATGGCAGAGGTTCGGGGTGATGAAGTTATATTGCGCGTAACACGGAATTCCGGAGTTAATCAGCGCGGCCGTGCAAGCTGTTTTGGAAGTCAGGTCGGTCGCCAGATGGGAATACGGCTTTACGTGCGCGATACAACGAGCTGCCGACGAGCTGAAGTGATCAGAGACATCCGAGAAGTACACAAAGGCCACGTGATTCACGTCAACTTCGCTGAAATCAAGTGGGCAATCGGTGAAATCGGGATTGCCGAAATCGGGCTCGGCGTATGCTTTCCAAGTAATGCCTGCATTCTCCAGAAGGTCAACCAGATGCAGGTTTGTTCGTATATGGGCTTGTTTAGGCAGAATGTCCTTCAGAATGCCGAAGTTGGTCCCGGCCTCAAGCCACAGGTAATTAGGCAAACTAGGATGGTTGCCCGGAGGGTTGAAATATTGCTCTGCATGAGCCCTCAACGGTATCAAGCTGTTGATGTATGGGGCTAACGGGTTGTCTTTGATGTCTGGGGCGCCAAATGAAGCGCCGCTGTTATCCCCCGTCCAGTTGTGATTTTCCATCAGTATGATAAACACATGCTTTACATGGCTCATTTCAGTTTGTGCTTGAGTGGCGATGGGTATAGCAAAAAGCAACGACAGCATAGTTACGCTGAGCGTCAGGATCTTCCGCAAATGCTTCACAGCACCCTCCATAAATTTTTCTCTAATTCCGGCCTAAGTCTTTGCATCATCAACTGAAAATTGAGGCCAATTCTTCTCTTGGCTCCTGCGATACAACAGAATTACTCGAGTCCCCGCGAGCAAAGGATGTTCGATGTTGCCTCACCAGACAAACTTCAATGCAAACGTCATGTTTCGCGGGTCGGTCTGGACGCCGGTAATACGACCGAACGTGCAGCCGCTTTGATGCACCAGGTCGACTGAGCCGTCCGGGTTGGGCGGTAAGCAGAAGGTTGTGTTGGGAAGCGCTAAGTTCTGATGGTTAAGGGCATTGAAGACTTCCCAGCGGAACTCGACGTACTTCTGCTCAGAAAGGTGGAAATCCTTCATCAACGATGAATCCAGATTCCAGAAGCCGGGACTACGAATGGCATCCGTCCGCGGCTTCATATTTCCGAACGTCCACGCCTGAGGATCGCTTATGTTATAGTTCACGTCGCTTCCAAAAGCAGGCTCGAATGCAGCCGGATTGATCCAATCCGCGATCTGCTGGGATTTGGAGCGGTGCCCGCTGAAATGAGGATCACCGATAAGGTTGCATAGCCCTCCTCTGGTAGTGTCAACAACATCCGGATTCGGAAACTCTGTTATTTGGAGCTCACTGCCGGGGCATGTGATGGGCAGCGGCAGGCCTTTTTGCGCGTTGAAATTGCCGCTCAGTTTCCAGCCTCCGAGAATCTTACCTACGATGCCGGTCCTGTTCAGAAGGGCTTTGCCCGTGCCTATCGGGAGCTCGTAAGTAGCGCCGATGTTGAACTGTTGGGGTATATCATCGACTGCTATGGCGCGAGCAGCATTCCTGTTGTCGGGATCCTGAAATGTCAACGGGCCACCGTAGGCGCTCACCAATTGGCCGCCCCGTCCCCCGGTGAGCCCCGTCCGGGTGTAATGAATCGAGTCTACTGCCTGCACACCAGCCATACCCACGGACCAGTTATCCATCTGCTTGGAGACTGTATAGGCGGCGATGAGGTCCAGGCCATGGGAATACCGTTTTTCGACCTTCAGGTTCATCCCATTATAAGTGCTTGTTCCGGTGTAGGTGCCGTTCGACGGGACCTGAGGGAAGAACGGGTAGGGAAGCAACAGAATTGTCAGCGGCAGTTCGGACACAGGTCCATTAACCGGATCTCCATACAGTAAGCCCAACTGTGTTGCCGCCTGGCCTGAAAAGAAATCTGTAATAGGGTAATTATTGAAAAGCTGGGCCTGGTATTTGAGCGCGTTCTTGGTTGAGACATAGTTGATCCAGTTGCCATATCCGCTCCCCGCCAGGTGAGAGCCGTGAGTGCCCACATAGGCTAAAGAGACTGCCAGTTTGGCCGGAAGCTCCTGTTCAATTTCCAGGGTATAACTTTGCACCATGGGATCACGGCTGGGTTTGATAAATGCGAAAGTCCTGCCGAGGAAATTCGCGCGCGTCTGTGCCGGGAATGGCCCTGTTATGGGCGGGAACATAAGACTCGTCTTGTTCGTGGTCGTGTCGCCTAACAAAAAGGCCACGCATGGCCCGTTAAATGCTATGCATTGCGAGTCAATACTCCCAGCCCTGCTCCAACTTCCACTTTGGTTCCAGGCGTTTCCGTTGGCAGCAGATTGACCCGGGGCGTTAACATTTTCAATTGCATCGCTATAGAAAATATCGTATCCGCCGCGAATAACTGTCTTGCGCTTGGCGAAGGGCGACCAGGAAAAGTTGAAGCGGGGCGCGATGCTGGTATGGTTGGCGGGAAGGATATCACCCTTGGGGAAACCCGGGTCGCCTTCATAAATGTTTTGTCCTCTCAGGCCGGTCAACGGATTGAGGCAGGTGAAACAAAAGTTCCCCATCGGATGATAGCGAGTTTTGAAGTAACCATTCAGGTCGTAGCGCAGGCCCAGATTCCAGGTAAAGTTGGGCCTCACATGAAAGTCGTCCTGGAAATAGAAACCCCAGTTGCGCCAGCGTATGTAGGGCGGCTGCATACTTCCGGCAAAGCCGCTGCCGTCCGCCGGAGCGGCTCCTAACATGAATTGCGCCAGGCCATTGCCACCGACGAAAGTATTCGGATCCTGCGTTAATGAACCGTCGAACTCGAGGGTGGTGGGAAAACCACTTTCGTAACTTGCGTGGTTCAGCCGATAAATAAAGCCTGTCTTCAGGGTATGCTTGCCAATGATTTTAGTTACGTTATCGAGAATGTTGTACGCTTCCGTTCCCGTCGCTATATTGACCCAAGGTGTGGGGCCGAAATACATGTACCCGCCTCCTGGGGTATTATCGAGGTGAATATTCGGGGTGGGAAAGAAAGCATTAGTAGGCAGAAGGCTCGGCGCCAGTTCCTGCTCCACCGCCGACTGAGATGTAAAGCTGTCTGGGTAAGGGTGCTTCAGAGTTGTGAGGAATTGCCGCGTAAAGCTGGCGCGAAATTCATTGATGAGCTGAGGGTTGAAAGTGTAGGTTTGACCCAACGCGAAAATTTGGCTGCGAATGCCGAAATTGTAATTTGATCCAAATCCGACGAGTTCTTGAGGAAACGTGGGACCAGTCCAGGGCACCGCGTAATTGCGATACTGGGTAGGGCTGAATAGCCACTCAAAGAAGTACTTACCCTTGCCGGTTTGATGGTCAACCTTGATCGAGAGATTAATGGGATCTTGGCGGCTTCCAGTCCTACCCACATAGTTGTTGCAAATACTGTAGGCACCGTTTGGCGACTGCGGGCACCCTCCCAAGGTGTCAATGTGATTCGGTAAGGGAAAGGAATTCACGAAGGACATCGCCGTGGGGTCCAGCCGATTGGCCGGAATGCGTGTGGCCCTGGTGCCGTCGGGGTTTTTGAATAGTGTCCGTAAGAACGTGCCGTCCGGTTGTGGACCATTAGTCGTGTTCGGGTCGAAGATACCGTTACTGACGACGTTTGGGTCTTCGCTGAAGTCTCCCTGGCGCATCAAAGGGGTTGGAACGGTGTAAGCGTTGTTCCCGCTCTGGTGAAGAATCGTGGCGTCAATAGAAAAAAAGAAAAAGGTCTTGTTCTTGCCATCGTAAACATGAGGAACCCTGACCGGGCCCCCTAACGTCCCGCCAAAATTGTTAAACTGCACCAGGTTCTTGCCGAACCCGCCCTTTATGTCAAACGGGTTGGTGGCGTTGGTCGCGCTGTTGCGAAGATATTCGTAAACGTCTCCGTGAAAATTGTTCGTACCTGACTTCAGGACTGTGCTGAAAACGGCCCCTCCGGTGTGCGAGTACTCTGCAGAAAACGCATTGGTGATGGCCTGGAACTCCGAGACGGAGTCCGGGGAGGGGTTAACCACTATGTTCTCCCCGAAGCTGGAAATGTTAAGGTTGCCGTCAAGGTACCAGGCGTTCGCTCCACCTTGGCCGCCATTCACAGCAATCGCCGAACCCAGAAGGTGGGTGGGATCCGGGAAGGTGCCGAATGAGCTGTCAAAACCGAAATTACTTCCTGGCGGGCCACCGACGTTGTTCACTCCGGGAAGCAGGAAAGTTAATTGCTGCAGATCCCGGCCTGCCAGGGGGACATTTTGGATGATGTCGGTTTGCAAAGTACTGCTGAAGTTGCTGGCGTCGGTCTGAAGCATCGGCAACTCCGCCGTGACTTCTATTTTTTCGTTGGCCGAACCGACCTTCAGCTTGGCGTCAGCCCGGATCACTTGCGCAGCAGGCACCTCGATAGCCGTGATGTCCAGCGAGGCAAAACCCTTTGCCGCAAAATGCGCACGGTAGGTGCCCGGTACCAGGGCCTCCGCCCGATAATAGCCGGCACTGTTGGTTTTGGTGCTCGTCACCACATTTGTGGCGACGTTGGCGATCGTGACCGCCACTTCGGACATCGTCGCCCCTTGCGGATCGGTTACGCTACCTTCGATCGCGCCGCGATTCAGCTGTGCCGACAGAACCGTTGTGCAAGCCATGAGCAAACCGAGCTGCACAGAGAGGAAAGACAACCGAGGGAGAGCCATGCCAACCTCCGTTCATCCCAGTCCAGGGATTCCCGCCTGCCTCTTGGGGCGAACGCCCGCTCACGCGAAGCAGCCGAAGGTACACTTTCAATCACTAGTTCCCCTTAGACTGACCTGTCAACCGCTTTTGCAACCGAGGTAGTTTTTTCGTCCAATCGGTTGAACAAATGGCTCTGAATTTCATCTGACGGGAGGGTCATTTTACCGTGACAATGGTGATGTTCCGCACTGCTGAAGTTCCGCACTGCTGCCTTGGCTTATCCTCAGATTTTGCGAAACGAACTCTGCCAATGTCACCCCATCTGCGTTCGCGCAACATGCAGACGTTTACAAGGACTAGAGAAAACTCCCTCGTCGTGATCGGGGGTCGGGCCGGGCGGCGTGATCCGTCCACTCTCCATTGACCTGTCAATCGCGTTCTGATATCGTTTGCT
>WNGK01024945.1_pt1 | contig 10598 bp, 10 predicted proteins | sample 5400601 | NCBI WGS metagenome assembly WNGK01 (sample SAMN13153376, study PRJNA577476) | soil metagenome | isolation source: 60 cm soil or saprolite under Garry oak tree replicate 1 | place: USA:California | collected 2016-06-15
TACGAGCAACTTCTTCAACGCCTTTCACAACATCACTCAGGAAAGGATCGTCAATGGATGTCACTACCAGGCCAATCATGCTGGTGCGCCGCGTTTGCAGGCTCTGCGCGATAGCGTTGGGGGTATAGCCCATCTCCTGCGCCAGGCGCTGGATGCGCTCTCGTGTGTTCAGACTGATGAGTGGACTTTCACGCAGTGCCCGTGAGACTGTCGTATGCGAGACGCCAGCAATGCGAGCGATGTCTGCGATGGATATCTCTTGTTGACGCAATTGCTTCGCCTTTCTTTGAGATTACCCGTACAGCACTATCCATCAGGCTATGCACACGTGTGCATTAACAGTATACAGGAAACTCAGGCGTTTTGTCAAGGGTAAAAAGAAGGCTTTTGCTTTTTACCACAGCACTATGCTAAGATGAGCGTAGCAATCAATGAGGAGACCTTTGTAATGCAAGAAATAAGCTGTCGGGCGATTTTATTTGATCTGGATGGCGTTTTGGTGGACTCCACCGTTATTGTTGAGCGTCACTGGCGCAGCTGGGCCGCGCAACATGGCCTGGATAGTGAATTCATCCTGGCAAATTCTCATGGAAGGCGCACTATTGATACCCTGCGTACTGTCGCCTCCCACCTCCATCTGGACTTTGAACAGGAGGCTGCGCTGCTTGAAAAGAGAGAGGTTGAAGATACAGAGGGGCTTATCACGGTTCCAGGAGCGGCCGAGTTGCTCCTGGCGTTGCCAGACCACAGTCGGGCCGTAGTAACTTCTGGCTCGCACATGCTTGCCACAACGCGTTTACAGGCGGTCGGCCTGCCTATTCCACAAACCCTTGTCACCGCTGAGGAGGTTTATCTGGGCAAGCCACATCCAGAGGGCTATCTGAAAGCCGCAACGCTGTTAGGACTGGAGCCACAAGACTGCCTGGTGATCGAAGATGCGCCCGCTGGTATACAAGCTGCACACGCTGCTGGAAGCCGTGTCATCGGTGTGACGACCACATTTCCCGTGGCAGATTTAGACGAGGCCGATTTTGTCGTGCCGTCGCTGGCTAGTTTACGCCTGGCTTTCCCAGAGAATGGCACCGCTCCTACTCCACTGCTGACGCTCATTATGTTCTGATCTCAAGTTGTACCCGGTCTCGTTGCGCACACATCCCGCGGATCTTTTCGAGATTAGTCGTAGTAGTCGGGGAGTTTCTTGAGCGTCGACCATTGCTCACCATCGTGCCCGAAGATGACCAGAGAGACCTGCTCTCGCTCTGCCAGGTTGAGTAGTTTGCGCGTGCTGGCAATGGCACCCGCCCCGTCTACGTCCCTTGGACCCGCCTGGCGGTCAGGAGTGAAGCTTTCCTGCCGAGCGACGGCGTCGATGGTGAGAAGCACCGGGCCGGTGTGGGGAAGGCGTACGAGAACCGATTGGTGGCCCGGGACATGCGCACCAGGAAACGCTTTCTATCCTACTACATCGATCACCAACATGCCAACTTGACTAAGCAGCAACTCGCAGGGGCCGATCTGTCGATAAGAACCTTTTTTCTCCCCTGAATAACATCCTTGACAAAAGGAACTTTCTGGTATACTCTTATTTCCGTAGAGAAAGTATTAATTGGAAAGGAAACGAGCAGAATTGCCCGTTCCTTTTTCCAGACAGAATCTGGCTATTTCGTTAAATAGGGAGGCAATAACATGACAACGCAGAATGAGCCCCAGGCCGGAACCCAGAGCCGCTGGCAGTTTGACCCTTTCCACACGCAAGTCGAGTTCGCCGCCAAGCACCTCGGCATGATGACGGTGCGCGGTCACTTTGCCGAGATCAACGCGACCGGCAATATCTATCCGGACAACCCCGAAGCGTCCTCGGTTGAGGTCACCATGCAGACGGCAAGTATCCGGACCCACAACGAGCAGCGGGACAATGACCTGCGGTCGTCGAATTTTCTGGAAGTCGACAAGTATCCGACGATCACCTTCAAAAGCACCAGGATCGAACAGACCGGACACGACCGCTACACCATGACCGGCGACCTCACTATCAAGGGCAATACCCTGCCGGTGACACTGAAGGTGGTGAAATATGGGGAGTTCAATGACCCCATGATGGGCCACCGCATCGGCTACAGCGCCGAGGGCCGCATCAATCGGAAGGACTTCGGCCTGACATTCAATATGATGCTCGATGGCAAGTTTATTGTCAGCAACGAGGTCGATATCTTTATCGAGGGCGAGTTCGTCGAGCAAAAGCAAGAGTAAGCTGCCGGTGCAGCGACTGCCTGAGCTTGATGCGGAACAACCTGCGATCCCTCGAGCCTGGAAAGGCCTGAATGGGGATGGTATTGTGCAATCAATACCATCCCCACGGCTGACTACGGTCCACGCGCGGGTCCCCGGTCCAGGTATTGAGCGCGTCATACAGATGCCCATTGTGCAGATACCAACCTGCCAGCGCGCCAATTTCATCGGAGTATTGTGTCATCACGCTCGTGTTATCGATATAGCCGGTGTTGTAGCCCAACAGCGCGTGCCTGAGGAGCTCTGAACCACGGTACCCTTCCGTCTTTGCCAGCCTGGAGAAATGGATCAGGTGGCGAATACCCATGTACGTAGCGATGCCTGGATCATAAAAATTCTGCGGCGTAAAAGCATACTGTACCATCTCGGGCACATCATGCTCGGGTGTGTAGCTGGGGTCGGCGTTCGCGTAAGCCGTCTCAGCAGCCTGGATGGGACCATAGGAATGGGCAGAGCCGCTGCCGGTCTCCAAGCCGGCATTGAGTGTCGACTCCCGCGAAGCCATACCCAGGAAGAAGGCATAGGCTTTCTCTTTCGTACTGAAGCCCAGCGCGCTCTGTATCACGCCCCAGCTGTTATCGATCTCCTTTTCCAGCAGCACCTTCACCAGCTGCTTCGGCAGCGCGTTGGCTAAAGCCTGCAGAACGCCCACCGCCGTCCCCACCGCAAAATAGCGCAGGCCTGCTCCTGTGCTACGATTTGCAGCCTTTGTCGGCGTACCCTTTGGTGGTGGGTTTGGCACGATGGCCAGCGAATTCTGTTGTGCTGACTGTGGGATAACCTGCGAAGTAGAGTTCTTCTGGGAAATATTGTTATGTGCAGAGCCAGCCAGAGTCTGCAAACCCATGGCCAGACTGATCCCTTCGCTAACGATGAACAACAAAAATATCGCCCCCATCAGGAGCGCGATGCGCGCCTGCTTCGTTTGCAAGAGCTTATGCATAAGCGGTTCCTTATCTCTTTCTAGGGAATTACTTGTGAAGTGGGGAGAGAAAGAAAGACTCTGGTGTATATGACCTGTATCAATCCTACCAGGGATTCTGTATTTATTCGCGCTTAGCCTTATGCGCTGACATGAAAGTACTACTTTGTGGTTAAGAGATCTTAACCTCAGGCAATTTTCTATGATCAATAGGTACTGTATTAGCCAGAGTTTGTAACAAAGAGAGGGGGTTGTACGTTACAAGCAACCATTCTAAGTGACCTCTCGAATCTCTTCAGGGCAGCTAGCACAAGGAAGAACCATGGGATACAGGGTAAATTTTCCCGGTATATACTTCCAGCAGGTGAGTCGCTTAGTCAACACCTTCCGCTTTCATCTCTTGCCACCTCGGGATGACAGGGAACGGGGAGCGATACACCATAGCATGACGAGCGACTCCATTTTCCTCCTCGGAGTACTCGTCACGCACATTTTGTCTCATTAAGAAGTGCGAGATTACTGCTCGAAATTCCAACGGCCTTGACAGTAGAACAAACCGGAAGGAGGGGTAAAGGCATGAATAGAGTAGCTGTCATCGATGACTCTACAGTAGTACGTAAAATTGTAGAAGTAAGCTTACGTCGCATTGGCATCACTTGCATCAGTTACGAAGATGGGTTCGAGGCACTATGCGCTTTTAAAAAAGGGCAAAGCCCCATTCCTAACCTCATTTTTCTTGATATTGGTCTTCCTAAGCTCGATGGCTATGAGCTCCTCCGGTTGCTCAAAACCAGTCCTCAATTTGATCGGACAGTAATCGTCATGCTTTCAGGGCATGATAGCGTTCTCGACCGGGTGAAAAGCCGTCTTGCCGGGGCCAGGGGCTATATTACCAAACCTTTCACCACAAAAGACCTGGTGTCGATGGTCCTATCATGCCTGGATCAGCCTACACGTGAAGCGAGTTAACGAATAAAGTGAGAAGACCGGTATAAGACAAAGCTGTTGTTTGTGCATAAGATTGTACTCGTATTGTCTCTGTCAACCGTAGGACGGCATCTTAGTACTCTATTTGTTCTCTTCAGCAGGAAGGAAGCATTTACTATGCATTTGAGCGAAGTTGCCCGACTACGCGAACAGATTGAACTTCAACTGGAAGCGATGCAATATGGTTTGCGAGGATTGGCGTCTGGCACAGCTCGTCATGCATTCATCTTTGAACGCATGGAACGTGTTGGAGGGTATCAAGACGTACTGGCGGAATATGTCGGCGAACATATTGCTAATCAGATTGTATGCAATATCTATGTCGAGGTTATGGAACATGAGCAATCAAGCAGCAAAGTGCCCTGTGCAGATACTTGAGGGAAGATTGAGTAGAAGGAGATCATATGCGAACACATCGCCGTAAGCGAACGCGATCTAGACATACTTCGCAGCATGCTTTTAAAGTAGGGTTGGCGCTGCTAGGATTGATGCTGCTATCCGATAGTATCACGGCACATTTTTTCACTCAAATAGAGGCTGCTCTGTCCTTATCGGCCATACATGCTGGTAGTACGATTCCAGTACAGCCCGCAATGCCAACAAGTTCGCTAACTCTGGCCCAGCCTACGCTCGCGCAGGATACGTTCTCGCACGCTAATCAGACTTTCTGGGGTATCGCCTCGGATGGTCAACGCTGGCAGGCAGATGCGATGAGTTCACCTGGCTTTGCTATTGTGAATCATGCAGGACAGGTTGCGAACGGCAATGGTATCTACGATGCAATACTAGGACCACGTATAACTAATGCTGAAGTTGTATGTAGCGGTTCATTGAGCCGCTTTGGGCCATCCACTCTAGGAGCCTTGCTGCGTTGGACAGATGCGAAAAATTTGTACAAGGCCTACCTTGATGGCGCACATTTAATACTGCTCAGGGATGTGGCCGGGATAGTTACTATGTTGAAAAGCGTCGCATTCGTGGCCCAGGAGGGTCAATTATACACTTTCCGCTTTCGTGTGCTGGGCTCATTGCTTTCAGCTAAGGTTTGGCCGGCGAATGCACCGGAACCCGCTAATTGGATGGTAACGACAACAGATACCAGTTTATCTTCAGGGTATGGTGGCCTGCGCGTAGTGCTGCGGAATGGAATTACAGCGACGATAACCTCGTTCACGGAGTCGAAGCTGTGAGGCAGTTCAAAATCGCTTACGATATTCACTTATGGTTGAGATGGATAACCTGGTTGGGGCTTCTAGGAGCAGCAGGGCTGCTGTTGCGGGTATCTGGCGGCTTTCCTCCACAAACATGGTATCTCACCGCGCAGGTTATCCCACAGATTCCTCATCTATTGTCCGCTCGAGGAGGTAGTATTCTATTGCCTCTCGCCGGATTGTTACTCCTATCCCTCACATGGGTCACCTTTTGGGTCCTATTCTTATGGTCAGTTCTAGCGATAGCCTGGCATTGGTGGAGGAATCAGCACATGCAACCATCTACCACAAATTGGAAGCCCTCGCGTGATTACTTGAGCAATCATGCTCCCAGACACTTTTACGACCTGGCAGAAGTACCTACAATTCCTAAAAAGCTTTTAAAAGCTGAACAAGCTGCACCTCCCATCGGAGTGAAATCGAGGCATACACTGAGCATGGATGTGGAAATAGGCTGGCATGCGGGTATCACAAGAAAACACAAACCAAATGAGGACGGCCTTCTCGTCCTGCAAGGCCTGGCAGTACACAGGTGCAACCAGGAAAATGGCATCGATATGGGAACAACGATCACCGCGGTACTGGTACTTGATGGGACAGCGTATATTGTGAATGTCGGTGATAGCCGAACCTATCTCTATCGTGAGGGTGAGGGGCTGATACGAGCAACACGAGATCATTCACTAGTAGCACGTTTAGTCGAGACAGGAGCCATCGCTCCTGATGAGGTTTACACACACCCGGCGCGCAACAAGGTATATCGGAGCCTTGGAGATAAGGAAGAGGTGAAAGTGGATTGGTTTACGAGGAGTTTGCAGGAGGGAGATTTCTTAGTACTCTGTTCAGATGGTTTGTGGGAGATGGTGCGCGACCAGGAAATTGAACATACTCTGAAGAAGTATGGAGCAAATCTATCCCAGACGAGTTCTGCTCTTGTTCAGGCAGCATTGCGAGGCGGTGGCACCGATAATATCAGTGTGATTGTGGCTCGTCTGATATGCAAAACGAAATAAAAGGTGGAAGGGGGACTGGTAACTATCCGTCAGCCTCCATTTGATCCGACTCATCCCTAGCGAGTGAGTCGGATCAAATGGAGTTTGACAGTCCTCTACTCGTCATCGTCGTCGTAATGGCTCATTCTAAAAAATCATCCAGTTCGCGGGTGCGGCTCAGGGGATCAAGCTTGCGCAATGATCTCGTTTCCACCTGACGCACAGCTTCGTGGCTCAACCCCAGCTTTCGACCTACCTCGTGTAAGGTATGCTCACGACTACCGTCCAGTCCATAGCGTAATTGGATCACTTCCCGCTCCCGTTCAGTAAGGCTCGCAAGAAGATCTCGCACTTGTGCTTCGAGTGTTTGCGTAATAACCACGCATTCCGGTGAATAACTCGGGTCATCCTCCAGAAGATCGCTGAGCGGGAGAAGTTCATCCTCACTGACCCTGCGCGGCTTGTCCAGGCTGATTGTCTCCTGCGTCATCGTCAAGAGATCAATGACCTGGCGTACGTCAAGCTCCATCTGGTCCGCCAGTTCTTCGAGTGTTGGTTCCCCCTCCAACCCTTGTTGTAAACGCTGCCGGACACGAGCCAGACGTTTGATCTCCTCCATCTTATGCAAAGGTACACGGATCATGCGGGCTTGCTCAGTCAAGGCTCTCGTTATAGCCTGGCGAATCCACCAGATAGCGTACGTACTGAACTTGTAGCCTTTTCTATAGTCAAACTTTTCGACAGCATGCATCAATCCGAGGTTGCCCTCCTGAATGAGATCCATCAGGTCTGTACCCAGACCCCTATATCTTCTTGCCAGGTGTACAACAAGACGCAGGTTTGCCTCTGTCAGCTCACGTTTAGCCCGTTCGCCATCTTCTATAAGTTGCTGTTGACCTGCTTGTCTTGGCCACCGACCCGCAGCTAGTCGACCTCGTTCTATACGCTTTGCAAGACCTATCACCTCCTCGGGAGAAAGTAGTTCGACGCGTCCAATCTCATCACTATAAAGCTTTGCGAAATCATCAAAACAAAGCTGAGTTGAAGCAGAGCTTCCCCTCGTGTGTACTAACTTACCAGGTTGGATTTGATCCTTTTCCGGCAGATGTGCCATGACCCTGGTTTCAATCGCTCTCTCTAGTAAGTCTGTTTTGCTATGCACCATATAATCCCTCCAGTACTATCTTGTTTGTAGGAAAAGTATATGTTGCTGACCTTCCCACCATCTCCCAGGATACTTCCGCTAATGAGTAACAATGAGGTTCTGACCATCCCGCCCAGGGTACCCGCTCATCTTGCACGTGTCTTATACCGGTCTTATGATTTCTCGTCGAATTACGCTGTTTGAACCCGTTTTTACTAATATTGACATAATTTGATATAATGGAGCAGACCTGACCTGGATATTAGCCCTCGCTGTGGTCGGCACACATTCCTCCAGTATGTGCTCGTAGGCGGTCCAAAAAGGATATGGGTAGATGAACAGCAAGATCACATACCATCAGCAGGTCAGCTACTGCGGGAAACCGCGTTGCCGCAGATGCCGCGAAGGAATAGGGCATGGCCCTTACTGGTATGCCTATCAAACCGTCAATGGGCGGACTGTACGTACATACGTGGGTAAAGAACCTCCAGCCGAGATGCAGCCCACATCCGAAGAAGCTACAAAAACTACCGCTGCTGAACTCCCCACTTCGCCTGCGCGTCTCTATGTACTGGGTCAATTTCGCCTGGAGCATCGAAATGGACAACAGTGGCAGGCCGTAAAAGATGCCGCGATGCAACACCAGCGTGTCCGCTCCTTACTGAGTTGCCTCATCAGTAATCCTGGACGCAAACTGGGACGAGAACAGGTGATGGACATGCTGTGGCCAGAGGCTGATTTCGAAACGGCGACTCACCGCCTGGACCGGGCTGTGCATAGCTTGCGCCAACTTCTCGAGCCCGGACGCAGCCGACCGGCCACATCAAGCTTATTACTTACCGAACACCAGACCATTCAACTTGCTGACCAGGAGCAATTATGGACCGATGCAGATGCCTTCGATTCCCTCGTTGCTCGTGCACGTGCCTCGAATGATCCTGGACAAACCGAGCAACTGCTGGAAGAGGCCATGATGCTCTACAGCGGCGATTTTTTGCCGGACGAACGCAGCACTGATTGGATTCAAACCCGGCGTGAAGGCTTGCGACGAAACTGGATCGGGCTCCTGCTCGAGCTGGCCGATCTACGTACTGCCAGAGAAGCTCTATCCAGTGCCACTGATACATTGGATCGACTACTCGCTGTAGACCCGACCAACGAAGCAGCAGTGCAGCGTCTCATCGTCCTGCTTGCGCGATCAGGAAGACGCGGAGAGGCTATACGCGCTTTCCAGCGTTTTGCTGATGTTCTGAAACAGGAATATAATATTGCCCCTCTGCTGGAGACACGCTCACTCTATCAGACGGTCCAACGGGGAGAAGACCCGGCAGTCCTTCTGCGTGAGCAGGGAAATCTCGAGGGACGCCTATTGTCCGCAAGGGGAGAGAGTGATCATACTCTCTCTATAGATCAACAAGGCGAACGCGAGGTACCTGCTTACGCGCAGGTTGGTCGGAGCCATCAAAGTCCTCTGGTTGGACGCGAGCAGGAACTGAAAACTCTTTACCACATACTCCGCATAACCGAGCAGGCAACGCGTATAAAGCTGGCAGGTCAAAAGAAAACCAGCGGCATCGCTCCTATCTCGCTCGAAGCACAGCGGCATGCCCAATGTGTGCTACTGATGGGAGATGTAGGCATTGGCAAGACACGACTGGCCGAGGAGACGGGACGTGAGGCGAAGCGGCATGGCTGGGCTGTAGCATGGAGCCGCGCCTACGCACAAGAGAGCAGCGTCCCTTATCACCTGTGGACCGAAGCCCTGCGTAAAGCCATGGTCCAGGGTCTCTGGCAAAGGCAAGAGATTGCCAGGCGTCCATTGATCTACCAATCACTCTCGACACTACTACCGGAATTAAACGACCTTTTACCCCAGGCAGATATTGTCCCCGTAACGCCACCTGAGCAGGAGCAAATTCGCCTGTGGGAAGCCACACGCTCATTGCTCACCATCATCAGCGAAAGCACCCCTCTATACATCGTCCTGGACGATCTACAATGGGCGGACGGTAGCAGTTGCGAACTACTCAGCTACCTTGTGCGCCAACTACGCGGCTATCCCGTCATGATTGTAGGGACCTGTCGTGATATCGAACTGCCGATCGAGCACCCCCTGCGTTCTGTACTGATCGATCTACAGCGCGAGCAGGCAGTTGAAATTCTTCCCATCCAGCCGCTCACAAACGAGCAAATCCGAACATTATTATCATATTTACCGGAGCCCGTGGCGCATGATATCTCAGCACGTGCCGCAGGCAACCCTTTCTTTGCCGAAGAACTGGCACGCAGCATCAAGGCACAACTTATCGCCCCTACCACAATCGCATCTCGCGATGCCAGGCCTCAATCTCCTGCGCCAGATACGATCCCCGAATTACCCGATACTATCTCCGCTGTACTCGACCTGCGCATGGGCAGGATCAGTAACGCCTGCCAGCGATTACTGACGAAAGCAGCTGTATTAGGAGGCTCCTTCGAGTATCACTCGATTCTGGCAATGGAGATGAACGGCCCTCGTGCCGATGAAGACACTATACTCGACCTGCTAGAAGAGGCTCTGCAAGCAGGTATGCTCACAGAAGAAGGTAGTGGAACCCGCATCACGTATCATTTCTGGCATCCTATCCTGGTAAGCCACCTCTACGACAGCCTCTCCGCCGGTAGGCGAGCCAGCCTCCACCGGAGAGCGGCAGAAGTGCTGCGGCAGGCATATGCGGGACGAGAAGAAGAGGGGGCGGCAAACATTGTATACCATCTCGTCAATGGCGGGGCCGAGTCATTCCAGATTGCCCATTACGCGGAACTGGCGGGAGATCGTGCCTATGCCCTTTCAGCATATCCCGAGGCAGAGCAGCATTACAGACTGGCCGTTGAGCACCTGGGAACGCTTTCTGAAAGTGTCAGCCGCGATGAAAGGCTGCAGATGGCCTATCTTTTAGAGCGATTGGGTGAATGTACCAGGGTTCAAGGCAAATATGCGGAAGCACGTCGCTTTTACGAGCAGGCATTAAATCTGCGCAGACAACACCAGACCCTTGTTTCTAGTACCGACT